>Ga0153956_1001631_pt1 | contig 18986 bp, 18 predicted proteins | sample TSFL040MetaG_FD_104704 | JGI IMG/M metagenome (GOLD analysis project Ga0153956, IMG submission 104704) | Attine ant fungus gardens microbial communities from Florida, USA - TSFL040 MetaG | ecosystem: Host-associated > Fungi > Mycelium > Unclassified | place: USA: Florida, Wekiwa Springs...
GAGGGCGGCTCCGGCGGCCGCCGATCGGCTCGAGGCCGTCGATCACCGCGGTACCCCAGTCGATCCCGCCGGCCTGGGTGAGCCGGCGCAAGAGTTCCCGACGAAGACGGTTGAACAGGCCCGCCTTCTGCCACTCCCGCAAACACCGATGAGCGGCCGCTGGCGAGCAACCGATCTCTGGCGGCAAGTGCCGCCACGCGATGCCGATCACCAAAACGAACACGACGCTATTCGTGTCGGCGGGAGCTAGGTTCGGTCCCGATAAGTAAGTGCCCCGGCGGTGCGTCAACACCCCGGGGCGTGGCACCGAAGTCCCTGCTTCGATGCAAGTTGCACGTTACTCACCGTGGTCCTTTTAGACACATCGCAGCATGCCTTCGGTGCTCCAGACGGAAGGAGCATCCGATGCCCACCGAGACGAACAAGACCTCCCCGGCCAAAAGCCGCCTGAGCCTGGGAGGACTGGATGGCTTCATTCTCGGCCATCTGCGGAAGCGGAGACGGCGGCCCGCTCACGGCCAGCGCGGTCGCTAGAGGGATTGATCGCTCGGCCGGCGCGGTCGCGAACTGTCTGGCCCGGTTGACCAAGGCCAAGGTCCGGCAGACGAAAAGTTGCAAAGCGGATGAACTGGTGCTAGCGTCGGAAATGTGAGAGCGCTCTCAGAACCACGATCTCTTTCGTTCTTGTCCTGTTGCTTCGTGAGAATCCTGCGTTCGCGGCCGGGTGGACGTGGAGGGTCAGGGTCGTGAAGATGGCCAGCCCAAAGCTGGTCGCGGTCGGCGACTGCTGCATCGATCACTACCAGAGCGAAGGCTGGTTCCCCGGTGGAAATGCGCTCAACGTGGCGGTCGCCTGGCACGGCCTGGGCGCGGACGCGAGCTACGTGGGCGCGGTCGGCGACGATGAGGCGGGTGCCTGGCTGCTGGCTGAGATCGACTCCGCCGGCCTCGATGCTTCGCTGGTATCGCGCCGGCCAGGGGCCACCGGCCTGACTGAGATCAGCCTCAACCCGGATGGCGAGAAGCAGATCCTCGCCGAGCACCTCGGGGTCTCCGCTGACTTCTCCTTGGGGCATGGCTTCGAGCCCGGTCGGGCAGAGTGGGTGCATGGCGCGCTCTCGCCAAGCGTGCAGGAGTTGGTCCAGGCCTTCCGCGCCGACGGTCGGGGCATCAGCTTCGACTTCTCGACCAATCGCAACACCGAGGACCTCGAGGGCTTGGATGTCGCCTTCTACTCGTGGGAGGGCAGGCCGTCGACCGAGACCGACGCCCTTCTTGAGAGCGCTCTCCATGCTGGTGCCCGCCTGGCGGTAGTCATGTGCGGTCGCTACGGCAGCCGGGCCCTCAGCGCCGACCAGCACGTCTCGCTCGACGGCAACCCGATCGAGCCGATCGACACCTGCGGCGCCGGAGACTCGTTCATCGCCAACTTCGTCTACTCCAGCCTGGGCGGTGCCGGTCTCGAGGAAGCGATGCGGGCCGGCGCCGCAGCGGGCGAGGAGATGTGTCTGAACCTCGGCGCCTGGCTGAATCACGAACCGGAAAGGGTGGCATGAGCGAAGAGTCCGAACCGGTTGTGCAGGTGAAGGGCGTCGCCAAGAGCTTCGGCCACGTCGAGGCTCTGCGGGGAGTCGATCTCGAGATCGGCCCGCGGGAGGTTCACGCCCTCGTCGGCGACAACGGGGCCGGGAAGTCGACCCTGGTCAAGACGCTGGCCGGGGTGATCGTCCCCGACCAAGGCGAGCTCTGGGTGCGCGGCAGGCGGTTTGAGTTCGGCGACCCGGGCGCCGCCCAAGCGGCCGGGATCGAAACGGTGTTCCAGGATCTCGCGCTGGCCGATTCACTCCCGCCGGGCGCGAACGTGTTCCTGGGGCGTGAGCCGCTCCGCAAGGGCTTCCTCCGTCGGCTCGGCTTCGTCGACCGGGGTGCGATGACGGTCAAGACCGCTGAGTATCTGACCGAGCTAGGGGTCTCTCTCCCGTCGCTGGACGAGCCGGTCGGCTCGCTCTCGGGCGGCCAACGCCAGGCGGTGGCTGTGGCCCGGGCCGCGGTCTGGGGCTCGAACATGATCATCATGGACGAGCCGACGGCGGCGCTCGGCGTGCGGCAGACCGAGTTCGTGCTCGACCTGATCACCCGCATGCGCGACGAGAAGAAGCTCTCGGTGCTGTTGATCTCGCACAACATGCCCGACGTCCTCAGGGTCGCTGACCGAATATCGGTGCTTCGCCTCGGCCGGCGGGTCGCCACTTTCAAGAGCTCCGAGACCAACCTCCAGGATCTGACCCTGACGTTGGCCGGGATGGAGGGCCCCGATCATGGATAGCGCCAGCCGTCCGGATTCGACTCGCTCGGGGGTTCGCGGGCTGTTCGCCAAGATGTCACAGGAACGACGCGAGGACATCTCGATCGGCTCGGTCCTGCTGGTGCTCGTCGTGGTCTTCGCCTTCATCACACCGACCGGCACCTTCCTCACGTTCGAGAACCTCAAGAACGTCTTCCTCAACGCATCGACCTTGATGGTTCTCGCGGCCGGCGTCACCGTGTTGCTCATCGCCGGCGGGCTCGATCTCTCGATCGGCTCGATCGCCGTGTTCAGCTCGGTGGCGACCGCGAAGGTGGTCGGTTCGATGTCGGGCGCGGAAGCCGCGATAGCGAACGGCAACTATGAGCATCTCGGGATCGCGATCGCGGTCGGGGTCGTCGTGGCCCTGCTCTCCGGCGCGGCCTGGGGAGCGATCAACGGCTTGATCATCGTGCGGCTCGGGATCCCCTCCTTCATCGCCACCCTGGCCACGCTCGGGATAGCTCTGGGGCTGGCGCAGGTCTTGGCCGACGGGGTGAACGTGGCCAACATCCCGATACCCCTGCAGGAAGGGTTCGGGCTCGGCGAGGCTTTCGGGTTCCTGCCTTGGCCGGTGGTGGTGGCGGCTGTCGTGACCGGGATCCTGTGGACCGTCCTTGCGAAGACCAGATTTGGCTTGAGGAACTACGCGATCGGTTCGAACGCCGAGTCTGCTCGTCGCGCCGGGATCAACGTCAGCCGGCACATGTTCTTGCTGTACGTGATGGTCGGTGTCCTCGCCGGAACGGTCGCGATGATCGACATCTCCCGGTTCGGCGTCGCTTCTCTCTCCGCGCACTCCCAGGATGCCCTCGCGGCGATCGCCGCCTGCGTGATTGGCGGCACCAGCCTCTTCGGTGGCCGTGGGCGGATGTTCGGGACCATCATCGGAGTCTTCATTCCCGCCGTGTTGTTGAACGGCTTCGTGATCATGCAAATAGACCCGTTCTGGCAGAACGTCGCTGTCGGAATAGTGCTGCTGTCAGCTGTATACGTCGACCAGTTAAGACGCAAGACGAACACGTCATATTGAACGAGGAGGAGACAATGTCAGGTAAGTACAAGTGGAAGGTCATGGCGCTGCTATGCGGTGTTCTGGCTGTGGGGGTGGTCGGTGTCGGCTGCGGGTCGAGCGACTCCGGGTCCGGCGACAAGCCCAAGGTGACCCTCGAGTTGGCGCTCCAGTCGGGATGCGCGTTCTGCCTCGCGATCCAGCACGGAGCCGAGGATGCCGCGGAAGCGGAAGGCGTCGACCTCACGGTGCAGTCGCCGGCCAAGCCCGAGGTCGACGCTCAGGTCGAGCAGCTCCAGGCCGTGGCGGCGACCAAGCCGGACGTCTTGATCCTCGAGCCGTTTGATCCCAATGCGGTGGTCGCCCCGGTCAAGCAGATCGTCGACGGCGGTGCCCAGGCGATCATGGTCGATACCGACATCGCCGACCCTTCGCTTCGCATGAGCCTGGTCACCTCGGACAACGTGCAGGGTGGCAACGTGGCCGGCAAGGCCATGGCCGATGCGATCGGCCAGAAGGGCAAGGTGCTCTACGCCGGCTACCTCAAGGGTTCGACCGCCGTGGATGAGCGCCAGCAGGGCTTCGATGAGGCGCTGGGCAAGTTCCCCGGCATCTCGCAGGTCGATCCGATCTACGCGATCGACGACGCTGCCGCGGTGGCCCCCAAGGTATCGGCGACGCTTCAGGCGGTCCCCGACCTGGCGGGTGTCTTCGGCTCGACCGAGGCCGCGGCGATCGGCGCTGTCAACGCGTTGAAGTCGGCCGGCAAGGACGGGAAGATCCCGATCGTCGCCTACGACGCGGCACCCGACGAGGTGCAGGCGCTGAAGAACGGCACGATCTCGACCCTGATCGTCCAGAAGGCGTACGACATGGGCAGGATCGCCGTCGAGCAGGCTGCGGCGTACGTGAAGGACGGGACCAAGCCCGGTCAGGAGGTCACCGAGCTCGGCAACATCGTCGCGACCAAGGACAACATCGACGATCCGGACGTGTCCAAGTTCCTCTACCCGGCTGAGTAGGCCGTGGTGCCGGGGACCATGGAAACGGGCTCCGCGGGCGACGAGGGTCGCCTGCGGAGTCGGGTCCCCGACCGGGTGGACTTCGCGATCGTGGGCGGCGGATATGTCGGCCTGCACACGGCGATCGAGTTGGCCCGTCTGGAGCCTGGCGCCCGCGTCGCGGTCCTCGAGCGTGATCGCTGTGGAGCGGGGGCGTCGGGCCTGAATGGAGGCCAGGTTCACAGCTGGTGGAACCAGGCTCTGACGCTCGGCGCCATCTGCGGCCGCGAAGAGGCGAAGCGGCTCGCCTCCGAGTCGGTCACGGCGATCGACCGCATCCGGGAGCTCTCCGAGCGGTATCCCGCGATCGACTTCAAGCAGGCGGGATGGCTCTGGACGGCCTCGACTCCGGCGCAGGCCGATAGTTGGGATGCCTGCCTCGCCGAGTGTGCGGCTCAGGGCGTCGAGCCCTTCGCGAAGCTCGATGGCGAGGATCTGCGCCGGCGCGTCGGCACGGACACGATCTGCGCCGGGGTCGTGGAGCGGCTAGGCGGGACGGTCGACCCGCAGGGCCTGGTCGATGCGCTCAGGGCAGAGGCGATCTCGTTCGGAGTCCAGGTCTGCGAGGGGGCCCCGGTCACCGGGATCGAAGGTTCCCGGCCGTTCTCGCTGAGCACGCCCGGCGGTCGGATCGTGGCCGACGCCGCCATTCTGACCACGAACGCTTGGGCCGCGCGGCACCCGGAGCTGAGGCGGTTCCTCTACGTGGTCGGCTCCGACATCGTCCTCACCGACCCGCTTCCCGGAAGCCCCGGGGAAGACCTGCCGGAGGTTGGGCTGGCCGTCTGTGACTCGCAGGCCCGGGTCCTGTACTGGTCGCTGCTCGGCGACCGGAGGCTGCGCTTCGGGCGGGGCGGGGGACGGATCGCTCCCTTCAACCGCCTCGGCTCGCGGGTCGGGGAGGCAACCAGGTGGCGCCGGGACGTGATCGCCGAGATGAGGAGGATCTACCCAGCGCTCCCCGCGGTGGAGCCAGGCACCGCCTGGTCCGGACCGATCGATCGGACCGTCGACGGGTTCCCGATCTTCGGGACCCTCGGTGAGAGCGGACCGTGGTACGGCGTCGGCTGGAGCGGCAGCGGGGTCGTCGGCTCCGTGCTGGGCGGCAAGATCCTCGCTTCGCTGGCCTCTGAGAGAGATGACCCCTGGAGCCGAAGCAGCCTGGTCGCCCGCCGGCCTGTCCCGCTCCCGCCGGAGCCGCTTCGCACCGTCGGCGCCCACCTGGTGAGGTCCGCCGTGCGGCGCGCATCGAAGGCCGAGCTGTCCGGCCGCCGACCGGGCCCGGTCACCAGGCTGGTGGCCGGCCTCACCCCTTCGTTGAAGCCAAGCCCGGCCGCCGGGCATGACCGAGAGGCGCAGCCCGGTGGGACAAGGTGACTTCCTGATCCTCGATCCCGGGAACCTGTCCGGCTACCTCGATGAGCGGCCAGCTCTCGCCGCCCGGGTAGGACGGGTGACCGCGATCGAGACTCCTGAGGACGGCAACATCAACCGCGTATTCGTCGTCAAGGGCGAGGCGGGATCGCTGGCTCTCAAGCAGGGCCTGCCCTGGGTGAGGATCATCGAGTCCTGGGAGCTCACCGCCGAACGCACCGCCCGGGAAGCCAACTTCTTTGCCAAGTGGGCCCCGTACGCCGAAGGTCTTCTGCCCGAGATATTCGAGTTCGACGAGGAAAACCACGTGATCGCGATGGAGGACCTGTCGGGCTTCCGGATAATGGCCGAGGCGCTGGGCCGGGAGGATCATGGCTCGAACGTCGAGAGGATCGGGCGGCTGCTGGCCCGGGCCTTCCTCGGCACGTCGCCGTTCTTCCTCGGGCCGATCGAGTTCTCGGAGCGACTCCGCGAAACGGAGAACCCGGAGCTGGCTGAGCTGATGGAGCAGGTCGTGTTCGACCATCCCTGGAACGCGGAGCCGCTCGATCACTGTCACCCCGATCTTCGGGGGCCGGTCACCGAGTTGCTCGGAGACGAGGCGTTCATGTCCCGGGTGGGAGAGCTCAAGTACCGATTCCGCACCGCGCATGAGGGATTGATCCACGGCGATCTCCACACCGGCAGCGTCATGGTCGCGGGGGACGAGATCCGCGTATTCGATGCCGAGTTCGCCCGCTATGGCCCGGTGGCCTGGGACGTGGGTGAGTTCATCGCTCACCTGCGTATTGCCGCCGTGGCGGCAGTGGTCTCAGGTCAGGAGGAGCGAGCCGAGGCCTGCGCTTCGCTGCCGGGCCGGTTCTGGTCCGCCTTCGCTGTCGAGGTGCGCGAGGGATGGGGCGGACGCGAGGACAGGCTCTTCTCGGACGGCTTCGTCGAAGCGTGGCTCGCCGACCAGGAACGGGCGAGCGCCCGGTTCGCCGGGGCCGAGATCGGCCGGCGGATGATCGGGGTGGGTAAGGCGGCGCTGATCGAGTCCTTGCCGGAGGGGCAGATGCTGACGGCGAGCCACGAGCTTCTCGCCGAGGCACGACAGCTGGTCAAGGAGGGGGTGCCGAGTTGGCTTTAGCGCGAGAAGCGGCCGTGGCTATCGAGGCCTGCCACCGGGCGGGAAGTCTGCTTGTCGAGTTTTTCTCCCGCGGTGGCATCGAGACCCAGAGCAAGGACAAGCTTCAAGACGTCGTCACCCAGGCGGATTTCGAAGCCGAGCGCCTGATCCTCGACCTCCTGGCCGAGAGCTGGCCGGAGGATGGTTTCCTGGCCGAGGAGAGCGGCCGGTCCACCGGGCCCGGGGCCCGCGTCTGGTGCGTCGACCCGCTCGACGGTACCGCCAACTTCGCTGCCGGCTACCCGCATTGGGCGGTGGCGATCGCCCTGTTGGAGGGCGAGGAGCCGGTGCTGGCGGTGACCCACGACCCGCTCCGCGCCGAGACCTTCGTCGCCCACGGCGCCTCGTTGGAGTCGCCCGGCGGCGGTCTGCGTACCGTCCTCAGGGTCGAGGACGCGCTGGTTGCCGACAACCGGCCGTACCCGCACCGTGAGCCCATCCATCCGCTTGAGCTTCTTCTGCGCCGAACCCGCGGTCGCCGCGAGTCCGGCTCGATGGCACTTGACTTCGCCTGGCTGGCGACGGGCCGGCTGGATGCGGTGGCCTACGAACGCTCGGATCGCCTCTGGGACTACATCGGGGGCGAGTTGCTGGTCGGATGCGCCGGCGGTGCCGTGGGGATCGCCGACTCCGAGCGGGACATAGCCGTGGCTGCCTGCCCCGAGCTGACCGAGATCCTCTGCGAGAAAATCACCTAGATGACTGGAAGAAGCGAAATGACCCTTGACATCGACTGGCACGAACGAGCTGAACAGCTGAAGGTCGAAGGCCGTGCCTTCATCGAAGGTGAGCATCGCGACGCGAAGTCCGGCTCCCGGATGGAGACCGTCAAGCCGAGCGACGGCTCGGTGTTGACCACGGTTGCAGCCTGCGACGAGCTTGATGTCGATGCCGCGGTCGAGGCGGCCCGCCGCGCCCACGAATCCGGAGTCTGGTCCGGTGCTCACCCCCGGTTCCGCAAACGGGTCCTGCATGGTCTGGTCGACCAGATCCAGTCTCACCGCGACGAGTTGGCCCTTCTGATCTCGCTCGAGGTGGGCAAGCCGATCACCGATGCCTTGGGTGAGGTCGATTCGTCGTGCCGGGAGCTGACCTTCTTCGCAGAAGCCGTGGACAAGGTCTACGGCGACACGGTGCCGACCGAAGTCAGGTCGTTGGGCATGTCGGTGCGCGAGCCGAAGGGCGTCATCGGCGCGGTCACGCCCTGGAACTTCCCTCTGATGATGCCGATCTACAAGCTCGCCCCGGCCTTGGCGGCCGGCAATTCGGTGGTCTTGAAACCGGCCGAGCAGTCATCCGTGGTCGCGATTCGCCTGGCCGAGCTGGCCGGTGATGCCGGGCTCCCGGACGGCGTGCTCGGCGTCGTGCCGGGGACCGGCGAGGCAGCGGGCCGGGCACTCGGCATGCACGGGGATGTCGACGCGATCACCTTCACCGGCTCGACCGAGATCGGCAAGGCCTTCCTCCGGTACTCCGCCGAGTCGAACATGAAGGCGGTCTGGCTCGAGTGCGGTGGCAAGTCCCCCAACATCGTGCTGGCCGACGCTCCCGACCTGGACCGGGCGGCGGAGTTCGCGGCTGAGACGATCTTCCACGGCTCCGGTCAGGTCTGCAATGCCGGTTCCCGCCTGATCGTCGAAGCGGCGATATACGACGACTTCGTCGAGCGCGTCGCCCTGGAGGGCCGGAGCTGGGCGCCTTCCGATCCGCTCGACCCGAGTTCGAGGATGGGGCCGATGATCGACCCTGGCGCCTTGGACCGGGCGCTGGGATACGTGACCTCCGCCCGGTCCGCGGGCGCGACCGTGGTTCATGGAGGCGAACGCGCGCTCACCGAGAGCGGCGGCTTCTTCATGGAACCGACCATCCTCGGCGGAGTGGACAACTCGATGCCGGTCGCCCAGGAGGAGATCTTCGGGCCGGTCCTGGCGGCGATTGAGCTGGAGGACCGAGAGTTGGTCACAGAGGTCGCCAACAACTCCCGATATGGCCTCGCTGCCGGTGTCTGGACCTCGGACTTCGGGCGAGCCCACCGCATCGCGAAGCAGCTCAAGGTTGGGACCGTGTACATCAACTCGTACGATCGCGGGGACAACTCGCTGCCTTTCGGCGGTTACAAGGAGTCGGGCATCGGCGTGGACCGGTCCCTGGCGGCAATGGACAAGTACTCGAACCTGAAGACGATCTGGGCGGATATCGGATGAGCAAGAAGGGAGTCGACCCCACCGACGGTCGGGTCACGTTGCAGGAAGTGGCCGAGTTGGCCGGTGTGTCCCAGGCGACCGCGGGCCGGGCCCTGGGCGGCTACGGGTCGATCAGCGAGGGTTCGCGGGAACGGGTCGAGCGAGCGGCGATGAAGCTCGGTTACCGGACCCACGGGGTGGCACGGGCCCTCGCCTCGGGAACCACGAAGAGCATCGGCCTGGTGATCGGCGACATCGAGAACGCCTTCTTCGCCACCTTCGCCCGCGGCCTCTCTGACGTGATGCACGAGGCCGGCTACACCGTGGTTCTTGCCAATGCGGACGAGAACTGGGACCTCGAGCGTCAGGCCTTGGAGGTGCTGGAGACTCGCTCGGTCGATGGCATGGTGGTAGCTCCGGCCCCCGACTCCGACACGACGCTCCTGCAGGGCCTGAGCGAGCGGGTCCCCCTGGTGGTGGTCGACCGCACCCTGCCCGGTCTCGATGTGGACACGGTCCTGGTCGACAACGTAGCCGGCGGTGCGAGTGCCGCCAAGCATCTGGCCGACCTCGGCCACCGGGAGATCGGCCTGATGACCGAGCCGCCGGTGCTCTCCTCGGTCCGCGAGCGCGTTCAGGGATATGAGGAGACGCTCGAGTCGTACGGGCTCGAATCGGACCCGGCCCTCGTCGCCGTGGGCACACCGAAGCTAGAGGGCGGCCTGCTCGCGGCGATCGAGATCCTGGAGTCGAAGGACCGGCCACAGGCGATCTTCGCCACCACCAACACGATGACCGCGGCGGTACTGGCGGCCACGGTGGAGCTCGGTTTGAAGATCCCCGACGATCTCTCGCTGGTCGGCTTTGACGACTCGGAGTGGATGCGGCTGGTCTCGCCTCCGATCACGGTGGTGAGGCAGCCGGTCTACGACCTCGGACAGGCGACAGGGAGGCTGCTGAACGACCGGATCAACGGGTGGTCGGGAGACGCGAAGCGGCTGCGGCTCAAGACCGAGCTGGTGGTTCGCCAGTCCTGCAAGAAGTACGAAGCGGCCGACGCCTGAACACGGTCCGAAACACAACCAATGCGTGAAACGAAGGTGACAAATGCTTAATTTCGATGAAGAGCGGTATCTCGGCATCCAGTCCGGGGCGGTCGGTCTGGCCGGTGATCTGCGACGGTCAATCGGGGAGTTGCTCGAGGGTGGAAAGAAGACGGTGATCTTCGCGGGGGCCGGCGGTGCCGGGACCTTGATGATGCCGGCGGCTGACCTGTTGAAGGACCGCTCCCGGATACAGGGTCACTGGGACCGCCCGGCGGAGCTCATGTCCACCGAGCCGGTCTACTTCGATCGGGACGCGATCGTGGTCATCCCCTCGCTCTCCGGGACCACCAAGGAGAGCATCGAGCTGGTCGAGGCGAGCCGGAAGGCCGGGGCGACCGTGCTGGCGCTGACCGGAGACGCGGGATCGCCGATCGCCGAGGGCGCTGACATCAACTTCACAAACGCGGCCGCCGATGACACCTCCTCGGAGTCCTTCTACCTGCAGTCGCTGCTGATCGCTCTGTCCGTGCTGGATCACGAGTCCGGCAATGGGGAGTACGAGCAGCTGGTGGAGGAGCTCGCGGGCTTCCCGGCGTTGCTGGTCGCGGCTAAGGAAGCCTTCGAGGAACGGGCCGAGCAGTGGGCCGAGGCATTCCGGGACGAGGAGTACCACATCATCTCGGGCGCCGGTCCACTCTGGGCGGAAGCCTGGTACTACGGAACCTGCATCCTCGAGGAGATGCAGTGGATCCGTACCCGGCCCATCCACGCAGCCGACTTCTTCCACGGCACCCTGGAGCTGCTCGAGCCTGATGTCAGCGTGATCGTGCTCAAGGGCGGCAGCTCGCGGCACCTGGCGTCCCGGGTGGTGGACTTCGCCGGCACCGTGTCTGAGAAGGTGCGGGTGCTCGACACGGATGAGTTCGACCTGACCGGGCTCTCCGATCGCCTACGGGACCTGGTCGCCCCGGCCGTCGCGTCAGCCGTTCTCGAACGTCTCAGCGCCCATCTCGAGGTCAAGCGCGACCATCCGCTGACCACTCGACGTTACTACCGTAGGGTGGACTACTAGAACCCAATCCGGTTGACCGGACCCCGTTTGTTGGTCTGTCCCGCGTCAAGTTTTTGGCAGGGTTTTCGGGTTTTTGAATGTGGGTGTTTCGGGGTTGGCTTTTCCTAGATGAATCTCCTTTGGCCGGTTCCACGCGAGGTGCTCGTGGGGCCGGGTCTCGTTGTATTCGAGACGGTATTGCTCGGCTCGCTTGGTGAGTTCGAGCGCGTCGGGTATCTCGTCGAGGTAGAGCCGCTCGTATTTCAGGGTCCCGAACCCGCGTTCACGGGACCCGTTTTGGCCGGGGCTCTTGACCCGGGTTCGAACATGCGCGAGCTCGGGATGATTGAGCATGAAGGCTTCGAATCGAAACGACCGGAACGGCCCGCCGTTGTCGGTCACGATCGTGACCTTCGGCTGGATCTCACCGGTCACCGGATCTATTTCGCAGTCCTCGACGAGGGGATGTCCGAACAATGCTTCGTGGTCGGCCAGGGCGAGCTCTACGGCTTCGATCGCGTCATGCTGGTTGCCGGTCGGGATATGTGCCAGCGGTGCTCGAACTTCGAGAAGTAATCGCGGCATCCCGGCCCCAGATCGGATCACCTCGACGTCCTCGAAGGGCCCAAACGGCCCTCCGCGCTCTTCTTCCAAACCCGGATCTCGATTACGGCCTCCAAAAACTCGGCCTTCCACCGGCCTATCGACTGCTCCGAGACACTCTCGCGTCTCGCCGCGTCAGCGATCGACACCTCACCAGCCAGCACAGCCATCACGATCCGGACCTTCTCCTCCACCGGAACAACAGGTGGTCTTCCCACAATTTCGACTCTCCTTCAAGACTGACAAAACAGCCCTGCCAAAAATCATGACGCGGGACAACTCCACCCAAATCTTGCCGAGCTGCGATGGCAGCTCGCCCCACCGTGAGGTGGGAACGTAAGGTTTGCGGCGAGTTGAAAGACCAGAACTTTCGAAGTCTGGAATGTTTTGTGGTTATGCCGAAATTTCGGGTCCTGATCTTAGGAGTATTGGTTGCGGCCGTTCTGTCTTTGCTAGCGGGGAGTCAGGCAGCGTCTGCGGTAAGCCTGGACCGCGACTTCGGTTCGAACGGCACGGTGGTCTTCGACCACGGTGGCACCCTCGCCGGTGGGTTTGTCCTGGACGAGTTCGCCGGGCAGGCCCGGTCGGTGGCGCTTGAGAGCGACGGAAGCGTTCTCGTCGGTGGTGGAAGCGGTGCTCAGGGAATCGTTATTAGGCTGAGACCGGATGGCGGGTTGGACCCGGGCTTCGGCGACGGTGGTGTGGTCCGTCTGGAGGACTTCACGAACTCGTCGAAGCCCGGCTATGTTGGCGATCCGTACCTGTATGCGCCGCGGATCGTCGCGATTCTTCCCAGACCTGACGGTTCGATGCTCCTGGTGATGCGGACGTTTGATTTCGACGGAGGCGAGTTCGGATATTCGGAGGATGTGCTGATCTCGCTGAAGGCTGACGGATCTCCCGATCTGCGGTTGCTCGGCGGTTATGAACGTTTCCTCGGTCAGACCCTGAACAGCATGCCCCGGACCGCGGTCTGGACGACCGGCGGGAAGATCTTGATCGCCGGGGCCGATTTCCTTTCGACCTTTGACCGTCCAGGCCACGAGCAGGCCGGTTACGTAATGAGGCGAAACCCCGACGGAACCTATGACTCGACTTATGGCGGCCCGGCGATCGGCCAGGATGGCTGGAATCCGGGTTTCGTGAAGATCCGGTCGGCCGGCTGGCCCAACCGCTCGGCGATCAGCTCCTTGATCCCGCTCAGCGGCGGCAAGGTCGTGGCCGGCGGTTACCGGAGATTCCATCCGTTCCTGACCAAGCTCGACTCGACCGGCCGGATGATCAAGACCTTCGGATCACCGAAGACTCCCGGTTCCAGCACCCTTGTCTATGGCGGCACGCAATGCGGCTGCTTCTCCAGCGGGGTCGTGGCACAGACTCCGAGGAAGGGCTTCATCCAGGTCGGGCATGCCACCCAGCCAGGAAATGAGCTGCAGAATCTCCTGATCCTGAAATATGGGCCGGGTGGCCGGTTCGTCAAGAGCTTCGGCAAGAACGGTGTGGTCAGGCGAACCTTGAAGCCCTACATCCGGATCAACGCGGTCGCGGTCCAGGCCAACGGGAGGATCCTGGTCGCCGGCAGCCGCGGATACGAAAACGAGAGCCGCTTCATGCTGCTTCGATTCCTGCCGAACGGGAAACCCGACAAGTCCTTCTTCGGCAACGGCGTCTACCAGGCCAAGATGGGACAGATCTCAACAGCCGACAAGATCGTCCTGGACGGCAGAGGGCACGCGATCGTCGTGGGCGGGTCAAGCACCACCGGCGAACCGGGCGGTTCATCGTCAAGAAGTTCGACCTAGCTCGATAACTGGCTGCTGCTGAAATGGCGGTTCAGCTTTGCGCTCCAACTATGACTTTGGGCGAGGGGTTGGTCCTAGTCCGTTTTGAGCGACACCTTGATCTTCCCCCGGGATGGACGAGAGATTCATCGAAGCCCAAGTGCTTCGACAACGCCACGAAGACGAGCTGCGACTGCTCGATGATCTCGGCTGGTCACCCGAAGACAACAGAGAAAACTTCGAGCTGACTATCCCAACCGAGCAACTGACGCGCCTACTCGGCTTCTTCTACGACCGCAGCCTCGAACTACTCATCGGCCAAGCACTCGGCCACAGCGAACCCGACAGCGGCGTACGCCGCGACGCCGAAGCACTCAGCCTGATACGGGACCTCTCCTTGAGGGCCGTTACCGTAGCGGCCTGACACGACCCGCCTGGATCAGAGCAACCACGCTCTGACTGAGGTAGGCGGATATGCGTCGATCGGTGTTGATCGGGCTGGTTTCGGCTCGCTTTTGCCCGTGTGCGGAGCTAGGTTCGGTGCCGATATTTATCCTTGCCACTGGGGATCCAGCGAGAACCGTTCGGAGCTGAAGTGGCAACTAGGAGTATGAGCGTACCTGAGCATCCCGCCGAGAACGACCCCAGCACGTTTCGGGGCCGATTCGCTGAGGTGTACGATCAGAATTACGACGCGATCTTCCGCTATCTCCGGCGTCGCGTTAGTTCCGAACAGGCGGCTGATTTGACTGCGGAAACATTTCTGGTTGCCCTTCGTGAATTCGAAAAGTTAGATGCCAGCCGGGGAAGCGTCCGAGCATGGCTGTTCGGAATCTCTTCAAATCTCATGAAGCGGGAGGCCAGGCGGGAGAAGCAAGAGCTGAGGGCCTACGCGCGCTCTGGAATCGATCCGCTGATCGAAGACCCGATGTCTGAGATAGATCGGCGCCTCGATGCTGAGCATCGTCATAGCGAACTCGCGGGAGGGCTTGCCACTCTCGCGGCCGATGATCGGGAAGCTCTTTTGCTGCTCTGTTGGGGAGAGCTGAGCTATCCAGAGATTTCAAGTGCGCTTAACGTCCCGCTTGGGACTGTGAAGTCACGGATCTCCCGAGCACGAAGACATTTGAGTTCATGGCTCACGGAAGATGAACCGAAAAGGCATGTAGTTCGATGTGAGGAGATATTCAATGGATGACCTGCATAACCTCAAAGATATGCGCTCCAATTTTCCGCCACCTACTGCGGAATCAAAAGAGCGACTCTGGGTTCGGCTAGAAGCCGAGATGGACAGTTCGGGAGTTGGTACCTCCTCCGGCCGATCCCGTTTCTCCCGTTTATTCAAGAAAGCTGTGGTCGGAGCAGGATTGTTGATCCTCATTGCGATCTCGCCTGTAGGTACCGCCGTAGCGAATCGGGTCGAGGAGTTGTTTGGATCAGAGAACTATGCGACGTCGGTTACGTCTCCGGAAACTCGTCAGGCTGTGGATACGATGGACCGGGAGATGAGGGCGTATTTCGAGAATCGTCCTAAGCCGGAGGGCACGTACGAAGAGCGAACGAAGGTTATGAGCGCTGCTCTTGACAAGATCGCTCAGAAGGCGTCGATCGCAACGTCTGGAGAGTCGGAGCCAATAGAGCTTCCGCCCGGTGTGGTGATTCGAGTGTCCCCGGAGCCGCTTGCCGGTATCGACAGGGAGAAGGACGCAGCGTTCTGCGCCAAAGTGGCGAAGGAGCTGGCAGCGCGAGGATTGCCTGAGGATCACACCTGCGACCTTCAAGACATGGTCCAAGACGGCGAACTGCCGCCTGGCGACTACACCCAAGCCCAGATTGACAGGTTGTTCGGAGCCGATGATGCTAGATAGCGGAAATTAATTAGCCCTTCGAGCAGAAAACACGACTAGTTCCTGAATAGTGATCTCGGATTTAGGAGAGATACATGGCTTCGGGAGGCCGCGGGACCTGGATTCGCCGCGAGGGCCGCTATGTGGCCGGCTTTTAATCTGGGTGCTGACCCCGGCTTGCGACCCGGTCAGGGCGCCAGAGGTGGACTAAACCACGGGGGCTAGCCAGCGAGTCGATTCCACGCCACGCTTCAGGCGCATGAGGCCATTATGTGTCGTAACAGGTAGCGCCGACCGATCCAGGTGACAGCTCGTTTCCGAGGACGATCTCGTCTCGCCATTCTCTTCTTGCGTTTTGGGGTCCCATGGAGGTGGTCGCGACTACGTTTGACCCCCGGGTTGCAGGTTGCGGTGACGGCTCCCGATCCGGTTCGGGTGGCTGTGACCTCGTAGAGTCGGTGGGAGATAGTGGAGGTCCTGCGGTTAGCAAGAATGGGAAGGTGGTCTGGGGCATGGGTTGGCGTTGAAGGCGGCGGCGGTGTCGGTCAGTGCCTTGAGCACATCGTCGGTGTGGGAGTGGCGTGATCCTGGGGGGAGCAGGGCGAAGATGTCTCGGCGGCGCATCGGTCCGTCGACCGGCCGCATGACGGCTTTGGGGAGGTCTTCGACGAGCAGGCTGGGTACCCATCCGACGCCGATCTCTCGGGAGATCAGGCCGCGTGTCGCGATTGGATCTGTTGTGATCGACACGATTCGTGGTTCGAATCCGGCGTCGCGGCAGGCCTGGGCGAGGAACCCGTCGGGGGAGGGCATGATCCAGTCGTCGTTGGCGAACTCGAGGAGCGGCACCGGCCCTGTCTCGTTTGCGAGGCGGTGGTTGGCCGGCATTCCGATCAGGAAGGTTTCCTGCAGCAGGTCTACCTGTTCGCAGCCTTCGAACTCGCGACGTTCCTCGGTCGTGTCCTGATACGCGATGGCGATGTCGAACTCGCCGCTGAGGAGGGGAGCTTTGAGCACGCCTGGTGTCACTTCGCTGACCAGGACCTGAACGTCGTGGGCGGCCCGCAGCCGCCCGATCGCGGCGGGTACGAAGCTGCTCAGGGCGGTCGGGAAGGCGCCGAGGCGGATCTGCTCGCGGTGCCCTCGGGCGAGTTCCCCGATCTGCGCCTCGGCGATCTCCAGGCGCCAGGAGATGTGGTCGGCGTGTTCGAGCAGCACCTCGCCGGCCGGGGTCAGGGTCAACCCGCCGCGTCCCCGGTCGAGCAGGCGCAGGCCGATCTCGGTCTCAAGCGCGGCAACCTGGTGGGAGACGGAAGGTTGGGACAGGGAGAGCTTCTCCGCGGCGCGGGAGAAGGAGCGTTCGTGGGCCACGATCCGGAAGGTGAGCAAACGGCGAGGATCCATAGTTTCTTTCTATCAGTTCATAAAAATCATTATTTGAATATATGGCCGACGAGGCGCATCATGGGTTCAGTCTTCATCACCCCTCTAACGAACCCAGGAGCAGCGAATGCGAGCAGCAATCTTCGAAAAGCCCGGTTCGATCACCGTCGTGGATCGCCCCGACCCCGGGATCGAGCAACCGACCGATGCCGTGGTACGGGTCGTCCTGGCCTGTGTCTGCGGCTCGGACCTCTGGTACTACCGCGGCGACTCGCCGTTCGAGGCCGGTGCCCCGATCGGACACGAGTTCATCGGCATCATCGAAGAGACGGGCAGCGAGGTCTCGACCGTCTCGAAGGGCGATCTCGTCATCGCCCCGTTCGCCTACAGCGACGGCACCTGTCCGCACTGCCTCCACGGCGTCCAGACCGCCTGCCAGAACGGCGGCTTCTTCCCGGTCGAGAACGGCGACGGCGGCCAAGGCGAGGCCATCCGAGTGCCGCTTGCCGACGGGACGCTGGTGAAGGTCCCCGGCTCCGGGTACTCCGACGAGATGATGGCTTCGCTGCTCAGCCTCTCCGACGTGATGGGCACCGGGCATCACGCCGCGAAGTGCGCCCGGGTCAAGGCCGGTGACACGGTCGCCGTGGTCGGTGACGGCGCGGTCGGCCTCTCCGGCGTCCTCGCGGCGAAGCGGCTCGGGGCCGAGCGCATCATCGCGCTCAGCCGCAACCCGGTCAGGCAGGACCTCGCCCGCGAGTTCGGTGCCACCGACATCGTGGAACAGCGAGGAGACGAGGCCACCGAAGCCGTCATGGAGCTGACCGACGGCATCGGCGTCGATGCCACGCTCGAATGCGTCGGCACCGGCCAGTCGGTGGCGACGGCGATCTCGATCGCCCGGCCGCTCTCGATGGTCGGCTACGTCGGTGTCCCGCACGGAGTCGAGTTTCCGGTCGAGGCGATGTTCTTCAAGAACCGGGGGGTGCTCGGTGGGGCCGCCCCGGCACGCGCCTACATCCCCGAGTTGCTCGACGACGTTCTCGAAGGGAAGATCAACCCCGGCCGCGTGTTCGACTTCAAGACCGATCTCGACGGGATCGGCGAAGCGTACGCCGCGATGGACGAGCGTCGCGCGATCAAGTCGCTGATCGAGGTCGCCGGATGACCGAGTCATTGAGAACCCGTCGTCTTGGCTCATCTGGTCTGGAGGTTTCGGTGATCGGGCTTGGCTGCATGGGCCTGAGCTACGGTTACGGCCCAGCCACCGAGAAGAGCGAGGGCATCCGTCTGATCCGGGCCGCTCATGAACTCGGAGTCACGTTCTTCGACACCGCCGAGGCCTACGGACCGTTCGTCAATGAGGAGTTGGTCGGCGAAGCCCTCCGGCCGATCCGCGACGAGGTTGTGATCGCGACCAAGTTCGGTTTCGAGGACGGCGATTCGGGCAAAGGCCAGGACAGCAGGCCGGAGCGAATCCGCGAAGTCGCCGAGGCCTCCTTGGGACGGCTTCGGACCGACCGGATCGATCTCTTCTACCAACACCGTGTCGACAAGGACGTGCCGATCGAGGAGGTTGCCGGAACCGTCAAGGAGCTGATCGAGGAGGGCAAGGTCGGCCATTTCGGGCTCTCCGAGGCGGGCGCGGAGACGATCCGTCGAGCCCAGGCCGTCCAGCCCGTCACGGCGCTGCAGAGTGAATACTCGATGTGGTGGCGCGAACCGGAACAGGAGATCCTTCCGACGCTTGAAGAGCTGGGCATCGGGTTCGTGCCCTTCAGCCCACTCGGCAAAGGGTTCCTCACCGGAAAGATCGACAACTCGGCCATCTTCGGCGAAGGTGACTTCCGCAGCGTAGTGCCACGGTTCTCACCAGAAGCGCTCGATGCCAACCAGGCGCTGATCTCCCTGCTCGGGGAGATCGCCGCCGAGAAGGACGTCACCCCGGCTCAACTCGCCCTCGCCTGGCTGCTCGCCCGGAAGCCCTGGATCGTGCCGATTCCCGGCACCACCAAGATCCACCGACTCGAAGAGAACGTCGGGGCGGCCGCGGTCACGCTCGACGACTCGGAGATGCGGCGGATCGAGGAAGCGCTGTCGCAGATCCAGGTCCAAGGAGACCGCTACCCGGCA
>Ga0153956_1001632_pt1 | contig 18984 bp, 15 predicted proteins | sample TSFL040MetaG_FD_104704 | JGI IMG/M metagenome (GOLD analysis project Ga0153956, IMG submission 104704) | Attine ant fungus gardens microbial communities from Florida, USA - TSFL040 MetaG | ecosystem: Host-associated > Fungi > Mycelium > Unclassified | place: USA: Florida, Wekiwa Springs...
CCGTCTGCGTGTCGTTGCCCTTCGTGCTCGACGGCAGCCAGCCGAACTGCGGCGCGCCCTCGATGTCGAGGGGCCGCGTGCGGTCCCCCACCGTCAGCTGCGTCGGCGCGGCCGGCCCCGCCGGGTCGTCGGCGCGCGCGCTGTGGCCGCCGAGCCCGACGCCGAGCGCCGTCGTCGCGATCGCGACCGCGCCGACGGCGCAGCGCACTGTCTTGCCCACCATCTTTGAGGCTCTCCCCTCAGAAGCTTGTGCTGGACGTTCCCTCGACGACATGATCGCTTTGTGCGCGATCATGTTCGATCTTGAGATCATCCGTGGACAAGCGCGCGTCGTCAAGCCCAATCACTCGCCGCTGCGCGATCCGCGCTGAGATCCGCGTCGCGCCGAGCAGGGCGATCAGCACGATCAGCAGCTCGGCGATCCCCCACGCCCAGGTCGAGGACGCGACCGCCGGCGTCGGCGCCTTGCCGGGCTCCGCCGCCGCGGCCAGCACCGGCAGCGTGAAGACCGCCGGCATGCCGGCACCGCCGTCCACCGCGATGCGCCAGTCGCCGGCGGCCGTCGCGTAGCCGCCACTGACGCGGAAGCGATCGTCGCCGACCGCGTCGGCGACGACCGTCGTCGCCGGCACGCCGAGCGCGGGCGACGAGAAGCTGACGTCGACGCGCCTGGCGCCTGGCGCGACGACGTCGTACTGCGCCGGCCCGGCGACGTTGCCGGACGGCGCCAGCGTGACCGCGCCGCGCGTCTGCGCGAGGTCCGCCTGCCGACGCTGGAAGTCCTGATTGCGCGCCGAGCCCGAGAGGAACGGCACGACGGCGACGATCGCCAGGCCGACGACCGCCTCGGCGACGACGACGTGGCGGAAGTGGCCGAGCGCGACCGCCAGCGCCGAGCCCGACGCCGCGCCGCTCGCGCGCAGCGCGTTCACGCGCGGCAGCATCCAGAGCTGGTTGACGGCGCCGAGCGCGACGAGGATCAGCACCAGGATCAGCTTCACCAGCACGGTCTCGCCGTAGAGCGTCGTGAACAGCAGCCGCGGCGCGCCGACGTGGATCCACGTCGTCCAGAGGCCGGTCAGGATCATCACGCCGACGCAGACGGTGGCGACGACCGAGAAGCGCCGCAGCGCCGGCGCCCAGAAGCTCTCGCCCGCCGGCACGCGCAGGCGCGAGAGCGCGAGCGCCGCGAGCGTCGCGAGGCCGCCGACCCAGACCGCCGCGCCGAGCATGTGCAGCAGGTCGAGCAGCTGCGTGAAGGCGTCGCGGACGTCCGGCGCCGCGGTCGGCAGCACGCGCGCGAGCAGCTCGCCGCCGCCGAGCGCGAGGCCGGCCAGCGCGAGCGCGTCGACGCGCCGCGGCACTCCGCGCGTGCGCGCGGCCAGCGCCGTCGGGATTACGACGCTCGCGGCCAGCGCCGTCAGGATCAGCCGCGCCAGCCAGAGCCGGCCGTCCGGCTCGCCGCTCAGGAAGCTCCAGATGTCACCGGGCCGGATCGAGTGCCAGAAGCCGAGCCCGGCATCCGGGTCGGCGGCCTCGTCGACGAGCTGTGCGAGCGTCGACGGGACGAACAGCGCGATCGCGACGGCGGCGATCGCCAGCAGCCGGCGGTCGACCGTCTCGGCCAGCGTCCCCGGGCCGCGCCGGCGCCCTCGCCCTCGCGCGAGCGGTGCGACGACCAGTGCGCGCAGGGCGAGCGCTCCGACGAAGACGAAGATGAAGCTGAAGGCCAGCCACTTCGGGACGATCGTCGTGGCCGGCTTGAAGCGACTCGGCGGCGCCTCGCTGCGCGCGAGCGTCGGCGACACGCCGCTCGGGTCGGCGCTGAAGGCGAAGCTGCCCTGGGCGCCGCCGGCGTCGTAGACGGCGGTGTAGAGCCCGGGCTCGAGCTTGGGAAGCGTCGCGACGAGCCGCTCCGGGTCGCCGGCGACGGCGGCCGGCGCACCGATCGCGACCGGATCGCCGGCGACGTCGAGCAGCCGCAGCGTCGACGACGCCGGGTCGACGGGAGCGGCGGTGTCGACGGCGAGCCGCGCCGGCGCCCGCGTCAGCACCGCACCCGCGGCGCGTTCGCTGACCGTCGCGGCGTCGTCCGCGCGCGCGGCGACCGGCGTCAGCAGCACGGTCCCGATCGCCAACGCGAGCGCGCACAGGCGCCCCGCTGGCATGGCAAAGCCAGGCATCCCCACGACCACTCCACTTCGTTCCACAGCGAAAGTGCCAGCATCCTAGGGCACCCTAATTAGGGTGCCCAAACGCGGATACGCGGGCGCGCTCGAGCGGTTCGACGCACCGAGGGGCAAGCCCGCGCGGGCCGAGCGCCGCCGGCGGGTCAGCGCGGCGCGGCGGCGCGGACCGGCGGCCGAGTCGCGCAAAACGGCGATTCCCGGCGTCAGCTTCGGGTAGCCGCGCCCGTGACCCACCATTCGGAGGTGCACACGTGCTCAGCATGACCCCGACCGCCGCAGACGCCGTCCGCCGCCTCGCCTCGGCCCCGAGCGAGACCGGCGCCGGCCTGCGGATCTCGCCCGGCACGCCGACCGCCGCCGGCACGCCGCTGGCCGCGCAGATGGTCAGCGAGCCGCGGCCGGAGGACCAGACGATCACCGAGGACGGCGCGGCCGTCTTCGTCGACGAGCACCTGACGGACTACCTCGCCAACAAGGTGCTCGACGCGAGCATCGAGTCCGACCAGGTCCGCTTCAGCCTGCTCGAGCGCGGCGGCCCGCGCCGCGCGTGATCGATCGCCGAACAGGGGTAGCCCTGCCGATGTCGGCCCCGCCGGCCGCGCCTTGACCCAGCGCGGTGAACCTCTCCGCGGGCCGGCAGCCCTCCCCGACCCCGGCCCGAGCGGTGCGCCCCGGGGCTCCGGGGAGCCACCGCTCGCGCTCTGAAAGGAGCCTCCGCATGCTCGCCCTGGAAGTGCCGACGCCGCAGCCTGGACCGCCGCGCCCGGACCCGTTCCCCGACCCCACGCCAGGCCCGCCGCCACTGCCCGACCCACAGCCGCCGGCACCGGACCCGGCGCCGGAGCCGCTGCCGATCTAGCTGTTGCGCGCCCGTGCCAGGTGTATTAGGCGGTGTTGTTTATAGTGTAGTTGCGATGGTCGTCAGGCAACGACGAAGGGGACTGACGTGGCGCTCATGACCGCAGAGATCGCCGACCGCCTCGACGCCGAGGCCGCACGGACGCCGATAGCCGAGATCGCCGGCTACCTGCAATCGCTGCTCGGTCAGCGCATGGCCGCGTACCTGGCCGACGTCGCCGACGTCAAGCAGATCGGGCGCTACCAGAAGCCGCAGGGCCCCAAGCCCAGCTTGGCGACCGATCGACGGCTGCGCGCCGGCTACAAGGTCGCGCGCATGATCGAAGGCGTCTACGACGCCGAGACCACCAAGGCGTGGCTGTTCGGCACCAACACGCGACTGGACGACCGCGCCCCGATCGGCGCGCTGCGCGAGGCGACCGACGACGATCAGTTCGCCGAGGTGGTGCGCGCCGCGCGCGCCTTCGCGAGCGCCGACGGGTGACCTCGGTACCCGACACGAGCGCCGTCTGGCGGGTCGGGCACGTCAGCGACCCGCTCGGCTTCGTGCCATGGGAGCGAACCAGCTGGAGCCACCGCTTCGACGACCTCGAGCGCCGCTTCAGGACGCTGTACTGCGCCGTCATGCCCGAGACCTACCTGCGCGAGGTTCTTGCCGACCTGCGACCCAACGCCGCGCAGATCGCCGACTACGTCAGCCGGTTCGGCGAGCTCGCCGAAGCCGACGTTCCCGCTCGGCTCGTGACCACCGCCTGGCGATCCACCAACGTGCTCGTGCCGGCGCGCCTGACGCTCGACGGCCGAATCGTCGACCTCACCGACCCGCTCGAGCGCGACGAGCTCGAGCGCCATCACGCACCGTTGCTCGCCGAGGCGGGAATGGCGCATCTCGACCTGCATGAGATCACCGTTCAGCTTCGCCCCGTGACGCAGGCGATCGCCAGCGACGCGCGCGATCGCCTCGGCGCCGCGGCGATTCGATTTCCGTCGCGATTGGACGGCAACCCGTGCCTGGCGGTCTTCGAGGGCCGCGGTCGTCTCGATGCCGGCGGCGATCCCGTCGCCCTCACCGACCCAGCTCCCGAAGCCCTCGTGCGCGTCGCCGCCGGCTGGCGCCTGGCGTTGCAGCCCGCGCCGGCACGCACGCCGTCAGCGCGTTCCGAACGGCCCGGGCGCGCCCTCTAGCGCGTACTGCGCGCGACGCGCCAGGCGCCCGGGAACCAGGCGGTGAAGTCGTCCGGGCGCTCGGCGAGCCAGCTCTCGAGCTCGTCGAGCGGCACGTAGCGCCAGGCCGCGACCTCCTCCGGGTTCGGCTCGGGCCGCGCGTCCGCGCGCGCCACGACGATGTGGTCGAGCTCGTTCTCGACCAGGTCGACGATGTCGGCGCGGTAGCGCAGCGTGCCCACCTCGCGCGGCTCGGCGAAGCCGATCCCGAGCTCCTCCGGCAGCCGCCGCTGCGCCGCGTCGACGACCGTCTCGCCGTCGCGCGGGTGGCCGCAGCAGGTGTTCGACCAGAGCCCGCCGGAGTGGTACTTGGTCGGCGCGCGCTGCTGCAGCAGCAGCTCGCCGGCGTCGTTGAACGCGAAGATCGAGAACGCGCGATGCAGCAGTCCGCGGCGATGGGCGTCGAGCTTCTCGGCCAGGCCGATCGGCGCGTCGTTCTCGTCAATCAGGATCACGTTCTCAGACATGAGATGGCAGTGTGCCGGGTCGACCGGCGCGTTTTCAACCGTCGCGGCCGGCACCGTCCGTCGCCGATGTTCGCGCGGTGACAGCGGCGGCGGGGACGGCGCGACCCGGTCGCGCCGTCTGACCGGGTCGCGCCGGGCGCTCGCCACGCCGCGGATGCCGGCACGCGGTCGGCCGCCGCGCGCGCCGCAGGCGCCGCCATCCGCGCCGTGCGCGGCCCACGCCCGCCCCGGCGCGGCATAGGCGCGCGCTCGCGCGCGGGCGGCGCGTCCGTCGTACCCATGCCCAAGAAAGGACTCCCGGTCTCCATGTACGGACACACCTCCAGCAGGCGCCGGCTGCGCGGCGTGCTCGGCGCGCTGCTGGTCGTCGGCCTGGCGCTGGCACTGGCGCCGAGCGCGCGCGCCGCGCTCTACCTCGGCGCGCCGCAGCTCTACAGCACGGTCCTCTACAGCGACGCGGTCGCGATCGGCGACTTCGACGAGGACGGCCATCCGGATGTCGCGGTCGCGCGTGGGCTGCCCTCGTTCCGCGGCATCGAGATCATGCGCGGCAGCGCGACCGGGCTGCTCTCCGCGCCCGACGTGATCGACGTCGAGCGCGACGTGCGCGACGTCGCGGTCGGCGACTTCGACGACGACGGCCACCTCGACCTCGCGGTCGCCGACGGCAGCGACGACGCGATCTCGATCTACTACGGCGCCGGCGACGGCACGTTCAGCGCCGGCCCGGTGATCGCGGACGCCGGCACCCCGGTGGCGATCACCGCCGTCGACCTCAACCACGACGGCCGCGACGACGTCGCGACCGCCAACACCACCAACGCCGACATGGGCGTCGCGCTGGCCGGCCCCGGACGCACGTTCGGCAGCGTCGCGCTGACGCAGGTCGGCTTGGGCCCGACCGCGATCGCGAGCGCCGACCTCCACGGCAACGGCAGCCCCGACCTGCTCGTCGTCAACGGCGCCCAGAACACGCTGCGGCAGGAGAACAACAACGGCAGCGGCGGCTTCAGCGGCGGCTCCTACGGCACCGACGCCGGCCCGCTCGGCGTCGCCGCCGGCGACTTCAACCACGACGGCCGGACCGACGCCGTCACCGCGGGCGGCGACACGGTCTCGCAGCTGCTGCACGCGGTGACGACCGGCCTGCTCGACATCCACAGCAGCTTCCCGCTTCCGGCCGGCGCGACCGCGAACGCCGTCGCCGCCGGCGAGCTGACCAGCGACGACTTCGACGACGCGATCACGGCCAACGCCGGCACGGGCACCATCAGCCTGCTCGCCGGCAGCGCCGGCGAGCTGACGAGCCCGCAGACCTACGCCGCCGGCCCGAACCCGAGCGACGTGGCGATCGGCGACCTGAACGGCGACGGGCTCGCCGACGTGGTCGTCGCGACCAACGGCTCGAGCGGCCTGGCGGTGCTGTTCGGCCACGCTCGCCGACGCTCGCCTTCGACGTGCCCGCGACGACCGCCTACGGCAACGGCGCCGGCGGCAGCGTGGCGCTGGCCGGCGCCTCGCCGCGCGCCGGCGGCACGGTGACGCTCGCCGTCTACCCGCCGAGCGACACGACCTGCAGCGGCACGCCGTACGACGCCACGACGGCCGCGGCGCCCGGCGCCTCGATCGCGCTGCCCGCAACGGCGGCGCCCGGCGTCTACCGCTGGAGCGCGTCGTACAGCGGCGACGCCGCGGACGACCAGACGTCGACGGCCTGCACGGCGACGACGACCGTCACGCCGGCGGCGACGGCGCTGTCGATCAGCGCGACCAGCGTCACGCTCGGCGCCAACCTGACCGCGACGGCGACGCTCGCGGGCGGCGTCGCGCCGACGGGCACGATCACGCTCGACGCCTACACCGGCAGCGACTGCATCGGCATCCCCACCTTCGAGGCGCGCGTCGCGGTCGACGGCGCCGGCACCTACGCCTCCAGCGACTTCGCACCCGCCCATGCCGGCGCCTACACGTGGCAGGCGACCTACGGCGGCGACACGAACAACGCCCGCTCGAGCAGCGCCTGCTCCACCTCTCGCGTCGCGAAGGCCGCGACGCGCCTCGCGGTCAGCGGCGACGACGGGACGCTGGGCGGCAGCGTGACCGCGACCGCCACGCTCTCGTCGGGCGTCGCGCCGACCGGCACGATCACGTTCGACGCCTACGCCGGCGACGGCTGCAGCGGCACGCCGGTCTTCGAGGACCACGTCGCGGTCGCCGGCGCCGGCAGCTACCCGTCGGCCGGCTTCACGCCGCCGCATGCCGGCCGCTACGTCTGGCAGGCGCAGTACAGCGGCGATGGGGACAACTTCGGGTCGGCGACCGACTGCAGCGTTCACTCGACCGTCGCGGCGGCACAGCCCACGCTGTCGGCGACCGCCGTCGCGACGGCGCGGCGCGGCCAGCCGCTGAGCGACGCCGCGACGATCGCCGGCTCGCACGCCGCGACCGGCACGCTCGTCTTCGCGCTCTACGCCAGCGCCGACTGCGGCGACACGCCGGTTTTCACGAGCGACCCCGTCAGCGTCAGCGGCGACGGCGGCTACGACTCGCCGCCGTACGTGCCCGCCGCGGCCGGCGTCTACCACTGGATCGCGACCTACTCCGGCGACGACGACAACGACGCTACGGCGACGGGCTGCGACGACCCGGCGCAGACCGCGACCGTGACCGAGCCAGCGTTCGCGATCTCGCCGGACGGCGCCGACTTCGGCGCCGTCGAGCTCGGCCGCAGCAGCGACGCGCGCAGCTTCACGGTGACCAACGTCGCGAGCGGCGCGACCGCGCAGGACCTGCACTTCGACGCCGACGCGGTCGCCCTCGCCGACGCCGGCACCAGCGGCGGCTCGGTCAAGCTCACCGACAGCGGCTTCGCGCTGCGCGACGACCGCTGCTCCGGCGCGACGGTCGCGCCGGGCGCGAGCTGCACGTTCGCGGTCGTCTTCACGCCGACGGCCACGGGCGACGCGCAGGCGACCGTGACGCTGACCGACGACGCGCCCGACAGCCCGCAGACGCTGACGCTGCGCGGCAGCGGCGAGGCGCCGCTGGCGCCGAGCCCGACGCCGACGGCGAGCCCGGCGCCCAGCGCGACGCCGAGCCCGGCGCCGACGCCCAGCCCGCGCCCGCTGCCCGCGCTGCGCTTCAGCAAGGTGTCGGCGACGCGCTGCACGACCGGCGACGCGATCGCGCTGCGCTTCACGCTCAGCCGGCAGGCGCGCGTGACGCTGACGCTGCAGCGGCGGATCGCGCCGGTCGCGAAGCTGCGCACGGTCTGCCCGAAGGCGCTCGCACCGATCGACCGGCCCGCCAAGTACGGCAACGTCCGCGCGGCACGCGCGCGGTTCGCCGGCGCGGCGCGCGAGCGCTTCGCCGTCGTCAGCGCCGCCCACAAGCCCGTCACGCTGGCGGTCGCCGGCAAGGCCGGCGCGAACACGGTCTCGCTGCGCTCGCTGCTGCGCAAGGCGAAGCTGAAGCCCGGCCGCTACCGCGTCGTCCTGCGCGCGGGCGCCGCCACGGCGACGGCCAACTTCTGGGTGCTCGCCCGCCGACGCTGACCGCCGTCCACCCCCGCTCGGGCGCGCGGCGGGCAGTGCCGCGCGTCCGCGCGGGCAGAGTCCGCGCCTGCTGATCGAGCGTCGAGACAGGACGCCGGTCGTCGCCGACAGCGCTGCGTCTCGCCGCCTGAGCGGCGTCAGGTCGAGCGCCGCCGGCGGGCGACGAGCGCGGCGGCGGCCATCGCGACGACGAGCACGGCGGCGAGCGCCAGCCATGGAAGCGAGGACGCGCCGCCGCCCGCGTCGCCGGTCTGCGCGCTCCCGCCGCTGAGCGTGAGCACGGCGGCGGGCCGCTCGGCGGCGGGGTCCGGAGCCTGGATCCAGCGCACGATCGTGCCGTCGGCGTAGTGCTGGAGCGCCTTGAAGACGAGCTGGCGGACCTTCGGCAGCGGGCCGACGGTGACCGTGAAGGTGCGCGCCTCCGTACCGCCGATCGCGCTGTGCCGGCTCGTCACCGTCCAGTCGATCTCGCTCACGGCGGCGCCGCGGTGCTTGACCGTCGCGGCCCAGCCGGAGACGGGCGCGACGTGGACGCCGCCGTCGCGCAGCTCGGGCGGGAAGATGACGTCGACGCGGACGGTCGTCGAGCTCTCGCGCTCGTTCGGGACGTCGAACGCCAGCGTCTGCGCGCCCGCGCGCGTGACGGTGACGTGGGCGCCGGCCGGCGCCGCCGCCAGCGCGAGCACGAGCAGCGCGACGGCGCAGGCGAGCGAGCGCCTCATCGGATCCGCACCGGTACGTCGACGTCGGTCTCGTCGACGTCGGAGGTCCGGATCTCCAGCCGCAGCGCCCAGTGCCCGGCGTAGGGCACGGTCAGCTGGTCTGCGACGTAGTGCCCGGGCTCGGCGCTCGCGAGCTTGACCGGCAGCGGGCCGACGTCGTCGCCCGGCGGCAGCAGCCGCGCCGTCAGCTCGGGCGCGGCGAAGAGCGCGCCGCCGCGCGTGACGAGGTAGACGTCGACGACGTTCGCCCCCTGCTTGGCCGGCTCCATGTGGACCTGGATCCTGCCACCTGTGAGCGGCGACCGACCGCCGGCCGGCACGGCGACCGTCACGTTCAGCGGCGGCGCGTACGCGACGCGCGCCGGAGCGGTGTTGACGAGCGCCGCCGTCACGCCGAGCACGCCGACCGCCAGCAGCGCCTCGCCGCCGATCGTGCGCCGCAGCCGCGCGAGCAGGTCGGCGCCGCCGCGGCCGACCGCGCGGCGCGAGCGGAAGGCGAGCGCGACGATCGCGAGCACGGCGCCGGTCTTGATCAGCAGCAGGCGGCCGAAGACCGTCGCGGGCAGCGCCGGCAGCGAGCCCGACTGGCGCCAGGCGAGGTAGACGCCGCTCGCCGCGAGCACGGCGAAGCAGCCGAGCGCGAGCCGCGAGAAGCGGGCGATCGCGCCCGCCGGCAGCGACTCGTCGCGTGCCAGCGCGCAGACGACGAGCAGCACCAGCCCGCCGAGCCAGAGCGCCATCGCGAGCAGGTGCAGGCTCGCGACGGGAACGCCGAGGCCCGGCTGCACGCCGGTGCGCGAGTGGTCGGTCAGCGTCCAGGTCAGCGCGAGGCCGACGGTGCAGGCCGCGGCGAGCGCGAGCAGCGCCCGCCGCCCGAGCCGCGCGCGCAGCCACCCGCGAGCGTCCCCCAGCAGCGCGGCCAGCACGACGCAGAGCGCCAGCGTCAGCAGCAGCCGCGCGACGAGCGCGTGGCCGAAGCGCGTCGAGAGGCTGAACGAGATCAGCGACGGCTTGAACGCGCCGCCGAGCCCCTCCGCCGCCGCGTACGGCCCCTGCAGCAGCAGCACCGCGACGGTCCCGACGACCGACGCGCCCGCGCCGACCCAGATCACGCGCCGCCCGCGCGCGCTCGCCGCGCCCGGCCAGAGCAGGACGAGCACGCAGGCGGCGCCGATCAGCAGCGCGAAGCCGAGGAAGGAGACGCCGCGGCCGACCGCGTCGGCGACCTCGACCGCGCGGCTCGCCGATCCGGTCGCCGACGTGTCGACGAGCGAGCTCGCGGCGCCGACGCTGAACGAGAACGCGCCCGAGACCGGGTGCGAGTCGGCCGACGTCACGCGCCAGGCGACGACGTAGGTCCCGCGCGCCAGCCGCGGCGGCAGCGGCAGCAGCGCGACGCTGCCGCCGGCATGCACGGGCGCGGCCGTCTTGACCTGCGCGCCGGTCGCGTCGAGCAGCCGCAGCGAGTTCGGGCCGAGCTCGACCGGCTCGCTGAACTGCAGCCGCACCTGCTGCGGCTGCACGCGCAGCACGGCGGTGTCGGCGGGCGTCGTGCGCACGAGCGTCGCGTGCGCGCTCGCGGACGCCGCCCCCAGCCCGGCGCCGACCAGCGCCAGCAGCAGGCAGCAGAGCGCGCGGGCGATCATCCGAGCCGCGCGAGCACCGTCTTCAGGACGCGCTCGGCCATGGCGGTGGCGTTCGAGCGCTGCCCGATCACGCGGTGCTGGTCGAAGTCGAAGGAGAGGATCACGTTGGCCCGGTGCACGACGACGTGCGCGACGTCCTCGTAATACACGTCATCGGCCGGCGACGTGTGCGCGATCTGCTGCGCGAAGCCCTTCCAGCCCGCCTGCGCGTACGGACGCGAGCTGACGCTGTAGGTGCCGAGGATCGGCGACGGGCCGCCGCGCACCTCGTAGCTCGTCGGGCACTTGCCGGCCGCGCTCATGACGGCGTCCATGCCGCTGTCGGCGATCGCGCTCGTGCCGAAGACGAGCGCGTCCTGGGTGATCGTCGGCGCGCGCTCGTCGCCCGCCTCGCGCGGCTCGACGAGGTACTGGCCGACCGGCTGCGCGGCGCTCGGCTCGACCATGTTCGGCGCGCTCTCGGGCGCGTTCGAGCGCTGCGCCAGCGGGCACGTCTCGAGGCCGCCGATCGGCACGTAGTTGGTGTGCGAGTGGTAGTCGGCGTCGACCCAGGAGCCGCGCACGGTCGGGTCGCCGGCGCCCTTGAAGTACGCCGCCTTGATCTGCGCGGCGCTGTAGTGCCCGCCCGAGCCGCCGCCGGAGCCGCCGCAGCCGGCGCCGGCTGCCGTCGCGAGGGCGAGCGCGAGCAGAGCTGCGACGGACGTCGACCGGCGGCGCACGGCCTCAGCCGCCGGAGTCCGAGCGCAGCGTGCTGGCCACCTTGAACGCGCCGCCGCTGACGGTCAGCACGATGTGCTCGTCGTACTTGACGGTGTGATCGGAGGCGAACTGCAGGCCGCCGAGGAACGTCCTGTAGCTGTCCTCGAGCCGCGGCAGCTGCGCGGCGTTGAGCTTCGCGTCGACCTTGCCGGTCTGCGTCACCGCTTGCGCGAGCGCGCGCAGGCCGTCGTAGGCGCGCAGCGCGTCGCGCCCGGGAGCGCGCTCGTAGGCGGCGCTGAAGCGCTTGGCCCAGCCGGCGGCGGCCGGCAGGTTCTGCGGGCTCGCTGGCGCGACGACGTACGCGCCCGCGCCGGCGCCGCCCGCCGCCGCAAGGAAGCGCGGGCTCTCGGACTGCGCCGAGGCGACGAACGTGCCGTCGAAGCCGGCGCCGCGCAGCGCCGCCAGCAGCGCGCCCGACGCGTCGGCCGCTCCCGCCCAGTAGACCGTGTCCGGCTTGGCGGCGAGCGCGATCTGCGCGATCGCGCTCCAGTCGGGCGTCGCGTCGCGCAGCGTCTGGCGGCTGACGACCTTCGGCGCCGGGTCCGAGAGCCCGATCACCCCGCGCGCCAGCGCCCGCGACGCCTGGCCGGCGTCGGTCACGACCGCGAGCCGCTGCGCCGTCATGTAGGCGAGCCAGTGCACGGTCGCGAGCGCCTCCTGGTAGGGCGTCCCGCTCTCCAGGTAGGCGTTCGGCGTCCGCGTCGGGTCGACGATCGTCGGCGCGGTGGCCGACGTCACCAGCACCGGCAGCCGGCTCGGGACCAGCGCCCGCACGGCGGCGCGCGCCGCGCTCGTGCAGACGCCGCCGAGCACGCCGGCGACGTCCTCGCCGGCGAGCCTGCGCGCGGCCGTCCTGGCGCTGCCGGCCTCGCAGCCGTCGTCGGCGCTGACCAGCGCGGCGCGCTTGCCGAGCACGCCGCCGGCGACGTTCAGGTCGGCGACGGCCAGCTTCGCGCCGTCGAGCAGGTCGCGCCCGCGCGCGGCGTCGGGACCGCTGAGCGGCGCGAGCACGCCGAACGTGACGCTGCCGCGCGGCCGCGCCGCGCTCGCCGTCGCACCGCCGCCGGCGGCAGCCGGGCGCGCCGGCCCGGCGTCGGAGCTTCCACCACAGGCGCTCGCCGCCGCCGCGACGAGCGCGGCGGCGGCAGCCAGGCGGACACGACCGGCGCGCAACCTACGGCGTGGTCGTGGACAGCGTGAACGTCAGCGCCTTGCCGTAGGCGCCCGTTCGCAGCGCGTCGGTCGCGCCGACGTGCTGCTGGAAGGACAGCGTCACCGCGTCGTTGCTCGCCGGGGCGAGGTAGCTCAGCAGCGGCGCCGGCGTGCCGCCGACCGCGACGAACGAGCCGCCGGTCGTGCCGGCGTTCGTCGCCTTCGCCTGCAGCGGCGCCGGCAGCGAGAACGTGCCGTTGACGAGGTGGCCGGGCGCGGTCGCCGACGGGTCGGCGACGGTCAGCGCCGCGTCGCCCGCCGTCGAGAGCACGTCGGCGGTCGTCGTCGCCGTGTAGTCCTTCGCCGTGCCCGGCGTGAAGTCGCCGAACGAGGCGGCGTCGCCGAGCGCCAGCGAGAGCGTCGCCGCGACGTTGCCGCCGACGCTCTGGGTCTGCTCGTCCCAGACGCCCGCGGTCTGCGCGTCGCCGCAGGCGTTCCAGCAGACCTTCGGCTGGATCGTGCCGGTGATCGCGCCGGTGTACTTGAGCACGTCGATGCCGCGCGCGTAGTCCGCGACGTAGAGGTAGCGGTCATGCCAGTAGGCGCCGGCCGTGTTGCTGGAGATGATCGCGGGACCGTCGGAGCCGGCGCTGCGGACCGGCACGCGGTACCAGCCGACCTGCTGCGGATTGCGCGGGTCCGAGATGTCGATGAAGCGCACGCCCTGCTCGTAGTTGCCGAGCGCGACGACGTTGCCCTTGACGGTGAACCAGTGCGCCGAGCAGTCGCCGATCGCGCCGGTCGGATCGACGAACTGGCCCGGCTTGCCGCCGGCCGTGTAGGTCGACAGGCGCGCCATCTTCGAGCTGGCGGTCGCGCCGTCGGCGTCGTAGGTCCCCGCCAGCGAGGCGATGATGAAGTAGCCCGCGGTGGCGCAGTTGCGGTTGTTGTTCTCGTTCGTGATCAGCATCACGTCACCCGCCGGCTCGCCCAGCAGCGGGCCTGGGAAGTGGTACGAGTTGTGCAGGAAGACGCTCTCGGAGCCGGTGACGGGGCCGCCGGCGTACGGGATCGGGTCGTACGGCGTGGCGTAGCGGTCCGTGCCCGTCGCCGGGTCCTCGTGCAGGCCCTGGGTGTAGTAGCCGCGCACGCCGCCGGTGCCGGAGACCCAGGCGACGCCGTCGAAGTCGACGTCGACGCTGTGAGTCGAGCCCGAGGTCGAGCCGCTGCGGCGGATGTTCGCCGCGACCTGCGCGCCGTAGGTGAAGGGATGGTCGGGATCGCGGATGTCGGTGACCGAGACCGGCGAGGACTTGCCGGAGACGCCGGTGCCGACCGACCAGATGAAGCGGCAGTCGTCCAGGCAGGTCGCGGTGTGGCCCTGCGGCACCGGGTGGAAGCCCAGCAGCACGGGGTGCCAGGGGTCCTTGACGTCGATGATGAAGAGGCCCTTCGCGCCCGAGTCGCGCGACATGAAGACGAGCTTGCGACGGCTGTCGACCGTCATGTTCTCGCCCTCCCAGAACTGCGTCATCGTCTCGCCCGGCTGCTTGAGCTGGTCGACGGTGATCTGCGAGATGTTGACCGGGTGCGCCGGGTCCTTCAGCGACCAGATCGAGAGGCCGCCGGTGCCGTTGGCGACCATCATGTCGTAGCCGAGCTGCTCGTAGTGGACGAAGTTCAGCGACGAGAAGCCGGGGCACTTGGTCGGGTTGAACGCCGGGCAGGAGGCGTTGGCGCCGACGATGCCGCGGACGTGGCTGACGACCTCGACGTTGTCGCTGTGCGTCGCGTTGTCAGGGAACGGGTCGCTGTCGGGGATCGTCGCCGTGCCCTCGACGGACGTGCCCCGGCTCAGGCGCGCGAACGACGCGGCCTCGCGCTGCGCGCTCGCGGCGGCGGCGGTCGCGTCGGCGGCGGCGGACGCCGCGGCGGCGGCCTTCGCGTTGTAGTCGAGCTGGGCCGCGGCCTGCGCGGCGGCGGCGTTCGCGGCGGCGGCGCTGGCGGCGTCGGCGGCCGCCTGGTCGGCCGGCAGGCCGGACGCGGCGGCGGTCGCCGCGGCTGCGGTCGCCGCGTCGGCGGCGGCCGTCGCCGCGGTCTTGGCGCCGTCGAGCGCCTCCGACGAGAGCGCGGCGTCGCGCGCCGCGTTCGTCGAGGCCGTCGCGGTGCGGGTCGCCTCGGCCTGCGCGGCGGCGACCGTGTCGGCGCTCACCGGGCCGATCGGCGCCTGCGTCGACGCGAGCGCCGTCCCCGATCCACACATCATGATCGCGGCCGCGACTGCGACCGCAACGCGAGACTTGCCTCGCATGCATCCCCCTCTTGGCATCGCGCTTGCGAGCTTGACCCAGCGAGCGATCGGCGACCTCTCACAGCGGGCTCCCCCAGCTCCAACCGGGCAGATTAGCCAGAAGCTCGGCGGGACGTCAATCGCCGCGCGGCCGCGTCGGCGTCGGCCGGCTCGACCGCTCGCTCCGACGATCGCCTCGACCGGTCGACGATGACTATGACATGAGTCGGCGATTAACCGTCATGTGAGCGGCCTCATGAACGAGGTCCGCACCAATACCACATTCACCGCCGCTGCGTGTTCGGGCACTTGACGTTCACGTAAAGAGCGGAGTACGGTCACCGGCCACTGGCCGCCCGTTGGTCGTGGGGAGGGCGGCATGACTCGCCCTGGGAGGGAGCAGTCACACATGCGCGTACCGCAGCCCTTCGGTCGTCCGCTGCGCGGCGGACGGCCCGTGCTCCTCGGAGCACTCAGCAGCACCGCGATCGCCGCCGCCGCGATCGCCCTGTCGGCGCCTGGCGGCGCCACCGCACCGAGCGCCGGTCGAGCCGCGCTCGCGCCGGCGCAGGCCGGCGCGGCGAACGGCGGCAAGGTCATCGTCATGCTCGCGGACCAGCACCGGCAGCTGCGCCTGGTCGCCCAGCGCCGACGCCGGATCGCGGCGACCACGCGTGACCAGGCGCCGATCGTCGCCTCGATCGAGGCGCACGGCGGCAGCGCGATCACGCAGCTCGTCAGCGTCAACGCCGTCGCCGCGACGCTGCCGGCGGCCGAGGTCGCGCGCCTGCGCCACGACCCGGCGGTCGCGCGCATCGTGCCCGACCTGCCGGTGCCGATGGACATGGCGCCGGCGCCCGCCGCGCCCGCGACCGCCGCGGCCGACGCCGCGCCGACGACGCCGGCGCCCTGCCCCGCTGCCTCGCTGACGCATCCCGGCGTCGTCCAGGAGCCCGAGGCCGACGGCGACATCCACGCCTCGACCGGCAACCCGAACGCGGTCGACATGGCCAACTCGGTCGCGACCGGCAAGGGCGTGATCGTCGCGATCTCCGGCATGAACAACCTCGCCGGCAACCCGAACTTCACCCGCGCCGACGGCTCGCACGTCGTCCTCGACGCGCCCAGCTACACGACCGACTCCTCCAACGACGAGGCCTACCTGGACGGCTCCTCGGTCGCCGCCCAGGGCACGCAGACCTACCAGTACTCCGGCGCGCTGCCGCAGTCGAGCATCTCGCCCGACTGCACGTTCTACATCGAGGGCGACGCGCCTGACGCCTCGCTCGTCGACACCGCCGAGATCACGATGCCGGTCAACCAGCAGACCCAGCTGCTGACCGACGACGCCAGCGACGCGAGCAGCGCGACGAAGACCCAGTCCGAGTCGCAGCTGATCGCCGGCATCGACAAGGTGACGGCGCTCGGCCCGGTGACCGCCGACGTCATCTCCGAGTCCTTCGGCAACAGCAACTTCGTGCCGCAGATCGTCTACGCGGCCAACGACGCGGCCGTCGCCGCCGGCATCCCCGTCGTCGTCTCCTCCGGCGACAGCGGCGTCTCCGGGACGATGAACCCGATGGCCTCGGACCCGAACGTGATCTCCGCGGGCGCCGTCGACAACATGCGCCTGATCGCGATGAACGACGGCTTCCAGAGCTACCAGAGCAACCAGATCGCGGCGCTCTCCTCGGCCGGCGTCTCGGTCAACGACCGGCTCGTCGACCTGGTCGCGCCGGGCTGGTTCGGCGAGGCCGCCTGCGCGCCGAACAAGGGCGGCTGCCCGAACTACCCGACGGAGGCCGGCCGCGGCACCAGCGAGGCCGCACCGCTGATCGCCGGCGCGATCGCCGACGTCATCCAGGCCTACCGCGACACGCACGGCGGCGCGTCGCCGACGCCGCGCCAGGACAAGGAGCTCCTGACCAGCACGGCGACCGACCTCGACGCCCCGTCGGCCGAGCAGGGCTCGGGCCTGCTGAACATCTACGCCGCCGTCAAGGCCGCGCAGCAGCTGCCGGGCACCAGCGCCGCCAACGGCCCCGGCGACGCGCCCGGGCTGGTCGCCTCGCCGTCGCAGCTCGACGTCACCGCCGCCGCCGGCAGCACGTCGAGCCAGACGGTCAGCCTCTACAACGCCAGCGACGCGCCGACGACGGTCAGCGGCAGCTACCGCGACCTCGGCCCGACGTCGCAGATCGGCAGCACGGTGACCGAGGACGTCAGCGCGCCGGACCCGAGCCTGCCGCTGCCGCCGCAGGGCGCGACCGCCGCCGACCCTGTCACGTTCACGGTCCCCGCCGGCCTCGGCCGGCTGAGCCTGGACATGATCTGGCCCGACGCGACGAACTCGAACAACCTCTACGTCCAGCTGTTCGACCCCGAGGGCGTCTTCGTCCAGGAGTCCTACGACTACGGCTCGGCCGGCCGCAACGGCGGCCGCGGCTCGGTCTCGAACAGCCAGTTCATCGACGTCAGCGACCCGCAGCCGGGCCAGTGGACGGCGAAGATCCTCTGGGGCGGCAAGGACACCGACCTGGCCGTCGCGCAGATCGCGCCCGGCAGCTACCGCGGCCCGCTGTCGCTCGGCGTCTGGGGCCAGAAGTGGGTCAGCTCGCCGGCCAGCGGCCCGATCACGATCCCAGCGCGCTCGAGCGTCGACGTGCCGCTGGCGGTGCCGATGCCCGGCGCGGCCGGCGACTACCCGGAGTCGGTCCAGTTCAGCGGCGACAACGGCAGCAAGCTGTCGTACGCGCTGACGCGCCGCAGCCTGATCCCGAACGGCTTCGGCAGCCCGTTCGACACGCTGATCACCAGCAGCGTCGGCCGCACGATCGGTCAGATCAACCAGTACAACATCGACGTCCCGCCGAGCTCGGCCAGCGTCAGCATGCACTTCACCACCGCTGACACCGCCGCCGACAACGGCTTCACCTACTACCTCGTCGACCCGAACGGCAAGGTCGTCCAATCGGCGACGACGCCGCAGACGGTCAACGGCCAGCCGAGCGCCGACGCGACGCTCAGCGCCGCCGACCCAATGCCCGGCCGCTGGCAGGTCGACGTCAAGCTGAACCTGACGACGAGCGGCCTGGAGTTCACGCAGATCGTCCACGGCACGGCGACGGTGACGCCGGAGACGACGGTCGGCGGCACCGTGCCGGCGACGCTCGCGCTCTCGCTCGGCTCCGCGAGCGCGTCCTTCGGGACCTTCGCGCCGGGCGTCGCGCAGACCTACGCGACGTCGCTGACGGCGTCCGTGACCTCCAGCGCCGGGTCGGCGGCGCTGAGCGCGTCCGACCCGGACGGCGCGCATCCGGGGCATCTGGTCAACGGCGCCTTCACGCTGCCGCAGGGCCTGCAGGTGGCGGGGAGCAGCGACAACGCGGCGGCGAGCGGCGGCGGGACCTTCTCGGACCTCTCGACGAGCGATCCGGCGACGCTGCTGACCTACGCCGCCCCGGTCAGCAACGATCCGGCGACGATCGCGTTCCACCAGGCGATCGGCGCGAACGACGCGCTGCGCACCGGGTCCTACGCGAAGACCGTCACGTTCACGCTCGCGACGACGCAGCCGTAGCGGACCGGGTAAGGCACGAGCGTGCGATCCGGCGCCCCGGGAAGCGTTTCCCGGGACGCCGGCCGCACGCACATCGGCGAGACGCTGACGCTCAAGCTACCTTCCCGAGCCTGCCGGCACCGCAGTCTCGGTGCCACCGGGCGCCGCCGGCTCGGGCACCGTAAGTGACTGCCGATGAGTTACGCCGTCCGCTGACACCAACTCGAGGTCACCTGCACGGGTGGCGTTAGGTATCACCACGACGTTGATGCCAGACTCCGGCGACGTCCCCAGCTGTGAGGTCTTGGTCGTTGAGACCGCGATACGGTCCGGGATGACCGCGACCGCTTGCGCGCCGCTGAAGTCGACGAGCGGGGTATCCGGGTTCGTCATCGTGTCGACCTTGCCGCAAGACATACCCCTGGTGGTATCGGATCTGATTAGCCCGGATCGTTCATGAGTCGGCTGGTAGTCGATGATGTCGTGATGCTCACCGGCGGTGATGGCGGCTTGTCGTCGTCGCAGCGGTGGTGGGCGGTGGCGCGGGGTCGATTCTGCGGGAGG
>Ga0153956_1001633_pt1 | contig 18978 bp, 20 predicted proteins | sample TSFL040MetaG_FD_104704 | JGI IMG/M metagenome (GOLD analysis project Ga0153956, IMG submission 104704) | Attine ant fungus gardens microbial communities from Florida, USA - TSFL040 MetaG | ecosystem: Host-associated > Fungi > Mycelium > Unclassified | place: USA: Florida, Wekiwa Springs...
GAGACGGTCGTCGCGATCATCAGCGGCAACGGGCTGAAGACGATCCAGGACCACCCGGACAAGGCCTGGCCGGAAATGGTCGCCTGCAACCTCGAGTCGATGAGCGAGCAGCTCGCCGACTTCCGCCGCACCGCGGCGACGGTCTAGCCCGAAAGGACTCAGGCGATGGCGGAGCCGCCGCACGTCGACGGCATCCGCCACCGCTACGTGGAAGCGCGCGGGCTGCGCTTCCACGTGGCCGAAGCGGGTGAGGGCGACGACGTCGTCCTCTGCCTGCACGGCTGGCCGCAGCACTGGTACGAGTGGCGGTTCCTGCTGCCGGCGCTGGCCGCGGCCGGGCATCGGGCGATCGCGATGGACCTGCGCGGGTTCGGCTGGTCGGACGCGCCGCGCGACGGCTACGAGAAGGAGAACCTCGCCACCGACGTGCTGGCGGTGCTGGACGAGCTCGGGATCGAGCGGGTGAAGCTGGTCGGCCACGACTGGGGAGGCTGGATGGGCTACCTGCTCTGCCTGCGGGCGCCGGAGCGGATCGAGAAGTACCTCGCGCTGAACATCCTCACCCCATGGGTGGAGCAGCGGATGGTCTTCCCGGAGCTGTGGCGTTTCCTCTACCAGCCGATGGTCGCCTCGCCCTTCTTCGGCTACCGCCTGCACACCTCGGGCCAATTCGTGCCGAAAGTGTTGCTCGGCGCGTCGGTGGTCCGTGACAACTTCGACTCCGAGACGCTCCACATCTTCAGCGACAACCTCGCCGAACCCGACCGCGCCCGCGCCTGCGTGCAGATGTACCGGGTGTTCCTGACGCGGGAGCAGCCGGAGCTGATCCGCGGCCGTTACGTGCGGCGGCGACTCACGGTCCCGACCCTCCAGCTGCACGGCACCGACGACGCCGCCCTGCGTCCCAAGATGCTGGCCGGCTGGCAGCGGCACGCCGACGACATGCGGGTCGAACTGGTGGAAGGCTGCGGCCACTTCATCGCCGACGAGGCCCCGGCCCTGGTCGCCGACCGCGCGATCTCGTTCTTCAGCGCCGCCACCTGAGATCGCGCCAGCTGGCCTGGCCGCAGCGTCGTCTTCGGCGTCTTGGTCGTGTACTGGCTCCATCCTTCCTTGCCGTCGTTGGCCCAGTAGCGCATGCGCTCGGGCATCGACGGATCGACGTACCAGCCACCTTCCAACGCCGCGGTCTGGGCAGTGACCGCCACGCCGACCAGTTGCCAAATCGAACGCGGGCGTTCGACATCGAACGCGGCCTGCCCCTCCACGGCCGGAAAGATATTCTCAACTGCAATCTTGAGAGTCGGAAGCACCCAGATCCGTACGGCCGTCTGGCTGACCTCGATGGTTGTCGTCGCGCTGGCGCTGGCGCTGCCGGCGATCGGGGAGGCCTCCGGGACCGGCTCGATCGCGGGGTCGGTCACGCAGAAAGGGAACGGGAGGCCGCTGGGTGGCGTCGAAGTCTGCGCGGAATCCATGTCCGGCGGAGTGGGTGCTGAATTCGGCTGTGGGGTGACCGGCCTCGGCGGGACCTACAAAATCGCCGGGCTCGGGACGGGTCAGTACAGGGTGGAATTCTGGGCACGGCCGATCGGTTACGTGGACCAGATCTACGACGGCAAGAGGCCTTGGGAAGAAGGCACGCCGGTCCCCGTCGTCGACGGGGCGCAGACGCCTGGGATCAATGCCCAGCTCGAACGGGGGGCGACGATCAGCGGCACGGTCACCGCGGTCGAAACCGGGGCGCCGGTCGCCAAGGCGCTCGTGTGCGCCTCGACGAGCGACGAAAGCGAATTCGGCTGCGGAGTGACCGACTCGGCCGGCTCCTATGCGATCAAAGGGCTCGCCGAAGGCCAGTACGAAGTCTTCTTCTCCACCTACAAAACCGGGCTGAACCTGCTCTCGCAGCCGTATGAACTGGGGCTGATCACGCTCGCCGCCGGGATCGAACGGACCGAAGTGGACGCCGCGCTGCTCCCGGGCGGCCAGATCGGCGGGACCGTCCGCGCGGCGGCGACCGGCGCGCCGCTCGCGGGAGTCGAGGTCTGCCTGACCGAAGCGAGCGAAGCGTGGCCGTTCAACTGCCTGAAGACGGCGGAATCGGGCGGCTACAACTTCATCGCGGTCCCGACCGGGTCGTTCAAGGTCGTCTTCTCACCGGAAGCGAGCGAACTGAGCGAAGCCGAAGAATGGGGCCTCGCGCCCGACGGGTTCCCGACCCAGTGGTGGAACGGGCAACCGAGCTTCGCCGCCGCGACGCCGATCGCGCTCACGGCCCCGGCGGTAGTCGAAGGCATCGACGGCAGCCTCGGTCCCGGGCCGGTCGCGGCGGCGGTCACCTCTTCGTCGTCGCCCGCCGTGGCCGTCTTCCGGCCGAAGCCGAAGCCGCTCAAGTGCAGGCGCGGCTTCGTCAAGAGGAAGGTCAAGGGCAAGGCGCGCTGCGTGAAGCGGCATCGCCACAAGGCGAAGCGGCACGGCGCCAAGCACCGGTCGTAGACTCCTCGCGTGCGGGCGCTCGTCCAACGTTGCAGCCAGGCGGCGGTCGATGTCGAGGGGACGCGGGTCGCCCAGATCAAGGCGGGGATGGTGGTGCTGCTCGGGGTCAAGGTGGGGGACACCGAGGCGGAGTGCGATCGGCTCGCCGAGAAGGTGCTGGCGCTGCGGATCTTTGACGACGCGGAGGGGAAGATGAACGAGCCGCTCGGGCCGGAGCGGGAGATCCTCTGCGTCAGCCAGTTCACCTTGTACGGGGACGCGCGCAAGGGGACCCGGCCCAGCTACATCAAGGCGGCGCGACCGGAGGACGCCGAGCCGCTGTACGACCGCTTCTGCGAGCGGACCAAGGCGAAGAAGGGGGTCTTCGGGGCATGCATGGGGGTGGCGCTGATCAACGACGGGCCGGTGACGGTGATGGTGGAGGTCGAGCCTTGAGCGAGGTCGCCGGCGAGCGCGCGGGGGAGGGCGTCGTCGAGGTCCGGCCGGGGCGGACGATCGCCTGGACCGCGGTCGGCGACGGCCCGCCGCTCCTGCTGCTGAACGGCTACGCGGCGACCGGGGCCGACTGGGATCCGGTCTTTCTCGGCGGGCTCGCCGCGCACTTCCGGGTGATCACGCCGGACAACGTCGGGCTCGGGCGCTCGACCCTCGCCGACGGCGAAGCGGTCGGCGGAGCGGCGGGGATGACCGTCGACTCGATCGCCTTGCTCGACGCGCTCGGGATCGAGCGGGCGGCGGTGGTCGGCTGGTCGATGGGCGGCTTCGTCGCCCAGTCGGTGGCCCGCGAGGCGCCGGGTCGGGTCGCAGCGCTCGGCCTGATCTCGACCCACCCCGGCGGCGCCGACACGGTCGACGCCGCGCCCGGCGTCTTCGGTGTGCTGATCGACCACTCCGGCACGCCGCGCGAGCAGGCGACGCGGCTCCTCTCGCTGCTCTTCCCGCCCGACCGCGCCGCCGAAGCCGACGAGCGCTTCGGCGACCTGGTCGCCGCCGCCCGCGCGGTGCTGCCCGAGCCGGTGCTCTTCATGCAGGAGGAGACGATCGTCGACTGGCACAACCGCCCGAGCTCGCTCCCGGTGCTCGACCCGCCGGTCCCGACCGCGATCGTCCACGGCGGCTCGGACACCGTGGTGCCGCCCGGCAACGCCGAGGCGCTCGCCCGCTTCCACCCGGGCGCGACGGTGACCGTCCTGCCCGACTGCGCGCACGCGCCGATGGCTCAGGAGCCGGGCGCGGTCGCCGAGGCGATCATCGCCGCCGCCGGCGCCTAGGGCCGACCGGCGGACGGGTCCGAATCTTCCCAGCAGGTCCCCGTCGTCTCCGGCTCAGGTCTGGCCGGGGGCGACGGTCCAGCCCGCCACCAGGACCACGATCCCGATCGCGACGATCGCGACGCCCGTGTACTGGAGCACCATGGCGATCCGCGGCGGCTCGGCCTGCGTGACCTCCTCGCCGCGCCGTTCGCGGACGTAGCGCTCGTCCCGGTGGTCCTCCTCGACCCGTCGCTTGATCAGGAGCCCGACCACGCCGGCGATCACCCCGATCGCCAGGACGACCGCACCGATGGCGTAGAGGACCTGGGAGGCGTCGACGTTTTCGGGGATCATCGCCCGGCGACTCTAGCCGCCGGGCGATGTCCGCCGCGTCAACCGCGTCGCGTCATTTGGTGCTCGTTTTGACCGTTTTCGCGAGGATCGCGTCGATCGTGCGGTAACCGGTGCAGTTGGTCCGCGAGGTCGACAGTTCGCCCTGGAAGCGGCCCTGGAAGAGGCTGCCGACGAGGGTCACGGTCCAGATTTCCGGCCCGCTGGTTTCGGTGACGCCGAAGACGGTCCCGTCCGGGGCGATCTTCGCGTGCTTTATCACCGCCGGGATTTCGAGTTTCACGTCCTGCGCCTTGGTCGGGCCTTTGCAGGTCGTTTCCGCTTCGACCTTCAGGTTCTTCAGCACCGTGCCGCCGCCCGCGACGCTCATTTCGATCGGCCATTCTTCGCGTTCTTTGGCGTTCGCGGCGACGTAGGCCCCGTCGTCGGCGGCGCTGGTGACGCGCGTTTTGGTCGGCTTGCGGACCACCTTCGCGATCGGTTCCAGCGGCAGCGGGCCTGCCATGCTGCCCGCCGTCACCACCGGGCGGAAGAGGTGCCGACCGGCTTTCTTCGGCTTCACGTAGAAGGAGTTTTCGCCCGAGTTGCTGCCGGGCGCTTCGGCGATCTTCGTCCAGGCGCTGCCGTCCCATTCCTGCAGTTCGACGGTCGCGCCGCCCAATTCGGCTTCGTAGCCGAAGAAGACCTTGGTCAGGTAGCCGGTGAAGACCTGTTCGCGGAAGAGCAGTTCCGGCAGTTCGACCAGCGGGACGACCTTGAACGAGCGGACCGGGCCGACTTCGATTTCGTCTGGGACGACGGTCGATTCGCGGTAGGCCTGCCAGTAGATCGTGCCTTCGTAGAGGGTCGCCGGCCACGGTTTGCTCGGCAGTTCGAGTTCCGAGGTGCAGGAGGCGTTGGCCGGTTTGATCGCTTCGGCTTCCCCTTCGCCCGCTTCGCCGAAGCCGGCGGTGCCGAGCTGCCCGGTGGCGGGGTTGACGGCCGAGCTGGTGGAGAAGTGGACCGCGTAGTTTTCCGGCCCGCCGAGCGTGGGGGGCCCGAACACCGGCGGGGGAGGCGGCGGGATCACTTCTTCTTCTTTGCCACCTTCTTCTTCACCGCCTTCGCCTTCTTCACCTTCTTCGGGTTCTTCCGAGCCTTCTTCTTTTTCTTCGGGCACTTCGATTTCTTCTTCTTCGATCAGTTCGCCCGCTTCGTAGACGAACTGCGGGCAGGTGAACGTCACCTTCAGCGCTTCCGCACTTGCTTCGACGGACGCTCCTTCGCCCGGACTCTGCGGGTCGATCGGAGGTCCGGTGGCCGGCGAGGCGCCCGCCGCGCCGACCTCGAGAACGAGGGCGACGAGCGCACCCGCGGCGACCAGAAGGAGGACAAGGCGCCGGGAAGAGCTGCGAAGGTTTTTCATTCCAAGACACTAATGCGATTGACCACAAGGTTCAACCGGCTCTGTGGATGATCGATTCGGGGCGGGGCCGGCCGTCCGAGTGGCGTCCCGGGCGTCTCGGACACGGCCCTGGCTGGCTGTGGCCGTGTCCGAGACGCCCGGGACGTGAGGGTTCCGTCAGGGAGTCGCCAAAGGTCCGGGCGGTCCCGGGACCCGGGACCCGGGGCGCCGGGGAGTCGCCGAGGGTCCGGGCGCTCCCGGGACGCCGGGGCGACGACACGGGTCGGGGAGGTCCCGGGACGCCGGGATCGCGCGGGGGTCCGGGCGCCCCCGGGACCTCCGGGGCACCGGACCCCGCCCCGGCCGCCCCCGGTCGGGAAGATCCCCCGCCTCCGTGACCGTCCCGTGCGGGAGAGGTCACGAAGAGCCCCCGGGGGCCTGATCCGTCGACGAAGACGCCGGGAACTCCACGCTTCCGTGCGTCTTCCGTCGCTCCCGGGGCCTGGATCCAGGCCCCGGGAGCGGTGCGTTCGTCGCTTGTCCCGTATATGACCCCTAAGGACGAACGCACCTCCGTGCGTGTCTCCCGACACGCACGGAGGCGTGACCTTCCCGGCGTCTCCCTCACGCCTTGCGGGTCCCGTCACGCATCCGTGGCCCTCCCGTGGGCGATCCGTCCTCTCCGAAGGGAAGGAGAGGGTATGAGCCGCGTGTGTATTCCGTTTACCGGATGTCGGCGCAGCTGAACCGCAGCTTGATGCGTTCCATGCTCTTCGTCTTCGCCTCGGAGTCGAACATCAGGAGGCGGGTGAAGTACTGCCTGCCCTGCTTGGGACAGAACTGAGGTCGGAAGAGCCGCACCGTCGCCGGGTCCCGTCCCCGCTTCTTGCACTTGAAGAGCGGCACGTTCGGGGCGCAGTTCGGGAAGGTGACGGTGCCCTCCGCCAGCGCTTCATTCGACTCCCACTGGGTCCAGTGCCGCGCCTTCCACCTGATGCTCGCGTCACCGCAGGCGATCAGGATCCGCGTCGGCTTGAACGTCTTGTTCGCGCACACGGTGGAGAAGAGCACCGGCCGTTCCGTCGCCCCGGTCGCCGCCGGGACGAGAGCCGCCACGAGGAGGGCGACCGTCAACAGAAGCGCTGCGAGCGATCTCCTCATCGAGGAGGAACCTAACGCCTCTTAGGCGGCCCGTCGATACCTGATGTGCGTGGCGAGCGGCGAGTGGAGCACCTCGACCGGCTCGAACTCGAAGGACTCGACGTCGTCGAACAGCGCCTCGCCGGACCCGAGCAGGACGGGGGCCACGTCGAGCGTGAGTTCGTCGATCACCCCGGCGGCAAGCGCCTGGCGGACGGTCGAGGCGCCGCCGGCGATGTCGACGCCGTCCTCGCCCGCCACCTCACGCGCCTGCGCGTACGCCGCGTCGAAGCCGTCGGTGACGAAGTGGAAGCTCGTGCCGCCCTCCATCTGGATCGGCTCATGGGCGTGGTGGGTGAGCACGAAGACCGGCGCGTGGTAGGGCGGCTCGGAGCCCCACCAGCCGTCCCAGTCCTCGTCCCACTCGCCGCGGATCGGCCCGAACATGTTGCGGCCCATCACGTAGGCCCCGCGCGGCCGCATCAGCCAGTCCACCGCGGTCGCGTCCGCCTCGTTCTCCCGCTCCTCACCCAGGTGCCAGCCATGGACCTCGATCCCGCGCTTCCCCAGCGGATCGTCCCGGCTCTGGTCCGGCCCGGCGGCGAAGCCGTCGAGCGAGATCGACATATGGCAGGTGGTGTCCGACATCGGCTTCCTCCAGGTTGTCGCCGTTTGCGATCGCCGGCACCGTACCGCACGGGTCCGAGGCGCTCGCCGTCAGGGTGTTCCCGCCTTTCGCGGGCGCGTATCTACGGAATGCGTCCTGGATGCTCAGGCTGGCGAGGTCGATGAAAGGCGAGGACGGACACGGCGCATTCGAGGCCATGAAACCTGTCGACATCGGCTCAGCGCGCCGCCGTCGCCGCGTCGAGCAGGACCTTCAACCGCTCCGGGCTGGCGACGTAGGCAGATCCGGTCGCGTCGGCCAGGAGTCTCACGCTGATCGCCACTGCCCGCGCGTCGGGCGGGGGCGGGCCGCGGAGGATCTCCGACAGCTCCAGCAGGCTGGATGCGTCGGCGACGACGACGTCTCGGGGCGGGACGGCGCGGAGGCGCCCCTGGGCCGTGCGCGCCCCGAGTACCCATCGCTCGAGTCCGTCGGCGAGTGAGCGGCGGAAGGCGACGGAGCGGAGCCGGGCGGCCCGCGCACAGAGCTGGGGCGACTCGGCCGGATCGGCGCCGGCGATTAAGGCCCGGTCCAGCCGGGCCGGCCGGATTCGCGCCAGGAGCCGGGCCGGGCCTGGTCGGGCCGATCCGGGCCGGTCCAGATCCAGGGTGAGGGGTCCGTCGTTCGGCCGGTGGCGTTCTGGCAGAGCATCTTCGGGGGCGTGCATCGGCTGCTCCTTCCTGTGGTTTTGGCCCAAGCTAGGTCGGTCGCGGCGTACTCGCATCGGGGCCCCACCTGGTCGTCAGCGGTCCGCAGGCTGAAGCGGTGCGACAATCGCCCGCCATGCTTGGTCGCAAGGAAGAGCGGCTGGCCATCGACCGGTTGTTGGCCGAGGCCAGACGGGGTCGAGGCGGAGTCCTCGCCGTCATCGGCGAGCCGGGGATCGGTAAGAGCGTCCTGCTCGACCACGCCGCCGGCCGGGTGGGCGGCATGCGCCTGTTACGGGCCCGGGGCGTCGAATCTGAGGCCGAGGTCGCATTCGCGGGGCTGGCCGAGCTGTTGGCCCCCGCGCTCCCGGCGCTGGACCGGATTCCTGAGCCTCAGGCGGGCGCCCTGGCGGGGGCCCTCGCCCTCGGTCCGTCGGTAACCGAGGACCGCTTCGCGGTCGGGGCGGCGACCCTGAGCCTGCTCTGTGCCCTCGCCGAGGAGGGTCCCCTCGCCCTCCTCGTCGACGACGTGCACCAGTTCGACGAGGCCAGCGCGGCGGCGGTCCTGTTCGCCGCGCGGCGACTCTCGGCCGATCCTGTCGCGCTGATCCTCGCCGCGCGCGAGGGTGAGCCGTCCCTACTGGACGGAGCCGATCTCCGCGCGCTGCGACTGGCCGGCCTCGATCGCGAGGAGGCGGCCAAGCTGCTGGACGGGGCCGAGCTCCCGATGGAGACCGTGCGTCGCCTCCACCGGGCCACCGGCGGCAACCCGCTGGCGCTGCTCGAGCTGGCGCCCGAGGCGGCCCGGCTCGGCCCGGCTCCCGGCGACGCCCCGGTCCCGATCTCGGCCGACATCGTCGCCGCATTCCTGCGGCGGTACGGACGGCTGCCGGAGGAGACGCGGAGGATGCTCGTGCTCGCCGCCGCCGGCGAGGCCGACGAGCTCGAGGTCCTCGTCCGAGCGGCCTCCGCGGCCGGTCTCGACGTCGGCGCCCTGGAGGCGGCCGAGGACAAGGGTCTGGTCAGGATCGAGGGCGATGCCGTCGTCTTTCGGCACCCGCTCCTGCGCTCGGCCGTCTACGCGGACGCATCCGCGGCGGAGCGCCGGGCCGCACACGCGGCGCTGGCGGCCGCCGAGCCCCGCGACCTCGATCGACGAGCCTGGCATCTGGCGGCGGCGAGCGTCGGCCCGGACGCCGAGGTCTCCGCCGCGCTCGAGCGGACCGGCGCCCGCGCCCGGGAGCGAACGGCCTATTCGGCGGCGGCATCGGCGTTCGAGCGGAGTGCCGAGTTGGCAGAGGCCGCCGACGCCCGGGCCCGGCTGCTCCTCGCCGCCGCCGACGCGGCCTGGCTGGGTGGGGACGCCTCGCGGACCGCCTCGCTGTCGGACCGGGCCAGGAGGTACACCGATGATGAGCTCCTGACCGCGCGGATAGGTCAGCTGCAGGGCTCGCTCGAGATGCGCCGCGGACCGGTCATGGACGGGTACAAGCGGATGGTGGCCGCGGCCCGGTCGGTCGCGGGGACCGACCCCGACCTGGCCGTTGTCATCTTCGCCGAAGCCGCCTACGGATGCTTCTACGCCGGTGACACCGCCGCGCTGCTGGCCGCCGCCGCGAGCGCGGCGGAGCTGGTGGGGCCGCGGAGCTCGCCACGCGCCGTCTTCTTCGCGGCGATGGCCCAGGCCGTCGCCCAGGTGATCGCGGGGGACGGCGACGCCGGCTCCCGCGAAGCGCGCCGGGCGATCTCGATCCTGGAGGAGTCGGATGAGCTCGCGGGCGATGCGAGGCTGCTCGCCTGGGCGGCGGTAGGTCCCCTGTGGCTGCGGGAGGCGGGCGCGGGTCAGGGCCTGATCGACCGTGCCGTCGGGCAGGCCCGGCGGGAGGGAGCGGTGGGGGCGCTTCCGGCCCTTCTCCATCATGTCGCCCGCGACCAGGCGACCTCGGACCGCTGGGCCGACGCCGAGGCGACCTACGGGGAGGCGATCCGCCTGGGCCGCGAGACGGGACAGCGCACCGAGCTCGCCGCGGCGCTGGCCGGGCTCACCTGGCTGAACGCCCGTCAGGGAGACGAGGCCGCCTGCCGCGGGCATGCGGCCGAGGCGGCGAGCCTGTGCGATGAGCTGGGCATGACGCTGTACGGCATCTGGACGATGCAGGCGCTCGGCGACCTGGACCTCGGACTGGGCCGCCCGGCCGCCGCCGCAGTCCATCACGAGGCCCAGCTGGACGTGCTCGCGACCGTGGGAATCGTCGACCCCGATCTCTCGCCGGTCCCGGAGCTGGTCGAGGAGTACCTGCGGCTCGGGCGCGGCGAGGATGCCGCGGCAGTCGCGGTCGACTTCCTCGCCGCCGCGGAGGCGAAGGGGAGGCCGTGGGCGCTGGCCCGCGCCGCGCGCTGTCGGGGGCTGCTCGCGGAGGCCGATCAGCTGGAGGCCTGGTTCGAGCGCGCCCTCGAGATGCACGAACGCACCCCTGACGGATTCGAGGGGGCGAGGACGCGGCTCGCCTACGGCGCCCGGCTGCGGCGCTCGCGCAAACGCGTACGTGCGCGGGAGCAGCTGCGGGCGGCGCTCGAGGCCTTCGATCTGCTCGGGGCACGAGCGTGGGCGGGGCAGGCGGTCGCCGAGCTGGCGGCGACCGGTGAGACCGCGCGCCGCCGCGAATCCGCGACGATCGACGACCTGACCCCCCAGGAGCGCCAGATCGCGGGCCTCCTGGCCGAGGGCAGGACGACGCGGGAGGCCGCCGCCGCCGTCTTCCTGAGCCCCAAGACGGTCGAATACCACCTCGGCCACGTGTACCAGAAGCTCGGGATCCGGTCGCGCGAGGAGCTTGCCGCCGCCTTCGAGGCGATGCGATGAGGTCTCGTGCCGGGGCAGCGCCGCGGGCCGAGACTAGGTGGGCCCCTGATGCGAGCCGCGGAGTCCCGTCCCTACCTTGGCCGCACACCCAACCAAGGAGGCGGACATGAGCACCCAGGAGCGGTTGACCGTAAGGCCCGATCCCGAAGGAGCGAGGCGAGGCGATCATCGCCACCGTCGACATCTCCATGCCTTCATGAAGTTCCTCGTCGCGACGGCGGCGACCGCGATCTTGGCGGCCGTCTCTGCCCCCGCGGCCCTGGCGACCTACGACTGGGTGCCGTTCTCCCCGCCGTCCCACCCGGCCGGTACGGCAGCAGGTGGCTTCGCCTGGGGAGATGCCGCGCTCGGCGCGATCGCGGCGCTCGCCGCCGTCGCCGTGTGCGCCGGGCTGGTGCTCCTCGGCCGCCATAACCGCAAGGCGCGCCCGTCCCGTCGCGGCGACGCGGTGGTGGGGCTCAACGGGCCGAGGTAGGGCCCTTGGGACTAGGTGGCCCCCCTGATGCGAACGGCGCGATCCGTCCCTACCTTGGCCGCACACCCAACCAAGGAGGCGGTAGTGAGCACCCAGGAGAAGAGCCTCGAAGTCGATGGCCAGAAGCTCGAGCAGTTCGTGTTCCGCGCGGTGGAGGAGGTCGGCGCCACCCTCAACGCGGCGCTGGTCGTGATGGGCGACAAGCTCGGCCTCTACCGGGCGCTCGCCGCGGCCGCCGGCCAGACCGCCGTCGAGCTGGCCCGGCAGGCCGGCGTCAGCGCTACGTCCGCGAGTGGCTGAACGCGCAGGCGGCCGGCGGGTACGTCGTCTACGACCCGTCCTCCGGCAGCTATTCGCTGGCGCCCGAGCAGGCGGTCGCCCTGACCGACGAGTCGAGCCCGGCCTATCTGCCCGGCTTCTTCCAGGTCGCGTTGGGCGCCGCGATCGACTCGCCGCGGGTCACCGAGGCGGCACGGGACGGGAGCGGGATCGGCTGGGACGAGCACAACGACGACGTGTTCGAAGGCTGCGAGCGCTTCTTCCGTCCCGGCTACAACGCCAACCTGGTGGCGTCATGGCTGCCTGCCCTCGACGGCGTGGTGGAGAAGCTCCGCGCCGGAGCCGCGGTCGCCGACATCGGCTGCGGGCACGGCGCCTCGACGATCCTCATGGCCGAAGCGTTCCCTGACTCGCGCTTCATCGGCTCCGACTACCACGAGGGCTCGATCGCGACGGCGCGCCGGCGGGCGGAGGAGGCGGGGGTGTCGGGGCGGGTGCGGTTCGAGACGACCCGCGCCGCCGCGGCCCCGGGCGCCGGCTACGACCTGGTGACGATGTTCGACTGCCTGCACGACATGGGCGATCCGGTCGGTGCCGCGGGCCGGGTCCGGGAGATGCTCGCCGAGGACGGGACCTGGATGATCGTCGAGCCGATGGCGGGCGACAGGATCGAGGACAACCTCAACCCGGTCGGCCGCGCCTACTACGGCTTCTCGACGCTGCTTTGCACCCCGGCCTCCCTCTCCCAGGAGGTCGGGCTGGCGCTCGGCGCCCAGGCCGGCGAGGCGCGGATCGGCGACGTCGTCGCAGCCGGCGGGTTCGGCCGCTTCCGGCGCGCCGCCGAGACCCCGTTCAACCTCGTCTTCGAGGCGCGACCGTGAGCGTTAGCATCGAGACGATGGGCGACGGAAGCCCTGCCAGTCGCGCTCGTCTGCCCGATCGGGAGGGCACGGTGGAGCGCGACGGCGTGAGGATCCATTGGGAGAGCTTCGGCCAGGGCGAGGAGGCGGTGCTGCTGCTGCCCACCTGGGCGATCGTCCATTCCCGCGTCTGGAAGTTCCAGGTCCCCCACCTCGCCCGCGGCCGTCGGGTCGTCGTCTTCGATCCCCGCGGCAACGGCGGCTCCGACCGGCCACGCGAGACCTCGGCCTACGAGCCTCGCGAGCTCGCCGACGACGCGATCGCGGTCCTCGACGCGGCCGAGGTCGAGCGCGCGACCGTGGTCGCGTGGTGCTGCGGCGGCGAGGAACTGCTGGTCGCGACCGAGCATCCCGGGCGGGTCGCCTCGCTGGTCCTGATCGCCCCCTATCTCGCCCTCTCCGAGCCGCCGAAGGGAGCGGACTCCTTCCCCTTCGAGGAGCGACTCGACACCGAGGAGGGCTGGGCGAAGTACAACCGTGAGTACTGGCTCCGCGACTGGGAGGGCTTCCTCGACTTCTACCACTCCCAGGTCTTCTCCGAGCCCCACTCGACCAAGCAGATCGAGGACGGGGTCGGCTGGGGCCTTCAGACCGACGCCGAGACGATCCTGCTTGGCGAGGACGTCGAGCCGCTCGGGCGCGAGCAGGTGCTCGGGCTCTGTCGCCGGGTGCGGTGCCGCACCCTGGTCGTCCAGGGCAGCGAGGACGCCCTTGTCGGGCCGGAGCGGGGCCCGGCCGTGGCCGCCGCCCTGCCCGACGCGCGGCTGGTGACCTTCGAGGGGTCCGGTCACGCTCCTCATATCCGCGACCCGGTCAGGTTCAACCTCCTCCTCGATGACTTCCTCGGCGAAGGGGAACCGCCGCGCGAGCGGGTCGTCACGCGGGCGATGGCGCGGGCCTACCCTCGGGCGCTCCTCGTCTCCAGCCCGATCGGCCTCGGACACGTCCAGCGTGATCTCGCGATCGCCCGCGAGCTGCGAAGGCTCCGCGACGACCTCGAGGTCGTCTGGCTCGCCCAGCACCCGGTGACCGAGGTGCTGGCGAGCTGCGGCGAGACGGTGCATCCGGCCTCGGCACGGCTGTCGAGCGAGTCGCGACACATCGAGTCCAAGATGGGCGCCCACCACCTGCACGTCTTCCAGGCGTGGCGCGAGATGGACGAGATCCTGCTGGCCAACTTCATGCTCTTCCATGAAGTCGTGCGCGACGACCGCTACGACCTCTGGCTCGGGGATGAGGCCTGGGATCTCGACTACTACCTGCACGAGAACCCAGACCTGAAGGGCGCGCCCTACGTATTCATGACCGACTTCGTCGGCTGGCTGCCGGTCGGTTCACCCGACTCGCGCGAAGCGCGGATCGCCGCCGACTACAACCTCGAGAACATCCGCCAGGTCGAGCGCTATCCGAGCGTGCGGGACCTGGCGCTCTTCTTCGGGTCGCAGGCCGACGTACTGCCGCGCCGGTTCGGTCCCGGCCTGCCGTTGATGCCGGATTGGATCGCCCGTCACTTCGAGTTCACCCCCTACCCGCTCGCGTTCGATCCGGCCGACCTGGCGGACACCAGGGGGCTTCGGCTCGAACTGGGCCTCGATCCTGATCGTCCGCTGGTCGTGGCGAGCGTGGGCGGCTCGGGGGTCGGCCTGCCCCTCCTGCGGACGATCGCGGGCGCGTTCGAGATCCTCGGGCGAAGCAGGCCGGACGTGCGCCTGCTGCTGGTCTGCGGGCCGCGCATCGACCCGGCCGCGATCGACCCGGTCGAGGGCATGACCGCGGTCGGATATGTCCACGACCTCCATCGGACGCTCGCCTGCTGTGATCTCGCCGTGGTCCAGGGGGGCCTGGCGACGACGATGGAGCTCGTCGCCAACCGACGGCCGTTCATCTCCATCCCCCTGCAGGAGCACTTCGAGCAGAACCAGCATGTCGCCCACCGCCTGGCCCGCCACGGCGCTCCCCCGCCGACCTCCTTCGCCGAGGTCACGCCGGAGCTCCTGGCGACGCAGATGCTGGAACGTCTGGCCGCCCCGGCGGAGTACTCCCCGCCCGACCCAGACGGCGCGGCCCGCGCGGCCCGTCTGATCGCGACCGTCGCACGGTGGTGACCGAGGCCGGCGTCCCTGGACGTGTACGAGCACGACCGTCCCGAGGAGGCGGCCTGGGATCCTCGTCGAGGCGACGTCTCGCGGTCGGTGAGAACCGATGAATGCGGTGGTGTCCTCGCCGGCGACCCGACGGGGGTCCCGTCGGCGGCCATTGACACCTGGCACGACGACGACGGCCTCCAGGTAGGCGATCGCGTAGGCCGGAGATCTCTCGCGGGTGGAGATATCGCCGGCGTGCAGGCCGACGATCTTCTCGCCTGGGATCGGCTCAGGCCGCCGTGTCGGGTACCTCGACCTCACACAGAAGATCAGGCGGGACCCGGCTCAGAGGCAGCGCAGTCCGGCGAGCAGGTCGGCTTCGGCGGGTACGAAGGCGGACGGGTCGAGCTTGCGCAGGGCCCTGACCGTCACGCCCGTCCCGGCGAGCTTCTTCGCCGCGTGCGCCGCCACCTTCGCGCTCTGCGCCTGCGGCACCCCGAAGCCGATCCCGGCCGCGGTGAGGACGCCCGCCACCGCTCGGCCGCGTTTGGCCTGCCGCTTCTCGGCCGCGGCCTGCCGCGTGAGAAGCTTGCCGCGGCGGGTCCTTGAAGGTGGGAGATCTGACGCGAGGGCAGGCCGAGGCCAAGCTGCCCGCGATCATCGCCGAGATCGCGGCGCAGGTCATTGCAGAGCTTCAAACCTCGCCGGTGCTGACGCCCCCGGTCGGCGTCCCGAGTGCTCCGCGCCCGCCGGCGTCGTCACCTTCGGTCAGATCTGCCGCGAGCCGCGCACCGCCGAAGCGGCACGGTTCACCGCGTACCGACGGGCGGCGATCGAGGGCGGCGAGGAGGACTCCGAGGTCAACGCCGCTCGGTCCACCGGCGAGGATGGGTCCGAGGGCGGCGAATTTGGCTCTAAAGAGCCCCTGCTGAATGCCGGAGGAGGGACTCGAACCCCCGACACGCGGATTATGATTCCGCTGCTCTAACCAGCTGAGCTACTCCGGCGGGGGAGCGCAGGATACCGATGCCATGCTGGGGACATGGGGCAAGGTCCCGGAGGGGTCAAGCCGTTGGGGTTCGCGGCGCTGCGGCCGGTGCTCGTCGGATGCCTGCTGGTGGTCGATGCGGGGATCGTGTTGGTGCTCGGGATCGGGCGGCACAAAGGATGGGTGGCGCCGTTCGTCGGGTTCGGGATCGTGCTTGTGGGGCTGGTGTGGCTCATGGGCTGGTCGGTCCGTCACCGGCACGACGACGACCCCGAGAGCTAGTCTCCGGTTGTGCCCGGAGCAGACCTCGACAGCGCGGTGCGGACGGTGGTCCGGCAGTGCATGGGCGTCGGCGCGGGCGAGGAGGTGCTGGTGATCTGCAACCCGGTGACGGAAGAGATCGGGGCGCTGATGCGGATCGAGGCGCAGGGCGACGGAGCGGACGCGACGCTGGCCGTGATCTCGGAGCGGGAGTCGCACGCCGCGGAGCCGCCGCGGCCGGTGGCGGCGGCGATGGCGGCCGCCGACGTGGTGCTGGCACCGACGATCCAGTCGCTGTCCCACACCGCGGCGCGCAAAGCGGCGAGCGAAGCCGGCGTGCGGATCGCGACGCTGCCGGGCGTGACCGAAGAGATGCTGGCGCGGCTGATGAACGGCGACCTGGAGGAGATGCGCCGGCGGGGCTGGGCGATCGTCAACACGATGAACCGCGGCTCCCGGGTGCGGATCACCGACGACAACGGCACCGACCTGCGCTTCTCGATCGAGGGCCGCGAGGGGATCGTCGACGCGGGCGAACTCAGCGGCAAGGGCGCGTTCGGCAACCTGCCCTGCGGCGAGGGTTTCATCGCGCCGGTGGAAGGGACGGCGGAGGGCACGCTGGTGGTCGACGGGTCGATCGCCGCGGTCGGCCTGGTCGAGTCCCCGGTCCAGCTGACGATCGAGGGCGGGCACCTGGTCGGCGCGACCGGCAACGAGGGCGCCCAGCTGATGGAACTGCTGACGCCGCACGGGCCGGGCGGCACGAACGTGGCCGAGCTCGGGATCGGCACCAACGAGGAGGCGATCCTCACCGGCAACATCCTCGAGGACGAGAAGATCTTCGGCACCGCCCACGTCGCCTTCGGCGCCTCCGCCGGGATCGGCGGCACCGTGCAGGTCCCCGTCCACCTCGACGTCGTGGTCAAGGAACCGACCGTCGAGATCGACGGCGAGGCCATCCTCGGCGGCGGCGAGCTGCTGATCTGAGCGCGGCCGTGCCGACGCTGCTCGCCGTCCCCAACGTCTCGGCGGCGGGCGACGGGGAGGTGCTGCGGCGCTTCGGCACGGCGTTCGGGCGCGCCACCCAGGTCCTCGACGTCCACGCCGACGCCGACCACGGTCGCAGCGTCTTCACCGTCGCGGGCGAGCCGGGCGGGCTGGCCGAATCGTTGCTGGCGGGAGCGGAGGAGGCGCTGGAGGTGATCGACATGTCCTCGTACTCCGGGGCGCACCCGGCGATCGGCGCGCTCGACGTCTGCCCGATCGTCTGGCTGCGCGAGGAGGACCGTGACGCGGCCCGCACGGAGGCGGTCGCGGTCGCCAACCAGATCGGCGGGCTCGGCGTGCCGGTCTTCCTCTATGGCGAGCTGGCCCGCGAGCCCGGCCGCGCCGAGCGCGCCTACTTCCGCAATGGCGGCCTCGCCGAGCTGTGGCTGCGGATGGACGGCGGCGAGCTGCGCCCCGACTTCGGGCCCGATCTGCCGCACCCGCGCGGCGGCGCCACCCTGGTCACGGCGCGCGCGCCGCTCGCCGCCTTCAACGTGGAGCTGGACACCGGGGACCTCGACACCGCCCGCGCCGTTGCCGCCGAGCTGCGCGAGGCCGGGGGAGGAGCGCCCGGCGTGCGGGCGATCGGCCTCCTGCTGTCGAGCGGGCGCGCCCAGGTGTCGACCAACGTGCACGACCCGCTGACGACGCCGCTCGGCGCCGTGGTCGAGGAGGTGCGACGGCTGGCGGCGCCGCTCGGCGCGCGCCCGGTGGAGGCGGAGCTCGTCGGCCTGATCCCGGCCGCCGCCCTCCTCGACTATCCCGTCGACGTGCCGATCCGCGGCTTCGATCCGTCCCGACACGTGATCGAGCGGCGCCTCGCGCCCCCCAGCGTCTAAATTCTTAAGGCGATGGCCCAGCCGAAAAACAAAAGACGTCGCAAGCGCCGCGGCACCCAGGGCGGCAAAATCGACACCAAGGCGCGCCGCCCGCGGTCGCGCGAGGAAGCGCGGTCGCGCGCCCGCTCCGGCGGTGGCAGCCGCTCGACGTCGAAAAAACGCGACCTGCCGCCGACCTGGAAAAGCGCCGCGATCCGCGGGGCGGGCGCCGCCGTCATCTTCGTCCTGATCCTGCTGGTCCTCTTCAAACGGCCGGCCGGCGTGTCGCTGATCTTCGGCCTCTTCATGCTCGTCTTCTACATCCCGACCGGGTACTACATCGACCTCACGATGTGGCGCAAACGGGAGCGCCAGCGCATCCGCGATCGCGAAGGGGCGGAGTAGTGGCGCTCGACGTCAGGATGCTGACGGTCGGCCAGATCGCCGAGAACACCTACCTGTTCCGGCCGGAGGGCGGCGACAAGCTGCTGGTCGTCGATCCCGGCGACGAGGCGGAGCGGATCCTCGCGGCGGTCGAGGAGACCGGGGCGGAGGTCGAGGCGATCCTCCTCACCCACACGCACTTCGACCACGTCGGGGCGGTCGCGCCGGTCGCCCGCGCCACCGGGGCGCCGGTCTACGTCCCCGAGATCGAGAAGCCGGTGCTCGCCGACATCATGGCCTACGTGCCGTGGGAGGGCTTCGGGCCGTACGAGTCCTACGACGCCGACGAGACCCTCGCCGGCGGGGAGACGCTGAACCTCGCCGGGCTCGAGCTCGACGTCATCTTCACCCCCGGGCACAGCCCCGGCCACGTCACCTACTCGGTGCGCGGCGAGGACGCGATCTTCTCCGGCGACGTCCTCTTCCAGGGCTCGGTCGGCCGCGTCGACCTCCCCGGCGGCGACTGGCCGACGCTGGCGGACTCGATCGCCCGCCTGCTCGACTCGCACGCCGACGCGACGGTCGTCCATCCCGGCCACATGGGGATGACGACGCTCGGCACCGAGCGGGCGACCAATCCGTTCCTCCAGGCCACGGCGCGCTGAGCGCGCCCTCGCCGCCCCAGTAAGGTCGCTCGACGATGGCAAGCAGCAAGTTCCAGGCACCCCGCGGGACCTTCGACGTGCTCCCGGCCGCGTGGCGGGCGCGGGCGCGGGCGGAGGCCGTCGCCAAAGGCATCTTCGAACGGGCCGGCTACGAGACGATCCAGACCCCGACCTTCGAGCACACCGACCTCTTCGAGCGCGGCGTCGGCAAATCGACCGACATCGTCCGCAAGGAGATGTTCACCTTCGAGGACAA
>Ga0153956_1001634_pt1 | contig 18969 bp, 16 predicted proteins | sample TSFL040MetaG_FD_104704 | JGI IMG/M metagenome (GOLD analysis project Ga0153956, IMG submission 104704) | Attine ant fungus gardens microbial communities from Florida, USA - TSFL040 MetaG | ecosystem: Host-associated > Fungi > Mycelium > Unclassified | place: USA: Florida, Wekiwa Springs...
AAAAAGGCGGGCACGGCCCACCCTACATCTCTTGTCCGTCGTTCGTAGATAGCCGTAGGGCGGATGGGCGCAGCACATCCGCCGCAGCGCTTGCGGCGGGCGATAGCGGCGGATGACATTCGTCATCCACTTTACGGCCGCGCCGCGCCCGAAACGCGATCTCCATCCGCCCCAGTCCCGCCACACATTGCCGGATTTTCAGGGGATATCAAAGGTTTGCACGGGCTTGACGAGGCGGAATTCGCTGCGGTTGCGCTTGTTTTCACCGCCTTCTTCCTTTATCTCCGGTTTGCATCGCAGACAGCGTCCTCATCCGGCCGCGTTTGGGCGGATGCCTGAGCGTGATCCGGCAATCGGCTGGCCGTTAAGCGGCAGTGCGTTTTGTGCGCCGATCACGCTTTGATGCGTGTTTTCTTATGCGTGTTTTTCAGAGGACGAATGCCACATGGCCAATGTTGTCGTCGTCGGCGCCCAGTGGGGCGACGAGGGAAAAGGCAAGATCGTTGACTGGTTGTCGGATCAGGCGGATGTCGTCGCCCGTTATCAGGGCGGCCACAATGCGGGCCATACGCTGGTCATCGACGGCAAGACCTACAAGCTGGCGCTGCTGCCGTCGGGCGTGGTCCGCGAATCCAAGCTGTCGGTGATCGGCAACGGCGTGGTGTTCGATCCGCAGGCGTTCGTCGATGAGGTCGAGAAGCTGCGCGGGCAGGGCGTCGATGTCGGCCCGCACAATCTGCGCGTCGCCGAGAACGTCACGCTGATCCTGCCGCTGCATCGCGAGCTCGATGCGCTGCGCGAGAACGCCAACAAGGCGACCGCCATCGGCACCACGCAGCGCGGCATCGGTCCGGCCTATGAGGACAAGGTGGGCCGCCGCGCCATCCGCCTGATGGACCTCGCCGATCTCGCCACCTTGCCGCACAAGGTCGATCGGCTGCTGACGCATCACAACGCGCTGCGCCGCGGCCTCGGCCTGCCGGAATTCCAGTCCGCCGACATCGTCAAGAATCTTGCCGCGCTGGCGCCGGCGCTGCTGCCCTATGCGGAAACGGTGTGGCAGTTGCTCGACAACAAGCGCCGCGAAGGCAAGCGCATCCTGTTTGAGGGCGCGCAGGGCGCGCTGCTCGATGTCGATCACGGCACCTATCCCTATGTGACCTCGTCGAACACCGTCGCGGCGCAGGCTGCGACCGGCACCGGCATGGGGCCGGGCGCGGTCGGCTATGTGCTCGGCATCTGCAAGGCCTACACCACGCGCGTCGGCGCTGGCCCGTTCCCGACCGAACTCGACAACGAGATCGGCGAGGAGATCGGCCGCCGCGGCAAGGAGTTCGGCGTCAATACCGGCCGCAAGCGCCGCTGCGGCTGGTTCGATGCGGTGCTGGTGCGGCAGACCGTCCGCACCTGCGGCATCAACGGCCTCGCCATGACCAAGCTCGACATTCTCGACGGCTTCGACACCATCGAGGTCTGCGTCGGCTACAAGCTCGACGGCAAGGAGATCGATCACCTGCCGGCCGGCGAGGGCGCGCAGTCGCGCATCGAGCCGATCTTCGAGACCATCGAAGGCTGGAAAGAGCCCACCGCCAATGCGCGGTCCTGGGCCGATCTGCCGGCGCAAGCGATCAAATATGTCCGCCGGGTCGAGGAGCTGGTCGGTTGTCCCATCGCTTTGCTCTCCACGAGCCCGGAGCGCGAGGACACGATCCTGGTGCAGAATCCATTTGAGGCTTAACGAACTATTACCGGTTGGCTTTCAAATTGAGGGGCCCCGCGAAACTGAGTCGAGATGGCTGACTACTATCCCCTGATCGCCCGTGCCATCGCCGGCCTGGACCCCAGTGCCCCCGGCGAGCAGCGGCGCGCCCTCTACGAACGTGCCCGCAGCGCGCTGATCGCGCAGTTGCGCAGCGTCGAGCCCCCGCTGTCGGAATCCGAGATCACCCGCGAGCGGCTGTCGCTTGAGGAAGCCGTCCGCAAGGTCGAATCCGAGGCCGCCCAGCGCGCGCGCGACGCCTCGCGCGCGGGGAATGCCGGCCGTCCGCGCGCCGGCGATGCTTTCCGCAACGCGACCCTGCCTCAAGGGGCTGCAATGGGGGCTGCGACGGCCGCTCCTTCGTCCGAAACGCCGCGCAGCCGGCCGCCCGCCGCACCGCCGCCGCCTCGCGGGACGGATGAGCCGCGTCCGCAGCGCACGCTGCGCGTCGATCCGCCGCCGATTCCGAGGGACACTGTCAGTCCACGCGCCAACGCGCCGCGCCGCGCCGATGGGAATGCGCCCGCGCAGCCCGGTCGCGCCGATAACGGCGATGCCGTGATGCGCGGTTTCCGCGATGTCACCGCGGATGTGGACGATCTCGGCCGCGCTGCGGCGCAGGCCAATCGCGCCGCGCGAAAGACCTATGCCAACGTGCCGTCGCCGACGCCGGAATTCGACCGGCTCGAGCCGAGCATGGAAGATCGCAGCGAGATCTTCAGCCATGACGATCCGCCTTACGATCCGCAGGGCGCGGCCGACGAACCGCAGGTGGCGCCCTCGCACATCAGGGACGGCAAGGGCAAGAAGGCGCTGAAGCCGCCCAAGCCGAAACGTGTTCGCGGCGGCTTTCCGTTCAAGACGGTGTTCGCCATCGGCCTGCTGCTCATTCTGGTCGGCGGCGGATTCCTTGCCGGTCCGCAGATCATGACCATGGTGCGCGAATGGAGCGGCAGCAGCCAGCCATCGGTGGCCACGTCCGGGAATAAGGATGCCGCGCAGGCGCCGCCGAAGATCACCGATCGCGTCGGCCAGCCCTCCGATCAGGTCGCGCCGGTGGCGCAGCGCGTCGTGCTGTATGACGAGGATCCGTCCGACCCCAAGGGCAAGCAGTATGTCGGCACGGTGGTGTGGCGCCTTGAACAGATCAAGGGGACCGACGGCAAGCCGGGAGATGTGGCGGTGCGCGCGGACATCGACATTCCGGAACGCAAGTTCAAGATGACCATGTCGTTCCGCCGCAACAACGACACGACACTGCCGGCCAGCCACACGGCCGAACTCACCTTCGTCCTGCCGCAGGATTTCTCCGCCGGCGGCGTCGCCAACGTGCCGGGCATCCTGATGAAGTCGAACGAGCAGGCGCGCGGCACGCCGCTCGCCGGGCTTGCGGTGAAGGTCACCGACGGCTTCTTCCTGGTGGGCCTCAGCAATGTCGAGAGCGACCGCGTGCGCAACCTGCAGCTCCTGAAGGAGCGGTCATGGTTCGATATCCCGCTGGTCTATACCAACCAGCGCCGCGCCATCATCGCCATCGAAAAAGGCTCGCCCGGCGAACGCGCGTTCAACGACGCCTTCACCGCCTGGGGCGAGTAACGTTTCACAGCCGTAGGGCGGATGACGAATGTTATCCGCCCTACGGCTTCGTTTCACTGACGAAACCTCAAGCTCCGCCCTCATCCTGAGGAGCCGCGCAGCGGCGTCTCGAAGGATGATACATGCTCTGAGTCTTTGCATCCCATGGTTCGAGACGCGCGCCTTGTGCGCTCCTCACCATGAGGGCGGTGTGTGAAGCAACTGTTGCCCTACGGCGCGCCTTCGGCGCCGGCACGCACGGCGTGGGTGACGAGCGCACCGGTGTCGGTGATGCCGTCCGCGGCATGACGCATGATGATCTGCGCCATCATGGCTTTGGTCGCCGGCGTGCGGTACTGCACGGCGATCTGCCCCACGGCGATATCGAGAACCTGGCGCAACACGGCAACGCGCTGCGCGTCGAATGTTTGTGTCTGGGCGAGGGTCATGATGCACTCCATGATCAAAGCGTGCGGATCGTGTAGTGATGCTTTAGGGCGCCTCTGAGTCAGCGCGATGAAAGGTGGATGACGTCCGCTGACATTGTGTTGATCTGCCGCCCGGAACATTTGTGCGCTGCCGTAGGGCGGATGGGCGCAGCACATCCGCCGCAGCGCTTGCCGCAGGCGACGGCGGCGGAAGCCGCGAGTGTCATCCGCCCTTGCAGAAATTTGAAAATAATCCTTGACGATAATCCTTTCGTGGATAATAGTCTCATCACTCCCCTCCCTCGTTGAGGGGCGCGGCCGGGACGCCGGTGGCGCGGAGGGGGATGGTGGCGCCTGCGGGCGGGAGGGAGACGTTCCCTCACGCACTCGGGAGGCCCCGGGTCACCGTCCGGCCCCATAACGGGGGTCTGCCGCTATTGCGCGGCTGGACGCGGCATCGGCAAACGGCGGGAAACCGTCGGACCTGCGGGTCACCTGCCTTTGCCCGGAAGAACGGTTCCGGGGACAGAAATCGCCACGGTGGAGCGTCGAAAGGCGTTCCGCGGCTTTGCTCCTCCGGCGTTCCGGAGGAAGGAGGTCGCGGCACTTATGAAAGCTGCGCCTTTCGGCGCTCCGCCTCCCTCATTTCGGGAGGCAAAAGAGGGACCGCCACTCCCGCGCCACGGCGCGGGCGCCGCAGGCGCGTGGCCGCTCCCCAAAGCCCGCTCACAATCATCGTCGTATCAACCAAAGGAGAGGTCACATGCTCGTCTCACATGCCGATGCCGAAGTGATGAAGCGCCGCGAACGGGTGCTGCAGGATCGTCCCGCCCTGGAGGAGGCCGAACTGCTGTGGACCGCCTGCTGCCAGGTTGCGATCCGGCTCATGTCCGATGAGGTCGCGGCGTACAACGCCTGTCCGTCGGCGAGGTGCCGGCGTCACCGTCGCTGTGCGGGCGGATCGTTCCGCTGCGGTCCGATCATCCGCGAGCGCGGCACCCCGCGCGATATCGTTCGCCTGATCGACGGTCTGTACTGGACCATGCTGCCGCAACTGGCGGACGGACGGCCGCTCGATGAAGCGCCGTCATCGGAACAAGGGCTGTCATGACGGTCATCAGCGCAGCCGTAGGGCGGATGTCGCGTGCGGCATCAACCGTCGTCGCCCGTTGCAAACGCCGCGGCGGATGTGCTGCGCCCATCCGCCCTACGGCACGGCGTTTCTGTGCGCTCAACAAAAAAAGCCGGCGTTGCCGCCGGCTTTCGTATCCGTCGTATGCGCCGTTGCCGCGCCTGTCAGAGCGCGGCTTCCATCGCCGCCGCTTCCTGCCTTGCGATCGTGCCCATGACCGCCGACTGCACCTTCTCGAAGGCGCGGACTTCGATCTGGCGGACGCGCTCGCGCGACACGCCGAACTCGCTCGCAAGGTCTTCCAGCGTCATCGGTTCATCGGCGAGGCGACGTGCCTCGAAGATGCGCCGTTCGCGCGGGTTGAGCACGCCGATGGCGCCAGTCAGCGCCTGGCGGCGATGATCGAACTCCTCGTGCTCCGCCAGGATGGCTTCCTGATTGGGCGAGTTGTCGACCAGCCAGTCCTGCCATTCGCCGGCTTCGCCGTCGTCACGGATCGGCGCGTTGAGCGACGCATCGCCGCCGAGGCGGCGGTTCATGTCGATCACGTCCTGTTCCGTCACGCCGAGGCGCGATGCAATGATCTTGACCTGATCGGGACGGAGATCGCCTTCGTCCAGGGCGGAAATCTTGCTCTTGGCCTTGCGCAGGTTGAAGAACAGCTTCTTCTGGTTCGCGGTCGTGCCCATCTTCACGAGCGACCACGAGCGCAGGATGTACTCTTGAATCGACGCCTTGATCCACCACATGGCGTAGGTGGCCAGGCGGAAGCCTTTCTCTGGCTCGAAACGCTTCACCGCCTGCATCAGGCCGACGTTGCCTTCGGAGACAACTTCGGAAATCGGCAGGCCGTAGCCGCGATAGCCCATGGCGATCTTGGCGACGAGCCGCAGATGGCTGGTCACGAGATGATGAGCCGCGTCGCGATCCTCATGCTCACGCCAACGCTTGGCGTACATGTATTCCTCTTGCGGTTCCAGCATGGGGAACTTGCGGATCTCGGCAAGGTAACGAGAGAGTCCGGATTCTCCGTTGAGAACCGGCAGTGTAGCTGTGCGGGCCATGTGCTTGCCCTCCAGGTGTTCAGGCCCCCGATAGCGGCGGGCCAGGCAGCGGACGCTTGGTTAAAGCCGTCCCGGCTGCGATGTTCCGCGTCTTATTTGACGCAGGGGCAACATACACCTTTTACCGAGCGGTATGAAAGTGAATTTCTTGTCACGTTGCCGTGTTGGAATAATAAGGATTTGAAAAGGCGATATTTTTTGTATGCATCTGCGTCATTCTGGCGCTGCCAGATGGGCCCGCAAAGCGGCCAGATCGGGTGGAAGATCGGCGGTCCATTCCAGAATCGCGCCGGTGCGCGGGTGTTCCAGGGCGAGCAGCCAGGCGTGCAGCGCCTGCCGCCCCAGGGTTTCCAGCGCGGCCCTGGCCTGCGGCCCGAGCGACGATGCCTTGGTCTTGAAATGCGGGCCGTAGACCGCATCGCCCATCAAGGGATGCTGGATATGGGCGAGATGGACGCGGATCTGATGCGTGCGGCCGGTCTCCAACCGGCATTCGAGCAGGGACGCGACCGGCCGTCCCATGCGGTCGGGAAATTCCTCCAGCACGTTCCAGTGCGTCACCGCTTCGCGGCCGCTCTCGCGCACCGCCATCTTCTCGCGGGCATGCGGGTGCCGGTCGATCGGCGCGTCGACGGTGCCGCGCGGCCGGTTCGGCACGCCCCAGGCGAAGGCCATGTAGCCGCGCCGCATCTCGTTGGTGCGGCCGTGATCGGCGAATTGCGCGGTGAGCGAGGCATGCGCGGCATCGTTCTTGGCGGCCACCATCAGGCCGGTGGTGTCCTTGTCGAGCCGGTGCACGATGCCCGGCCGCCGCACGCCGCCGATGCCGGACAGCGAGGCGCCGCAATGGGCGATCAGCGCATTCACCAGCGTGCCGGTCTCATGGCCGGCGGCGGGGTGCACGACGAGGCCCTTGGGCTTGTTGATGACGATGATGTCCTCATCCTCGAACACGATGTCGAGGGCGATGTCCTCGCCTTCCGGCTCGGCGGGGATCGCGGGCGGCACGTCGATTGTGATCGTATCGCCGGCGGCGACGTGATAAGCGGGGTCGCGCACGGCGGCGGCGCGGATCGTCACCTGACCGGCGAGGATCAGCGCCTTCAGCCGCGAGCGCGACAGCGCAGGGGTGCGCACCGCCAGCACGCGATCGAGCCGGTGCGAGCCTTCGTCGCCCTGTACCGTGACATCCAGCCGCTGATCGTTCATTCCGAAAACCTTGTTCCTCGACGAGCCCTTGATGACCCAGCCTGCCGACGCGCTGCCCGAACCGACACCCGACCAGGCCGCGATGATCGCGCGCGTTCGCCGCATGATGCTGATCGCGGGTCTGACCACGGCGCTCGGCGTCGGCGCCCTGCTGGTCGTGATCGGCTACCGCCTTTTCCGCAGCGAGGGAAGCTCTCCGGCGATGCCTGCGACCGCGACACTGCCGAAAGGCGCGAAAATCGTCTCGACCGGCACCGCCGGCGACCGCATCGTGGTGACGCTGGACATCGGCGGAACGCTGGAAATCCGCACCTTCGACGCCAAGACGCTGAAGCCCGCCGGCACGCTGACATTCGCCGGCGCGCCTTAGCCGGGAGCGGACTTGCCATCATATGGAATATGGACGGGCAAGATAAGGATGGGCAAGGCACGCAACCGCTTGCAGCCGCCGCCAAACCCGGCTATCCCCTCCCCATCAACGCTCCCTTCGTCTAGCGGTTAGGACGCGGCCCTCTCAAGGCTGAAACACGAGTTCGATTCTCGTAGGGAGCGCCATTTGCGTACAAAACTGCGAACCCCGGCCGCAGGTACGCTTTTCCCGGCCACGACTTGTTCCAGTGTTGCGGTATCCCCGATAACGCGAACGATATGGTCGTCGACTTCGATCCGGTCGATGACCGAGCGGAGATAGGCCTTCCGGAACGGGACCTCACCGTTGGCGATGTTTTCGCGCATTTCCCGCCCAAACTTTTCGATCATTTCCGGGGGAATCTCAGCCGCCGGAATAGCCTGGGTCCGGATGCGATCGAGCGTGGTCTGTGCCCGCTCGCGGTCGAGTTTGAGGCTGGCGATACGCTCCCGCAGGATATCGTCCAGTTCGGCGACGCCATCTTCCACCATGCGATAGAGCCGCTTCAGCTTGTCGGCGGCATCGACGACCTCGCGCTGCAGGGCGGCGACGCGCGTGTCGACCTCGACGGCCTTTTCGGCGCGCCGGGCAAAGGCGGCAGCGAGAATCTCGGTGAGACGTTCAGTCGTGAACAGCCGCCGCGACAGGTTGTCGACGACGAGGTTGTCGAGCGTATCCATGCGGACAGAGCGTCCCTTGCAAGCCGACTTCCCCATCCGGGCGCAGGCCGAACAGGCGTAGTATTTGTGGACAGCTCCGGTCTTCGAAGTGCCGGTGCGGAGCGTCATGGCGGCGCCACAAGACGCGCAGGCTGCCAACCCGGTGAGCAAAACCGGTCCGGTGACAATCCGTGGTGCGGTCACACGCGGATTGTTGGCCTTGAGCGTTGCCTAGACGGCATCGAACTCGGCTCGTTCAATGATCGGTGGCACCTCGATCGTGATCCACTGGTCAACCGGCTTCTCACGCTGCGTTCGGGAGTCGCGCTTATTAAAAACCCACTGACCGACATAAATGCTGTTCGTCAGAATGGTGTGGAGCGTCGCCACTCCGAACCGTGCGCCAAGGCGAGTGCGATAGCCGCGCTGGTTCAACCAGGTAACGGTGTGCTTGACGCCGAGTGGCCCCGACTGTCCGTCCCCGTGTCGATAAAGGCGAAAGATCAGCCGGATGGTTTCGGCTTCACTGGGGTCGATCGCCAGTTTCTTTTTAACCCGCGTCCCGCGTTTCTCGTTTTCTTCCGTGCGATAGCCGAGCGGGACACGCGAGCCGTTATAGAAGCCCTGACGTGCGTTCTCGTTCATAGCCCGGAGGACGTGTTTTGCGTTTTCGCGGCTTTGATATTCGTCGAACAGCGCGATCACCTGCCGCATCATGACCTGGGCCGGATCGTCGCCCAGTTCCTGCGTGATCGAGACGAGGCGCACGCCGGCTTTGGCAAGGCGGCGGATATACATCTCCAGCCCGAAGGCGTCGCGGAAGAAGCGCGAGAACGAGTGAACGACGATGACGTCGAATGGCCGGTCATCGTCGGTCGCGCGTTCGATCATCTTCTGGAATTCGGCACGATTGTCGTCCATGGCGGATGCGCCGGGCTCGACAAACTCGGCCACCAGCGACCATTCCTTGTTTTTGCTGAACGAGGCGATCTGCTTGCGCTGATCGGGAATCGATAGATCGCTTTCGGCCTGTCGTCCCGTAGAGACACGCAGATAAGCGCATGCCCGCGCGCCCGGTGTGAGCGCGTCATTATTGCTTGCGGGGCGAAAGGCATCGCGATGGCGGATATTCATTCAGATTTGTCCTTTCCGGGGAGTGTGCCGGAGCCGGGGGCGACCGGCAATCCGGGCCGGCCGCCTTTATGGTCGGCCAGAAGTTCGTCGAGGAGGGCGCCGAAATAGGTTTCGATCACCTCGATTTCGGCGGGAAGTACGGGAATTTTGGACGGCAACTCGTCCGACAAGACCCAGACGCGGTCCCTGTCGAGACGGCGTGTCCGGCCGCCATTCCGGCGCGCAGACGACCGGGTTTCCGGACGACGTGCCAACGGGCGGCGCCGGGGCGCGGCCACTTCGGAGCGTTTCGTCATTATGACAGCTCCTGTGCAAGTTCATGCTTCGGCACGGAGCTGTGGTCGGGTTGCAGCGGGATTTCGCCCGCGACGTGAACCAGCGGATCGAGAGTGCTGTATTTCGGGTTCTCGCGGGAAAGGCAGTTGGCCAGGTGTGAGAGACGCCGGTCCTGGTCGATGGTGATATTGTGATCGGGATCGTTGGCGCGGATTTCGGTATCGAGCGCCCGTTGATCGATGAAGAGTTTCGCCTCCTGGCGGGCACGGCTCATGGCGACGTAGGCGTCGTGACGGTCGAACCTGCCTGAGCCGAGCACGAACACGCGATCGACGGTTGCTCCCTGCGCCTGGAAGATCGTCGAGGCCCAAGCATGGGCAATGAGAGAACGTCCCTGTTCGTCGGCGACGTCCGCAGCGGTGAAGCGGATCTCGCGCTGGTCGATGCGGGTTTTGATCGTGACCGCGCCATCGCGCGAAGTGGCGACGCCGGTGACTTCGGCTTCGGTGCCGTTGACCACCCTGAACTGGTCGAAGCGATGCAGGAAGCGAACACGATCGCCAATGGCGAGCGGCAGATCATAGCCCTGACCGGAAGGCGTTACGGCGCGGATGCTGATGTCGCCATTGTCGAGCGTTCCCTCTGCCTTCAACCGGGAGCGGATGGCATTGCAGATCGCCCGCACTTCGGTGTTGGTTTTGGCGACCGCGAGAATTGTGGTTTCAGGCGACGTGCGGCGGGTTGCTTCCCACGCATCGACGAGGGCGGTGACCGCAGCTGCACCGCCATCTGCTTCCACGAGCAATCCACGGCTGGAATAGGCCGACAGCCCGGCACCGGCATCGCCGCGCGCGAAAGCATGGACGGCATCACGCGCCCATTCCTGTTGCTGGCGGATGATAGTGTCCAGCCGGACACCGGCCACGGTGTCATTGACAAGACGAAGCGCAGCGCCCGGCCCGATGGGTTGAAGCTGCCGACTGTCTCCGACCAGAAGAACAGACGCTCGTGCGTTCTCGACGTGAGCCAGAAGGCGCTGCATCTGGCGACTCGACATCAGGCCGGCCTCGTCGACGATCAGCAACGTCGACGAATCCAGCACCGCGCTTCCGGCTTTGATTTTCGCGAGCCAGGAATCGATCGAGCGCGAAGGGATAGCAAGATCATTGCCAAGAGTGTTAGCAGCCTTCCACGCGATTGAGGCGCCAAGGACACGATGGTTGGCGGCCTCCCAGGCGCGTGCAACAACGGCCAGGGTGTGGGATTTGCCCGTTCCGGCGGTTCCCTGGATAACAGCAAGCCGTGCGCCGGAGGTTGCAAGATCGACGGCAGCACGCTGCTCATTCGTCAATCCCGCTACGCGAGCCTCGCGTGCAACGACCTTGCTTGCGGGCCCGCGGCGGACATCGAAGGCCAGCCGTCCGGCAGCATCGACCAGCGCGCGTTCGATCGCGATCATGTCCGGCGTGGAATAGCGCGGGGCGCCGGTGCGGTCGCGACCGAGTTCGACGATGGCTCCGCTGGCAAGCAGACGATCGACTTCAATCTTGATCCGATCCGGTTCAACACCGATCCCGACCAGTGCGGCGCCAACTGCCTCGAACAAGCGGTGGCGCTCGAACACCGATTGCGTCGCCGTCAGAAGATCGGGAACCTGTGCCAAGCGTTCTGCGATCCGTTCTGCTGCGGTCGCGACAGAGGATTGAGCATCCATGCCAAGATTTCGCGCGGTCTGGATGATGCTTTCCGGCTCGTAGCCAAGTTGGCGAGTTGCGGCCTGCCAGCGTTGATGCCGGTCTCCCTCCGGTTGCGTCTCTTTGTTGCGCCGCGTCGTTTGCGTCAGGTGAGCGGCGAGGGCAGGTGCCGCGGTGGACGTCGTGCCTGCCGCGGCCAATTGCTCCTCGATCGTCGCGCGACGTGCGCTGAAATAGGCGGTAACTTCGGACGGGACGCCCGCGACATCGAACAGGCCGTCCGCGCTGACCGGCCCCAGTGCGAATCCAGCGCGTTGCAAGCGGGTGGCAAGTCCGACCCGGAAATGGACACCGAGTGCTTTCTTCCATTGACGCAGCTGAACGGTGTCGATGGCGCCGATCGACCCGTCGGCGCGCTCAGCGAGATTGAGAATGGTAACATGGGTATGGCGCTGCGGGTCCGGTGCGACAACGCCATCGGTGTGACGTTCGGGACGAGCTTCGCCATGTGAGAATGTCGCGGCCACAAGGCGGACATGTTCGCGCCGGATGCCGTTGCGGCCACGACGTCCGAGTGGCAGCTCCTGTTCGAGAAAAGAGATGGTTGCGGCCACCGCTTCGGATTCTGCAGCCTCAATGGTGCGCCTGAGATCATCATCGCCCAGAGCCCACAGAACGGATACGCCCTTGGGACAGCTGAAGGTGAGATCGATACCGGCGGTGTGACGCCCGGCGCCCGAATGCTGAATAAGGGTCTGGCCATTCCGGCCGATACCGGCACAGAGGCTCTCGAAGATAATGGCTTCAACATCCGTTCCGGCGTCGATGCCAAGACACTCACTGCCGGTCAGCCAGCGGCCATTAGGCTCGCGGTCGGACAGATAGTAGTTGCTGCTGTCGCGCGTATAATAGTCTGCACGATGAATGATGGCGAAAGATGCGACCATAATGGCCTCCCGATGAGAGGCTATCTATCTATCGCACCACCGGTGCCTGGTTTGCCGGAATAAATGTGTTTCTGGCGGAGAGGGTCCAGAATCGCATTCGCGCGACTGTAATCGACGCGAATACGTGTCCTCAACTCATGACTGCCGGGGAGGCCAGACAGTCACTGGCCAGGTCAGATCAAGGACGTCACCGAATCCGATAACGAGTGCATGAACCTTGTGATCGAATACGCCCAACTCCCGGCTCAACTGCTCAGGCCGCACGAGCGGAATTTTCCGTTTTGGGGATGGCGACGCGTCAGAATTGCGGGGTTTCTCGGGGATGTCGACGATGGTGCGCGTGCCGATCAATTGCTCTGAGACTTCAATAGAGGCTTTGCCCAGTCGCATTTTGCCAATAATGATCGTGGCAAAACGACCGATCATGTTGTGGGCGCCCACTTCATTATAATTGAGACGCAGCTGATTCAGGTCTTGCAGGGTTGCGATCACCGAAACATTCTTGTTGCGACCAACGTCCAGCAATTCTTGGAACCTGCCGAGCGGTCCCAATTGGTGGAATTCGTCGAGAACCAGATGAAGGCGCTGTTTTTTGTCCGGATTGAACGCGGCATCGGTCGCGTACGCGGCAATCAGATCGATGACCGCTCCGATCCACGCCGCACTGAGTTCGCTCAGGCGAGCCGAGCGTTGCAGGAGAACGATGCGAGGCTGCTTGTGGTCACCATTCATCCAGCGAACGAACGAGAACCGGCGGTTGGGTGACACATCACGCCAATGACGAGCCAAGGGATCGAGTACGCGGATCATGTGCGCGAGGTAGGTGAGAACGAAACTGGCGGACGTTTTCGACACGGTATCGCCGTCGCCGTCCATGTTCAGCAATGCCGCCGCGGGCGAGCCGACCTCGATGAGTTTTTCGCGCAAGGTTGCCGCGTCGAGCGATGCGACCTCGAGGAGTTCCTCCGCACCCCATTTCTGTCCATGAATCTTCTGACAGATAACCATGCATCCGGCGAGAATGGTGGCGCCGCCTGCATCGAATACGGAGTTGCCATGCTTTGTCCCGGGTCGTTCGCCAAGAAGTCTGCCGGCGGCCGCATTGGCGTCGTCCGCTGTCAACACGTCCTCCCCAATCGCCCAGGCCCAGACATCTTCTCCGTCAAGGCCGACGCTGGCGATGTGGGACTGGTCGCAAGGAAAGCCGCGCCGAATCTCACCGGTTGTGTCGTGGACGAGAAGGCCTTGCGATTTGTTGCGCAACGAACCGAACTGGCTGAGGATCTGCTCGATCAAATAAAGAACGATGCGTGTTTTGCCCGAGCCCGGCGCCCCGATGATAAGCACGTTCACAAGGCTTCTCAGCTGCGAGAACCACACGCCGGGAGCAAACTCATACGCGCGGCCGGATTCGGCGATTTCTTTTTCCATGGCGTGGTTGGCCGCGGCGGCAGCGGCTTTGCCCTTCAGGCGTCGAATACCTTCGTAATGGCGGCGCGTATCGACGAACGGCGTTGCATTCCAGGCGATCCATCCGGCTTTAACCCCCGCGCCAACACTTCCAGCCACGATCGCGGCACCGCGCGCCAGCAGCGGGTATTGAAGATTATGGACGTCAATCGCCCACAGAATTGAATCCGGGCGCCAGGCGGCAAAGCGGAGGATTTGAAGTCCGGTCAGTGTGACCGGCATGTCTTGTCGCCATCCCGCCCATGGTAGCGCGCCGAGCAGAAACCCGCTTGCGATGCAGGCGAACAGCATGCCGAACAGGAGGGTGCAGAAGACGGCAGGGACTCTGGAGCGGATTTCGTATTCAGGTCTGTAGGTCATGATTTTCCCCTATGGAAGAGGTGGCCATGACCGCGCCAAACGACGATTGGTTGGCCAGCGGTCAGAGAAATGCCGTCCGGGGCGTGGTTGATGGTCCGCAAGTATGATTCCTGCATGTTCAACAAGCTGGCCGCGTCGCTCCATGAGATGGCGCGGGAGACCCGGTAAACACATCCATCGGCTTTCGGTGTCAGTCGCTCGCACCTTGGCCAGAGCCGGGACTCCAAGGGGCGCTCGATTTGCCCGCCCTTGTGAAACAGAGGTGGCACCACAAAAATTCCGATCACCATCAAGCTCAAGGCCGTACCCCAGCCAAACGAGGCGGCGATCATCCGAAGCCAGATCGGTCGCGGTTCTCGTGACGACGGCGGCAGCCTTGGCCTCGTCCTTTCTGCGTCGGTGCTTGGTTCAGCAGGATCGCCGGTCGCAGAAACCAGGCTTGCTGCAATGTCCGCGCGTTGATCCGGCGTAAGGCGCTGAAGCAAACCTTGGGGAAGTTGTGCAAATTGCTGCGGTGTCATCTTTCGACAGCGAGCCATAAACTCCTCAATGGTCTCCGTGCGCTCCAGGAGCGCACGGTCGCGATTCTGATGGTGCTGCTTGATCTCATTCATGGCCAGCTCCCGAACCCAGCATCGGAATGACGTTGGCAAGGCCGCTCTCCATCGCGGCCAGATAGGCGGCGACGTCGCCACGCATCAGGCGGGCGGCGCCCCGCTTGAGACCGGTCTTCTCCATCACGGTCGCGAGATCCCAATCGATGATGTCGATCAGGCGGGCATGAACGCGCTCCGCGTGACGCAGACTGGTTCCTTCGACGCGCGGCATGACGAGGACTGGGTAATCCGCCAGCATCCGCTTGGTGCGCTTGCGCACGGAATCGTCGAGATAGGGCAGCATCTCGGCGATCGCGCCGCGCCAGCGGTTTTCCACCACGATCACACGGGCGTCCGGCAGAATTTCCTTCAACCGGTCGAGTTCGATCGTCGCCTGTCCGATCGCTTCGGGCGTCGCAAGAACAACCAGAAACACAGTGAGCTGCACGCCGAGGTCGACAAGGTCCTCGTTGAGGTCGACCAACCGGTTATGGTCGTGAAAGATCGGCGTCAGTCCGCCGCCGACTTCCATCAGCAGACCGCGCTTGGTGTCACGAAGGCTGGCAAGGCGGTCAGTGAACGGTTCGAACAGTTCCACGATCGCGTCGGGATTGCTACGCGACTTGCCCGCGATAGCGGAATCCAGCGTAATGATGTCGCGTCCAAGCGTCTCGCCCAGCTTCGACTGATGATCGAACTGAAGAATATCGAGCTTGAGTCCCGCTACATCGGCGAGGTCGGCCACCGTCAACGTAAAGGTGGATTTACCGGACCCGCCGATGCCGGACAAAACGACGCCGGCCAGAAGTTGTTGCTCGGTCGCCACTTGAGAAGATGCGCTCTTGGTCATGTCGTGCCTCCGTGTTGCGTGCATTTCGCGCGAGAGTTGGGTTGAAAAAATTTCCGTATGGACGCTTCGGGACACGGAGGCGGCAAAATCGATGCCGTCCCTCCGTATGGAAACAGATCAATCAGTCAGGCTCGACCTGCTTAAAGCGGTTTAGTGCTTCTACGCGATACAGCACTCCGCGTTTGCGCATTTCCTCAAACTCCGGACGGCAAGCACGATGATGCGGACTCAGTTCGGACGGATCAAAGTTGCCGTGGAAGGCGCCGACGAGCAGGTCCTGTTTGGTGAATGAGCGTTGAAGGAGGTGGTTGAACACCCCGCAGATACCTTTGCTGCCGGTCGCTTTGACGGAATTCGATCTGTCCAGTAGATCAACTACGTCCTGTGCCGCACGATACAGACGGAACAGTACCTCGACGATCTTGAACTGGGCGATCGAAAAATCGGCGTGATCGTTCGTCGCCGCGAGCAGCCTTCCTTCGGCGTTCAGCGCTGCCTTGATGTCACCGGATGTATGCTGTCCCGGATACCAGGCCGAAATCCAGTTCGCGCCCTGATTGAAAAGACGTTCAAACAGGATGCGTCGGAAAGACGGGATAGATTCGCTGCCGTCGTCATCAGCGCGCGACGTCCAGCAGTCGTCCGCCATCCGATCAAGGATGGGCACGTGATCATCACTCTCCGTGCCGCCGAGCGTTCGTTGTACTGTGGCGAATACGGTCATCTCCAATGCTTTACGAATAGTTCGTTCGTACTTGCGCCATTGCTCATTGAATCCATCGATATCCACGTCGACCGGCGTCAGCGCCAACATTGCGATGACAGGCCGACCAGACGCAAACTCGTTCAACTGTTGCGCCGAGAGATCAGGAATATCGGCCACGATCTGTTCGAGCGTCGTGCGGACTGCGTTGCAATCGTCAAGCGGGCCGAGCACCGTGGTCACGGATTTGGAAATTTCCGAAAACGACTTCGAATTGTTGACAAGCACAAATGGCTTGCGGATGTCGGGAATGTTGGCTCGTTGGATCTCGTCAAAAATAGTCATCGGTGTGAACTCCGTTCTTGGTACATTCGTATTGATGGCATGGAGTGCTGCGCCGATTTGCCGGAATAAATCAGAAAGTCGGCGGAGCAGTTGTTCGCGTGCCAGGACATGCGCTGGCAGGTGAAAGCCTCTGGGAGAGGCTAGAGCACCGGAGAGAGGTCGAACTCATGGAGGGGGCTTCCATCCGCCCAGCTTGTTGATGGCCGCAAAAATCAATGCAGGGACGACGACCGGCCAGGCGTTGCCGACCAGTTTTGCAGTCTGGGTGCGGCTGAGCGGCTTGTTGCGCCACATCACGCCCTCCAGCCAATCGTCGGGAAAGCCTTGCGCGCGAATGATTTCCAGCGAGGTTGCTCGCCGGACGATGGTGCCGTGCCCCTCAATGTCTTGAACGATGAGGAAGCCAAGTTCGGTGCTGCGCAATCCGGCCTTGATGACGCCGGACCCGCTCGCCATCAACGTCGGGAGCGCGAGCGGATGGTGGATGTCAGGGCGCTGCGCAGTCGCGGCGGCATGGTGTACCGGTTCTTCCTTGCGCGGCGCATCACACCTGCCGCCGCTTGCGGCGACAGCGAATACTTCAGCAGGTGAGGGCCCGGAGGTTCCGCGATGCCCGAGAATCCACACCCGACGACGGCGCTGCGGCAGAACGTCGATTGCGTCGATGATTTTTGCTTCGCAGTCGTAGCCTTGTCGGCGGAGCCGCGCGAGCAGGCGTCGGTACGCGCGACCGCCGCTCGACGAGACGAATCCCTGGACGTTTTCGAGCAAGACCCAGTCGGGATGTACTTTGGCAATAGCGCGGAGCACGCCTGCACTGCATTCACGCGGATCATTGAGACCCTTCCGGTGCCCCGCCGCCGAGTGCGGCTGGCACGGGAATCCGGCGGTAAGGATGTCGATTTCTTGGTCATGAAGTGCACTCCAGTTCGCGTGATTGAGGTCGCCGAGATTCGGAGTCTCGGGAAATTTATGGGTAAGGACAGCGCAGGCCGCGGGATTAATTTCGGAAACCGCGACGAGCTTGTGATCGATGCCAGCAAGCTTGAATGCTGCGACGTCGCTGCCCATGCCGGAGCACGCGCTCACCACTTTGATGGGCTCGCGATCAGAAATAAGGGGCATAGGGTCAAGTGGCGAACGAGGCTGTCGCCGGGGCTTGACAATAGGCGGAGCGGTGCCTACCTCCGCCTTTGCAATTTTTGATGAGTTGTAGTTCGTCACGTTGATGTTCTCTGCTCTTGCTCAGCTCGATTGCTGATATGCAGAGGGGTACACGACGTCTGGCGCGAACTTTCCGGGATAAATATAAAAGGCGATAAGCTGCGATATTGTCCTGAAAATAAAAAAGCGGTCTCAGCTCCTTCAGGCTGCTGGTAGATTTCTGATGACGAAAGATTCTCTCAGATATATCGGACGTCACCGCTTCAAGCGCGGGCATGTCAGAATCAAAACCCCTCGAATTTTCCTGTCGGGAAAATCGAGGGGTTTGTCCGTAGTCTGAAGGAGCCGTGGTCCTTCTACGTCTTCGATCTGCGAGGGCTATTGCCAAGCCAATGGAATGTAGGGGCCAGAGATTATCTCAACTCCAGGTGCATCGAATTCATCGGTGTAGTGAGAGAATAAAAAATCGACGTCATCGCATTGAGTTTTAGTTAATGACCAGAGCTTGTTGCTTTGTTTGAGTAGTTCAGACAGCTTATTAGCTTTTTCATTTTTTGAAGTAATCAAGCCAAATCGCCGACGTTCAATCGTTGCTGGAATGCCTGTTGTTTTAGTCTGTTGCGCTATTTCGTATAGATTTATTTCGGGAACGAAGAGCGCGATGTAATTGTACAACAACGCAAACACTTGGAGGCATTCATTTCTATCGAGATATTGCGGCACCCTGAGCGTAATGATGTCCTGCAAGGTAGCGCAGAGTTCGGGCAGTAATTCAAGGTGTTCGCTGCGTCCAAGCTGGCCAAGCCAAACTGCAAAATCGAGATATCGTCCATAATCGACCAGCTTTGGATGAAGAAATTGCGGATTCAGCCCGGAATGGAGGGCGATTAAAAAATATTCAGTGGTAGAGAGATCGTAATGGTCCTTGATCCCTGTCAGCTTTTGGCGCTCGGCAGTTAAAATTCTGCCCTCGGTTCGTACGTCTTCTTTGGCGGTGCTTATCGATTTTTGTACGATCTTGGCGCGCAGATAGCCATTTCGCAGAATTCTCAAGAGTTCAAATTCGGCTTGAAGTGACGTTGCCCCCAACTTCTATCCAGCGTGACGTAGACTCTGACGGTTGGTTTTACCCATCTGGGCGGGATGAGCGACGGGGGCTGGCGCGGAGCTGGCCATTGAGCGCAGCGCCAGATCC
>Ga0153956_1001635_pt1 | contig 18962 bp, 15 predicted proteins | sample TSFL040MetaG_FD_104704 | JGI IMG/M metagenome (GOLD analysis project Ga0153956, IMG submission 104704) | Attine ant fungus gardens microbial communities from Florida, USA - TSFL040 MetaG | ecosystem: Host-associated > Fungi > Mycelium > Unclassified | place: USA: Florida, Wekiwa Springs...
GCTGCGGAAACGTCCGCGAGCGAAAAACTCCCAATCAAAACCGCCGCAGCAAAAAGCCGGGAAAGCCGTAGCGTCTGCATCGTTACCTCCGTGGTTACGACCTTAACTCTATCAACTTAGTCGTATAATGTAACGAAGATCGTTTCGGTTCCAGAGTTTCCGTTAGAATGGCATGCCATAAAATGCGCTGAAGAGAAATCGTTTTGCTGAAGTCGAGGGCGCCGCTCGGCGTCACGCGGCGCTGGCGGGTTTCGGGACGCAGGCGATTTTCCTCTGTTTCCGCGGAAGATAGCGCCTGTCTCAATCGCAGTTGCGGGCGGCGATGCCGGCCTGATGCTGACCGGTACGGAACGACCGTCCATCTCCGAGCCGCCTTGACGCCGATTTATGATTTTCATTTAATGCCGCTTGGCGTCTTGACAGAAAGTTTCAAATAGATTGTTCTAGAGGAACTAAACGAATGAACGCACAGGGGAGGGTGCCTGTTCATGCGGAGAGTTCGCTTATTCGGACAAAAGGAACTGCGTCAGGTCGGGCGTTACGTCAGGCTTGAGCGGGAGAAGGCTGGCCTGACCCAGGCCCAGCTCGCCGAAGCTTCGGGAATGTCGGCGCGCGCCGTGCGCGAACTGGAGGCCGGCCGGTCGAATCCGACGCTTGCGACCATGGTCGCGATCGTCGATGTGCTGTCGATCACGCTCGATGAGCTGATCGTCGCGGGAAGGACGGTCGCACCCGGCCCCGATCTCACCACCGCCGCCGATATTGGTCCCGGCACGACATTGCTCAGCCGGACGATCGTCAATCCGCGTTTCAGCGCCCGCATCGTCGACTTCCAGCGTGGAAGCGACGAGCCGGATCTCCCGGAAGGCGCCGTGTTCGGCCACGTCCTCGGCGGCGCTATCAGAATTTCAATGGAAGGCGAGGAGAGCGTTCTCAGGCAGGGCGATAGCCTGCATGCGCGCAGCGGCGTGCTGCAGCAGGTGAAGGCGGCGGGCGAAGGCGCCCGTATTCTCCTGGTCGAAGCCACCGGCGATTCAGCCGACGGCATCAGCGCGTAATCTGCAGGGAGAGCCATCAGAATGACCGATACGACCTACCTCGTTGCAACGGATGTCGGGGGCACCTGCACCGATACGATCGTGGTTTCCTCTGAAGGGGGAATTCACATCGGCAAGGCGTTGTCGACGCCGCCGGATTTCGCCACGGGGGTCCTGAATTCCATTCGTTCGGCTGCCGATGCGATGGGCATGACGCTTGCCCAGATCCTCGAACGCACCAGCCTTTTCATCCACGGCTCGACCGTCGTCGACAACACCGTCTTCACCCGCGAAGGGACCCGGACCGGCCTGATCGCCACGGAAGGCTTCGAGGATACGATCCTCGTCACCCGCGGCGCCTATGGCCGCTGGTCGGGATTGACGGAGGAGGGCATCAAGAACCCGGTGAAGACCGACCGCGCCCCGGCGCTGGTCGAAACCTCGGCCATCGCCGGCGTCGCCGAGCGCCTCGATTGCGACGGCGACGTCGTCACGCCGCTTGATCTCGCCCAGGCCGAGCGGGCCATCCGCTTTCTCGTCGAGGACCGGAAGGTCGAGGCCATTGCCGTATCGCTGCTCTGGTCGTTCTCCAATCCGTCGCACGAGCTTGCCATCCGCGATCTGATCGGCAAGGTGGCGCCCGAGACCTATGTGACGATATCGAGCGATATCGCCCCGGTGCCGGGGGAATACGAGCGCACCTCGACCGCCGTTATCAATGCCTATGCCGGCCGTATCACGCGCGATTACCTCAATGCGCTCGAAGGGCTTCTCGGCGAAAACGGCTATCATGGCCAGACGATGGTCATGCAGGGCTATGGCGGCCTGCTGCCGATCGAGGAGGCCGCGAGCCGCGCCGTCGGCATGATCGAATGCGGCCCGGCCGCCGGCGTCATCGGCGCGAAATTCCTCGGCGACATGATGGGCGACGCCGATATCATCGCCGCCGACATGGGCGGCACCACCTTCAAGGTCGGCGTCATTCAGAACGGCGAACTCGAATATGCGCGCGAGCCGATGGTGGACCGGTTCCACTATGTCGCGCCGAAGATCGACGTCGTTTCCATCGGCGCCGGTGGCGGAAGCATCATCCAGATCGACCCCAAGACGAAACTGCCGACGGTCGGTCCGCAATCGGCGGGATCGCGTCCCGGTCCGATCTGCTACGGGCTCGGCGGCCTCGATCCGACGCTGACCGATGTCATGCTTCTGATCGGCTATATGGACCCCGGCCACTTCCTGCGCGGCAGCATGTCGCTCGATGCGGACAACACCCGCCGCATCTTCCGCGAAAAGGTCGCCGATCCGCTTGGCGTGTCGGTGGAGGAGGCCGCAATCGGCATCTACCGCATCGCCTCGGCGCAGATCACCGACCTGATCCGCAAGATCACGGTGGAACGCGGCCTCGATCCGCGCGACTTCGTGCTGCATTCCTTCGGCGGCACCTGCGGCATGCTCGCGTCTGCCTTCGGCGAGGAGCTTTCCGTCCGGCGGATCGTCATTCCCTATACCGCGTCGGTCAACTGCGCCTTCGGGCTGGTGACGGCCGATGTGCGGCACGAATATTCGGTGACGAGGACGCTGCCGGCCGATGTTCCGGCCGACGAGATCAATGCGGCCTTCGCGCCGATGATGGAGCGCGCGGCCAGGCAGCTCGCGGCGGAAGGCTTTGCGCCGGATTCGATCCGCATGAGCTGGTCCGCCGACCTTCGCTATCGCCGGCAGGTGCACGAGGTGACGACGCCGATCCGCGCCAGCACGCCGCTCGATACGGCGGGGCTTGCGACCCTCGTGTCGGATTTCGAAAGCCTCTACGAGCGCAAGTTCGGCCGGGGCTCGGCCTACCGCGAGGCGGGCATCGAGATCACCATGCTGCGGCTGACCGCAAGCGGGATGCTCAAGCGTCCGAGTCTGCCGAAGCTTACGGAGGGCGACCACGATGCGTCGTCTGCAAAAATCGGCAGCCGTCCGATCTTCGTCGAGCGGCGCGGCCGCCTCGCCGAAGGCGCGATCTACGATTTCGACCGGCTGCGGCCGGGCAATCGCCTGAAGGGGCCGGCGGTCATCCATACGCCGATCACCACCATCGCAGTTCAGGAGGGCCAGACCGCCCGCATGGACGGCTACCGCAATATCGTTCTTGAGATGGAAGGATGAAACCGATGGACCCGATGACTTTTTCCATCATCCGCCACCGGCTGTTCCGTATTATCGATGAAGCGGTCATAACGCTGAAGCATGTTTCCGGCAGCGCCATCACCAATGAGGGCCATGACCTGATGGTGTCCCTCTATGGCGCCGACGGCTCGCTGCTCATGGGCGGCGTCGGCTTCCTGCACCACCTGACGAGCGCGGCCGAAGCCTGCAAGGCGATCATCCGCCGCTTCGAGGGGCGGATCAGGGAAGGCGATGTCTTCCTGCTCAACGATCCCTATACCGCCGCACTCCATACCTCCGACATCTACCTCGTCGCGCCGATCCATTTCGACGGCAAGCTCGTCGCCTGGAGCGCCTGCTTCGTGCACGTCTACGATATCGGCGCGATGAACCCCGGCGGCTTCAGCCCGCAATCGACCGATATCTATACGGAAGGCTTTTCGTCGCCGGGCATCAAGATCGTCGATCAGGGCGAAATGGTGCAGGACGTCGTCGACACCATGCTGAACATGGTGCGCTCGCCGGAAATGGTCATGCTCGACCTGCGCTCGATGATCGCCTGCAACAACGTGGCGCGCGAGCGCACGCAGGCCCTGATCGCCAAATATGGCCCCGAGACCGTCGAGGCGGCCGGCGCCGAGCTGATCCGCCAGTCGCAGGACCTGTTCCGCGCCCGCCTTCAGGAACTGCCGGACGGATCGTGGCAGTCGCGGCAATATCTCGACGTCGAGGGCGAGACGGCAACCGTCCGGCTGACGATGACGAAGAAGGGCGACCGGCTGATCTTCGATTTCTCCGGTTCGAGCCCCCAGAGCCGCCACGCCATCAACTGCACGCGCTGGGCCGCACTCGGCGGCCTCTTTGCGCCGCTCTTCCCGCTGCTCTGCTACGATATCACCTGGAACGAGGGCGTCATCCGGTTGGTCGAGATGATCGCGCCCGACGGCACCATCGTCAATTGCACGCGGCCGGCGCCCGTGTCCGTCGCCACGGTCGGCGCGATCCAGTCGGTCAACAACGCCGCCTGCGCCACCATCGGCAAGATGCTGGCGGCAAGCGACAAATATCGCGGCCAGGCCACCGCCGTCTGGCACGCCAACCACTTCGCCATCTTCAAGTTCGGCCGGAACCAGAAGGGCAGCCAGTCGATCGGCATCCTGACGGAAACCTTCGCCGGCGCCGGCGGCGCGCGGTCCTTTGGCGACGGCGTCGAAATCGGCGGCGAGGTGCCGAACCCCATTTCCCGCATGGCCAATGTGGAAACGGTCGAGTCGGTCTTTCCGATCCGCTACCTCTTCCGCAAGCGCAAGCAGGATTCCGGCGGACCGGGCCGCTGGCGCGGCGGCACGGGCGGCGAACTCGCCATCGTGCCCCACAAGGCGCCCGATGGCGGCTTGCACTACGTGATTTCCGGCAAGGGCGCGCGTCATCCGATGAGCGACGGCCTGGCCGGCGGCTATCCGGGCGCGCCGAACAGCTATCGCTGGGCGAGGAAGGATCAGCCGCGCAACGGCGACGACGATGCGCGGCTGCCGGGCGGGGCTGAGCCGGTTTCATGGGGTGTCTTTCCGCTGATGGGCGAGGATGCGCTTTACGTGCGCTGGAATGGCGGCGGCGGTTTCGGCGATCCGCTGGAGCGCGAGGCCGAGCGCGTCGAGCGCGACGTGACCGAGCATCTGGTCAGCAGCGAGGCGGCGCGGGACGTTTATGGCGTCGTGCTGTCGAACGACGGCGCGCTCGATGCCGTCGCGACGGAAGCGCTGCGCCGGGAGATGAAGAGAGAGCGTATCGGCAGGGAGGCCGCCCGATGAAGGATATCCGCACATGGTCGCCGACTTTGGTGAGCGTTCCGGGCGCGGGCGGCGGTTACCGCTCGATCGCCTGCCGCGCCTGCGAAACTCCGTTCTGCCGGACCGATGCCGTCTGGAAGGAGCATGCGGTGCTCGATGAGAAGCCGCTGACGCAGACGGGAGCGGCCTTCGCCGGCGCCGGCCGCGAGGTGCTGCTGCGCCGCTTCTTCTGCCCGTCCTGCGGGACGACGCTCGACACCGAGGTCGCTTTGCCCGGCGAGTCGTTCCTGATCGATCGGATCGTGGAGTAAGCGATGGCCAAGGATGCGCGGGAGAGCAGGAAGCCAGCCTCGGCCGAGACGTTCGACGGCCTCGGCGTGCGGCTGCGGCAACTGCGTAAGGACAAGGGACTGAGCATCGCGGAGCTTGCGGCGGCGGCCGACGTTCCGGCAAGCACGATCAGCAAGATCGAGAACGGGCTGCTCAAGCCCAGCCTCGTCAACGCCATCAACCTTGCGACGGCGCTCGACACGAACCTCGGCTTTCTCGTCGACCGGACGCGGACGCAGAGTGCGCACTATGCCATCGTGCGCAGGTCGCAGCGCAGCCGGCGGGATTTCCCGGAAATGTCGCTCGTCCTCGAAGACCTGAACATAGGCTTCGTTCCCGGCCTGCTCGAAGCGCGCATCGGCACGATTTCGCCCAGAGCCCATTCGGGCGCCGAATACATGACGCATCCCGGCGAGGAACTCGCGCACGTTCTGTCGGGACGCATCTTTTACGACGTCGATGGCGAGGAGTTCCGGCTGGAGCAGGGAGACAGCCTGCACTTCAAGTCGGACCTGCCGCATCGATGGGTCAACGATAGCGACGAGCCCGCCGAGGTCCTCTGGGTCTTCTCGGACCGGCTCTCATTCTAGGAAGGAACTTCATGATGATCAGCCAGCATATTATCGATCGGGTCATTGCAAGGCGCGGCCGGCTTCACCTGTTCGACACGATCGACGCCAAACGCACCGCCCTTGTCGTCATCGACATGCAGAAGACCTTCTGCGAGCCGGGCGCTCCCGCCGAGGTTCCGGCCTCGCGGACGATCATCGAGCCGATCAACCGGCTGGCGGCAGCGCTGCGCCAGGCGGGCGGCAAGGTGGTCTGGTGCACCCATGCCAATGTCGGCGTCGACGACACCAGCGACTGGCGCAATTTCTTCGACCATTTCGTCTCCGACACGGTGCGCGCGCGCACCATCGAGAGCCTTTCGCCCGAGGGGTCCGGCCAGGCGATCTGGCACGAACTCGATGTGCAGGACGACGATATCAAGCTCTTCAAGAACCGCTACAGCGCCCTCATCTCCGGCTCGTCGCAGCTCGAGCGGATGCTGCGCAGCATCGATATCGACACGCTGCTGATCTGCGGCACCAAGACGAACATCTGCTGTGAATCGACCGCGCGCGACGCGATGATGCTGGACTTCAAGGTCATCATGGTGGCCGACGGAACGGCGGCACTTTCCGACGAAGAGCACCGTTCGGCCCTGGAAAACGTCATCCAGCAGTTCGGCGACGTACTCAGCACCGAGGACATCATGGAGCGACTCTAACGCATACGGCGGACTCTACACAAAAAACAAACAGAGCCCGCCGTCCAACCGAGGGGAATCGAAATGAAGACATTGTTTGTCAGCATTCTGCTGGCCGTGATGGCGTTTGCCAGCGTGGCGCATGCGGAAAAGAAGCGGATCGCGCTCGTGCTGCCGGGGCCGATCACCGACGGAACCTTCAATTCCGCCGCCAACAAGGGCATCGAGGCGGCGAAAAAGAAATACGACATCGACGTCGTGGTGCGCGAGAACACCGATCTTTCGCAGATGGAAGACGTGCTGCGCTCCTATGCGGACGAAGGCTACGACATGGTCATCGCCCATGGCTTCCAGTTTGCCGAGCCGGTGATGGCGATCCATGGCGACTATCCGAAGACATTCTTCGTGGTGAACACCGCGCAGGTGTCGGCGCCGCCAAACGTCGCCTCGTTCGACAATCGCTGGGGTGATGCGGGCTACATGGCCGGCGCGGTCGCAGCGCTCTATTCGAAGAGCGGCAAGATCGGCACGGTCGGCGCGATCCCGGTCCCGGTCATCCAGCAATACAATCTCGGCTTCGAACGCGGCGCCAAGCACGTCAGGCCCGATATCAACGTGCTGTCGGCCTATGTCGGGTCGCTGAGCGATGTCGCGCGCGGTGCGGAAATCACCACCTCGATGATCGAGCAGGGCGCCGATGTCGTCACCTCGACCGGCAACGAAAACGTCATGGGCACGATCCAGGCGGCGCAGAAGGCCAAGGTCAAGGCGATCGGCAGCGCCTTCGACAGCTACCAGATGGCGCCAGACACCATCATCACCACGGCGCTCATCAATATGGACGTCAATATCGATCTTGCCATCGGCCATTTCCTCGACGGCACGCTGAAGCCTCAGGCCTATGTGCTCGGCCTGAAGGAAAACGGCATCGGCCTTGCGCCCCTGCATGACGACAACAAGATTTCGGCCGCCGACAAGGCCAGGATCGACGGGCTGGTTGCCGATATCGCCGCTGGCCGCATCACGGACCTGCCCTGATATGATGATGGGAGGAACCCTGCCGGTGCCGGAAAGCTTCGTCTCTTTTCGCGGGGTGACGAAGCGCTTCGGACCTGTCGTTGCCAATCGCGACGTCGATTTCGATGTCGGCGCCGGTGAGGTTTTGGCGCTGGTCGGCGAAAACGGCGCCGGCAAGTCGACCATCGTCAATCTCCTCGCCGGTCTGTTTCAGCCCGACGAGGGTGAGATCCGCGTCGATGGCGCGCCGGTGCGCTTCGACGCGCCCACGGCGTCAATCGCCGCCGGTATCGGCGTCGTTCACCAGCACTACATGCTGGTGCCGACGCTTTCCGCGCTCGACAACATCGCCCTGCAGATGTCGGAGCTAGGCATCGGCCGGCTCGATCACCGTGCGCTGGCAAAGCGCGTCGCGGATGTCGAACAGGGGCTCGGCTTTTCCTTCGATCTCAATGAGCGGATCGAGGGGCTGGATGTCGCGCAGCAGCAGCGCATCGAGATCGTCAAGGCGATGATGCACCGTGTCCGGCTGCTGATCCTCGACGAGCCGACAGCGGTGCTGGGCGTCGAGGACCGTGAAAAGCTGTTCGGAACCATCCGGCGCCTGAAAGCGCAGGGCACGTCGGTGATCCTCATCACCCACAAGCTCGAAGACATCTTCGCCATCGCCGATCGCGTGGTCATCCTCCGTGCGGGCGCGGTCGTGGCATCGCTGCCGGCGGTCGGCCTGACGCCGGCCGATATCGTCGGCCACATGATCGGCAACAATGACGTTTCCACCGCGAACGCCATCGTCGCCGGCGCCGGCAAGGCCGGGGAGAGCCGGCCGTTGGGGCAGCGCTTCTGCTCCGTGCGCAACGTCACGCTGCATCGGCCGAACGGCTCGGTCGCGGTCGCCGGCCTGTCGCTCGATATCCATGCCGGCGAGATCGTCGCAGTTGCCGGCGTCGACGGCAATGGCCAGACGGAATTCGTCCGCTGTCTGGCGGGGCTGCTGCGACCGACGGCGGGCGACGTCGAATGCGGCGGCGCACGGTCCGATAGCCGCGCCTGGCAGCCGGCGCTGCTGCGCCGTCTCGGCGTCAGCCACATTCCGGAAGACAGGCGGCGCTCGGGTATCGTCGGCGCGATGAGCCTCGCCAGCAACTATCTGCTCGGCCATATGGAGCATCCGGCATTCGTCAGGTTCGGCTTTCTCCGCCGGGCCGCGCTTGCCGAGACCACGGCGCGGCGAATGGCCGAATTCGAGGTCCGCGCGCGCGGGCCGAAGGACGTTATGCAGAACCTTTCCGGCGGCAACCAGCAGAAGGTGGTGCTTGCCCGCGAACTCGACGGCGAGCCGAAGCTGATCCTTGCCGCCCATCCCTCGCGCGGGCTCGATATCAAGACGATCCGCTTCGTGCACCGCATGCTCGATCAGGCGCGGACGGACGGCAAGGCCGTCCTGTTCCAATCCTCCGATCTCGACGAAATCATGGAGCTTGCCGACCGCATCCTGGTGTTCGCGGGCGGGCGCGCATTCGGCCCGGTGAACCGTGATAGCGTCACGCGCGAGCAGATCGGCGCCTGGATCGCCGGGCATGAGGAGTTGCCGCAATGATTGCGCCCTATATCCGCCTATACGCACTCGGCGCGATCGTCTTCCTCGTCCTGCTCGTCGTGCTTTCGATCGTCCTTGCCGGCGCTAATCCGGTTTCGCTGGTCTGGGACGTCCTGCAGCGCGCGCTTTTCACCCGCGCCGGCCTGATCGAGGCGCTGCTGCGCACCATTCCCCTGACGATCACCGGGCTCGGCATCGCGCTTGCCTTCCGCGCCCGCGTGTTCAACATCGGCATGGACGGCCAGTTGATCGCCGGCGGCGTCGCCGCCGTTGCGCTGGCGCCGCTCTTGCCTGCTGGCCCCGTCGGCCTGCTGTTGTTCCTTGTGGCCGGACTGCTCGGCGGCGCGTTCTGGGGCGGCATCGCCGGCGAGATCAAGGCCCGCTTCGGCGGCAACGAGATCATCACCACCATCATGCTGAACTATGTCGCTGCGCAGATCCTCTCCTGGCTGGTGCGCGGCCCGATGCAGGAGGCGATGGGTATCATACCACGCTCCGGCCCGATCGATGCGTCGCTGCGCCTGCCCGTTCTTTTCCAGGGCACCCGCATCCATGCCGGCATCCTGATCGCCGCGGTCGCGGTGATCGGCGTCACGGTGCTGATGAAGCGCACGCGGTTCGGGTTCAAGCTTTCCGTCGTCGGCGCCAGCGAACATGCGGCGCAATATGCCGGCATCCGCCCCGGTGCCATCGCCAGCGCGGCTCTGGCGCTTTCCGGCGCATTGGCGGGGCTTGCCGGCGCCGTCGAGATTGCCGGGCCTTACGGGCGGCTGCAGGAAGGCTTCGCGGCGGATTTCGGCATCGGCGCAATCGCCGTTGCCCTGCTGGCGCGGCTGAACCCGCTCTTCGTGCCCGTATCGGCCTTCGGTTTTTCGCTGCTCTATTCGGGGCTCGGATCGGTGGCGCGCAAGGGGATGGTTCCGTTTCCGCTGCTCAACATCGTCGAGGCGGCGATCATATTGATATTCCTCGCTGCATCGGTGGTGGCGGCGCGTTCGAAAGGGGTCGAGGCGGATGGATGAAGTTCTTTTCCTGAGCGCCTTGCTCGCAGCCGGCATCCGGCTCGCCGCGCCGATCGCGTTTGCCGCTCTCGGCGAAAGCCTGTCGCAGCGGGCGGGCGTCATCAATGTCGGCATCGAAGGCATCATGCTCGTCGGCGCCTTCGTCTCCGTGCTGTATACCGTGCAATCCGGAAATCCCTGGATCGGCCTTGCCTGCGCCATCGTCGCCGGCATGGCGATGGCCGCGCTGCACGCCTATTTCACCGTGATCCTCAAGGTCGAGCAGATCGTCACCGGCATCGCGATCCTGTTTCTCGGGCTCGGCCTGTCAGGCTATGGATTTCGGCTGACGCTCGGCGCTTCCGGCGCGGCGGTCGCCGTTCCCGGCTTCGACCCGCTGAACCTCTTCGGCCTGTCGAAAATGCCGGTTCTCGGGCCGGTCCTGTTCGGCCACCACGCCCTTGTCTATCTTCTGGTGGTTGCGGCATTTGCGATGGCCTGGATGCTGCGCGCGACGCGGCTCGGCATCGTTATAAAGTCCGTCGGCGATTATCCGGCGGCGGCCGCCGCGGCCGGCATCGACGTCGACCGCGTCCGTTTCCTCTGCGTGCTGGTCTCGGGTGCCTTCTCGGCCATGGGCGGCGCGTTTCTTTCGACGGCCCATCTTTGGGGCTTCGTCGAGGGAATGACGGCCGGCCGCGGATTTCTGGCAATCGCCTGCGTCGTCTTCGGCCGCTGGAATCCGCTTCTGACCATCGTCATGGCCCTGATCTTCGGCATTGCGGACGCCGCACAGATCCGGCTGCAATCCTATTTCCCCGGCATCCCCTACCAGTTCTTCGTGATCGCGCCCTATGTCGTCGCTATCGTCTCCCTTGCCGCCGGCTCGCGCGGCGGCCGTTCGCCGCCGATGCTCGGCGTGCCGTTCGTCCGGCAGAGGTAATTCCGCCCTCAGACCACCTCGATCTTGAAATCGGTGCCTTCCCACTCCTGCCTGTCGGGCCAGAAGATCGAGAAGACGATCGCGCCCGGCCCGAGCCTCTTCGTCGGCAGGTCGCAGATATGGGTGCCGAAACCGGTGTCGCGGGCATGGCTGTCGGTGACGGTGGTCCAGTTGTCGCTCGACCAGTGTATCAGGGCAGGTTCGGGCAGTTCGATGCGCAGATCGCGGCCGGCCGGCATATCGGTACGCTTGTCGTTCAGCCGCCAGGTGAAGGGCGCGGGTGCCGGCGTTCCGGCGACATAGCGGGCAAAGGTTTGCGGCGGCATGTCGAAGACCGCGCCGTCGCGGATCGAGCGCAGCAGCTTGATATGCTCGGCATGGGCCCAGACCAGCGGCATGGCGCTGCCGGAGGGGCGGCCGAGGAAGAGTTCGCGTTCGGGCACGTCCTCGCTGTCCCAGATCTGCTCGGGCAGCAGGCCGCCGTCGCTTGCCGAGGCCTCCAGTGCGGCGAGCAGGCGTTGTGCCTCGTCCGGCCGCCCGGCGGCGAGTTCGTAGTGGGCGCGCTCGCCGGTCAGGAGCGGCCAGAGCCTGCCGACGCCGCTGCCCGCGAAGGGGGCGCCGCCGTCGCGCTCGCCGTAACCGTCGTCATTGTAGCGGTACCAATAGGGGCCGGCGGGGAGGTCGCGCCGCAGCTCCGCATCGATGGCGGCGACCGTGCCGAGAATGCGTGGATCGTCGGCGGCTCTCAGGCCGAAACGCACCAGCGCCAGCGCGTCGGGGCTGAGAAGCAGGTCAGCCTCCCGGACGGCGCCCGCATCGTCGCGATTGCGGATCGGAATGAAGTCGCGCCCGAGCGACGAACTGCCGTCCGTCACGGAGGCGATGCGCACATAATAGCCCTCGACGCCGAGGCGGCGCGACAGCGCCGTATCGCTGGCATAGGTCCATTCCTCGATGCGTTCGTTCCAGCCGTCGGCGACGTCGCGCAGATAGCGCGCCGCGTCGAGCCGGCCGGAGGCTTCCACCGCATCGGCGGCGGCAAGCAGCCCGGCGATCTCGACGGCCAGCGTGAAGGGCGAATAGCCGGCATCCTCCTCCCAGCGATCCTGCTGGGTGGCCGGGCCGTTCCTGACGATATAGGCCGCTGCCGCCTCGATCATCGGCAGGTATCGGCCGGCCTCGGCGGCGGCGATCACGCCGGCGCGCAGCAGCATGTCGTAGAGCAGGATCGGAAAGGCCGTCTCGTCCATCTGGATGCCGTGCCAATAGGGCCGGCCGTCGAGCCAGGCGTTCTGCACCCAGTGGCCGTCCGCCTCCTGGATGGCCGAGAGGTAGTCGAGCACGGAGCGCGCGTCGGCCCTGGCGCCGGCGGCGAGCAGCCCGCCCGCCGTCTCCACCAGATCGCGCGTCCAGACGAGGTGATAGCCCCCGAGGTCGTCGTCGCTCTTGTTGAAGCCCCACGGGATGGAAAGGCTGGCGATGATGGCGCCGGAGGCGTCGTCGCGGTGGGTGGCAAGCACGCCGGTGCTGACGCGATAGCGGTTCAACTGGCTGGGATCGTGGGGCTCGTCGAGGCCGAGAAGCCCGGCCTGCCATTCGCGCCAGCCGCTGCGATAGTGTTTCAGCGCCGGCTCGACGCCCTGTTCCAGGCTGAGGACGGCGCGGAAGGCCGCCTCTTCCGGCTGCGTGCCGAAGCCGATGGCGATCAGCGCCCGGCCTTCTTGCGCCTGCAGGTCGAGCGTTCCCGAGAGCGCGACATTGCCGGCGGTAGCGCAGCGATAGTCCTCGTTCAGCCCTTCGCCGCGCGACAGCGCCTGCCAGCCGTCGGAGACGCCGACATAGCCGGCGGAGCGCGCAAGCCAGTGCACCGAGGCCGCAACCGCGAGCGACCGCCCGGATCCTTCGGCGAAGAGCATCGGCCTGCCCTTGAAATCGGCATACCAGGCGGTGTTGTCGGCGCCGCCGTTGACGAGATGCGGCGCGAGCAGCGCATGCAGCCGGTAATCGGCGAGGCTGCCGGTCAGCGCCTCGAAGCGAAGGTCCTGAAGCACGACCTCGCGCTCCGGGTCGGAGAGGATGGTCTTGGTGATGCGATAACGGCCGTCGCGGGCGGTATTGACGAGGCGAAAGGCCGGCACGCCGTCCTCGATCGCCTGCACGCGGTGGTCGGCATCGCGCTTTTCCTCGGAAAAATAGCCGTCGGCGGTGACGAGGAAGCCGAAATCGCGCACGCAGGCCATATCCAGTCGTGGCGCGTAGATTTCGTTGAGAATGCCGTGGCTTGCGGTGAACCAGACGGGGCTTGCGGCACTGGCGGCGGTGCCGACCGCGCTCTTGTCGCTGGAGGTCCAGCGTGGCTCGATGCCGGGGGCGCCGGGCGGGACGATGGAACCGGGGGGCAATGTCGGATAGGCCAAATCGTGATCCTCCGCGAGACGATGCGCTCCCTTTCAGTGGGGCATCCCCGGATCGAAATCAAGCTGTCTTGCAGCAGGTGGGGCTTGACGGCGGGGACGTTCTCGCGCCGGATAGGACAGGAACCGGCATGTGGCCGGAGAAGAAGGAGCACAAGGCATGATCGAGACGGCGGAAGCAGCGGAGCAGGCACGAAGCCATGGCAAGCCGGAGGCGGATGCCGTGCCGGCCGGCCGCATCGTGCTTGCCGTCGATATCGGCGGATCGCATGTCAAGGTGGAGCTGAGCAGCGGCAGCGAGCGCCGCGCGGTGGAATCGGGACACCAGATGACGGCGGCGAAGATGGTTTCGGCGCTGCGCGACCTGACGGCCGACTGGCATTACGACGTGGTCACGATGGGTTATCCGGGGCCGGTCGTCGCCCACCGCGCCGCCGCCGATCCCTTCAATCTCGGGCCGGGATGGAAGGATTTCGATTTCGAAGCGGCACTCGGCCGCCCGGTGCGGATGGTCAACGACGCGCTGATGCAGGCGATCGGCAGCTACGAGGCGGGCCGGATGCTCTTCCTCGGCCTCGGCACCGGCCTCGGTTCGGCGATGATCGCCGAGAACGTCTGCCTGCCTCTGGAGCTGGCGCACATGCCCTATCGCAAGGCGACGTTCGAGGATTATGTCGGCGAACGCGGCCTGGAGCGCCGGGGCAAGAGCAAGTGGCGCAAATCCGTCTTCGACGTCGCCGAGCGGCTGAGCGCGGCCCTTCTCCCCGACTACATCGTCATCGGCGGCGGCAATGTCGACCGGCTGAAGGACCTGCCGCCGAAATGCCGGCGCGGCAACAACGACAACGCCTTCCGCGGCGGTTTCCGCGTCTGGCTGGACGACAGCCTGCGCATCTGAGCGGCTATATTATGCTATTATGACTTCGATTTGGGCAAATGCAGTGCAAGCGTTGCAATCGGCGCATAGCTGCACTGCAACATAAGCGCTGGCGAACGGCGGCGGCACTGGTATGAATATCTCCATCGAAGCGATGCATCCTCCTCCCGCAAAGCTTCGAGTTTCAGACGGCCCACTCCTCCTCCCAAGGGCCTTCTGTAGGAACAGCGGCACTCCTCCTCCCAGTCGCTGTTCGGTTCTTTTCGGAAAGCCTGCCGCACCTCCTCCCGCGGCAGGCTTTTTCGATTCCGGCCACCGGTCGTCGTCAGGGCGGAGCAGCCTCTATCGAGCTGCTACCACGCGCCGGCGAGCGGATTGCCGGAGAGGGGGACATCCCTGAATTTCCCGTGCCGATCCTCGATGGAGATCGAGGCCGGCATCTGCTTCGGAGACTTCCGGAACCACCGGGCGGCGACGGCCGCGAGATCGCCGATCGCCGCGTGCCTGCGCCAGTGCTCGAAGCGGCGGGCCATGGCGTCGGGTTCGGATTGGTAGAAGAAATCTCCCGACCGGCCGAGATCGTTGATCGACGGCGCCATGGAGGACAGCGGACGCTGGAACATCTTCGAGGGCACGGACAGTTCTTTCGCGCTTTCGGAAAAGGCCGGCGTCATGAAATCGATCGCCCAGCCATCCGCCTCCACCCAGCAATGGAAGTTCTCGCCGGCGCCGGTCACATAGCCGTCGTCGCGATGGTCGGCAAAGAGAAGGACCGTGCCGCCGAGATTATAGGCGGCGAGGCCGCCCTTGGGCGTGGCGTCGATCTTGTAATGCTGTTTGAGAACAAAAGCGCCGAACGTACTGAAATACATGGAGGCGGTGGCGGGGTCCGCATTGCCGTCGACGAGCAGGCTGCTGATGACGCGGTAAATCCGATGATAGTCGCTCTGCTTGATCAGCATGGTCTTTCGCCCGCAAACTCGATGATTGGATGCCGTCACTAGGCGATGGCGGAAGCGATGTAAACCGATCCGCAGCACATCGCCATGCCTGCCTCCTTGATTTCGGGGCTTCTCGCTCGCTATCAATGCGGGGCGGGAGTTCGGGGAGAGCGATGAGCGATTACGATATTCTGGATCAGCGTTTTTCGAGGCTGATCAACGGTTCGGCCAGGCTGGAGCGGTTGTGGACGGGCGGGCGCTGGACCGAGGGGCCGGTCTATGTGCCGGCGGCGCGGCATGTCGTCTGGTCGGACATTCCGAACGACCGCCTGATGCGCTTCGACGAGGTGACGGGCGCGACCGGCCCGTTCGAGGCGCCCTGCGGGTATCACAACGGCCATACGCTCGATCCGGAGGGCCGCATCGTTGCCTGCGAGCACGGCGCGCGGCGCGTCAGCCGCCTCGATCACGACGGGCGCTGGGGCACGCTGGCCGACCGCTTCGAGGGCAAGCGGCTGAACTCGCCGAACGACGTGGTGGTGAAATCGGACGGTTCCGTCTGGTTTTCCGATCCCACCTACGGCATCGACAGCGACTATGAGGGCCATGCCGCGCCGTCGGAGATCGGCGCGTCGAATGTCTATCGCATCGATCCGGCAAGCGGCGCGGTCACGCTGGTCGCAAGCGACCTCGTCAAGCCGAACGGCCTTGCCTTTTCCGTCGATGAAAGCCTGCTTTATGTCTCCGACACCGGCGCGACCCATGTTCCGGGCCTCCCGGCGACGATCCGCGCCTATCCGGTGTCGGACGATGGACGGAGCCTCGGGGCAGGGCGGGTCTTCGCCACCTGTGACTGCGGCCTCTTCGACGGTTTCCGTATCGACCGCCACGGCAATATCTTCGCCTCCAGCGGCGATGCCGTGCGCGTCTATGCGCCTGACAGCACGCTGATCGGCCGCATCCTCGTGCCGGAAACGGTCTCCAACCTCTGCTTCGGCGGCCCCCGCCGCAACCGCCTGTTCATCACCGCGACCTCGTCGCTCTACGCCGTCTACGTCAACAGCGGCCCGGCGACACGGGGATAGAGGAAGGAATGACTATGCCGCAAACCACGCACCCGGAATCCATGCCGGACGAGCCGGGCATCCTCGAATTCCTGCGCCTTTGCGACAGCTTCTACCCAGCCGATGCGGTCGATGCGTCCGTGGCGCAGCAGCGGCTTTGGTACGATGCGCTCTGCGCACAATTCGACCGGCCGCTGCCGGCGGGCATGACCACCGAGGACACCCTGATCGGCGGCGTGCGGACGCGGCGCTATCGCCCGGCGCGGCTGCGAACCGCGACCAACCTTCTTTATCTCCATGGCGGCGGCTACGTCGTCGGCTCGCTCGACAGCCATCATGCGATCTGCGCCGAGCTGGCCGAATTTGCCGGCGCCGAACTCGTGTCGGTCGATTATCGCCTTGCGCCGGAACATGTCTGGCCGGCGCAGTCGGATGATGCCTTTACCGTGCTCAAGCTGATGCTCGGGGAGGGGAGCCGCATCGTGCTCGTCGGCGACAGCGCCGGCGGCAATCTCGCCGCGGGACTGACGATCCGGGCGCGCGACGAAGGCCTTTCCGGCATCGACGGGCAGGCGCTGATCTACCCCGCCCTCGGCGGCGATCTCCTCTCCGGCTCGTATGAAGAGATGGCGGAGGCGCCGGGTCTCAGCACCGCCGATGTCGGCTACTACCGCGCCATCCTCAAGGCGCCGGAGGACGAGCCGGTCGCGCATCCGCTGCTCGCCCGCTCGGTCGCCGGTCTGCCGCCGGCCTATGTCACGGTCGCCCATTTCGACCCCTTGCGCGACGACGGCCGGGCCTATGCGGGCCGGCTTGCCGCCGCCGGCATCGAGGTCTGGTTCCGCGAGGAGCCGCAGATGGTGCATGCCTGGCTGCGCGCCCGGCATATGAGCGAGGGCGCGCGCGAGGGTTTTCGTGCGCTCTGCCTCGCCGTCAGCCGGTTTGCGGCTACATCAGGTCGCGCGGAATGACCGCTTCGCGGCGGCCTTCGAAGATTTCCCGGTCGCCCTCATAGGCCAGGACCTGCGTGGAAATCACCCAGTTGGTCGCCGTGCAGGTGAGCTTGGAAATGGCAACGGTCCGCACCGACCAGTCGCCGCGCTGCATGTCCGAGGTCCAGGCGGCGGTGCCGGAGACGGAAAGCGGATCGTCCGGTGAAATCGACCAGACCTCGTCGCGGACTTCCCGCACGGAAAGGCCGGTGACGGGATGTTCGGAAAGGCCGGTATCCTCGTAGATGTGATAATCGGTTCGGTTGGCCGACAGCTCGCGCGTGACACTCCGCCGCGTCGCACCCGGCTTGTGCTCGACATAATGGGGCAGCGGATCGGGATTGGCCGGCTCCTTGACGTCGATCCGCTGATGCTCGCCGAGCTTCGGCAGCGCCAGGCCGAGCGAGGCGATGTCGATCGTGAGAGCTGTATCGACCGGCGGCGGCAGCACCATCGGCCAATAGGCGGTCGAGAGCGACAGGCGAATGCGATGCCCCTTGCCGAAGCGATAGCCGCAGGCGTCGAGAACGAGGCGGATCGGCGTGCGCTCACCCGGCCGCATCGGCTTCGGCTCGGCATTGCCGTCGCGATGGGCGAGATTGACGACGCCGAAGGAGACGCGTGTCGCCGTGCCGTCCGGATGGACGTCGACGAGGCGCGCGCAGAGATTGCCGAGCGCGGCGTCGGCGCTCAGCGTGACGGTCAGCACCGGGCGGCCGAGATAATCCAGCGCTTCGGCAAGCGGCGGCGTCTGGAAGACGAGCGAGCCGGCATCGTCGCCGCGCTGGTCGAGCGCCAGTTCCGCATCCGGCTTCAGCGTGAACCACTCGCCGGCGGCGGTGCCGGTGTCGAGCGGCGATTTCAGGTAGATGTCGTGGGCCGGCGCATGCGGGATCGGCATGCCCTCCATCAGCGTGCCGAACTGCTCGACGTAGAAGCATTGCATATCCGGCGGCTGCCAGGCGTCCTTGGCGATCCAGAAGCCGGCGTCGTGGTCGCGCCTCGGTGCGGGACGCACGCCGTCGAGGATATAGGCGCGCACCTGCGGCGTGGCCTCGGCGCCGTTCTTCTCGCCGCGCAGCCAGCGGTTCCACCAACGGATCGCCTCGCCGTGAAAGTCGGCGCGCGGCTTCGGCCAGGCGAAATGCGGATATTTGTGCACCCACGGCCCGATCAGCGCCCTGGCTCGGCCGCCCAACCCCTCAACGGCCTTGAGCGGCGTGTTGCGATAGCCGTCCGCCCAGCCGGCGATCACCAGCGCGGGAACGTCAAGCGCGGAAAAATCCTCCGAGACCGAGCCGTGCTTCCAGAAATCGTGGCGGCGCTGGTGCGACAGCCATTCCTCAAGGAAGAAGGGTTCGTTTTCCAGCCGCTCCAGCCACATCTCCTTCCAGCGCTCACCGACAATCTCGGGATCGGGTGAACGGGACTGATAGGCAAGCATGGTGGCCGCCCAGGAAAGCTGCGCTGAGAGATGGCAACCATTCTTGTAATGAATATCGTCATTGTAGCGGTCGACTGTGGAGGCAATCGAAATCACCGCCTTTAGA
>Ga0153956_1001636_pt1 | contig 18959 bp, 12 predicted proteins | sample TSFL040MetaG_FD_104704 | JGI IMG/M metagenome (GOLD analysis project Ga0153956, IMG submission 104704) | Attine ant fungus gardens microbial communities from Florida, USA - TSFL040 MetaG | ecosystem: Host-associated > Fungi > Mycelium > Unclassified | place: USA: Florida, Wekiwa Springs...
ACCGGTGGCGCCGCACGACTGCACCGGACCGGTCGTCCTTGCGGCCTCGACCCACCTCAGCCTACACGCGCCCAACGGCCTGATCCAGGAGAGTGTGAGAGCCTATTACACCAGTTGGTATCGCGATCTGGCGAATGGCCTGCCCGAAGTCGCCAACGGTCATATCTCGGTGGCGAAGACACCCGGTCATGGCGTCTCCCTGCGCGACGATATCGATTCCGCCTTTTCCGTCACCCGCCGCCGAGCCGGAGCCTGACCATGTCGCTTACAGGTAAACACGTCCTTCTCACCGGTGCCCTCGGTTCCCTCGGCCGCGCCCAGGCGCAGACCCTGTCCGAAGCCGGTGCTCACCTCACACTGCTCGATCGCCCGGAACTTGCGGAGGAGGGGGCCAAATTCGCTGCAAGCCTGACCAACAGCGCCTATGTCGGCCTTGATCTGAACGCGCTTGACGCCCTGAAACCACGCATCGCGGCGCTTCCGGTGGTCGATGTCCTGATCAACAATGCGGCCCTGATCATCAACAAGCCCTTCGAGGCTTTCAGTGTCGTCGAATACGAGGACCAGGTCCGCGTCAACTCGTCGGCGGCTTTCGTCTTAGCCCAAGCGGTGACGCCGACGATGAAAGCGCGCGGCTACGGCAAGATCATCAACTTCTGCTCGCTAACGCTGAACGGCCGCTGGGATGGGTACGTACCTTATGTCGCCTCCAAGGGCGCCATGCTGGGCCTGACCAAAACCCTGGCGCGGGAACTCGGTCCGCACGGCATCCGGGTCAATGCTGTATCGCCCGGCGCCGTGGTGTCCGATGCCGAGGCGCGGGTCTTCGGTGACCGATTGCAGCAGTACAACGACTGGATTCTTGAAAACCAGTCGCTGAAGGTGCGTATCGAACCCAGACATATCGCCGATCTGGTCCTATTCCTGTCGTCTCCGGCGTCGGACCTTATCAGCGGTCAGGACATAGGAATCGACGGCGGCTGGTAGCCGGTAAAACAGGGAGAGCGTCCAATGAACAGGAAAGAATTTCTGGCCGGCGCGTCGGCCGCCGCCCTGGCGGGACTGGCTTCCGGTCTGCCGGTGCAGGCCGCGCAGCCGGTAAAGCCGCTGGCCATCACCATGTGGGATTTCTCGTGGCTGGAGCGCCGCTGGCCGGGCGCCGGCTACGAAAACTGGGGTCTGGCGCTCGATGGTTTGGTGGAGCGCGGCTACAATGCGGTCCGCATCGACGCTTTCCCGCATCTCGTCCATTTCGGCGCAGAGAAGGAGTGGCTGTTGCTTCCCGTGTGGGATCAGCAGGTTTGGGGCTCGGCTGACGTCAATCGCGTCCGGGTCATGCCCGCGCTTATTGACTTCATCGCCAAATGCCGTGACCGGAACATCAGGGTCGCTCTGTCTACCTGGTTTCGCGAGGACGAAGCCAATACCCGGATGAAGGTCACCATGCCAGCGATCATGGCAGAGATATGGATATCTGTTCTCGATGCCATAAAGAAGGCTGGCCTTCTCGACTCCCTGTTCTACGTCGACCTGTGTAATGAATGGCCCGGCGACCTCTGGGCACCTTTCTTGCAGCCGAAGGTCGCGTGGGGAGAATGGCATCAACCCCATTCCCTGGCGTGGATAAAGGAGTCGATTGCTCAGGTGCGCGCCGCCTATCCCGGCCTGCCGCTGCTCTATTCATTCGACAACGATCGGGTGGAAAACTATCTCGACTATGCCCCCGGTTTCGACCTCTACGAACATCATATCTGGATGGCGCCGCAAAACGACGGTGAGTTCTATAAGCTGGCCGGATATGGCTATGAGCGCTTCGATCCAAAGGGCTATAGTAATCTTAGTCTAAAAGCCGAAGCGATTTACCGCGAAAAGCCGAAGTATTGGCAGGGGCTGCTGACGGCCAAGATTGATCGCATTGCCGCTGTGTCGAAACAGGCGCGTGTGCCGCTCGCCACCACGGAATGCTGGGGTTTGGTGGACTATAAGGACTGGCCGCTTCTGAAGTGGGACTGGATTAAGGAACTGTGCGAGATGGGGGCTTCGCATGCAGCGGCGACAGGGCAGTGGTGCGCCATTGCGACCTCGAATTTCTGCGGACCGCAGTTTCAAGGCATGTGGCGCGATGTCGCCTGGCACAAGCGGCTGACGAGGATCATCCGGGAAAGTCCGCTCGATCAGACTCTAATCAATAACCGGCTTCGGCTGCCGTTGATTGGAGGAGAGGTCGTCGGAGGGGCTAATAGCTGAACCGGGGAGCGAGAAACATAACTAGCAAAAGAATGTCCGCTTTGGAGAGGTCTTGTGCACTTAAGCATGCATGTCGCCTTTGGGGCGCCAAAGCGACCCGCTGGTTCCGGGTAGCCAAGGAACGGGGAGCGCGTCAAAAGGCGAACGGACCCTCAGAATGAGCGGCCCGGATAGAGGGGCTGGTCAAGCGTTATAATTATGTTGTCAAATTACATAAATCGTGCTTCTTAAGCTACATGAGGCAGCTAGCACTAAGAGCGCGTGACGCGTTGGTCGGGGAGGCGGTATGAGGGCGAGAGCGGGCGTTCTGGTTTTATTGTTCGGTTCTCCGAGTTTAGGCCGCTCACAAACCTATACTTATGATCCCAATGGGAGGATCGTCAGCGTCACTCAACCGAGCGGTGCTAAGACGGCTTACGTTTGACGGTGCAGATAATCGCGTCGGCGCTCAGACGGCCCTGAACGGCTCAACGAGCCTAGGTCCTTCTGACCCCAGGAAGGCCCGTAAACAGCCTGTTTGAATATAATTGGCTGCCCCTGCAGGGGCGTGGCCGTCTGAGTTGGAAGGGAGGGCGCCAGCAGAAGAGGTGCCATAAGCGCGGCAAAGAGATTGGACATGCTATTCGATCTCCACTTTGCAACCATGTTCGGACATAAAACTCAGGGCCGAATTCAACCCGCTCAACTTGAAGTGCTTGACGAATCGTTTGTCGGGGTTGGGTCTTATGTCGACGAACGAAGCATCGGCGAACAGCGAAACCGGTAGATTTACACGGCTGGCGTCCGGGTTTGGCAAGGGGCCGGTTTCAAGGAATATTTGCCGGGAGCGGATTTCTGTTCGATATTCGGCCGCGTTGATGACGCTGCCGGCGTTGATACGGACCTGGGCGCGGTCCGTCGGAATGTTGGGATCGAATTTGAAGCTGATGATGCTGTCCCGCAGAACGATATCGTGGCCCTTCGCCAGGCATTTTGTCGCGCCCGTGAACGAGTCGTAATTGACTGTCAAATGGAACTGTCCGAACCGGTAATGATGCGTTTTGGCTAGCGCCGCACATGGCGTAAGCGCCGTTGCACCGGCGATCACACAGACGGCAACTCTTTGAAATCCCCCCAAATTCAAAACATCCTCCTGATTGCCTTCGCATCCTCGTGGATAGTTATCACGTGTTTTCGTGGAAGGCTGCAATCTGCATTTGTAAAATACGGTAAAAATGACATATCGTAACGCGCGTGCCAACGACAACAGTAAAAGTGGCGCGGTTCCAGGCGTTGGGGGAGTTTAAGTGGTCGAAACGGTTCAAGGCATGAAGCCTGCTGTCGATGCACCGCAGGATAGCGGTCTCGCATGTCTTATTCTCTTACTGCAATACCATCTGATTCCAGCCGATGAGGGCCAGCTACGACACGCCCTCGGGCGTTCGGGTATTACAATTCCTGGCGATCTGGTTTCGCTGGCGCGGCGACTCGGCGCGAAAGCTGTCGCGCGCAAGATCAGGCCGGAGAAGATCGAGAGCCTGCCGTTGCCGGCCATAGCCCAGGACAAGCTTGGTGATTTTCTTCTCGTCGGCGCCGTGCGCGAAGACGAAGTGCTGATCCAGCGTCCCGGCAAGCCGCCTGAACGTCTGACGCGGGCGGATTTCCTCGATCAGATGACCGATCAGTGGGTCTTGATCACGACACGCGCTGAGGAGGCCGCCAATAACCGGTTCGACGTGACCTGGTTCATTCCGGCGCTTGTCAAATACCGGCAACTTCTTCTGGAAGTGCTGTGCGCCTCATTGATCCTGCAACTCTTTGCCCTGGCGTCACCGTTGATCTTCCAGGTCGTAATCGACAAGGTGCTTGTCCATAAGGGGCTGACGACGCTGGACGTGCTTGTCATCGGACTTCTGGCCGTTACCGTCTTTGAAACGCTGTTGGCGGCATTACGGGCGCATCTGTTCGCGCATACGACTAATCGGGTTGATGTCGAGTTGGGCGCGAAGCTTTATCGCCATCTCCTGGGGCTGCCACTGGCATATTTCGAGGCGCGACGGGTAGGGGACTCCATCGCGCGTGTCCGCGAACTCGACACCATTCGGGAATTCCTGACGTCCTCGACCGTAACGCTGATTATCGATCTTCTGTTCACGGTTATCTTCCTGGTCGTGATGTGGTTCTATTCCCCCTGGCTGTTCGCCGTCGTGATCGTCACCATCCTGCTCTATGTCGTCATTTGCGCAAGTCTCACGCCGGGCTTGCGCAGTCGTATCGACGAGCGGTTCCGGCGCGGCGCCGAAGGACAGGCATTTCTCGTTGAAAGCGTGACCGGCGTACAGACGCTCAAGGCCAGCGCCATTGAACCCCAGATGCACCAGCGTTGGGAAAAGCTGCTTGCCGCGTATGTGCGGGCCGGTTTCAACGCGGCCAAGATCAATATCTGGGGCGGCCAGGCGATCCAACTGGTCAGCAAGGTTTCCAGCGTCCTCATCCTCTATGTCGGGGCCAAGCTGGTTATCGATGGCAAGTTGACGGTGGGCGAGCTGGTGGCGTTCAATATGCTGTCGCAGCGAGTGGCCGAGCCGGTGCTCAGGCTGGCGGGTCTTTGGCAACAATTCCAGGAGGCGCGTGTCGGCCTCAATCGTCTGGGCGATATCCTCAATTCCCCTGTCGAAGCCGAGTTCAAACCCTCGCGCTCCGCCCTGCCGGCGATCGCAGGCGAAGTGATCTTCGATGACGTGACCTTTCGCTATCGGCCCGGCGGCCGCGAAGCGCTTCGACGCATCAGCCTGAAAGTCAGCGCCGGCGAGGTTATCGGCATTGTCGGCGCGTCGGGGTCCGGCAAGAGCACCCTGACCAAGCTGGCGCAGCGGCTCTATGTGCCGGAGGCCGGCCGCGTACTGGTGGACGGCGTTGATCTCAATCTGGTCGATCCGGCCTGGCTGCGCCGCCAGGTTGGCGTTGTGCTTCAGGAAAACTTCCTGTTCAATCGCACGGTCCGCGAAAACATCGCCATAGCCAATCCGGCCATGCCGATGGAGGCGGTCATCCATGCCGCCAAGCTCGCCGGTGCTCATGAGTTCATATTGGAATTGCCGGAAGGGTATGACACCGAGATCGAGGAACGAGGCGCCAACCTGTCCGGTGGCCAGCGCCAGCGCATCGCCATCGCGCGTGCGCTGATCACCAACCCGCGCATCCTGATTTTCGACGAGGCGACCTCGGCGCTCGACGCCGAATCCGAGGCGATCATCCAGACCAATATGCGAAATATCGTGAAGGGCCGAACCGTCATGATTATCGCCCACCGCCTGTCAGCTATTCGCATGGCCTCGCGGATCATCGCTATGGATAATGGCGCCATCGTCGAAGAAGGCACGCATGACGGCCTGATGGCGGCCGGCGGGATTTATGCCAAGCTATGGCGTCTTCAGACTCAGGAGGCCGTATGATGTTTCGTCATTTGAAGGTCATCGGCAAGGCCTGGGCGGCGGAGAGTGCGCGTCGCAAAACCGACCGCGTTCAACGGGAAGAAACCGATTTTCTCCCGGCGGCATTGGAGGTGATGGAAACCCCGCCATCTCCCGTTGGCCGGATTGTTTTGTGGCTGATCATGGCCGCGGCCATATCCGCGCTGCTGTGGGCTTGCCTGTCAAAGGTCGATGAAGTCGCCGTCGCGGAAGGGCGGCTTGTGCCGCGAGGGCGTCTTCGCACCGTCGAGGCGTCTGTGCAGGGCATCATTCAATCGATCAATGTGCGCGAAGGTCAGCATGTCAATTCCGGGGATGTGCTGATCGCACTCGATCCGATGGAGCAGACTGCCGATGCGCGCTCGGCGACGGTTGATCTGGCGACGGCGGCGCTGATCAAGGCGCGCGATATGGCTATTCTGTCGTATGGGACGGGCGGAAGCGGCACTTTCGTTGCGCCGGCAGGCGCCAGCCCGGAAGCCGTTGCCGCCGAGCGTGCTCTGGTCCAGGCACGCATCAGTGAATACCGAAGCAAGATGGCGTCACTTGAACAGCGCCGATTGGCGGCGATGGCGGCCGTGGATTCCACCCAGGCTGAGATATCCAAACTACAGCAAACCCTTCCTCTGCTGAAGGAGCAGTATGATTCCGAACAGGGGCTGGCTAAGGAAGGATTTGGCGCGCGTCAGAAACTCCTTCAGACGCAGCAGGCCTATATCTCTGCCAGGCAAGATCTTGAAGTGCAGCAATCGCATCTTCATGAAGGCATGGCGCAGGTCGCTTCGATCCGTGCGGATGAAGCCCAGGCGCGGCAAGAATTTCTAGGCTCAGCCGCGCAGGAGAGGGCTGAGGCAGAGAGTAATGTAGCCGAGCGCAGCGAGACGCTTGCCAAGGCCAATGACAGGAAAGCGCGCATGACGCTGATGGCGCCGGTTTCGGGCACGATCCAAGAAGTAACTATCACGACGATCGGAGAAACGCCTGAAATTGGAAAGCCGTTGGTGACGTTGGTTGCAGATGGTGACGAGCTGGTCGCTGAGGGTTTATTGCTCAACCGGGACGCTGGTTTTGTCCATGAAGGGCAACCAGTGACGATCAAGCTCGATGCCTATCCGTTCACCAGATACGGCGTGATCCGCGGGATCGTCGAACACGTATCCCCGGACGCAACGGTTGACGAAAAGCGGGGTCTTGTTTTCCCGATCCGGGTCAGGATCACGCAACCGAACCTTACGGTAAACGGGCATCCGGCGCTTTTGTCCGCCGGTATGAGCGCATCTCTTGAAGTCGTCACAGGTAAGCGACAGGTGATTGAGTACCTGTGGTCGCCGGTAGCGAAAGCGGTCAAGGAAGCTGGGCGCGAACGGTGAGGAGGCTGTAATAAGCCAACTTTCGCTTAGCAAGCATGATTCGCGTTTAGGTCGTGATTGCCTCTTGATGTCAATACGGTAACAATGTAGCTTTGAGGTTATAAGTTCCTGTTTTCTCAATTCCAGGGCAAAGTGGGGTTTGTGAGCAGGTATAACGAACTCGGATTCAAATGCTGATATGCATTTAATCCCATTGACGACTCTAAGGGGGAGATATGCGATTCATCCGGCGGGGAATTTCCGCGATCATGATGGCTTGTGTTTTGGGAGGTCTTGCCGGCTGTCTTACGATCCGACCAAGCGTGCAGGCTGAGATATGCAAGATGGTCGAAGATGCGCTTACGGTCGATCCGGATACATTGCATCGGAATGCTGACCGTGGTGGTGGGCATGCGCAGATGAGTTATTCTCTTGTTCTGCGATACGGGTTGAATGGTGCCGTTGTTGATAAGGCGCTTGCTGACAATTATCGAGAACAGGCCACGACCGCGCGCGGCGCAAATACGACGGCGGTGGCCGGAAGCGACCATCTTCGGTTCGTGAATGTGCCGGCATATACAGTCACCGGAGCCCAGGCAGAAATCGCTGAGGAATGTGCCGCTTTACTTGCGTCGCCACCGGAGTCCGCGAAACTGTCGACAAAACTTAGGCAGGGGGTCTGTGGTGGTGTAGATAACTACCGCCATTTATCAGAGTTATGGGTGAAGGCTACCTCATGATAACTGGGGCGGGCAATCTGTTGTCGGCAACTAATGGTTTTGTTGGTTGCATTTTAATCGTTTGGCGCGATTTAAAGGTGATCGCATAAATTTGAAAAGGTGCCGTCAGAAGGCATCAGGGGGGATTTTCGATCATGAACCGGACGGCGCGACGTGTATGCGTATCTGTCGTTATGGCGGCAATCGCAGGTATGGGAACGATCTGTTCCGCGCAGGACAATACCGAAGCCGCCGTGCCGCCAATGTACGAATACAAGCCGGCAAGGAGCGCCCTTTCGAGGGATGAGATGGCCTTCCAACGGGGACTCATTCAAAAGCTGTTAGCCTCAGTCAATGCAAAAACAACGCTGTCGGACATTGAGACTTTAACCGGACGACAATTGACAGCCGACGTTATCAATGGCGATTTGCGAGATGATCAGCGCCTCTTCTCCAGTTACTTCTATGACTTTCCTCAAGGATATCGAATCGAATTTGACGTTCTAAAAGCGGTTGCCGGTTCCCTTGTTTCATCGGACGGATTTCGAATTATTCTTTATGTACCCGATATGCGGGGCATCGATGTATCTGAATGTTTATCGCTTGCGGATGTGAACTATTTCGCTCGGCAGACGGGGTGGGGGCAGTTACAAGCTGAACATCCTTCAAGGATTGAGCTTCACGGCTTCGAAATGAGCAAAGACGGTCTCAGGCTCGAAGCGCTTGCACGCGGTAACGTCGTTGATCGTCACTTCCAGGCTGTAGGCGGCAGCCCAGTCGGTAAGGGCCTTTATGACGAGGACTATATCACCAAGGTGTATACATTGCAGGGATGCGTGGATATTCCGGGTGGCAATGCCCTAATTATTCAAAGTGACGACAATTAAAGGCTGTTTATAAATTAAACAAGTGGGGATGACATGCCGGATATCACCGTAGATAGCGTCATAAAAGTACTCAAATCTAAAATGAATGAAAAGCAAGGGAAGATTTTTGAGAAACATATCACCAAGAATATCGGTGATAATATTCAAGCAGCAATAGACGCAGGTCTTGTAACGGATACAACATTTGACGAGATTTCGGGAGAAGACGGGAGAATCAACGGAACCACACTAAACATAAATCCAAGTATATTTAAAGATGGTGCGCTTGTCGCGCAAACTATTGCTCATGAGATTGATCATGCCTTATTTCGAAAATGGGAAAGTGAGCGTGTAAGGGAATTTATTCAAACATCCCTCCCCGCACCTGAGAATCGCGTTAATTTCTTTAAATCGTCGAATAACAATACTCAAACAATTTATCAATTGGCGAGTATAAAGTTGGCCGATGAGGCAAATTCTCGTGTTCGTGAGTGGAACAATTTTGTCGATTACATGGCGAAAACTAACCATGAGCCAAACAAGGATAATATTGTTTCATTATTTCTCGCTTATAAAAATAGCAGCGATAAGCCAGGAGACGCCGCACAGATATTTGCGCTCTTTTTTGATCCAAATACAAATAAGATGCTCTTTCATCTGGAGGAAAACGGTAAGATTGCGATTACTAACGGCACCTCTCTAGATCCGATTAATATGCCTATTATGTACGCGCAGTTGACGAAGGTGTTCGATGGTCACTACGTAAGGACTGCGGTAGTTGATGCCATGGCTGAGACTTTACGCAGGCGGCCTGGTTCAGCTGACGTTGGCAGCAACACGCCGGTCTTGGCATTTAGCTTTAGCGGCGCCGGATTGGTGAACGGCTCAACCGATATGACGGTTAAGGATTTCATCGAATACTATTTCAGCCAAGGAGGCCTAGTTAAGGGCGATGCGGCGATAATAATCCAAAACACCGACAACGGTGAAAAGCTCGTCATTAGCGCACCAAATAATGGATATGTGACTGTCACGGATATCAACGGTAATCCCGTTGCACTTAGTTATGCGTCCAATGGCAAGGTTCAACTGAATAGCGATGGCAACTATGTCAACAGCCAGCGGAAGGTTGAAGCTCTCCCCCGTACTTTACATATATCCGTTGAATTCTATGGTCAGATAGGCTCAAAAATCGGTTCCACGCTTGGGAGTATTCTGGCCCACGGCAATAAGGTTGAAGGCATACTTTACTCAAGTGTCTTGGGAACAATCGGTAAGTATCTCGCAGTCGATATCGCCAACGGGATCAAGGCGATTGAAACCAAAACTAAAGTTGAGACGGCCTCTGCTTTCAATAATTTTGGCACCGAAGTAGGGCAACAAATCAATAGCAGTATAATTGGCTCGGCAAGCTCTATTCTAACGCTCCAGCTTGCGCAGGATCTGGGTTTGAGCGGTTTCGGTGCAGAACTGTTCAACACCGTTGGAAGCAGTGTTGTTGGCCAGGTATTGTCGAATGCGCAAGCGGGTAAGACCCTTTTGGCCGGCTTCAAGTTTGATAAAGTCTTTGATTCAAAGGCTTGGAGTAAGGCGGCGACCAACAAAATCACCTACAATGCCATAGGTGAGTTTTTAGGCGCCAAGCTTGGCGGATTGATCGTTCAGCCGCAAACGCAAGCTGCGGCAGTCTTGTCAGGCCTTGGTTCGTCCATCGGCGCAGCGGCAATGATCTCGAGCACCGTCACGATAGGATCTACTACGCTCGGTGAGGCCGTTATGGGGGCCTTGGGCCTCACAACCAACGTCTCATCTTGGCTGTTCAATTTGGTGGCCCCTGGCATTGGATCGTTTGTGGGCTTTGTTTTGGGTGCCCTTATCGGCAATCTGTTCGGACATAAAAAACCGAAGGTGCCAACGGCAGGCGCCGAAACAATTCTGAACCTACCGTATGCACAGTACAAAGTCGGTAATATCACCTCCTCTAATGGTGGATCGACAAATATTGTCGTGCAGATGGCGCAGTCAGCGGCAATGACTCTTAACGGTGTTATTGATCAGGTGACCGGCGGCGGTATAACACCTCATTTCGTATCAAATTCAAACTCGCCCACCCAGACCTATGGGTATACGGGTAGCCAACTTTACGTGAAATTAGCTGGTGTTCAGTACAATTTCTCAAGCGCTGACCAAGCCGTTGACAAAGGTGTTCTTTGGGCCCTGCCTCAGACGCAAATTATTGGCGGCGACATATTTGCCAAGCGTGCGATAAAAAATTCCCTTGCAACTGACATCGTGACCTTGCTGGGGGATATCCAGACTGCGAAAGACTACGGTTATTACGGAGCCCATCGGGACCAAATTAACAGTTACATAACTGGTGCGTATTCAACGACTAATGTTTCCGCTGCGGAGCAGACTTTTTACGCCAATAATAAGGCTTTGGTCGACAAAGTTGACATAAGTGGCGTGGAGTCCCTGACTGCCGGCGAATTAACAATCTATAACGCCAATACTACAACGATAGCCCACCTAGTTGCTTCGTTACAAAACCAAGGTCGTGCGAACCCGTGGATACTAACAATTCAGAGAGCGACGGAACTGAATCTGGACCAATGGTCCAAATCCGACTTCTATGGAGGCCTCCAGGGCTTCCTGCAAAGCTTTGGAATGGGACAAGTCGATTCCGCCGCACACTATGAAGACATTTCGCTCAGTTATAATGGTAGCAATCTAACGGTGATCAATATGGCGCCGGGAACCTCGTCACAGACCACGAGGGATCCTGGAAGCGAGGCTGCTCAAGTTTATCGTCTTTACAAGGGCCTATTGGGCCGCGTACCTGACGCCGCGGGCTGGACCAGCTATGTCACTGCAATGGAAAGTGGCGTGAGTCTGGAAGCTCTGGTCGCTAACGTTTTGGCTTCTGCAGAATTTGCTAGCCATGCGGGCACAATTACTACCAATACACAATTTGTAAATTTTCTTTGTAATAATGTTCTTCAACGCACGCCTCCTGCGGCTGATGTCCAGGCCTGGGTGACGGCGCTGAATAATGGTCAGAGCCGGGCCTCGGTCGCCATGGCTTTCACTGAATCCGTCGAATTCAAAAACAAGACGGCGGCAGCGGTTGCCGCAGGTCTAACTTTTAACGATAGGAACGGTGGCGGCCTTTTTTCCGTATTGGCACAAGCGGATTCCAGTGGTCACAACGTTACGATCAACAGCTTCGCCACGACGATGGGCTATGTTTCGGGAGCGGTGGGCGCGGTGACGTCTACCAACACAATCGAATATGCGGCTGGATCGACGTCGACGGTGACGATTAGCAACGCCGGTCATGCGGGCTATAATATCTTTGTCGGCGGCAACGGCGGCAACAACATTACGGCCGGCACCAATGATACGTGGATTCAAGGCGGTTCGGGAACCGATACCCTCCGGGGCGGCGCCGGACACGACGTCATTATCGCGGGCTCGGGTTCGACCACCATTTACGGGGGTAACGCCGACTCGTACCTAGCGGCAGGTTCTGGTACGGACACTATCACCGGCGGCTCCGGCAACGACACCATTGTAATGGGCTCTGGGCATGATACGATTGCTGGTGGGGCAGGCAACGACCTGATTATCTACACCTCAGCGACGTCCGGTACGCGCAATGGTTCAATTGATGGCGGGGCGGGAAGCAATACTTTGTCGTTCGAGCGCTCCGCGGCTGGGGTTAACATTAACCTAGGCGCTTGGGTTAGCCCGGCCGGTACAAGTTACACCTTGACGAATATTCAAAACCTGATCGGTTCCGCTGCGGGTGGAAACACACTCAAGACAGGGGGAACCGGAGGGACGCTTGAAGGCGGGTTGGGCAATGACACGTTCATAGGTGTTGCCGGGGGGACAACTACAGTCAGCTTCGCCAATTCTGGGGCGGGCGTATATATCGACCTCGCCGCTGGCATTTCGATGGGCGGTTCCGCGAACGATGATACGTTTTCAAACATACGCAACCTGATCGGGTCTGGATATGACGACGTTTTGAGAGGTGTCGCCGGATCTCGGCTGGATGGTGGAACTGGTGGGAATGACCGGTTTATTTATTCCGGTGGCGGGAACACCTTTGCGGGGTCAGTCGGAGGAATCAGCACGGTCGATTACAGCTTGGCCGGTGCCGCGGTCACCGCGAATTTTACTACTGGCGTTGCGCAGGTTGCCGGTAAGCAAGCTGACTCGTTCACGAATGTGACAAGGATTGTGGGTTCACGTATCGGCAATACGATTACCGGATTGCCAGCGTATACGACTACGACGGTCAACGGCGTTACAACTCAGACGGCGACCAATTCCGGTATCTATTTCATTGCCACTGGCGGGACGAGTAGCCTTACCGGCGGAGGCTACGACACCGTAGAGATGAATCGCGGTAGCGGCACGACCAATGTCTTTACCAATAACAATTCCGCCTATGACAGTCTCGTTTTTGGTGCGGGAATAACGTATGATAACCTGTGGGCTGGGTGGAACTTAGATGTTAGTGTCAGTCCGGTGCCGGCCAATCCCGGGCAAGGCTACCCCGGTCCGACGGCCACCGTCAACATGCAGTGGCTATGGGGCATAAAAGGCGGGAGCGACGTCACGTCATTCTACAGTCTTTCCGGTACTCAAAATCCCAAGAGCATATACGTCAGTTCGATCAGTATGGACGGCGCGTCGACGCTGGACCTCAGTGGAATCGGCAACGTAATCGGGTCATCGACTACGACGACCGGGACAAGCAGCACAGGTCAGCATGTCGTAGGCTCTGGAGACACGCGGAACTATACTGGTACAGTCGCAAACGGGAGTACGTCAGGCGGTATTATGATCATAACTAATGGCCTGGCGAGTACCATAAACGTCAGCAGCGGCGCTGCGACAACCAACGGCAGCATTGTTATCGCCGGAAAAGCTGGCGCTGGTGGCATCACGATCAACACCTCGTCAGGCGACGACCAGTTTACATTTGAACGTACTGACGGGCACTATACCATAAACGGTACGGGGGGGCAGAAGACTATCGCGTTCGGACCGAGTGTCGACACGAGCGATGTCATTTATCAAATTGTTGGTAATGATCTGTATGTAGGTGTTGCCGACATCTATAATTCCGACCTCACCGCCAGTCAGGTGTCGGATTATATTCGCATAGTCGGCGGTGCGTTGGGTTCCGTGGTCAGCGGCGCCTTCACGCCTAACAACCCCTATTTCGTTCAGGTTGGCGGGACAACGGTTGACCTAAGTAAAATCGGCATTTCTTACAAACTAAATCTCACGACCAGCCAGACATTCACGGCGAATGATGCGGCAATCACGGTTGGCAATAGCCTGACGGAGACGATTACGGGTTCCGGCAATGTGGTCACCGGAGGCACGGGGGACACTATCAAGTTCTCCGGTGCCGGTAATTCAAATACCGTCAACATGTCGAGCGGCACGGTCCAATTGCTGACGGCAGGCGAGTCGGTTGTCGTGACCGGTAACAACGACACGATTACGGTGACGGGTTCGGGCAGTTCCGTGACGGTGCATGGGACGGGCGAGGTGATCACGGCCTCGAACACGACGATCTACAAGGGCAACACCTCGACGGCAACGATCACCGGCACGGGTAATACGGTCGTGACCCTGGGCGTGGCGCCAATCGTGCTCGACCTGACGGGTGATGGCCTGGAACTGACGCCGGTGCTGTCTTCGGACGTGGTGACGACGGCCAGCAATGGCGCGCTGACGCGCCTGGGCTGGGTGGGGCCGACCAACGGCATCCTCGTCACTGACCGCAATGGCGACGGTCAGTACGGCGATGTGCGGGATATCTCCTTCGTTGGCGATAAGGACGGCGCTGCCACCGATCTGGAGGGCCTGGCGGGTTGGGACAGCAACGGCGACGGCGTGATTAGCGCGGACGATGCCGGCTGGTCGCAACTGAAGGTCTGGGTGGACAGCAACCTCGATGGCATCTCGACGCCGGATGAGGTCAAGACTCTGGATGACCTCGGCATTGCCTCGATCGGCCTGCAACGTACGCTGACCGGTGACGACACGATCATGACATCGGATTCCTATGCCTCGGCGACATCGACGTTCACGCGCACCGACGGCACGACGGGCACCAGCTATGACGTGACGCTCGGCCAGTCCGTGCTCAGCGAAGCCGGCTGGACGAGCCAGTATGGCGTGACGGCGGATCAGTTGTCGGGCGGCCTTCTGGGCCATATCGTCAGCGATGGCGACAATCCCGCCGCGACCGATATCAGCTATGAGGCGGCCGAAGGCATGGCCGCGAACCTGGCGGCCATCTGGGATCGTATCCTGAACCCGTCATCGAATGAAAATAGCGCCTCCGTTGCGGCCTCGGATGTTGGTGAATTCGTTCAAAACCCTTACGCCAACCGCGGCGCGCATCTGGCGATATCGCGGATGCAGGTTCTCGACCTCGATCTGGCGGGTTTCGGACCGAGTACGATCGAGCTGGGCGACAGCACTGTGAAACAAGATGTAGGCCTCACTGGCAACCCGCAAACCGTGGGGTGGGTCGGTTCTGGCGATGGCATGTTGGTCATCGATGCGGTCGATGACGGCGACATCGACGCGCCGACCGAAGCGACGTTCCAGAACTGGATTCCTTATGCGAGGACCAGTCTTGAAGGGTTGTCCGCCTTCGACACCGATGGCGACGGCGTGATCAGCGCCGGCGATGCGGTGTTCGATCATCTGCGCATCTGGACCGACGCCAACAGCGATGGTGTGTCGCAGAGCGGCGAACTGAAGACTATGGCCGATCTGGGCGTGCAGTCATTCTCGCTGGAGGCCGACTGGCAGACGGCGGATACCAAAACACTATCGCAGAACCAGATACTGGCGTCGTCGGTCGTAACGATGACGGACGGTTCGACGCACACGCTCTATGATATCGCCTTGGCGGTGCAGACTACCGCCGCATCGGATGACGGTAACTCATCGATCATGCCTTTGGCCGATGCCGGCACGTCTGCGGCATCTCTTGGCGTCGCGAGCGACGCCAGTGGCAGTTCGACCGATCTGGGCCGGCCGGAGGACACCTTATCGACCGAATTGAACGGTGGGGCGGCATCTGTGGCGACAAGCCGTGGCAGCGACGGGCCTTCGGGCGAGGTGGTGACGGCGGATGTGGCCGACAGCGGCGCGGCCGGCGGCTGGTGGCAGGGATCGGGGCAGGGGCTGAGCGACGCCATCGATGCTTTCAACGCGGGCGCCGGCAGCGCTGGGGACAGTGCGACCGGCCAGCCTATGCAGGTGGCAGCGGCGAACGATGCGGCGATGGTGCAGCGGCACCTTCTCTTGCGCCAGGCCATCGCCGGCTTCACCGTCCAGGCGGCGGCCCCGGCCGTGTTCAACCGCCAGGGCAGCCTCGACACACAAGCCTCCTTGGCAGCCGCTACAAAAACGGATACGCCAAAGACTACAACATCAATCGCTGCCTAAGAAAACGACAAACGCTAAAAACATAGCATTTGCCAGCAGCCGCTCACCGAGGAACGCCGTGAATACCGATACGTCCAACCCGATTCCACCTCAAAGCCCACAAGCGAAAGCACCTAAAACCGTTGCGGAAATGCTTGGTGAAATCGTGTGGCTGATGAGTCAGTCGCCGATTCATAAGCAGCTCTTTATCGGTGATCTGGAATGGTTTTGTATGCCGGCCATTTTAATGGAACAATTCCGCGTTTTTTATGGGCCGCAATCTCCGGCCTCTGTCGCGCTTTGGGCCAGTGTCTCGGATGAAACGGATACGCGTCTCCGTGAAGGGGGATACAAACTCCGACCCGATGAATGGAAGAACGGGCAGAACCTTTGGCTGATCGAACTGGTGGCCCCCTTTGGCGCGGTTGACGAGATCATGACCGATTTGAAAACCAGCATCTTCGGTGGAAAGCGTTTTAGCTTCCACCAGATGACGTCAGAAGGCCAACGCGTTGTTATGACCGTCGAACCTGATACCAAACCGGCAACGATCAATTAGCACATAGGCATTAGGGCGACGGGAGCGACGCGTGACGTTTATTGGCAAAAATGTGGTTTCGATTGGTGGATTGATATCAATCGCTCTGACCGGGCTTGTGGGGTGTGCGACATTCACTCCGGAATTGCAGGCACAGAATTCCGCACCGGTGGAAATTGCTCTTACCGAGTCTCCTGCTGAACTTAAGAACCTCGCCGATCAGGGCTCCGCTCAGGCCCAACTGGCCTATAGCTTTGTATTGCGTTACGCTCTCAACGGAGAGAGCGCAGACCCGAATGAGGCAGCGCGCTATCGCGCTCTGGCCACTCAATCCAGAGGGAGCACAACAACCGCAGTTTACGCACCAGGTGCGTTGAAGATGCCAGGACATACCCAGTTACTGACCTTGCCCCGTTATGATATCAATGAAGCTCAGGCCGAAATGGCGGAAAAGTGTGCGTCGGCACTAGATAAGGATGCGGATGGCGGCAATGTCAGTGCGCAACTTGCCAGTGGAGTTTGCGGCGGAGCGCAGGCGTTTGCAAAGTTAAAACCTCTTTGGGCGCGCGCCACGGGACATTGAGATTAGTGAAAGTCGCATACCTCGCTGTCCTGCTTATCATGGGAGCTGGCGCCTGTTCTGCTGAGACCCTTCAGGACGCCTTGCTGGCGGCCTATAAGTCGAATCCCGATCTTCAGGCCCAGCGCGCGAGACTACGCGCGACGGATGAAACCTATGCGCAGACGCTATCGGAATTCGGTCCGACGGTTTCGTATCAGGTTCAGGCATCTTATGACCGTGAGCACTTGTCGAAAAATGCGCGAGCGGCCGAGCGGCTGAAACAGACGAATATCCCCGATTATAGCGAACAGAACACCTATGTCGGCCAACTGGTGGTCAGCCAACCACTCTATACCGGCGGGCGCTTCACCTCGGAGCTTCGCGCCGCCGACGCGACTGTCAAGGCCGGACGGGAAGCTCTGAGGACCACAGAAGCCAATGTGCTTTACGGTACGATCCTGAGCTACGCGGACCTGCGCCGTGATCAGGAGTTCGTAGATATCCGCCAGCTCAATCTGGATGCACTCAAGCACCAGGTCGCGGAGGCTGATGCGAGGCAGCGAGCGGGCGAAGTGACGCGAACAGATGTCTCCCAGGCACAGGCCCAACTTGCCTCTGAGCAAGCGCTGTTTGCCTCGGCACAAGGACAGTTGCGAATCGACGCCGCGAGCTATGCGGCCGTGGTGGGTTATCAGCCTGGGAGACTGACGCCGTTGCCGGACTTGATGGGGCTTCCCACGTCTTTGGATCAGGCGATCCTGGCCGCCGACCGTGACAATCCGGATCTCCAGCAGGCGCGCTATATCGAGCAGGCCTCGCACGCGCGGATATATTCGGCTCGTGCCGGACTTAGACCCAGCGCAAGCCTTCAGCTCCAGCAGGGCGGCCAAGGGCCGCTTGTGCCCTACGATAACCGGGATATAAACCACGGCCTTGGGATAACGGCCACTATCGTGGTTCCGCTCTATTCCAACGGACTGGCGCAATCTCAAGTCAGGCAAGCGATAGACCAAAATGCGGTCGATGACATGAGCGTTGAGTCTGTCCGGCGCTTGGTCGTCAAGACAATCTCAAGTCTATGGGTGCAGCGAGAAATTGCCTTACAGGCGATCGACACGCAGCAGCGGCAAGTCGACGCGGCCAAGATCGCTTTCGAGGGGATGCGCAAGGAATATTCCGCCGGCGAACGCTCCACGCTCGATGTCCTGGTGGCCGAAGAAACACTACGCGACGCCGAGTTGTCTCTCGCTGCCGCCAGGCACGATGCCTATGTCGCCGGTGCTGCTCTGCTGCAAAACATGGGCTGGCTCGAAATCCAAAATCTCGCTGTTACCGATGAGGTTTACGACCCGAATGCCCACCTGGACAGGATGGTGCGGACGCGCAGCTTCTCCGTGCTGAAACCGCTGAAAGACGTGGATGCGTTAGGTCTTCCGCCTCCCTTGAAATAAGCGTGGTTGTTCTCGCTCCAACGTCCGTATTGCTTAAGAGCCAATCTCGTCCCTTTGGAGCCGCAAACGCGGCATTGTAGCCATCATGAAATCGATGGTCCGCCACGCCCCGCGGCCGATGGTCCAGTTGATACCGCCGTCGTTCATGATGCCGGAGACGGTTTGTTCGAGATGACGCTCTAGGGCGTAGTGAGGAATTAACTATCTGAGCCATATAGCGATAGCGGCGAGTTTGACGAAGCCCATGAAGTTGCAGATCAGCTTGTCATATCGTGTTGCGACGCGTCGGAAGTGTTTGAGCT
>Ga0153956_1001637_pt1 | contig 18923 bp, 17 predicted proteins | sample TSFL040MetaG_FD_104704 | JGI IMG/M metagenome (GOLD analysis project Ga0153956, IMG submission 104704) | Attine ant fungus gardens microbial communities from Florida, USA - TSFL040 MetaG | ecosystem: Host-associated > Fungi > Mycelium > Unclassified | place: USA: Florida, Wekiwa Springs...
CGCAGCCCGCGCGAACGGAAGTAGTACACGTAGGCGAAGGCGGCGAAGAAGAACAAGCCCTCGATGCAGGCAGCGAAGCAGATCTGGTTGAGCAGGAACTGGCGGCGCTGCTCGCGCGTCTCGATGCGCTTCAGGCCCTGGATCGAATCGATCCACTTGAAGCAGAAATCGGCCTTCTTCTTGATCGAGGCGATGTTCTCCACCGCCGCGAACGCCTTGAAGCGCTCCTCCGGGTCCGGCAGGTAGTTGTCCAGCAGGGTCAGGTAGAACTGCACGTGCAGCGCCTCTTCGTACAGCTGGCGCGACAGGTACATGCGCGCTTCCGGCGCGTTGAGGTGCTGGTACAGGTTCAGCACCAGGTTGTTGGAGACGATGGAATCGCCGGTGGCGAAGAACGCGACCAGGCGATGGATCAAGTGGCGGTCGGCCGGCGACATCTTGTGGTGCAGGTCGGTGATGTCGATCTGGAAGTTGATCTCGTCCACCGTCCAGCTGTTCTTGATCGCGTTGCGGTACATCTCGTAGAAGTCCGGGTAACGCATCGGGCGCAGGGTCAGCTCGAAGCCCGGATCGAGGAGATGAGGAGTGAGTGAAGAGGAGCGAGAAGCGAGAGTTGCGGCCGGAGAGGTATCGGCTGACGAAGACATTGAGGAATTCCTTATTGTTCCGCTTTCACGGGAAGTCGAGGCTGGATGGAGCTTCAGCTCCCTGAAAAACATGCATTACCAACGAACCATTCTCTGGCAGAAGGCCATGAAGCTGACCCTGGCCGTCTACCAGCTGGCGCCACTGCTTCCTCGCGAAGAGGTCTACGGGATGCGCAGCCAACTCACCCGCGCCGCTGTTTCCATTCCCGCCAACATTGCCGAAGGCTGGACCCGCGAGTCTTCTGCCGAAAAGGCCCATTTCCTTGCGATTGCGCACGGTTCGCTGTCCGAGGTGGAAACACTGCTGACGCTGTGCGAAAGCCTGCACTGGTTTCCCCGCGACCAGACTGCCGGATTGCGCAGCCTGATCGAGGAATCCAGCCGCATGCTGACAAGCATGCGGCGCAAGCGAAGAGAAGAAAGCCGAGATGCCCGAAAAGCCAGAACAGCCGGCTACTGCCGTCGCCGTTGCCTTCTCTGACTACTCACTCCTCTTCACTCACTCCTGTCTCACTGGCAAGCCTCGCAGGCTTCCGGGTTCTCCAGCGAGCAGGCAATGGCCTCGGCCGGGGTGAACGCTTTTTCCGACCCACCTTGCGGCGCGTGGCTCACCGTGGTCTTGGCGATCTTGGTGGCCGGGCGCGAGCGCAGGTAGTAGGTGGTCTTGATGCCCTGCTTCCATGCGTACATGTACATGGAGGACATGGCGCCGATGTTCGGGCTCTCCATGAACAGGTTGAGCGAGGCGGACTGGTCGATGAAGGCGCCGCGGTCGGCGGCCATGTCGATCAGCGAGCGCATCGGCAGTTCCCACGCGGTGCGGTAGATCTGCCGCAGGGTTTCCGGGATCTGCGGCAGGTTCTGGATCGAACCGTCGGCCAGCTTGATCGCATCGCGCATTTCCGCGGTCCACAGGCCCAGCTGCTTCAGCTCGCCCACCAGGTGGCGGTTGATCTGCAGGAAATCGCCGGACAGGGTCTCGCGCTTGAACAGGTTGGACACCTGCGGCTCCACGCACTCGTAGCAGCCGGCGATGGAGGCGATGGTCGCGGTCGGGGCGATGGCGATCATCAGCGAGTTGCGCAGGCCATGCTGCCTGATCCGCTCGCGCAGCGCGTCCCAGCGCGCGGCGTCTTCCGGCACCACGTTCCAGGCATCGAACTGCAGCTCGCCGCTGGCGGCGCGGGTGTCGTTGAACGACGGATGCCTGCCGCGTTCGGCGGCCAGCTCGCACGAGGTTTCCAGCGCGTGGAAGTAGATGGTTTCGGCGATCTTCTTCGACAGCGCGCGGGCCTGCTCCGAGTCGAACGGCAGGCGCTTGCGGAAGAACACGTCCTGCAGGCCCATGCAGCCCAGGCCCACCGGGCGCCAGCGCAGGTTGCCGCGGCGCGCGGTCTCGATCGGGTAGAAGTTCAGGTCGATGACGCGGTCGAGCTGGCGCACGGCCAGGCGCACGGTTTCGGCGAGCTTGTCGAAATCGAAATCGCCGTGCTCGTCGAAGTGGTTGCCCAGGTTGATCGAGCCCAGGTTGCACACCGCGGTTTCATCGTTGGAGGTGACCTCCAGGATCTCGGTGCACAGGTTGGACAGGTGGATCACGTTGCCGGCGCGCAGGGTCTGGTTGCTGGCGCGGTTGCACTTGTCCTTGAAGGTCATCCAGCCGTTGCCGGTCTCGGCCAGGGTGCGCATCATGCGGCCGTACAGCTTGCGCGCGGAGATGGTCTTGACCGCCTTGCCCTGCGCCTCGGCCTGCAGGTAGGCCCGCTCGAAGGCTTCGCCGTACAGGTCGGTGAACTCGGGTACCACGCGCGGATCGAACAGCGACCATTCCTGGTCCGCTTCCACGCGCGCCATGAACAGGTCCGGCACCCAGTTGGCCAGGTTGAGGTTGTGGGTGCGGCGCGATTCGTCGCCGGCGTTGTCGCGCAGCTCCAGGAAATCCTCGACGTCGGCGTGCCAGGTTTCCAGGTACACGCAGGCCGCGCCCTTGCGCTTGCCGCCCTGGTTCACCGCGGCCACCGAGGAATCCATGGTCTTCAGCCACGGCACGATGCCGTTGGAATGGCCGTTGGTGGACTTGATCAGCGAGCCGCGCGAACGCACGCGGGTATAGCTCACGCCGATGCCGCCGCTGAACTTGGACAGCTGGGCGATGTCGCCGTACCTGGCGTAGATGGATTCCAGCGAATCCTGCGGCGAATCCAGCAGGAAGCACGAGGACAGCTGCTCGTGGCTGGTGCCGGCGTTGAACAGGGTCGGGCTGGACGGCAGGTAGTCCAGGCTGCCCAGCCGCTGGTACAGGGCCAGCGCCTCGGGCACGTCCTCGCTCAGCGCGCTGGCGATGCGCAGGAAGAACTGCTGCGGGGTCTCGATCACCTTGCGGGTGTGCGGGTGGCGCAGCAGGTAGCGGTCGTACAGCGTGCGCAGGCCGAAGTAGTCGAAGTTCAGGTCGTAGTCGGGGTTGACTGCGTCGTTGAGCTTGCGCGCGTTGATCTGCACGAAGTTCAGCAGGCGGTCGTTGATCAGGCCCACTTCATGGCCGCGGCCCACCGACTGCGAGAACGCATGGATTTCCTGGCCGGACACTTCCTTGCCGATGAAGTTGGCCAGCAGGCGCGCGGCCAGGCGGCCGTACTCGGGCTCCTCTCCGATCAGCAGCGCGGCGGTGCGGATGGACAGTTCGTCCAGCTCCTGGGTGGTGGCGCCGTTGTACAGGCCGGAAATGGTGCGCGTGGCCACGCGCATCGGGTCCACCGCATGCAGGCCCACGCAGCAGCGCTGGATGGCGCGGACGATCTTGTTCAGGTCCACCGGCTCGGTATTGCCATTGCGCTTGGTCACGCTCATGGCGGTGGCGGTCGGCGGCGGGGTCAATGCGAAGCCGGCTTCGGCCGGGGCGACGGCGTTATCGGTAGCGGTCACGGCGATGTGTCCCTCATGGCGGCATGGTGCACGTGGTTCCCACCCTCGTGGAAGCCGGGGCCGGGCGGTGGTCAGGATGGAAGGGCGGCGTCGCAACGACCGCGACAGCGACCCGAAGGCGCCACCGGCGGTACCGCGTCGCCAGCCGTCTTCCCCTCGAAGACTCCGCAGCCGGCACCGCGCGCTGTGCTTCGCGCGGTCGTCGGCAGGTCTTCGGACTCATGGGCTTGAAGCTGGGAAACCAGTGGGGAGGAACCAGAAACGAGTGAAGGCGACAGCTTTCTCTCGTTTCTCGTTTCTCTGAACTGCGTTCCTGCTTCTCCTGATCCGCCGCTTCCCAAGATCACCGACCTCAGTGCGTATGGCGGATTCGTTCCCAATTACCGCTGCGGGGCAGTGCCGGACTGGCCTCTGCGAGGCGTCACCGGCTTCCCTTTCAATCCGCCGGGGTGCAACCCGGCGGAACCGACAGCCACAAGATAGTGGGGGTATATGACAGGGTCAACGCCAAATCTTGTAGATGACCGTACACGCCTTGGGGCGCAAGCAATCCGCCGGACACGGCGTTGTCCGGGCCGGGCGACCCGCCGATCCGGGTTGCGCAGTCAAGCCCTTCGAGCGCCTGTTCAGGCCGGAAGTGACGGAATGGAACGCCGTGCACATTCATGTTCCATCCGCCCCATTGCGGCACCATGACTTCCAGCCGGCGCCGCTTCCCGCCCCCGCGGCGATGCTGTGTTCCAACCCCTCCGGATGCACCGCCATGCGCCTGGCCCTGGCCCTGACCACCACCCTGCTTGCCCTGTCGCCGCTGGCCGTCCATGCCGACCCGGTGAAGACGCCCGAACTCTCCTCCACCCAGTGCGGGGTCAGCACCGACTACGACGTGCTGATCGACGGTGGCGGCATCTGGCTGCGCCAGCACGACGCCTCGCCGCGCGAGATCGTGTTCCACGACGGCCAGCTGAGCATCGACGGCCACATGCAGGCGGTCAGCGCCGACGATGCGCAGCGCCTGCGCGTGCTGGAGGCCGGCGCGCGCCAGCTGATGCCGGCGGTCACCGGCATCGCCAACGAAACCGTGGGCATCACCTTCGAGGCGCTGGACGCCACCTTCCAGGCACTGACCGGCAATGCGCATTCGCGCAAGGTCGGGAAGCTGCGCAAGGACGCCGAGCGCTTCGTCGCCACCACCATCGGCCGCGGCCGCTGGGAACAGGACCTGTTCGGCGAAGGTTTCGAGCAGCATGTGGAGGAAGTGGCCGAATCGCTGGCCGGCTCGCTCGCCCGCGGCGTGCTGTGGACAGTGTTCACCGGCGGCAGCGACCGGCTGGAAAAGCGCACGGACAAGCTCGATGCCGAACTCGCACAGCGCCTGGAGCAGCGCGCGCAGGCACTGGAACAACACGCGATGACCTTGTGCACCCAGGTGCTGGCGCTGGACCAGGTGCAGTCGGCCCTGGAATTCCGCTACAACGGCCAGCCCCTGCAGGTGATGCGCGTCGACAATGCACCGGCGCCGGTGGCGAAGGAACACGCGCAGGACAACAGCATCACGCTGCCGTAGGCCGGGACCGCATTCCCGATGCCCCCCGACGGCGCCAGGCCGCGCTCGCCGGGAACGCACCGCTTATCGATCGAAACGGTTCCTTCTCCCTCCGGCGGCCACAGGAATCCCGGTGGGAAAGCAGGTGGTGCGCGGCAGCGGATGAAGGCTCGGGCGATGCCCGGTGCAACCTGCCATTCCGGGGCCCCTCGCCTCTCCGCCTCGTGCCGCGGTCCATGCACCGGTACAGCATCGGCTTGGCACCGGGATATTGAAGTGACAGCGAACCGATGGTTCCACAACCCCTCCTTCTCATTCCCCACCGCAGGCCGGGGCCACGCCTGGCTTCCCGGCTCCCGCGTGCATTCGCCAAGGACGCAGCTCCGGCCACCACCGCGGTCGCCGGTTGCCGGTTGCCGGTTGCCGCAGCGGATGCTGTGCACACCCAGGCCATTGCTGCTTCATCCCTGCGGCAGTTGCGCCAGTTCTTCGCGCACCAGCCGCACCACCAGTTGGTCCAGCGTGTCCACCGAATAGTCGGCCACGTCGTGCACGGTTTCGCGCCCCGGCCCGCTGCCTGGGTCGGACGCCTCCTTGTAGGTGAGGAAGATGAAACGCCCGCCGGTGTACTGGGCGATCTGCCGCTGCACGATCTCGCCGGTGGTGTCCTGCCCCGACGCGGCCACGCTGAACACCTTGATGCCCTTGCCCAGCGCGGCAAGCATGGTCTGGTCGTAATGCGGCCGCGGGTAGTCCATGTGCGGCGGCGCGTCGGCCAGCGACACCAGCAGGCGCGTGGTGGCCGCACCGCGCCAGGCCAGTGCCTGCACCGCATGGCCGAAGGCCTCGTTCATCGCCTCGGGCGCGTCGCCGCCGCCACCGGCGCGCACGCCATCGAGCACCTGCTGGAAGGCACCGGCATTGCCGGTCAAATCCCAGCTGCGCACGAAATACTCATCGCCGCGGTCGCGGTAGGTGACCAGCCCGAGGCAGATGTCCGGCTGCGACGGCAGCCGTTCGATGCCGCGCACGATGTCCTGCAGCGAACCGCGCAGCTTGTCGATCTCATCACCCATCGAACCGGTCGCATCGACCATGAACACCAGGTCCAGCCGCGCGCGCGCCGCCGCCGCGGCCGCCGGCAGCACGACCTCCAGCGCATCCTTCTGCCCGCGCCGCAGTTGCGCCTGCGCCTGGCGGCCGCCGCTGCGCACGTCCACCCGGTAGCTGCCCGAATCGCGGTCGTCGAAGGCGTTCAGGTGCAGCCAGGCCTGCCCGCCAGCATCGGTGCGCGCCCACATGCGCGCGCCATCGGCCGCGGAGACGGCGACTTCGGCATCCGGCACCGCCCGCCCGCGCACATCGACCACCCGCAGGCGCTGGCGCACCGTGATGTCGCGGCCCAGCGGCGCCGCTTCGGGGTGGCGTTGCAGGAACTGCAGGAAGCCGCCGTAGTCGGCGTTGTCATCGACCACGCCCGCCGTCACCGGCACCTGCTCCACGGGCGGGGCCGGCGTCGGCATCCGCGCATCCAGGGCCGTCGCCGCGGGCGCCATTTCCACGGCCGCCAGCGGTGCCGGCGGCGCGGCCGGCGCGGGAACCGCCTCACTGCGCAGCGCGCGGCTTTTCCGGGCCAGGGCCAGGCCATCGGGCTCCCGGTACTGCAGCTTCGGCTGCGGATCGGGCACTTCCCGCATCCGCGGCGTGTCGCTGCATACGCTGGCCGAAGGTGCGCGGAAATCCGGCGCGGTCTGGCGCAGGCGCTTGAGTACCGGCGCCTGCAGGGCGACGGTATCGGCCTGCGGCCAGAGCGGCTCGGCCGCCAGCGCCGGCGCTGCGGCCAACAGGGTCAGGGCAAACGCCATCGAACAGGCCGGCAGGCGCCGGCAGAGCTGGCTTGCATGCTTCATGGGCTTCTCCGTTGTCATGCATTGCTGCGTCGGCAGACAACAACGGACCAGCCCGCCCGATGGGGTTGTAATGGCCGCCCAGCCCCACGCATCCAGGGCTGGGCGGTATCGGCGGCGGTCAGTCCAGCGCCACCAGCACGACGTCGATGTTGCCGCGGGTGGCGTTGGAATACGGGCAGACTTCGTGTGCCTGGGCGATCAGGGCCTCGGTGCGCTCGCGCGCATAGCCGGGGATGTGCACGCGCAGTTCCACCTGGATGCCGAAACCCGCTCCCTGCGGCCCGATGCCGACATGGCCTTCGATCGTAGCGTCGGCCGGCAGAACCTGCTTCTCGCGCCCGGCCACCAGCTTCATGGCGCCCATGAAGCAGGCAGCGTAGCCGGCAGCGAAAAGTTCTTCCGGGTTGCTGCCGGCACCACCGGCACCCCCCAGTTCCTTGGGCGTGCTCAGCTCCAGGTCCAGGCCGGTGCTGCCGTGGGCATGCCCCTGGCGGCCTCCGGTGACGGTGGCATGGGCGGTGTAGAGGGCTTTTTCCAGCGACATGGGGGTTCTCCTGTATCCGTGGCGCACAACGTGCCGGGCGCCACCTGCGGCATAAATAGTCATCAATTAAATAGCGCACTATTTATTTGACGGAACGAATATCCGGTTTTCTCATCCGGCCTGCTCCAGGTTCGCGCGCAGGGTTTCCAGCTGCCGCTTGAGCACAACCAGTTCGTCCACCGCACACGCGGTGGCGCACAGCAGCTGCTCGGGGATCCGCTCGGCCTTCCGCCGCAGTGCGCGGCCTTCGGCGGTCAGCGCGACGATCACCTGCCGCTCATCGCCCCTGGCGCGGGTGCGGCTGACCAGCCCGGCCGCCTGCAGGCGCTTCAACAGCGGCGTGAGCGTGGCCGAATCCAGGAACAGGCGCTCGCCGATTTCCGAAACGCTCAGCTCGTCGCGTTCCCACAGCACCAGCATCACCAGGTACTGCGAATACGTCAGGCCCAGGCCCTTGAGCAATTGCCGGTACTGCTTGTTCATCGCCAGGTTCGCCGAATACAGCGCGAAGCACAGCTGCCTGTCCAGGCGCAGCAGCGAAGAAGCGGAAGTAGCGGGACGCGAAGCCATGGCGCGCAATTTATATCGCGAAAAATAAAATAGCAAGCTATTCAATTTCCGGAGCAACCGCACCGACCCGGCCGGTGCCTCAATGCCGGTGCGCGGTCCCCAGGTACTCGGCGCTCTGCATTTCGATAAGGCGGCTGGCGGTGCGCTCGAAGGCACCGGCCAGGCGGGTACCGCTGTAGAGCAGCGGCGGCGCGTCCTGCGCGGTGCAGACCAGGTTGACCTGGCGGTCGTAGAGTTCGTCGATCAGGTTGACGAAACGCCGCGCCGCATCCTCGTTCATGCGGTCGAAGTGCGGGATGCCGCCGAGCAGCACGGTGTTGAACTCGCGCGCGATCTCGATGTAGTCCGAAGGCCCGCGCGGGCCTTCGCACAGCGCCGGGAAATCGAACCAGACGATGCTCTTGCCGCGCCCGCGCACCGGGATCTTGCGGCCGTCGATCTGGATGTTGCCGGCGCGCGCCTCCTCGCCCCCGCTCAACTCCTTCCAGCGCCCGGCCAGCCAGGCGTCGCTGTCGCCCTCCAGCGGCGCGCGGTACACCGGCGAACGGGTCAGCGCGCGCATGCGGTAGTCCTCGGTGCCTTCGGCGTACAGCTCCACGCAGTACTTCTGCAGCAGGGCGATGGCCGGCAGGAAGCTGTCGCGCTGCAGGCCATTGAGGTAGAGGTTCTCCACCGCGGTGTTGGAGGTGGTCACCAGGGTCACGCCCTCGGCGAACAGGCGTTCGAGCAGGCGCGCCAGCAGCATGGCGTCGCCGATGTCGGTGACGAAGGATTCGTCCAGCACCAGCACGCGCAGGTTGCTGCGCCATTCCTGGGCGATCTTCGCCAGCGGGTCGCTCTGCCCCTGGTGTTCGCGCAGGCGCTCATGGATGCCGCGCATGAAACGGTGGAAATGGGTGCGGTACTTCTGCGTGATCGGCAGGCCGTCGTAGAACAGGTCGACCAGGAAGGTCTTGCCGCGGCCGACGCCGCCCCAGAAGTACAGGCCCCTGACCGGTTCGGGCTTCTTCCAGAATGCCGACAGCCGGTCCAGCCAGCCGTCCTGCGCCGAATCGGCGATGGCCCCGTGGATGCGGTCCAGCTCGGCCAGCGCCGGGTGCTGGGCCGGATCGTCGCGCCAGTCGCCGCGGGCCACGCCGGCGGCGTAGCGCTGCGAGGGAGTCGTCGCGTCCATGCTCAGCAGCTGCCGTCGGGCAGCCAGCGCCGCACTTCGTGCTGGATCGCGCCGCGAAGGTCGATCAGCTTGCGATGGAAGAAGTGGCTGGTGTCGGGCATGCGCACCAGCTGCGGCGGGGCCGGCAGCGCCTGCAGCCACTGGTAGACGGCCTGCGCATCGACGATCTCGTCGGCGTCGCCCTGGATCACCAGCCAGTTCGCCGGCGGCTGCACCTGGCTGAAATCCCAGGGGCGGCGCCCGACCGGCGGCGCCACCGAAATCAGCGCTTGCGGCTGCAGTGCGGCGCTGGCGCACAACGCGACATAGGCGCCGAAGCTGAAACCAGCCAGCCACAACCCGCAACCGGGGTTCTGCGCGCGCACCCAGGCCACCACCGCGCGCAGGTCGTCCTGCTCGCCCACGCCGCTGTCGTAGTTGCCAGCCGAGGCGCCGACGCTGCGGAAATTGAAGCGCACCGTGGCGATGCCCAGCTCGCGCAGCGCGCGCGCCACCACCGTCACCACCTTGTTGTGCATGCTGCCGCCGTCGGTGGACAGCGGGTGGCAGATGACGGCGACGAGCGGGCGCGGCGCGGTGCCGGCAGCGGCGGGATCAACGGCCACTTCCAGCGGCCCGGCCGGGCCATCCAGCAGCAGCGTCGCCGATTCATGGGGGAATGGAGGCGTTTGCATGCCGCCATAATACCGGCCCCGTCCGGCGGCTTCACCGCGGCATTCCCCGTAGCCAACACGATGCACTTCCTGATCCTGAGCGTGGCCTGCAGCGTGCTGGTCTCGGTTTTGCTGAAACTGGCACCACGGCGCGGCATCGACCTGGCCCAGGCGGTGACCTGGAACTACCTGGCCGCCAGTGTCCTTTCGTTGCTGCTGCTCAAGCCGTCGTTGCAGTCGTTGCAGGACGGCAACGCACCGTGGCCCGCGCTGCTGGGCCTGGGGGTGGCGCTGCCGGGCATCTTCCTGGTGCTGGCGCGCGCGGTGCGCGAGGCCGGCATCGTCCGCAGCGACGTGGCCCAGCGCCTGTCGCTGCTGCTGTCACTGGGCACGGCCTTCGCGTGGTTCGGCGAACAGGCCAATGCGTGGAAGCTGGCCGGGCTGGCGCTGGGCCTGCTGGCCATTGCCGGCGTCAGCGCACGCGGCGGCGCCACCGCCGCCGGCACGGCCACATCGTCCAGCTGGCGCTGGCTGCTGGCGACATGGGGCGGCTTCGCGTTGATCGACATCCTGCTCAAGCAGGTGGCGCTGTCCGGCACGCCCTCCACCGCCGCGCTGCTGGCCAGCTTCGCCCTCGCCTTCGTGCTGATGCTGGGCTGGCAGCTGCAGCGCCACCTCGGCGGCCGCAGCCGCCTGCAGGCGCGCAACCTCGGCTTCGGCCTGCTGCTGGGCACTATCAACTTCGGCAACATCCTGTTCTACGTGCGCGCCCATCAGGCGCTGCCGCACAGCCCGGCCACCATTTTCGCCGGCATGAACATCGGCGTGGTGTGCCTGGGCGCGCTGGTCGGCATGTTCGCCTTCGGCGAGAAGACCAGCTGCTGGAACCGTGCCGGCCTCGGCCTGGCGGTGCTGGCGATCGCGCTGATCGCGCGCGGAGCGTGAGGGGCAGGAGTGAGTGAAGAGGAGTGAGGAGTGAGAAAAGGCGGAAAGAAATCGCCTTGCTCGTCACTCCCGCCGGATCAGGAACAGCTGCTTTTGTCCTCGCTTCCGCTCTTTCTCACTCCTCACTCCTCTTCACTCACTCCTGCCCTTCAAGGCTCGAAACCCAGCAGCAACGGATCATGGTCCGAGCTGCGCCACGGGCCGGGTACGTTGCGCGCGTGGTAGCCCGCCTCGTCGGCTTCGTCGGCGTTGATGTGCCATTCGGCGGCGCCCTTCAGCCGCGCGGCCATGCCCGCGTTGAGCAACGCGTGGTCGAGGCGGCCGGTGAGGCCGTTGTAGACGTAGCTGTAGGGCTGCGCCACGCCGGCCAGCTTGAACGCGTCCTGCCAGCCATCGGCGCGCAGCTGGCGCACCGGGTCTTCCATCGCATAGGCGTTGAAGTCGCCCAGCAGCACCGCGTCGGTGCTGCCGGTACCGGTCGGGTCGTGCTGCATCCACTGGTTCAACAGCCGCGCCGACGCCACCCGGGTGGCGTTCCAGCAGCCCTGGTCGTCGTTCTGGTCGGCGTCGGCACCGCTGGCCTCGCTGCACCCCTTGGACTTGAAGTGGTTGGCCACGACCACGAACGGCCGGCCCTTGCCGCCCATGCGGAACGCCTGCGCCAGCGGCACCCGGCTGTGCGGCCCGAACGGTTCCCGCTCCAGCACCGCCGGCTTGCCCAGCGGGGCGAGGCGCGAGCTGCGGTAGATGATGCCGACCCGGATCGGGTTGTCGCCCGGCCCCTTGCCGGCATCGACGAACGCCCAGTCGCCCTGCCCGCCCTGGGCGGCATTCAGCGCGCGCACCAGCGTGGCAATCGCCGAACCCTCGCCATGGCCATCGTTCTCCAGTTCCATCAGCGCGGCCACGTCCGCGCCGATGCCACTGATGGTGGCGACCAGCTTGGCCTGCTGCGCCTGGAACTGCTCCGGCGTGCGCGCGCCGCGCAGGGTCGGGAAACCGCCGCCGTGGCCGTCGCCGTTGAAGTAGTTCTCCAGGTTGAACGCCGCTACGCGCAGCCCGCCCGGCACCGCCGGAACCTGCGGGCGTTCGATGGCCGGCAACTGCAACGGCCGGGTCAGCTGCAACCGGTAGCCGTCGTCGAAGTGCTGGTCGACCACGCCTTCGGCGCCTTCCACGCGCATGCCGACACGCAGCGCCGCGTCTTCCGGCAGGTATGCCACGCCACCGGGGTCGCGCTTGCCGCTGCCGTCATCCAGGCGCAGGCGGCGGCGCGCATTGGCGGCCACCAGCGCCGCATGCTCGGCACTGCCGGCGGCCGCCAGTTCGCTGGGCTGCCACAGGCGGCCGTCGAAGGCGACGGTGAGTTCGCCGTAGCGCGCAAGCTGGTCCTGCCCGGCCAGAGTCAGCGGTGCGGCGATGCGCACACGCATGCCTTCCAGCGCCTCCCAGCTGGCCGGAACACCGTCCAGCACGGTGACCGCCGGCACTGCGCGTGCGGTGGCCGCCGCCACGTGCTGCGCCTGCAAGGTGGTCAGCGTCTGCCCGCCCTTGCCGGCCGCCAGTTCCTGCACGGTGCCGGTGATGCGCAGCCACTGGCCGGCCTGCAATGCCTGCTCCGGGCCGACCTGCACGAACAACGCATCGGAGGTGGCCGGGTCGCCATCGCCGGCGTCCTGCACGAATACGCCGCCCAGGCCGGCGCGCAGGTCGGCCGTGACCGCGCCTTCGATGGCGACTACCTGCCCTTCCAGCGGGCTGCGTCCACCGCTGCCCTGCACCTTGCCGATGGCGACCACCGCCGGCCCCTTGGCCTGTGCGTGGGGAACCAGGGCGACGGACAGCGACAGGGCGAGAAGCGAGGGCAGGCAGCGCATGGGGCGAACTCCAGGAAACGGCGGAAAGCAAAGCGCCGCCCGGAGGCGGCGCCGTGTGTCCATGATGGGCACGGTTTATTTCAGGTTGGCCAGCATCCAGTCCACGGTGGCATGGATCTGCGCCTCGCTGAGCGCGGCGTTGCCCCCCTTGGGCGGCATCATCCCGCCATCCGGGCCGTTGAAGCCTTCGATGGCGTGCTTGTAGAGGGTGTCCTTGCCCTGGGCGATGCGCTTGTCCCAATGCGCATGGTCCAGCGTCGGCGCCATGCCCACGCCGGTCAGGTGGCAGGCGGTGCAGAGCTTGTCGAAGATCACCTTGCCGTCCAGCGTGCCGTCGTAGGCACCGCCGGCGGCCGCGGCCTTGGCGGCGGCGGCTTCCGCCGCTGCGGCCTGCGCCGCCGCGCCGGTGCTGCCCGCATAGACCGCACCGGCCGGCGCGATGCGCTGCTCGATGCGCTTGGCGGCAAGCGGGGAGACTTCGGCGGGAATCACGCGTTGCAGGAACGAGGCGAAAATGATCAGGCCAACCGTGATGACGGCCAGAATGGCGATCACGATGGAAAAGCGCTTCAGGAACTGGAGGTCGTAATTCCGCACGTATCAGCACCCCTGGCGAGTAGTCGACGGACCGCAGTGTTGCCGGAGTATAGACCAGCGCTCCCGTTCGACCGCAATGGGGCGCCGGCAACAGGCACCGCCGCTCACGCGGCCGCCGCGCCTGCCCCCGCCGCGCGCAGGCACAGCGCACTGATCGCCTCGACCAGGGGCTCGCCGTCGCGCAGGCCATCGCGGCTGGGCGCGGTGGGGCCGACCAGCGCTTCGGTGAAGGCACCGACGATGCAGGCCGCGCTCACGTCCAGATCCTGCGCGGGGAAATCGCCGGCGCGCACGCCGTCCTCCAGGATGCGTTTGAACACGTCGCCGAACAGGCAGCGGCAGCGGATGCGCTCGGCTTCCACTTCCGGGTCCACCGGCTCGGCGATGAAGGCATAGGCCAGGCCGGGGCCGGCCATGGCCCGGCGCACGAACGAGGCCACCGCGCGCCGCAGCCGTTGCGGCGCCGGCAGGGGCTCGTCGGCGATGGCCGAGAGAATCTGCAGCTCGTGCTCCACCGCCACGGTGAGCACTTCCACGAACAGCTCGGCCTTGGATGGGAAATGCCGGTAGATCAGCCCGGTGGATACGCCGGCCTCGGCCGCCACCGCGGTGATCGGCGCATTGCGGTAACCGCCGGCGGCGACCAGCCGGCGCGCGGCCACCAGGATTCGCTCGCGGTTGCCGGCGAGCCGCTTTTCCATCAATTCCGAGCGTTTGTAGGCCATGGGCTGATTCAATGTTCAATTTTTGAATTATTGTTCACTTTTTTACGGAGACCCGCTAGGCTGCGCGCAAACGCCCGTGCCGACGGCCCGCCGTCACCCCACCCGGAGCGCCCTGTCACCACGCTGCCGCGGAGCCGCCCCATGCACATCCCCACCCTGTCCTTCGACCTCGGCGAAGACATCGACCTGCTGCGCGACAGCGTGGCGCAGTTCGCCGCCGCGCAGGTCGCGCCGCTGGCCGAAGAGGCCGACGCAAGCAACCATTTCCCCAACCAGCTGTGGCGCCAGTTCGGCGAACAGGGCCTGCTGGGCATGACCGTGGAAGAGGAATACGGCGGCAGCGGCATGGGCTACCTGGCGCACGTGGTGGCGATGGAGGAAATCTCGCGCGCCTCCGGCGGCATCGGCCTGTCCTACGGCGCGCATTCCAACCTGTGCCTCAACCAGCTGCGCAAGAACGGCAGCGAGGCGCAGAAGCACAAGTACCTGCCGAAACTGTGCAGCGGCGAACACGTCGGCGCGCTGGCGATGAGCGAGCCGGGCGCCGGTTCGGACGTGGTGTCGATGAAGCTGCGCGCCGACCAGCGCGGCGACCACTACGTGCTCAACGGCAACAAGATGTGGATCACCAACGGACCGGACGCCGACGTGCTGGTGGTGTACGCCAAGACCGATGCCAGCGCCGGCGCGCGCGGCATCACCGCCTTCCTCATCGAGAAGGGCATGAAGGGCTTTTCCACTGCGCAGAAGCTGGACAAGCTGGGCATGCGCGCATCCAACACCTGCGAGCTGGTGTTCGAGGACTGCGAGGTACCGGCCGAGAACGTGCTGGGCGAAGTCGGCGGCGGGGTGAAGGTGCTGATGTCCGGGCTGGACTACGAGCGCGTGGTGCTGTCCGGCGGCCCGCTCGGGCTGATGGCCGCGGCGCTGGACGTGGTGCTGCCCTACGTGCACGAGCGCAGGCAGTTCGGCGAGGCGATCGGCACCTTCCAGCTGATCCAGGCCAAGATCGCCGACATGTACGTGGGCCTCAACGCCTGCCGCGCCTATGTGTATGCGGTGGCCAAGGCCTGCGACCAGGGCCGCACCACGCGCCAGGACGCAGCCGGTGCCATCCTGTATTCGGCCGAGAAGGCGACCTGGGCGGCCGGGCAGGCGATCCAGATCCTCGGCGGCAACGGCTACATCAACGAATACCCGGCCGGGCGCCTGTGGCGCGACGCCAAGCTGTACGAGATCGGCGCCGGCACTTCGGAAATCCGGCGCATGCTGATCGGCCGCGAACTGTTCCAGCGCACGGCGTGACTGATTGAAGCCCCTCTCCCCTTGCGGTGAGAGGGGCAGCTTGCGAACCACCGGTTCGCTGCCCCACGGACGCCCTTGCGCCAGCGCAAGGGCCGGGGCGCGAAGCGGGGGTTGGGGTGAGGGTCGGGGCGAGGCCCCATGACCTTCATTCCCTCAGGCTTCGCCCGAACCCTCATCCGCCCTTCGGGCACCGTCTCCCGACGGGAGAAGGAACAGCAGGAACCACCGCCATGACCGTACTGAAAACCCAGCTGCAACCGGGCAGCGATGCAGTCCAAGCCAACCGCGCGGCGATGCAGGCGCTGGTGGACGACCTGCGCGCCACGCTGGAAGCCACCGCGCGCGGCGGCAGCGATGCGGCGCGGGCCAAGCACACCGCGCGCGGCAAGCTGCTGGTGCGCGAGCGCATCGACGCCCTGCTCGACTCCGGCAGCCCGTTCCTGGAAATCGCGCCGCTGGCCGCGCACGGCATGTACGACGACCCGGTACCGGGCGCCGGCATGGTCGCCGGCATCGGCCGCATCTCCGGGGTGGAATGCCTGGTCGTCGCCAACGACGCCACGGTCAAGGGCGGCACCTATTACCCGGTGACGGTGAAGAAGCACCTGCGCGCGCAGGAGATCGCCCAGCAGAACCGCCTGCCCTGCATCTACCTGGTGGATTCCGGCGGCGCGTTCCTGCCGTTGCAGGACGAGGTGTTCCCCGACCGCGACCACTTCGGCCGCATCTTCTACAACCAGGCCAACCTGTCAGCACAGGGCATCCCGCAGATCGCCTGCGTGATGGGCAGTTGCACCGCCGGCGGCGCCTACGTGCCGGCGATGAGCGACGAATCCATCATCGTGAAGAACCAGGGCACCATCTTCCTGGGCGGCCCGCCGCTGGTGAAGGCCGCCACCGGCGAGGTGGTGACGGCCGAGGACCTGGGCGGCGGCGACGTGCACACGCGCCTGTCGGGCGTGGCCGACCACCTGGCACAGAACGACCTGCATGCGCTGGCGCTGGCGCGTTCGGCGGTGGCCAACCTGAACAAAGGCGATAACCGGGCGCAAGCGCCCGGTCCTTCAATGGTATGCGCCCCCGACCACGCGGCCGACGAGCTTTACGGCGTGATCCCGACCGACACCCGCAAGCCCTTCGACGTGCGCGAGATCATCGCCCGCCTCGTCGACGGCAGCGAGTTCCACGAGTTCAAGGCGCGCTTCGGCGCCACGCTGGTGTGCGGCTTCGCCAGCATCGAGGGCATGCCGGTGGGCATCGTCGCCAACAACGGCATCCTGTTCAGCGAATCGGCGCAGAAGGGCGCGCACTTCATCGAGCTGTGCGGCCAGCGCAAGATCCCGCTCGTCTTCCTGCAGAACATCACCGGCTTCATGGTCGGCCGCAAGTACGAGAACGAGGGCATCGCCCGCCACGGCGCCAAGATGGTGACGGCGGTGGCCACGGTCAACGTGCCCAAGTTCACCGTCATCATCGGCGGCAGCTTCGGCGCCGGCAACTACGGCATGTGCGGCCGCGCGTACTCGCCGCGTTTTCTCTGGATGTGGCCGAACGCGCGCATCAGCGTGATGGGCGGCGAGCAGGCCGCCAGCGTGCTGGCCACCGTCAAGCGCGACGGCATCGAGGCCAAGGGCGGCCAGTGGAGCGCCGAGGAAGAGGAGGCCTTCAAGGCCCCCATCCGCCAGCAGTACGAGGACCAAGGCCATCCCTACTACGCCACGGCGCGGCTGTGGGACGACGGCATCATCGACCCGGCGGATACGCGCCGCGTGCTGGCGCTGGGGCTGGCGGCGGCGCGGCATGCGCCGATTCCCGAGCCGCGATTTGGTGTGTTCCGCATGTGACGGTAATGTGTATGATTTGATGGATTCATACACACGAAGGTTTCCCATGCGTACCAACATCGTGATCGACGACAAACTCATGGCCGCCGCCATGAAGGCGGGCGGCTTCTCCACCAAGAAAGAGGCGGTGGAGGAGGGGCTGCGTCTGCTGGCGCGGCGCAAGACGTACCAGGAGCTTCTGGCCTTGGGCGGCAAGCTTCAATGGGCAGGGGACGACAGCGTGGATTGGACGAGGATTCCGGCAGATGAGCCGATTCCGGATGGGCCGGTGGCGGAGCGCGCTGGGCCGAAGGCCAAGCCGCGCACGGCATCCCATCGCAGCGCCGCGCAAAAGAAATCCCGCAGGAAGGCCACTGCATGATGACGGCCGACTCCGGCATCTGGATCGACCACTTCCGTGGCCAATTGACGCCCGCCGTACGCCAGTTGCGCGGTGCGCTCCAGCGCGATCATGAGGTCGTTCTGCTGGATCTTGTGCTGATGGAGGTTCTGCGCGGCTTCGCGCGCGATGCCGAATGGAAGGCCGCGCGCAATGCGCTCTCCGGCTTGCCCGTGTTTCCGGCGGGCGGCAAGGCCGTCGCCCTACGTGCCGCCGACATCTATCGCGGCCAGCGCCGGCGCGGCGTCACCATCCGCAGTTCCATCGACCTGATGGTCGCCGCCTGGTGCGTCGAAACGGGCTGCCCGCTGCTGCATGGCGACCGTGATTTCGACGGCATCGAAGGCTTGCGGGCATGGATGCAGTAGCCCGTTTCACTCCGTTCAGGCCCTGGCAACCATGACATTGACCCACTATTTCACCCGGCTCGCCCGTTACCACGCATGGGCCACCGAGCGCCTGCTGGACAGCGCCTTGCAATCCATGTCCGACGACGAATGGTTTCGCGACCGGGGCCTGTTCTTCGGCTCGGTGCATGGCACCGTGAGCCATCTGCTCGTGACGGACGGCATCTGGTGGTCGCGTTTCGCGCTGGGTGAATCGCCGCGCACTGCACTGAACGCCGTGCCGCACGCGCAGCGCGAGCCGCTGGTGGATGCGCTGCGAAGCGCCGTGCCGCGCTGGCAGCCCTGGGCAGCCGAATTGACGGCCGAGCGCTTCGACGACGAATTGCGCTACACACGCGGCAACGGCGAGCCGGTGCGCCTGCCCTTCACGCCCACGTTGGGCCATGTGTTCAACCATGCGACCCATCACCGGGGCCAGCTCACCGCCGCCCTGACGACGATGGGGCTGGAATCGCCGGAACTGGATTGGGCCCGACTGCTGCAACAGGAGGCAGCCTCCGCATCATGAGCAACTTCACCACCCTCGAACTGCAGATCGACGATGCCGTCGCCCGCATCTGGCTCAACCGCCCCGAGATGCGCAATGCCATCGACGACGTCTTCATCCGCGAACTGGGCGAAGCCTTCGCGCAGGCGGAAGGCCAGCCCGGCGTGCGCGCCGTGGTGCTGGGCGGGCGCGGCCCGGCCTTCTGCGCGGGCGCGAACCTCAACTGGATGAAGAAGGCCGCCGACTACACGCGCGAGCAGAACCTGCAGGACGCCGCCGGCCTGCCGCGCATGCTGCGCACGCTGGAGCAAAGCCGCCTGCCGGTGATCGCGCGCATCCAGGGCGACGTGTACGCGGGCGGCATGGGGCTGGTGTCGGTGTGCGACGTGGC
>Ga0153956_1001638_pt1 | contig 18918 bp, 12 predicted proteins | sample TSFL040MetaG_FD_104704 | JGI IMG/M metagenome (GOLD analysis project Ga0153956, IMG submission 104704) | Attine ant fungus gardens microbial communities from Florida, USA - TSFL040 MetaG | ecosystem: Host-associated > Fungi > Mycelium > Unclassified | place: USA: Florida, Wekiwa Springs...
CATCCTGCCGCGTCGCCGCCGCCACCGCCGCGAGCTGAATTCCCGCCGCTGCCTGCGCCGTCGCATCCATGGTCAGGCCGCCGGTTTTCTCCGTCGTCCCGGCGGCGGGCCTTGCATTATCGCCCTCGATATCGACACCGCCCTGCGGCATGAGCGTCAAGGTCAGCAATGCCCCCAGCGCCGCGCCGCCCAGCGCGAGTCCGGTTCCCATCCACGCCTTCATCACCGTGCCTCCAGCCGTTCCGGCCTGATCATCGTTTCCGGCCCCGCGAGCGGGCGCCGCATGGAGTTTTCCAGCGCCGCATCGGCCGCCTGCACCCGCGCCAGCGCATCGAGCAGCGCGAGCCGGGTGGTGTGGACGGCAAGCTGCGCATCGACCCATTCGGCCCGCGCGATCTGGCCGCGGGCGAGGCGCGCCTCGGCCTGCCGGGCGCTTGCCTCGACCTGCGGCAATTCGCCGTTTTGCAGGCGATCGAGCGCCTGTGCGGCGGCGCGGCGTTCGACCAGCGCCGCATCGATTTCGCCCTGCGCGCCAGCCAGCGCGCTCTCGATCGCCGCTCCGGCTTCGTCGCGCTTGGCCAGCGCGGCGCGGATCGCCGATCGGTTGAGGTCGAAATTGGGCAAGGCGAGGTTGACCGCCAGCGGCAGCTTCACCAGCCCGCGCTCCCACGTATAGCCCGGCCCGAGGCTGATCGCCGGATATTGCCGGGCGATTTCGAGCCGCACGTCGGCGTCGGTTTGGTCATAACCGGCGAGTGCGCGCAGCACGTCGGCGCGCCCGGCCACGGCCTTCGCGCGCATATCGGGCGTGATCGCGGCGGACGGATCGGGGGCGGCTGCGCTGATATCGGGCCAGATGATCGCGTCATCGGCCAGCGCCGTCAACGGCAGTCCCAAGGTGGCGACGATCGTCGCGCGGGCGGCGGCGGCGCGGGCGCGGGCGTCGTCCAGCGCGCGTGCTTCCTGCGCCCGCAACGCGCGATAAGGGGAGAGCGCCGCGCCGGCCAGTTCGCCCGCCGCCGCCTGTCGTTCGAGCGCGGCGATCTGGCGGTCGCGCAACGTGGCGGTTTCGATGCCCAGCGCGATCTGCGCGTGCGCGATCGCGCCGTCAGTCAGCGCGCGGCGCAGCGCCATGCGGTCGGCCCACAGGACCTCGGCATAATCATAGCGCGCGATGGCGACGGCAAGGTCCGCCCGGCCCAGCCGCGCCCCGCGCTGCCCCCCGATATCGAGCGGCACGTCGACCGCGCCGCCGAGCAGCCACGGCGAACTCGTCGCAGGATCGTGGGCATATTCGCTGCTGAGCGTGAACGTGGGGCCGACGGCGTGGCGGCTGGCGCGCGCCTCGGCCTCGGCAGTGGCGATGGCGGCGCGCGCCTGTATCACCTTGGGATCGAGATCGAGCAGCGCGGCGAACAGCGCGAGCGAATCCAGCCCCGATGCGGTCGGCGCATCGGGGGCGATCCGCCGCACCGTCGCGTCGATCCGGGTATGATCAAGCCCGGCCTGCATCCGCTGCACGGCGTGCACCTCGATCGCGACCGGCGCAGGCGTATAATGCATGCAGCCGGCGAGCAGGCCCAGCGCAAGCAAGGGCAGGGAGTGGGAGGGTTTCAGGATGGTCGCACTACCAGGATGTGGAAGCTGCCCGGCACAGGGGCGGAGCGGCCGTCCGGCTGCTTCGGCGGCGTGAAGCGGGCGGAGGGGAGATAGACCGTGCCGGTCTTCGTATCGACCGCGCCGGTCTTTGCCCCGCGCTCGGTGACGACGCGGCCGACCCGCGTGACCGGGCCGGAGCCGAGCGCGAGGATATCCAGCACCCCGTCCTTGCCGCAGGGGATGAAGGCGAGGTTGCGCGCGGCATCGAGGATCACCGCGTCCGGCCCGCGCCCGATATCGACCAGCCCGACGAGCTTGCGCGCGCGCGCGTCGACGATCGCCGCCTTGCCGTTGGCGCAGGAACTGATCAGCCGGCCATGCGCGGCATCGAGCGCAAGGCCGGTCGGCCCCTCGCAACCCGGCAGGGCGATCGGCGCGCCGGCGACGCCCTTGGCCACATCGACCGTCTCGATCTCGTTCAGATCCTCGTTGTTGATGTAGAGGCGGTCGCCCTCGATCGCGGCATATTCCAGCGCCTGCTTCACCGGGATGGTGCGCGTCGCGCGCATCGTCGCGGTGTCGATTTGCGTCACCGTGCCGCTGTCCGAATTCATCACGAAGGCGCGCGCGCCGTCCGCGTCGGTGATCGCGGCATCCGGCTTCCTGCCGGTGGCGAGCTTCGCCAGTTCATGCCCATCGGCGGCGTCGATGAAACGAACGGTGCCATCGGTGCCGCTGGTGACGATCAGCCGCCCGTCGGGCAGCGGCATCACCGCATGGCCATGCTCGATCGCGCCGATCGAGGAAACCTTGCCCGAAGCCAGATCGATCCGCGTCACCGCATCGCCGCGCGCGACGAACAGATGCCGGCCGCTCGCATCGACGCGCGCGTAATCCCAGCCGCCGTCGGGACCGGCGATCGATTCTGCAACATGATATGCCGGCGCGGCGGGCGCCGTGGCCGCGGTGCATAGCAGAATGGCAAGCAGGGCAACGGGCGCGCGCATCGGATGGTCTCCTTCTCGACCGGACGGTCTTGCGCTGAACAGCGGCGGCGTGCCAGCCGTGAGACGGAACATTGGGAAAATACAATGAAGCGCGCGCGTGCGCGAGGTTTTAGGAACAGGCGATGCACATCCTTCTGGCCGAGGACGATCAGGATATTGCGGGCTTCATCGAGCAGGAGCTTGTTCGTCTCGGCCATATTGTCACGAGCGTCGCCACCGGCCCGCAAGCGGCGCAGCGCGCCACCGCCGACGCTTTCGACCTGATCATCCTCGATCGCATGTTGCCGGAAATGGAGGGGCTGGAGGTGCTGCGCCGGCTGCGTGGGGCGGCGGTCGCCGTGCCGGTGCTGGTGCTCACCGCGCTCGGCGGGATCGCCGACCGGGTCGAGGGACTGGATGCCGGCGCCGACGATTATCTGGTCAAGCCCTTCGCGCTGGACGAGCTTGCCGCCCGCATCAACGCGCTGATGCGGCGCTCGCCGGCGCGTGACGCGGCGGCGGTGCGGCTTCAGGTCGGCGATCTGGCGCTCGACATGATCCGCCGCGAGGTGACGTGCGCCGGGCGCGTGGTCCACCTTCAGCCGCGCGAATTCGCGCTGCTGGAGCAACTGATGCGCAATGTCGGGCGGATCGTGACGCGGACGATGTTCCTCGAACACGTCTGGGGCTTTCATTTCGATCCGCGCACCAACATCGTCGAAAGCCATTTGAGCCGGCTGCGCACCAAGCTGCGCGACGGCTTCGGCAGCGATCCGATCGAGACGGTGCGCGGCGCGGGATACCGGATGCGGCCCGATGGTTAAAAGCCGGCGCGGCGCGGCCTATCGCATCGCCCTGATCTCCTCCTCGGCCTTTGCGGCGGCGATGCTGGTGCTCGGCGTCGCCGTCTATTTCGCCGCCGATGCCGAGTTTCGCCGCACCCGCGACCGCGCCATCGCGGAGGAATCCGCCGCGCTGATCGGCGAGGGCAGGGTCAACGGTTTCGCGGGCGAAGTCGCCGAACGCGAACGCGCGCGCACCACGGACAGTTTCGCTTATGCGCTGTTCGACCCCGCCGGGCGGCGCATCGCCGGATCGCTCGATACGTCGCGACCCGCCCCCGGCTTCGGCATGATCCGCTTTCAGGATCCGCGCGAAGGATCGGACACGGCCCGCGCGCTGACGACCGGATTGCCCGCCGGCGAAACCCTGGTCGTCGCGGTCGATTCGGAAACCGTGGAGGATATCGACGCGATCATCCTCGCGCTGTTCGGCGGGGCGTTCGTCGTGGTGATCGTGATCGGCGGCATCGGCGCGTTCGTGCTCGGCCATTATCTGCAACGCCGGCTGGGCGCGATCAGCGGGACGGCACTGGCGATCGTGGCGGGCGATCTGGACAATCGCGTGCCGGTCGGCCGGCGCGGCGACGAATTCGATGAGGTGGCCGGAGCGATCAACGCGATGCTCGATCGCATCGCCGGGCTGATGACCAATCTGCGTCAGGTGTCGAGCGACGTGGCGCATGACCTGCGCACGCCGCTGGTGCGGTTGCGCAACCAGCTCGAACTGGTCGGCACGGTCGATGGCGCGGCGGCGCGCGCGATCGAGCAGGGCGACGAATTGCTCAAGCTGTTCGGCGCGATCCTGCGTGTGACGGAGGTCGAAGCGGGTGGCTTGTCGCACAGCTTCGTCACGCTCGATCTCAGCGCGCTGGCCGAGGATGTCGGGGAAAGTTTCCTGCCGGCGATCGCCGATAGCGGCCGTCACCTGACGCTATCGATCGCGCCGGGCGTCGCGGTGCCGGGCGACCGCGAATTGCTGGCGCAGGCGCTGACCAACCTGCTCGACAATGCGATCGTCCATACGCCCCTCGGCACCGGCATCCGCCTGTCGCTCGCGGCGGAGACGGGGCGGATATGCCTGTGCGTCGAGGATGACGGCCCCGGCGTGCCGCCCGCCGACCGCGACCGGCTCACCCGCCGCTTCTTCCGCAGCGAGGCGAGCCGCACCACGCCCGGCAACGGCCTTGGGCTGAGCCTCGTCGCGGCGGTCGCGGCGGCGCATGGCGGATCGGTCGAAATCGGCGATGCGCCGGGCGGATTGCAGGTGCGGATCATCCTGCCCCGGCCCTGACACGAATGTGCCGCCGACCGCGATGGCGCGGCGGCGGCACGGGGATTTTTTAATGGCGTGGTTCGTTGTGGGTGGATCAGACCTTAGAAAGTGAAGGTGACGTCGCCGGTGAAGGCGCGGCCGGTCTGGTAGAAATACTGGTCGAACTGCGCGGTCTTGCCCGTGCTGATGTTCGTCACCGGCCGCGTGTCGAACAGATTGTTCACCTCGAACCCGATCCGCGCCGGGCCGATATCGTAGCGCACCGACAGGTTGGCGATATTATAGCCGTTGCTCTTGTAGGCGTCGGGCTGCCCGTCGGCGAACCACTGGCGGCCGAGATATTTGTCGATCAGCGAGAAGCGGATCGGGCCGTGCTTGTAGAGGATGCCGCCGGCGGCGGTCCATTCGGGCGCATTGGCGACCTGAAAATGCGCCTCGCCGGCATTGTCGGTCTTGGCATAGTTGCGCGAGGCGTTGGCGAAGACGGCGAGGCCATTGTCGAAGGCATAGGTGATCTGCCCTTCGACGCCCTTATATTGCACAGCGCCCTGATTGATCCAGATCACGCCATCGGCCTGCACCGGCGCGTTGATCGAGGTGAATTTGTTGGTGAAATCGATCTTATAGGCATCCATGTCGATCGACAGATTGTGCCCGTGATAGACGAGGCCGGCCTGATAATTGGTCGAACGCTGCGGCTCGGCGGTCGAAAGCTCGGGCCGCGCGACATAGAGCGTGCCGAGCGGCGGAGCGAGATAGCCGCGCGCGAACTGGCCATAGACCGAAAGCTGCGTGTTTACCGCATAATTGACCGAGGCGAAGGGCAGGTCGGCGGTATAGGTCGCGCTCAGTTTCTGCGGGATGCGCGTCGTCTGGTTGTAATCCGCGTCGATCCGGCGGTTGAAATCGACATGCTTGAAGCCGGGCGTGATCTTCAGCCCCGGGATCGGGCGCAGTTCGAGTTCGACGAATTCCTCGGTATGTTCGGTGTGCGAATTCTGGTCGAACTTGATGTCGGCCGGCGGCTGGCCATAGCCCGCCGGCAGCTTGGTCAGGTCGATCGCCTTTTCGGCATAGTTGCGCTGCATCGTCAGCAGATCGACGTCACGCTGCTGGCGATAGGTGTTCGACCATTCGAGCCACGCGCCGGCGGTGATCGCGCCGAAGCCGAAATCGATCCGGGCCTTGGCGATATCGCCGAACATCCGGTATTTGTTGGTCTTGGTATAGCCCGGCACGCCGTTGGTCTGGGCGCCGCCCGGCGTCAGCGTCACCTTGTTCGCCTTGGCGATCGCCGCCGCGTCGGCGGTGGCATAGAGTGTGACGTCGCTGCCGCTCAGCGTCTCGTTATCATAGCTGTAGGTATAGGCGCGATTCTCGAACACCGAATTGGGTGCGAGGTTCGCCTCGAACTTCACGATCTCGAAATCGGTCGTTTTGTGGGTGTAGTTATACCCGTAATAGGTCTGTGATTTGGGATCGTTGTTCAGGCTGAAATATTTGCCGAACTGCGCGATCTGGCTGAGCGTCGCGCCGTCCTTGTCGGGCTGGTTGAAGCTGTTCTCGTTATAGGTGCCGAGGATCGTCAGCTTTGCGTCAGGGCCGATCGGGATCATGACCTTGCCGAACACGTTGTTCGACCTGAACGGGCTGTAGGTGCGTGCGCCGTCGGACTTGATGTGCTGCGCGGTGATCACCGCCTCCGCGCCGCCCAGCGCGTCGATCGCGCCGGTCTGCGCCACGCCGCGCAGCAGCCATGTGTTGTAGCTGCCGTACGCGCCCTTCAACTCCATGCTGGCGTCCTCGCGCGTGGCGCGGGAGAACAGGTTCATGTTGCCGCCGAAGGTCGCCTGACCGAGCTGACCGGCGTTGCCCGGGCCGCGATCGACCACCAGCGTCTCGATCGTGTTCGACGGGAAGAAGGTGTTGGAATGGTGCGTCGGATCGTTGGTGTCGCCGAACGGCACGCCATCGAAGGTGATGTTATATTCGCCGTCCTGAAAGCCGCGGATCTGCGCCTTGCTTTCCGACATGCCGACGCCGTTGGCCGATCCATAGTTGGAAACGCTGGGCGAAATCAGCGCGATCTGGTTGAAATCGGCGGTTGCGGGCAGCGAATCCTCGATGAACGAACGCGAGATGACCGATTGCGGCTGCGTGGTCTGGAGCGAGGCCGTCACCGGGGCGATCTCATTCGCCCTGGTCGCGGTGACGAGGATGTCCGAACCTTCGGCAAGATCGCCCCGCTGCTGACCGCCGTCGCTGTTGTCCGGCGCGGCCACCACGGTGTCCGCGCGCGCCACGCCCGCGAGAGTGGCCGCCGTGAGCGCAAGCGCGCTCGCCCCCAAAAGGCGCAGGCGCGCGCCGGTCATGCTGATCATGTGTCTTTTTCCCCGCGCCATGATGGCGCGGGCCGCCCGCTATGGCTGGCCCATGACACTTATGTTGCCGAACCGTTCACGTTGGCGTTTTGTAATGTACATTGGGAAACGCGCAGGCCGGCGCGCGGACTCGCGGATCATCTTGCCTTGCGCTGCGGGGAAATTACCCTTGCGCGCCGGGGAGGGCGCAGCCGGTGAACAACGACCTGAGCGGCATCGTGCTGATCGGCGCGGATACGCTGATCGACGAGCTGGGCGGCGACCTTGCGGCGCTCAAGGCCGATGCGGGGCTGCCGGCGGCGACCTTCGACGATCCCGATGCGGCGATACCGGCGGAGGCGGTGTTGCGCTTCTTCGAGCTGGCGGCGGAGCGGTTGCATTGTCCCGATTTCGGCCTGCGCCTCGCGCAGCGGCAGGATCTCGCGGTGCTGGGGCCGCTCTATCTGATGATGCTGACCACCGCGACGGTCGGCGATGCGCTGCAAATGCTCGCGCAATATCTGCGGCTGCATTCGAGCAGCCTCGTCGTCGGGATAGCGCGCGATCGTGAGGGGGCGCTGATCGATTATGCGGTCAGCTTCAGCCACCGGCATGACGATCGGCAGGTGATCGAATTGGGCGTGGCGCTGATCACCGCGTTCGTCCGGTCATGGGCGGGGCCGGACTGGCATCCGCCTTATGTCCAGTTCCGCCATGGCGCGCCGTCGTCGCTCGCGCTGCATCGTCGCATGTTCGGGGCGGACATTGCGTTTGGGCAGGAACGCAATGCGGTCTGCGTCGATAGCGCCGCCTTGCGGATTCCGCTGCAATCGCCGGGCGTGGAGGCGCACAAGCTGGCGATCCGCATGATCCGCCGCCGCGACGCGCTGGAGGGCGGCGCGCTGATGCCGCGCGCCGAGGCGGCGATCCGCGCGCGGCTCGCTTACGGCCAGACCTGTTCGGTGGAGACGGTGGCGGGCGCGCTCGGCTACAGCGTCCGCAGCCTTCAGCGCGGGCTGGCCGAGGCGGGCAGCGGCTTCGAGGCGATGCGCGACGCGGTGCGCGCCGACCTCGCACGCAAATATCTGCTGCAATCGCAGGTGTCGCTGGCGGAGATCGCCGACATGCTCGGTTATGCGCAGGCGAGCGCGCTGACCCGCGCGTTCCGCCGCTGGCACGGTGTTTCGCCGCTGCGCTATCGCCGCGACGCGCAACGACAATCTGGCGCGCAAAGATAATTTATTGGCGTCTCAGGTTAACCGGGCGAGCATTCGGCGCGATATGGGCGGACCATGGCGCGCAGACCATGAAAGGGAAAGAGGATGCCATCGATCAGGCGCAGGACGGGATTCGCGATCGCCGCGACGGCATCGCTGCTGGCGGGCAGCGCGCTGGCGCAAAATATTCCCGCCGCACCGAAGGTCGACCGCACGTCGCTGCCGATCGCCGAGCCGGAGCGGCCGCGCCTCACCACCATCGACGTGCGCAACGCGACGCCGCCCGCGCCGGTGCCGCCGGTGCGCGCGCCGGAACGCGCGCCGAACATCGTGGTGATCCTGATCGACGACATGGGCTTCGGCCAGTCGAGCGCGTTCGGCGGTCCGATCCACATGCCCGCGCTGGAGCGGCTCGCCGCGCAAGGCGACCGCTACAATAATTTTCACACCACCGCGCTCTGTTCTCCGACGCGCGCCGCGCTGCTCACCGGGCGCAATCATCATAATGTCGAAACCGGCTCGATCATGGAAAGCGCCACGGTGTTCCCCGGCGACACCGGGCGGCAGCCGGCCAGCGCCGCTCCGATCGCGGAGGTGCTGCGCCTCAACGGCTATGCTACCGGCGCGTTCGGCAAATGGCACCAGACCCCGGCGGCGGACGTCAGCGCGGTCGGCCCGTTCGATCGCTGGCCGACGCACTCGGGATTCGACAAATTCTACGGTTTCGTCGCGGGCGAAACGAACCAATGGTCGCCGACCGTCTATGACGGGACCAATCATGTCGAGCCGGCGCGGACGCCCGGCTATCATTTCCTGACCGACATGACCGATCAGTCGATCGACTGGCTGCGCTCGATCTCGTCGCTGGCGCCGGACAAGCCGTTCTTCCTTTATTACGCCCCCGGCGCGACCCACGCTCCGCACCATGTCGCACCCGAATGGAGCGATCGCTATCGCGGCAAGTTCGACGCCGGCTGGGATGCGATGCGCGAGCAGACGCTCAAGCGGCAGATCGCGCTGGGCGTGGTGCCCAAGGGCACGAAGCTCGCGCCCCGCCCCGAGGATATCCGCGCGTGGAACACGCTGTCGCCCGACGAGAAGAAACTGTTCGCGCGCCAGATGGAGGTGTTCGCCGGCCTCGCCGAAATGACCGATCACGAGGCGGGGCGGCTGATCGACACGCTCAGGCAGCTCGGCCGCTTCGACAATACCTTGATCTTCTATGTCGTCGGCGACAATGGCGCGAGCGCGGAGGGCGGCGCGGTCGGCCTCGCCAACGAGAACAGCTATTTCAACGGCGTTCCCGAAACGGTCGCGGATCAGTTGAAGGTGATCGACCAGCTCGGCGGGCCGACAACCTACAATCATTATGCCTCCGGCTGGGCGTTCGCCGGCGACGCGCCGTTCAGTTGGACCAAACAGGTCGCCTCCGATTTCGGCGGCACGCGCAACGGGCTGGTGGTGTCGTGGCCGGGGCATCTCGGCACGCCGGGGCTGCGGACGCAATTCCATCACGTCATCGATATCGCGCCGACCATGCTCGAAGCCGCCGGCCTGCCCGCGCCGGTCAGAGTCAACGGGATCCGGCAGATGCCGATCGACGGCGTCAGCATGGAATATAGCTTCGCGGACCCGAAGGCGGCCGATCGGCGGACCACGCAATATTTCGAGATGTTCGGCAATCGCGCACTGTATCAGGATGGCTGGCTGGCGCGCACGGTGCATTTCGCGCCATGGGCGAAGCAGCCGCGCGCGCCGTTCGACAAGGACGTGTGGGAATTGTTCGACACGCGCAGCGACTTCAGCCTGACGCACGATGTCTCCGCGCAATATCCCGATCGGCTCAAGGCGATGCAGCAGGGCTTCCTCGACGAGGCGGTCAAATATCATGTCCTGCCGCTCGACGACCGGCGTCTCGAGCGGCTCAACGCCGCGTTGGTCGGCCGGCCCGACCTGATGGCCGGGCGCACCAGCCTGACGGTCTATCCGGGTATGATCGCGATGAACGAGAACACCTTCATCAACATCAAGAACCGCTCGTTCGCGATCACCGCCGATCTGGCGGCGGGGCAAGGCGGCGCGGCCAATGGCGCGATCATCGCGCAAGGCGGGCGGTTCGGCGGGTGGAGCCTCTATCTCAAGCAGGGCAAGCCGGCCTTCACTTATAATTTCCTCAACATGCGACGCTTCACCGTCGCCGCGCCGGAAGCGTTGCCGGCGGGCGACGTCAAGCTGCGCTTCGAATTCGCCTATGACGGCGGCAAGATCGGCGCGGGCGGCACCGGCCGGCTGTACGCCAACGGCAAGCTGCTCGCCGAAGGGCGCATCGACATGACGCAGCCGATCATGTTCTCGGCCGATGACGGCGCAGATGTCGGCACCGACTCCGCCACCCCGGTGATCGAAGATTACGGCGCCGCCGGCCCCGGCTTCACCGGCACGATCCGCGCGGTGACGATCGATGTCGCGCCGCTGATGCAGGCCGCGCCGCCCCCGGCCGCGCGCTGACGCTTTTCACGAGAGAAATGTCATGACGAATATGAGCTTCGAGCATGTCGGCACCGCGCTGATCGATCACGATGCGCTGCCGTGGGTGCCGTTCACGCCCTATACGCCGGATGTGCATGTCAAGCTGCTGAAGGCCGATCCGGTGCGCGGCGAGACGATCACCTTGCTGAAGGTGCCGACGTCGATGCAATTGCCGCGCCACCACCACAGCGGCACGGTGATCGTCTACACGATCGCGGGCGCGTGGCGCTATGCCGAGCATGACTGGATCGCCCGCCCGGGCAGCGTGGTGTTCGAAACCGCCGCCAGCGCCCATACCGCCGTCGCGGTCGATGGGCATGGCGATGAGGTGATCACGCTCAACATCACGATGGGCGACCTGCTCTACACCGACGACGCCGGCCAGATCATCGCCATCGAGAACTGGCGCACGATGGTCGATCGCTATCTCGCTTATTGCGCGGCGCAGGGGATCGAGGCGCAAGACGTCACCAGCTTCGCCGGCTGACATTCCGCGCATGGAATGAACGCGTCCTGTCACGAATGTGACGCATGCGGCGCATATCGTCGCCGCATGGAATATCTCACGCGCTTCGATGGCTTGCGGGCCGAAATCATCGACGATTTCGATGAGGAACTCGAACTGGGCGTGCGTGGTGGTGTTCGGGGTCGGCGCGTCCTGGCTGGCGGTCAATCGCGGCAATAAAATTCAGGCGGTCGGCACCGCCGACGCGCCGATCGTCTTCACCAGCCGCGAGAATGTGCTGGGCACCAATGTGGAGGATTCGTCCGGCCAATGGGGCGGCATCGTGCTGATAGGCCGCGCGCCGATCAGCGATTGCTTCGTCGCCGGCGCGACGCCCGGCACCGCGTCATGCCAGGCGCAGACCGAAGGCGCGGTCGATCCGGCGCGCTATGGCGGCGGCGCGCCCGACGACAGCAGCGGGCGCATGAGCTACGTCCAGATTCGCTATTCGGGCTTCGTCCTGTCCGCCAATCAGGAATTGCAGTCGCTGACGCTGGAGGGCGTGGGCAGCGGCACGACGCTCGATCACATCATGTCGTACAACAGCTCCGACGACGCGTTCGAGCTGTTCGGCGGCCGGGCGAATATGAAATATCTCGTCGCGATCGGGGCGGAGGATGATTCGCTCGATACCGATTCGGGCGTGAAGGCCAATTTCCAATATGTCATCGCGATCCAGCGTCAGGGCTTCGGCGACAGCCTGATCGAGGCGGACAGCGACGATCCCTCCTTCCCGCAGGTGCCGCGCCAGAACACCCGGCTCGTCAATTTCACCTTCGTCCAGCGCAAGTCCAACGCGGCCGACAACCGCGCCACGATGCTGCTGCGCGGCGGGACGGATTATGCGATGGCGAACGGCGTGGTCGTTTCGCCCGGCAACCCTTGTTTGCGGATCGACGGCAGCGACACGGCGACGCCGACCATCGATCCGGCGACCGAGGAGGCGGGGGCGCCGCTGTTCCGCTCGGTCCTGATGCAATGCGGCTCGCCGCGCTATATCGGTTCGGGCGGGGTTTCGGATCAGACGGTCGCGCTGCTGTTCGGCAATGGTGCGAATGAAAATAACGACGCCTTCAGCTCGACGCTGACCGGCGGCTATGTCAACGGCTCGAACGAGGCGCGGACGCCCGGTTTCGATGCGAAGGCATGGGCGGCCTATTTCGACACGACCAGCTATGTCGGCGCGGTGCGCGACGCGAGCGACCTTTGGTACGCTCGCTGGACCTGCAACAGCGCCGCCGCCGATTTCGGCAGCGACAACAGCGGGGCCTGCACCTCGCTGCCGGTGATCTAGAGGCTCCCTACATCGTCGTGTCGCGCACCGTTTCCATCGCCACGAAGGTCGATGTGCTCGCGACATGCGGCAGGCTGGAGATGCGCTCCCCCAGCACGGTGCGATAGCGGCGGATATCCGCCGTGCGCACCTTGAGCAGGAAATCGAAGCTGCTGGCGATCATATGGCATTCCTCGACCTCGGGGATTTTCAACACCGCCCGGCGGAATTCGCTCAATGCGGCCTCGCGCGTGTCCGACAGTTTCACCTCCGCGAAGGCGATGTGATCCAGCCCGAGCTTGGCCGGATCGATCACCGCGCGGAAGCCGCGGATATAGCCTTCGTCGATCAACCGTCGCATCCGCACCTGACACGGGGTCTTGGACAGGCCAACCCGCCGCGCCAGTTCCGTCACCGACATGCGGCCGTCCTCGCGCAGCGCATCGATGATGCGGCTGTCGAACATGTCGATTCCACCGTGATGCGTCGTTTTCCCGTTCATTCCGCCTGCATATGGGTAAAAATGAAGTCCGATCGGTCGCATTATGGCCGATGATCGGGCGGATTGCCATGATCGATCCTGCTAAGGGCGCGCCATGACCGATACGCTCGCCCCGCTTTTCGCCGATTTCGCCCCGCCGATCCGCCCGCAGACGCCGCTGCGGCAGGCGATCACCGCCGCCTATCGCCGGCCGGAGCCGGAATGTATCGCCGCGCTGCTCGATCAGGCGACCCAGCCGGATCCGGTCCGCGCCGCCGCCGCCGGAACGGCGACCGCGCTGATCACCGCGCTGCGCGCCAAGCACAAGGGCAGCGGCGTGGAGGGGCTGGTGCAGGAATATGCGCTGTCGAGTCAGGAAGGCGTGGCGCTGATGTGTCTCGCCGAAGCGCTGCTGCGCATCCCCGACGCCGCGACGCGCGACGCGCTGATCCGCGACAAGATCGCGGGCGGCGACTGGCGCTCGCATATCGGCGACGGGCGCTCCTTGTTCGTCAATGCGGCGACCTGGGGGCTGGTCGTCACCGGCAAGCTCACCAACAGCGTCAACGACAGCGGGCTGGGTTCGGCGCTCACGCGGCTGATCGCGCGCGCGGGCGAGCCGGTGATCCGGCGCGGCGTCGATATGGCGATGCGGATGATGGGCGAGCAGTTCGTCACCGGCGAGACGATCGACGAGGCGGTGAAGCGCGCGCGCGTGCTGGAGGCGCGCGGCTTCCAATATAGCTACGACATGCTGGGCGAGGCGGCGACCACCGCCGCCGATGCCGAGCGTTATTATCGCGATTACGAGGCGGCGATCCATGCGATCGGCAAGGCTTCGGCCGGGCGCGGCGTTTATGGCGGGCCGGGCATCTCGATCAAGCTTTCCGCGCTCCACGCGCGCTATGCCCGCGCGCAGGCGGCGCGGGTGATGGGCGAATTGCTGCCGCGCGTGAAGGCGCTGGCGGTGATCGCCAAAAGCTATGACATCGGCTTCAACATCGATGCGGAGGAGGCCGACCGGCTGGAATTGTCGCTCGATCTGCTCGAAAGCCTCGCGCTGGACGGCGATCTGACCGGCTGGAACGGCCTCGGCTTCGTCGTGCAGGCTTATGGCAAGCGCTGCCCGTTCGTGATCGACTGGATCGTCGACCTTGCACGACGGGCCGGGCGGCGGATCATGGTGCGGCTGGTGAAGGGCGCCTATTGGGACGCGGAGATCAAGCGCGCGCAGGTCGACGGCCTCGCCGACTTCCCGGTCTATACGCGCAAGATCCACACCGACGTCGCTTATGTCGCCTGCGCGCGCAGGCTGCTGGCGGCGACCGATCATGTCTTTCCGCAATTCGCCACGCACAATGCGCAGACGCTGGCGACGATCTATCACATGGCCGGGCCGGATTTCGCGATCGGCCGCTACGAGTTCCAGTGCCTGCACGGCATGGGCGAGCCGCTGTATGACGAGGTGGTCGGCAAGGACAAGCTGGACCGGCCGTGCCGCGTCTATGCTCCGGTGGGCACGCATGAGACGTTGCTCGCCTATCTCGTCCGCCGGTTGCTGGAGAATGGCGCCAATTCGTCGTTCGTGAACCGTATCGCTGACCCGGAAGTGTCGATCGCCGAACTGGTCGCCGATCCGGTCGATGCGGTGCGGACGATGCCCGTCGTCGGGCAGAAGCACGCGCAGATCGCGCTGCCGCGTGAGCTTTACGGCGCGCGGACCAATTCCGCCGGGCTGGACCTGAGCGACGAAACCGCGCTCGCCGCGCTGGGCGAGGTGATGCGCGCCGGGGCTGGCGAGGCATGGCGCGCCGCGCCGGCGGACGGGCAGGGGACGGAGCGCCCGGTGCTCAACCCGGCCGATCGTCGCGACCGCGTCGGCACCGTGGTCGAGGCGTCGGCGGATCAGGCGCGCGCGGCGGCGGCGCGGGCGCTGGCGGCGGCCCCGGCATGGGCGGCGGTGCCGCCGGCCGAGCGCGGCGCGTGCCTCGATCGCGCGGCGGCGATCATGCAGGATCGGATGCCGGCATTGCTGGGGCTGGTGGTGCGCGAGGCGGGCAAGTCGCTCCCCAACGCGATTGCCGAGGTGCGCGAGGCGATCGATTTTCTGCGCTATTACGCCGATCAGGCGCGGCGCACCTTCGGGCCGGCGCATGGCGCGCTGGGGCCGGTGACGTGCATCAGCCCGTGGAATTTCCCGCTGGCGATCTTCACCGGGCAGGTGGCGGCGGCGCTGGTCGCGGGCAATCCGGTGCTGGCCAAGCCGGCGGAGGAAACCCCGCTGATCGCCGCGCAGGGCGTCGCGATCCTGCACGAAGCCGGCGTGCCGGCGGATGCGCTGCAATTGCTGCCGGGCGACGGCGCGATCGGCGCGGCTTTGGTCGCCGCGCCGGAGACGGCGGCGGTGATGTTCACGGGATCGACCGAGGTGGCGCGGCTGATCCAGCGCGAGCTTGCCGGGCGGCTTTCCGCCGATGGCGCGCCGATCCCGCTGATCGCGGAAACCGGCGGGCAGAATGCGATGATCGTCGATTCCTCCGCGCTCGCCGAACAGGTGGTGGCGGACGTGATCGCCTCCGCCTTCGACAGCGCGGGCCAGCGCTGTTCGGCGCTGCGCATCCTGTGCCTGCAGGAGGATGTGGCGGATCGCACGCTGGAGATGATCAAGGGCGCGCTGCACGAGCTTTCGATCGGGCGCACCGATCGCCTGTCGGTCGATATCGGCCCGGTGATCACCGCCGAGGCGCAGGGCAATATCCAGCAGCATATCGAGCGGATGCGCGGGCTTGGCCGTCCGGTCGAGCAGATCGCGCTCGCCGGGGAAACCGCGCATGGCACCTTCGTGCCGCCGACGATCATCGAGCTTGACGATATCGCCGATCTTCAGCGCGAGGTGTTCGGCCCGGTGCTGCACGTCGTGCGCTTCCGCCGCAGCGGGCTGGACCGGCTGATCGACGCGATCAACGCCACCGGCTATGGCCTCACCTTCGGTCTGCATACGCGGCTCGACGAGACGATCGCGCATGTCACGCAGCGGGTGAAGGCGGGCAACCTCTACATCAACCGCAACGTGATCGGTGCGGTGGTGGGCGTGCAGCCGTTCGGCGGGCGCGGGCTTTCGGGCACCGGGCCGAAGGCGGGCGGGCCGCTCTATCTCGGCCGGCTGGTGACGGGCGTGCCGGTGCCGCCGCAGCTTTCGTCGAACAGCGGCGATCCGGCGGCGCGCGATCTGGCGCTGTGGCTGGAGGAAGCGGGCGATGCCGGTGCGGCGGCGCGGGTGCGCGAGGCGATCAGCGCCTCGCTGCTCGGCGGCGAGGTGGAATTGCCGGGGCCGGTCGGCGAGCGCAATATCTACGCGCTGCATCCGCGTGGGCGGGTGCTGCTGCTGCCGCAAACGCGCGACGGCCTGATCGGCCAGCTTGGCGCGGCGCTGGCCGGCGGCAATGACGTGGTGATCGCCGGCGATGCCGGATTGCTCCCCGAATTGCCGGCATCGGTGGCGCAACGCGTCACCCGTGTGACGGACTGGGCGAAGGCCGGGCCGTTCGCCGGCGCGCTGATCGAGGGCGACGCCGGGCGGGTGCGCGAGGCGCTGGCGGGGCTGGCCGCGCTGCCCGGCCCGATCGTGCTGCCGCAGACCGGAAATTACCGGCTCGACTGGCTGGTGGAGGAGGTCTCCACCTCGATCAACACCACCGCGGCGGGCGGCAATGCGAGCCTGATGGCGATGGTGTGATCACCCGGCTGAAGCGATTCACCGGCCATTCAGGCCGGGCGCTTCCGCCGATAGAGCGTGCGATACAACGACTCAACGTGGCTTCGGCGCGCCCCGACGCGTCCAAAGGCGGCATCTATTGCCTATTTCGGCCGCTTCGCGTCAGAAAGCGTCGTCCGGGGCGCGGGGGTGCGATCCAGACGGAAAGACAAGTAACGCCGGGTCGCTCGGCGATAGTCGTTTATCGTTTATCGAACGCTCGTCGGGGTCGGATGTCGCACTTTACTTTCTCGCAATTTGCCCGGATCGCCGCCATTTCGCTGGCGCTCGCCGGGACCGGCACCGCCGCCAACGCCGCGCCGGAAGAGGGCCAGAAGGCCGCTGTCGGCGGCCCGATGCTCGCCGCGAGCAGCGCGGATGTCACGACCGAATTGACCGGCGAGGCGCAGTTCCGCTCGCTGTTCATGACGTGGAAGAAGATGGATCGCATGGAGCAGGGGGGGATCTCCATTCCCTCTGTCCAGCCGGTCGAGCATCTCAATTTCTCCAGCAATTTCGGCGTGCGCAGCGATCCGTTCCGCCGCACCGCCGCGATGCACGCGGGCGTGGATATCCCCGGGCCGACCGGCACCCCGATCTATGCCACCGCAGACGGCATCATCAGCCACGCCGATCGCCTCGGCGGCTATGGCAACATGGTGGAGATCAACCATGGCAAGGGCATCACGACCCGCTATGGCCACCTTTCCAAGATTCTCGTGACCGACAATACGCGCGTCAAGCGCGGGCAGTTGATCGCGCTGATGGGCTCGACGGGTCGCTCCACCGGGCCGCACCTCCATTACGAGGTGCGCATCGACGGACACCCGGTGAACCCCGTGCCGTTCCTCACCACCGCCGATTACCTGCTCGCCGCGCAGGACAGCTCGGTGAAGGAGATTCCGGTCGTCACCGGCGGCCCGGCTCCGCAGGACAGCGTGAATTGATATCGGTGCGAGCGGCCTGAACGGGTCGTTTCGATTTGACCATGGTAAGCGCCGCTTCGTTGGAGCGGCGCTTTTTTCATGGAGAGCACGGCGAATGCTGGAATCTCATGCCATATCGCGCCATCGCCTGAGATCCCGGCTTCCGCGGGGATGACGACCCCTCCTGGATGGGGCAGTTCCAGATCAAGGACGGCCACTGAAATAGTGGCGTGCGATTTCGTACGTGCGAACGAACGCGGTTTGTGCGGCGCTATCTGGTCGACTGCGCCAAAGCAATCTCATGTTCGATTGACCATGTTGAGGTGGATGATCGATGTCCGCTCTCAGCGGTCCGCTCTCAGGTTAAGTGACAGAAGGAATGAACGCCCGCAACTGCGGTGACAACGGCCATTCGCGCAACCACGCATCCCCAAAAGAAGCCGCCGCCCGGTTGCCCGGACGGCGGCTCTTTCTTCACATCTGACCTGAAGATCAGTCGTTCAGATATTCGCCCGCAGCCTCGTCGCTGCCGTCGCCCGAGGAGACGACGGCGGCAAGCGGGTCCTGACCTGCGCCCTGCGCGTCGCGCGGGGAGCGGGCCAGTTCGGCGGCGTGTTCCTGCGCCGCGCTGGTCGGGGCGGTGATCGCCATCGCCTCGGCCAGCTTGCGCTGCTGAACGCGCAGCGCGGCATCGCGGCTGGAGGCCGCGACGCGCAGGCGGTTCATGCCCGCGCCGGTGCCCGCCGGGATCAGGCGGCCGACGATGACATTCTCCTTCAGCCCCATCAGCGTGTCCTGCTTGCCCTGCACGGCCGCCTCGGTGAGCACGCGGGTCGTCTCCTGGAACGACGCGGCCGAGATGAACGAGCGGGTCTGCAGCGACGCCTTGGTGATGCCGAGCAGGATCGGCTTGCCGGCGGCGGGCTGCTGCCCCTTGGCCAGCTTGGCGTTGACCTCGTCCATCTCCGCGCGGTCCACCTGCTCGCCGGGGAGCAGGGTGGTGTCGCCGGCCTCGGTGATCTCGACCTTCTGCAGCATCTGACGGACGATCGTCTCGATATGCTTGTCGTTGATCTTCACGCCCTGCAAGCGATAGACTTCCTGGATTTCGCTGACGAGATATTCCGCCAACGGCTCGATGCCGAGCACCTCCAGAATGTCGTGCGGATCGGG
>Ga0153956_1001639_pt1 | contig 18913 bp, 19 predicted proteins | sample TSFL040MetaG_FD_104704 | JGI IMG/M metagenome (GOLD analysis project Ga0153956, IMG submission 104704) | Attine ant fungus gardens microbial communities from Florida, USA - TSFL040 MetaG | ecosystem: Host-associated > Fungi > Mycelium > Unclassified | place: USA: Florida, Wekiwa Springs...
GATCTTAGCCTTGGTGTAGCGGGTGATGTCGTGGGTCACCGTGAAGGCGCCGGCGCCCTTGGCATGCATGCGCCGTTCCGGAATCACCTCGCGGTCGAAATGGGCGAGCTTCTCGATCAGCCAGACATCCTGCAGCAGCGCAGGGCCACGACGGCCAGCCGTCATGATGTTCAGGTTGTCGCTAACCGGCGCGCCTGTCGCATGGGTCAGATTGGGGCGTTTGTCACTCATGAGCGGAATCCTTCTGAGGGCCTTGCCGCACCCTGAGGTGGTGGCGCGGCAGAGCGTTGATTTTGGCGATTGGTCAGCCGTGCCAGTGCGAGCAGCGGATGACGCTGCAGAAGTTGCCGCGATGGAAGTGGGGCTCCTTGTCGGCGATCACGTCGGCCTTGACGTTGCCGAATGTGGTGTCCGGCTTGTGCTTGATGCCGTCATAGAAGGCCTGGATGATGTCTTCCTTGAACTTCGGCGTGCGCGGGAAGGTCTTCACGACCGCTTCGCGCTCGGCGTTGGAATAGTCTTTGTAGGTGAGCCCGAGCACGTCCATCTCGACACCGGCAGTCACCAGGGCGACGACGGGATGCATATGAACCGGCACGCCGGGCGTCGTGTGGAGCGCGATCGCCGTCCAGACCGTGTAGGCGTCTTGCTCCGTAATGCCGTGACTGCGCAGGAAGTCGCGGGCGGCGTGCGCGCCATCGACCTCGAACCGTTCGTCCTTGCTGCTGTGGCTCGGCATGAGACCGATGTCGTGGAACATCGCACCGGCATAGAGCAGCTCGCGATCGAACTTCAGGCCGCGATGAACACCGGCCAGCGCACCGAAATGATAGACGCGGCTCGAATGGTTGAAGAGCAGGTCGGTTTCGGTATCGCGGATGAACTCGGTGATCGCCTTGGCGAGGCGGGTATCGGGGATGGCGGCGTCCTTGGTGATGAGCGACATGGCTTTCTCCTGCACATTCTGTTGGCAGGAGGATAAGAACCGGATAGATTGGCAGCAACCGACGTGGTCCGTCAGATACGGACAAATCCGGTTTGAGGCAGACACGAATGGGCACGAAGCCGAAAACGATCGTGATGGTAGCGCTGCCCGGCGTGCAGCTCCTCGATATCTCCGGCCCGCTCGACGTCTTCGCCGAAGCGAACGTCCAGGCTGGCTATGAGGCTTATCGGCTGCTCGTCGCGGCCGGCGAGCCTGGGCCGATCCATAGTTCGTCGGGCGTGCGGATCATGCCAGACAGGATCATCGACCGCGATATCGATGAAGCCATCGACACGCTGCTCGTGGCCGGATGCCCGAACGCGGCGGCGGTGCCGGCGGACGGGCAGGTCATCGACTGGCTACGGCGGCGCGCGCCGACCGCTCGGCGCTTTGGCTCGGTGTGCAGCGGCGCCTTCTTCCTTGCTGCTGCAGGCCTGCTCGATGGACGACGCGTGACCACGCATTGGGCGGTGGCCGACCAGCTCGCCAGTCAGTTTCCGGATGTGACGGTCGACGAGGACGCAATCCAGATCAGTGACGGTCCCCTGCGCACGGCGGCGGGCGTGACCGCCGGGCTCGACCTGGCGCTGGCCCTAGTCGAAGAGGATCTTGGCCGCGACATCGCCATGCGTGTGGCGAGCCAGCTCGTGATGTTCTTCAAGCGCCCCGGCGGGCAGATGCAGTTCAGCCGCAAGGGCGAGGCGGTGCCCGCCGGTCGGGCCGCCCTTCAGGAGCTTCAGCGCTGGGTCGCAGCCAATCCGGCGTTTGATCACAGCATCGCCAACCTCGCCAAACGCATGGACCTGAGCCCTCGGCATTTCGCACGGCTGTTCCGCAATGAGGTCGGCATCACGCCCGCGACGTGGGTCGAGGAGGCGCGCGTCAGCGCCGCTCGCCGTCTTCTCGAACAAGGCAACGAGGCCCCCAAACAGGTTGCGGCTCAGTGCGGCTTCGCCGATGCGGACACGTTGCGTCGTGCATTCGCGCGTCATGTCGGCGTGACGCCAGCCGAGTATCGTAAGCGTTTCGCGAGTATCGCGGCCTAGTCAGACGGTATCCGACGCAAGGAGAGTGATCGTGCCGATGATTGAACGGTTCATGGTGACCAATCGCGCCTTCGCCAGGGCGGAAGGCGGCGCTCTATCCAGCTGAGCTACGGGCGCATCGCCCGTCTGGCCTCTGCGCCGACAGCTTCGTGGAATTCTGCGGGAACTCGACCAACCAGCCAACGCCAGCATCAGGCGAACCACATGTCCGGTTATAGGTCCGCGTGGTCGGCGATGCGCGATAAGACGAAGAGTCTAGAACGCGATCCAAAGCTTGATCCGCAGCCGCGATCCGGTTTCGAGGCGTGTGAGCTAAGCTCATCTCGATCCAGCGATCATCGAACTTGGCGCGGTTCAGTCCTGTCGAAAAGGTGCGGCGCAGGTCGTGGACGCCAAGGCTTTCAAAGTCCGGGTCATCTTTGCGGATACGCTCCACGGCCGCATCGATCACGCGGTTGAGCGTGGCGTTGCTTATGGGCGTATCACCATCGTACCGCCCAGGATGCAGGTATCGGCTAACGCCGAACATGGTGCGGAACGCCGTCAGAATGTCGAGCGCCTGATCGCTCAGCGGGACGACATGCGCCTTGCCGGCCTTCATTCGCTCGGCCGGGATCGTCCAGCGCGCGGCGGCGAAGTCGATTTCCTTCCAAGTGGCGTCGATGAACTCCGATTTTCGGACGCCGGTCAGCAGGACAAACTTCACCGCTGAGCGCAGCGTAGGCGCCGCCGCCACGTGATCCAGCGTCGTGAGGACCGCGCGAACTTCAGACGGCGACAGGGCGCGTTCGCGCGGCTCGAACGTCGCGATAGCGCTGGTCCGTATCGACTCGGCTGGATTGCTTACATCCATCCCGCATCCCTGGGCGTGGCGAAACACCAGCAATACGACCTCGCGGACATGCACAGCGACGGCGGGCCCGCGCTTCTCCTTGACCTCGTCGCACAGACGCTTGAGACGCTGCGGCGTCACCTCCTCCAGCTTTAGCTTCGACAAGGTTCCCGCGATGGCGCGATCATAGACGGACCGACGCATCGCCAAGGTGCTGTCGGCGAGTCTTTCGGCCCCCGACTTGGGATCGGCCTTGTGCTTGAAATACGCTTCCGCCCAACCGCCGAAGGTGAACGCCTCGGCTAACGCGGTGCGCTTCTCCACCTTTGTCTTCGACGGCGACTCTCCCCGCTCGACCTGACGCCTGGCGCGCGCCAGCAGCGTCCGCGCCTCAGCAAGCGACACATCCATTCCGTATTCCAGCGCATCGGGCGCTCGCGTCAGCGTCCGCGCCGCCTCGGCGCTATAACGGCCGATGGTCAAGACCTCCTGCCGCCCGTTCACCCGGTACTGATACCGGAACGAAATGACCCCGGTCGGCGTGACAGCGGCGTGCATCCCGTCGCGGTCCGTCACCTTGTAGAGCTTGGCCCTCGGCTTGAGATTTTTCAGTTCTTTATCAGTTAGATCGCCCATAAATCTGCATCCGGTCGAGGGCGAACGGATACCAACAAAGGGTGTGTTGGTAGCGAAGGCCCGTTTCTCGACCATCCTGCGCCATACCAACATCGCTACCAACAAAGTAGCCGGGCTGGGGTGACATGCAGCGATACGGGGTGGGAAAAATAATCCTTGTCAGTCAGAGTGTTCGTGCGATTTCTGGAACGGCACGGGATGGTCTGAAACCACCCTAGTTCACTCCCACTCGATCGTGCCGGGCGGCTTCGACGTATAATCGTAGGTCACGCGGTTGATGCCCTTCACCTCGTTGACGATGCGCGTCGCCACCCGCGGCAGGAAATCGCCGGGGAAATCGAAGGCGGCGGCGGTCATGCCGTCGGTCGAGGTGACGGCGCGCAGCGCCAGCACGCTGTCATAGGTCCGCCCGTCGCCCATCACGCCGACGCTGCGCACCGGGAGGAGCACCGCGAAGGCCTGCCAGATCGCATCGTAGAGGCCGGCGGCGCGGATTTCCTCTAGGTACACCGCATCAGCCTTGCGCAGGATGTCGCAGCGTTCCTTGGTCACCTCGCCGGGGATGCGGATCGCGAGGCCGGGGCCGGGGAACGGATGGCGGCCGACGAAGATCTCGGGCAGGCCGAGCTCGCGGCCGAGCGCCCTCACCTCGTCCTTGAACAATTCGCGCAAGGGCTCGACCAGCTTCATGTTCATCCGCTCGGGGAGTCCGCCGACATTGTGGTGGCTCTTGATCGTCACCGAGGGGCCGCCGGTGAAGCTGACGCTCTCGATCACGTCCGGGTAGAGCGTGCCCTGGGCGAGGAAATCGGCGCCACCGATCTTCTTCGCCTCGGCCTCGAAGATGTCGATGAACGCCGCGCCGATGAACTTGCGCTTCGCCTCCGGATCGGTGACGCCGGCAAGCCCGCCGAGGAACTGCGCCTCCGCATTCACGTGGACCAGCGGGATGTTGTAATGCCCGCGGAATAGCGAGACGACCTGATCGGCCTCCCCCGCCCGCATCAGGCCGTGATCGACGAACACGCAGGTCAGTTGCTCGCCGATCGCCTCGTGGATCAGCACCGCGGCGACCGCGCTGTCGACGCCGCCCGAGAGGCCGCAGATCACCCGGCCCTTGCCCACTTGCGCACGGATCTCGGCGATCTTGGCCTGGCGGAACTCCGCCATCGTCCAGTCGCCCGGGAGACCGCAGACGTGGCGGGCGAAATTGGCGATCAGCTTGCCGCCGTCCGGCGTGTGGACCACCTCGGGGTGGAATTGCATCGCGTAACACCGCCGCGCATCGTCGGCGATGATCGCGTTGGGCGCGCCGGGGCTGGTGGCGACGACGCGGAAACCGTCGGCGAGCCGCGCGACCTTGTCGCCGTGGCTCATCCACACCTGGTGGCTCTCGCCCTCGGCCCACAGCCCGTCGAACAGCCGGCAGCTCTCGTCGATGCGGATCACGGCATGGCCGAACTCGCCGCTGTCGCCCGCGACCACCTCGCCGCCGAGCTGTTGCATCAGAACCTGCTGGCCGTAGCAGATGCCGAGGATCGGGAGCTTGCTTTCGAGGATCGCCTGCGGGATGCGCGGGCTGTTCTCCTCCAGCACCGAGGCCGGGCTGCCCGAGAGGATGATGCCCTTGGGCCGCATCCGTTCGAAAGCCGCTTCGGCCGACTGGAACGGGGCGATCTCGCTATAGACACCCGCCTCGCGCACCCGCCGCGCGATGAGCTGCGTCACCTGGCTGCCGAAATCGACGATCAGGATCGAGTCGGGCAGGATGGAGTCGGGGTGAAGCGATTCGGCCGGATGTGTCATGCGGCCAGATAGACGGGCGCGCGGCGGGACGCCAGCATGACGGCGCGGAAGTTGGCGGGATTTGCGGATCGCGCCCGTGCCTAACGTCGCAAAAGTCACACCTCTATCGCGCGAAGGTGCGCGAATGTTGAGAATGACGAGGCTCGCGCGCGGCATTCGCGAAGGGAGTGATCGCCGAAGGTGACGAAAGTGCCGCGCATCCGAACTTTTTTCGTGAAAGTTCGCGAGCGATGGTGGGGATTCAGAATGTCAAAGAGCGGCGCCGGCAATCGGCGCAGCCCGACGCTGTCAGAGATTTTCCAACATTTGAAGGGGCGGCTTACGCCCCAATAGCTGACGCTAAAGGACCGATTGCGCAGAACATCTCCGGTCGATCGTTTAGTCGCCTTTTCGCGCGACAACAGTTAGCCATCGGGACGGGGCGCTAAAGTAACCTACTCCGTCGTATTCATCGAAAATCAGCTCGGTCCACGGACCGGATGATCGGTAAATCTCACCGGCGACGGTATGATCTAAGTAGTTATAATAGCGCTGATGCTCGTCCCATCCTGGCGCACCACCCGTTTTAAAACTGGCAAAATGCCAGCCCCCTGACTTCAACGCTTTCCAGATTCGGCCTAAAACGTCGGGCAGCCCACTCTCCGGCACATGTAGCAGCGATGCACATGCAACCACCGCATCGAACTCGTTGTTGGCTTCGAGTTCATCAAACCGCATTACTCGCGCACCATGTGCTAGCCGTTTATTGGCAATCGCGGCCATCGCGGTGACACCATCAGTTGCATCGACACGGAAACCAAGTTTCTCCATTGCAACAGCATCAGAGCCGCTTCCACAGCCTAGCTCTAGGATCGTCGATCCAGCCTTCAATCTAGGCAGGAAGGCCATGAGGTCTGGAGACGCCTCATCGGGCCGGTTTCCGACGTACGAACGTGCATTCGCTTCGTAAAAAGCTAGCGTCGCCGTGTCCGAAGCAATGTCCATATTTAGTAGGTATCAATCTCGAAGCCGAGTGTCATCTTCCCACCCAATCGCAGGCCGCAAAAGACACAAAGCCTCAGCCACTTAACGCTTCCCCTTCGCCGCGTTCAGCGCCGCCGCCTCCCGAAACAGCGCCTTCAACGCGCCCTCGTCGATCGCCTCGCCCTCGCGCAAGTCGATCGCGCGGCGGACGTTGCCGTCGAGGCTGGAATTGAACAAACCGGCCGGATCGTCGAGCGCGGCGCCCTTGGCGAAGGTCAGCTTGACCATCGCCTTGTAAGTCTCGCCGGTGCAGATCATGCCGTCGGCATACCAGACGGGCACGCCGCGCCATTTCCACTCCTCGGTCACCCCGGGGATCGCCTGATGGATCAGCGCGCGCAGCCGGGCGAGCGTGTCGCCGCGCCAGTCACCCAGCGACGCGATGCGTTCGTCGATCCGTTCGGATGGGCTCTTGTCGTCGCTCACGCTCCGGCGCCTCGCTTTTGTCCCTTCGCCGTGTAGGGCAGTACGAACATATAGAGTCCGCTGAACAGCAACAAAAACAACGGCGGCAACGGGGAATAGGTGATCCACGCCGGCGGGGTGCCGACCAGAGCCATCGCCGTGAAATTGGCGATCACGGTCGCAGTGAAAAGGATGCCGAGCCAACGGTGGTATTGCCGGATCGATCGCGTCATCGAAATCTCCTCATTCGACTCTGGTTGCGAGCCTCAACCGGCCTTCGCCAGCACGGCTTCGAGCTTGTCGAAATTCTGCTGCCAGCCATATTTGGCGCCGCCGAACGCGCGCGGCTGATCGGGGCGGAAGCCCGCCTGCTCCATGCGCAGATTTGTGCCGCTGGCGGTGGGCGTCAGCGTGAACGTGACGATGCTGCGAAGATCGAAATCCGGGTTCTCGTTGGGAAAGTCCCAGCGATAGGAGAGCGTCTCATAGGGATCGACTTCGAGCACTTCGCAATCGAGCGTGCCGCCCCAATCGCCTTTGAGCTGGAACTGGTGGCCGACCTCGGCGCTGAAATCATTGGGCATCAGCCACTCGGCGATCAGATGCGGTTGCGTGAGCGCGCGCCAGACCTTCTCCGGCGGATGCGGGAAGTCGCGCTCGACGGTGACGGTGAGCGTCTCGGCCTGATCGGTCATTGGTCCATCCTTTTCAGCAGGTCTTCGAGCACGTCGAACTTGCGTTCCCAGAAATCGGTCATCTCGCGCGACCAGTCGATCAGGGGCGCGAGCGCGGCGGGTTGCGCGCTGTAATGCGTCTGGCGGCCCGCATGCCGGTCTCGCACCAGCCCGGCCGACTTGAGCTGGGCGAGATGCTTCGACACCGCCGGCTGCGACACGCCGGCGCGCGCGGTGAGCGCCGCGACGGTCTGCTCGCCTTCGCGGCAGAGCCGTTCGAACAGCGCGCGCCGTGTGGGGTCGGCAAGGCAGCGGAACAGGGCGTCCTGGGCGTGGAGCACGAGTCGATCGATAACCTTTGAGTTATGGGATTTCCATAACCGTTGAGTTATCGATGCGTCAAGCAGCGACCAATGGATTTGCCATCCGCGGTTCTTTACTTAGTCATCCCCGCGAAAGCGGGGACCCATCTCTCACGCGGTCCCACACAATATAACCGTCTTGGCGGTGGAGAATCCTGATGCTGGGTCCCCGCCTTCGCGGGGATGACTATGATGGAGGAGCAGGCCTTATCGGTCCATCTTCAGCCGTGCCCGCCGGAATGATGCGTATCGTCATCGAGCGCCACGCCGCCGGAGCCGCCACCACCCATTCCACCGCCCATGCCCATGCCGCCTCCGCCGCCGCCCTGGCGGCCGCCGCCTTTCTCTCCCTCGCTTTTTCCGCCGCGTCCGCCGGGCGAGGGGCGCGCAGGCCCTTGCGCGGGAATCACGAGACCGGCCGGAATCGGATCGAGATCGAGCGCGGCGCGGATGAAATCGCGGAGCGAGACCACCAGTTCGTGCGTGTGGACCGGATGCCCGGCGACAAGTTCGTGTGCCGCCTGCGCGGCCAGCGCCGCTTGTTGCTCGGTGCCGAGCAGGATGATGTCGGACAGCGCCGCCTCCACCGCGTCGCGGATGCGGCGGCGGCGGTCCGATCCTTCGCCATTGCCGGTAACGCTCAGATCGACCGGAGGCGCGCTGCGCAAGTCCTTCAAATGCGCCGGATCGACCGAGAGATCGCCGGTGAACGATCCGCCCAGCGTCTTGTAGGCCGCGATCAAGGTGCGCAGCCGTTCGTTGATCTGGCGGTTCATCCGCTCGCGGCGCTGCTGGATGGTGACCATCATCAGCAGCCGGATGCCCATCCCGATCAACGTGACCAAAGTCAGCCCGAGCAGGGTCGCGAGCAGGCTGTGCCACGAGCTGAGATCGAGGTTGCGCATCGCGCCCGCCTATTCCACCGGCTTGACCGTCATCCCCGTCCATTTCGCCGCGAACGCCCAGCCGTCGGCGGTCTCGGCGATGATCTTGTCGGTCGGCTTGCCCGAGCCATGTCCAGCGCGCGTCTCGATGCGGACGAGATGCGGCTTGGGCCCGATATCGGCATGCTGGAGCGCGGCGGTGTATTTGAAGGTGTGGCCGGGCACGACGCGATCATCGGTGTCCGCGGTGAAGGCCAGGATCGCCGGATAGGCGACGCCGCTCTTCACATTGTGATACGGCGAATAGGCGTAAAGCGTTTTGAAATCGGCTTCTTTTTCGGGATAGCCGTAATCGTCGACCCAATAGCGGCCGGCGGTGAACTTGTCGAAGCGCAGCATGTCCATCACGCCGACCTCGGGCAGCGAGACGGCGAACAGGTCGGGCCGCTGATTGGTGACGGCGCCGATCAGCAGCCCGCCGTTGGAGCCGCCCTGGATCGCGAGCTGGTCCTTGCCGGTATAGTGCTCGGCCTTGAGATACTCGCCCGCGGCGATGAAATCGTCGAACACGTTCAGCTTGTGCGACAGCCGCCCGGCATCGTGCCACGCCTTCCCGTATTCGCCGCCACCGCGGATATTGGCGACCGCATAGACGCCGCCCTGCTCCATCCACGCCACCGCCGCGGTGGAGAAATAGGGCGTGATCGAGATGTTGAAGCCGCCATAGGCATAAAGCAGCGTCGGCGCGGGGCCGGTGATGCCTATCTTGCGGACGATGAACATCGGGATCTTGGTGCCATCCTTCGACGGGTAGAACACCTGCTTCACGTCGTATCTGGCGGGATCGAACGCGACCTTGGGCGCGGCCCACACGGTCGAGGTGTCGGTGTTCACGTCGTAGCGGTAGATCGTGGTCGGCGTGGCGAAGCTGGTGAAGGCGTAGAAGGTCTCGGGGTCCTTCTCGTCCCCGCCCCCGCCCGAAACCGAGCCGATGCCGGGGAGCTTGACCGAGCCCTCGGCCTTGCCGTCGAGGGCGTAGCGGCGAACTTCCGATTTCACATCGACCAGATAATTGGCAATGATCCTGCCGCCGAGGATCGACGCGCTCTCCAACACCGCGCCCTTCGGGTCTTCGGGCACCAGGTCCGTCACCGGGGGATAGAGCGAGCGCGCCAGCAAATTGGTCGAGACGATCTTCTCGCGCGGGGCGTCCTTGTTGGTCGACCAATAGAAGGTCGCCCCCTCGTTGCCGACCAGGCTCCAGTCGTTCTCCAGCCCGGGGAAGATCACGCGCACCGCGGGCTTGGGCGCGGTCAGATCGACGACCGCGACCTCGTAGCGATTGTCGGTCCCCTCGGTGGTGGTGATGACCAGCCACTTGCCGTCGTCGGTCACCTGCACGCCGTGGCCGCGCTTGGGCTGGTCGGGCGTCGCATAGATCAGGGTGTCGGCCGATTGCGGCGTGCCGAGCTTGTGGAAATAGACCGCCTGGTTCTCGTTGGTCGACTGGAACTTCTCCCCCTCGGGTGGCTTGGGGAAGCGTGAATAATAGAAGCCGCTGCCATCCTTCGCCCAGGCGAGCGCGGAGAACTTCACCCACTCGACATCGTCGTCCATCACCTTTCCGGTGGCGACGTCGAGCACCTTGACCGTGCGCCAATCGGTGCCGCCGTCCTGGATGGTGTACAGCAGCTTGGTCCCGTCCTCGCTCGGCACCCATTCGGCGAGCGCGGTGGCGCCGTCCTTCGACCAGGTGTTGGGATCGATCAGCACGCGCCCGGTGCCGTTCACGCTGTCGCGGACGAACAGCACCGCCTGGTTCTGCAGGCCCTCGTTGTGCGTGTAGAAATAGCGTCCGCCCTTCTTCACCGGCACGCCGAACCGCTCGTAGTTCAGCAGGGTCTTGAGCCGCGCGGCGAAGACGTCGCGGCCGGGAAGCGTGGCGAGATAGGATTGCGTCACTTGGTTTTCGGCGGCGACCCACGCCTCGACTTGCTTGTCGGTGCGCACGTCGTTCTCGAGCCAGCGATAGGGATCGGCGACCTTGGTGCCGAAATAGTCATCGACGACATCGCCGCGCTTGGCATCGGGATAATGGATCGGCGCGGTCATCGCGGGGCTGCTCTCCGGTTGGCTGGTCTGGGCATAGGCGGGACAGGTGGTGGCAAGCAGAACGCCCAGCAAGACACGGCGCATATCGGTATCCCCCGAAATGAAAAGAGGCCGCAGCCTATCAGGCGCGGCCTCCTTGTCGAGTATGGGGATCCCCTCCCCGTTCGCCCTGAGCCTGTCGAAGCCTGTCCTGAGCGCCTGCCTTGGCAGGCAGTCGAAGGGGGCTGTTCTCCCTTGAAAGCGAAGAACAGGGCTTCGACAGGCTCAGCCCGAACGGAGTTGGTGGTCGCGCTTATTAAGCCGCCTGATCGAAGTCCTCATCCGTCATAACCGGGCCCGAATCCTGGCCCTTCGCCGACACATCACGGTCGACGAACTCGATCACTGCCATCGGCGAGGCATCCGAGGCGCGGATGCCGGCCTTGATGATGCGGGTATAGCCGCCGTTGCGCGCCTTGTAACGATCGGCCAGCACGTCGAAGAGCTTCACCAACTGCGCGTCATCGAGCAGACGGGCGTGCGCGAGGCGGCGGTTCGACAAGCCGCCCTTCTTGGCGAGCGTGATGAGCTTCTCCACGTAGGGGCGAAGCTCCTTCGCCTTGGCGACGGTGGTGGTGATCTGCTCATGCTTGATGAGCGCGGCGCTCATGTTGCGGAACAATGCCGCGCGATGGGCCGAAGTCCGCTGCAGCTTACGGCCGCCAACCTTGTGACGCATGTGTCTTTCCTTCGTTCGTCAGGGGGCCGTGTGAGGTACCCCGGGCCAGGTGGAGACGGAGGAGCCCACCAATTCCGTCATCCCAGCGAAAGCTGGGATCTCCATGAGGAACGCATCCGGCTCGAACCGCGAGACCCCAGCTTTCGCTGGGGTGACGGGTTTGGCCGGAAGCTTACCCCATTATCTCCTGCTCGAGCTTCTTGGCCATCTCTTCGATGTTCTCGGGCGGCCAGCCCGGGATTTCCATGCCCAGGCGCAGCCCCATCGAGGAAAGAACCTCCTTGATCTCGTTGAGCGACTTGCGGCCGAAGTTCGGCGTGCGCAGCATCTCGGCTTCGGTCTTCTGGACCAGATCGCCGATATAGATGATGTTGTCGTTCTTGAGGCAGTTGGCCGAACGCACCGACAGCTCGAGCTCGTCGACCTTCTTGAGCAGGTAACGATTGATCTGCTGCGTATCGCCCGAAGCGCCGGCTTCCGCCGCCGGAGCGGCATGGCCGATCGGGGCCGAGCGGGTGATCGCCGAATCGTCGAAGTGAACGAACAGCGCCAGCTGGTCCTGCAGGATGCGGCCGGCATAGGCCAGCGCGTCCTCGGGGGTCACGGTGCCGTCGGTCTCGACCGTCAGCGTCAGCTTGTCGTAATCCAAGTCCTGTCCGACGCGGGTCGGATCGACCTTGTACGAAACCTGGCGTACCGGCGAGTACAGCGCATCGACCGGGATCAGGCCGATCGGCGCATCGGCCGGACGGTTGGCGACCGCGGCGACATAGCCCTTACCGACATCGGCGGTGAGTTCCATGTTGAGCGTCGCACCCTCGTCGAGGTGGCAGATCACCAGATCGGGGTTCATCACCTCGATGTCGCCGGAAACGGCGATGTCGCCAGCCTTCACCTCAGCCGGGCCTGTGGCGGAAAGCTGGAGGCGCTTCGGGCCTTCACCCTGCATCTTGAGCGCGATCTGCTTCACGTTCAGGACGATGTCGGTCACGTCCTCGCGGACGCCCGCCAGCGAGCTGAACTCGTGGAGCACGTTCTCGATCTTGATCGAGGTCACCGCAGCACCCTGCAGCGACGAGAGCAGGACACGGCGCAGCGCATTGCCGAGCGTCAGGCCGAAACCCCGCTCGAGCGGCTCGGCGACGAAGGTCGCCTTGCGCTTGCCATCGCCACCGGCCTTCTTTTCAAGGCCGCTGGGCTTCTTCAGTTCCTGCCAGTTCTTTGCATTAACGGACACGGGCTTCCCCTTGGTTTTGGGCCGGAAGCTGGGCGACTTCGGGCCGTGGAGGGACTCGCTTCCCGGCGCCGCGCGATCAACCGCGCGCCGGGCTCACGAGGACGAAATCAGACGCGGCGGCGCTTGGACGGGCGGACGCCGTTGTGCGGGATCGAGGTCACGTCGCGGATCGAGGTGATCTGGAAGCCGACCGCCTGCAGCGCGCGGAGCGCCGACTCGCGGCCCGAACCCGGACCCTTCACTTCCACTTCGAGCGTACGGACGCCGTGCTCGGCAGCCTTCTTGCCCGCGTCTTCCGCTGCGACCTGCGCCGCATACGGAGTCGACTTGCGCGATCCCTTGAACCCCATCATTCCGGCGCTGGACCAGCTGATCGCATTGCCCTGGGCATCGGTGATGGTGATCATCGTATTGTTGAAGCTGGCGTTCACGTGCGCGACGCCCGCGGTGATGTTCTTGCGTTCACGGCGCCGGATGCGCTGCGGAGCTTGTGCCATGTGGTGTTCCTGACCTTATCTACAAGTGAAGCGAGCCGCCGGAGCGGCTCAAGCTTACTTCTTCTTCCCAGCGATCGGCTTCGCCTTGCCCTTGCGGGTGCGCGCGTTGGTGTGCGTGCGCTGGCCGCGAACCGGCAGGCCCTTGCGATGGCGCAGCCCGCGATAGCAGGCGAGGTCCATCAGCCGCTTGATGTTCATCGCGGTCTCGCGGCGAAGATCGCCTTCCACGGTGTGATCGGCGTCGATCGTCTCGCGGATCTGCAGCACTTCCTGATCGGTCAGGTCCTGCACGCGCCGCTCGGGAGCGATATCCAGCTTCTCTGTGATCGCCTTGGCCTTGGCCGGGCCGATCCCGTGAATATACTGGAGCGCGATCACCACGCGCTTGTTGGTCGGGATGTTGACACCCGCAATACGTGCCATGAACTGTGTTTCCTAGCTCCACGGGGGTGGCATGGCCGCACACGCCCCATCTCATCGCGATGATCCGAAACCCCTGTCCCTGAACGCATAAGCGCGGCGAGCGCAGGAAAGCGCCGCCGGGAACCGGTGTGTCGGAGTGAGTCGCAATTAGGGGCCGTCGCGGCCCCTGTCAAGCGGCCGCGCCCCAGCAATGCGAAAGACATGCATACACGATCCCGACGTCCGTGGCGAGCGCGATCGACGCCACGCTTTTCCTATCGCGGCACAACGATGCGCGCGATCAGGCCGGGCGCATTGTCGTCGAGTTCGAACCGGCCGCCGTGCAATTGCGCCACCGCCTGGATCAGCGAGAGGCCGAGCCCCGCGCCCGGGGCCGAGCGCGCGCTGTCGAGCCGGCCGAAGCGCCGGAGCGCCTGCTCGCGATCCGCGGCGGCGATGCCGGGGCCGCGATCCTCGACCTGGAAGCGCAATTCCCCCTGCCCCTCGCCGAGCCGCAGCACCACCTCTCCGCTGCCCGCCGCATGGCGCAGCGCATTGTCGAGCAGGTTGGTGATCGCCTGCGTCATGAGCTCGCGGTGCAAGGCGAGCGGCGCGGGATGGCCCTCGATCTCCACGCGAAGCACGGTGCCGGCTTCTTCCGCCACCGGCTCATACAATTCGCCGACCTCGTCGATCAGCGCCGACGGATCGATCGTCGTGAAGCGATCGCGCGATACCGCTTCGGAGCGGCTGATCTCGATCAGCATCGACAACATCCGCATGACGAGATCGGTCTCGACCAGCAGACCGCTCAGCGCGGCGTCGCGCTGCGCGGGATCGGCGACCAGCAGCGCGCTTTCCGTACGCGAGCGCAGCCGCGCGAGCGGCGAGCGCAGATCGTGCGCCAGGCTGTCGGTAACGATACGCAATTCAGCCATCAGCCGCTCGAGCTTGTCGAGCATCGCGTTGAGCTGGGTGGCGAGGCGATCGAACGCGTCGCCGCCAGCGGTGCTCGGGGCGCGCCGCGACAGATCGCCCGCGGCGACGCCGGCGACGGTCGCCGCCAGCCGTTCGAGGCGCCGCACGACATAACGCGTCACCACCAGTCCCGCGGCGCTGCCGAGGCCGAGCGAGAGGATCAATGCGAGCAGCAAGGCGCGCTCGATACCGCGCTGCTCCGCCTCCCAATCGGTCAGCAGGCGCCCGTCGAGCAGCCAATACGGGCCGATCGGCCGCAACGCATAGCCCGCCTGCACCTTCGACCAGGGCGCCCCCGCGCCGATCCGTCCGATGCGAAAGGTCACCTCGGTTTGCGGCCAAGGCGTCAGACTCAACGGTGCGGCGCCGAAGATGCGCTGTCCGCGATCGTCGAACACCCCCAATACCAAAGTCGGATCCTGCGGCGAACTGGCGTCGTCGATCGCCCGCTTCAGCCCTTCCAGGCTGCCGGTGCGATAGACCTCGACGAGCGCATCCGCCTGCTCCGTCGCATCGCGGCGCAGCGAGGCGATCGCGTTCTGGTGGAGTTGCTGGCGCACGAACAGCACCAGCGCGAAATTGGTGACGAGCGCGAGCGCGATCGACAGCAGGGCGATCCGCGCGGTGACGGAGAGGCGTATCACGCCTCAGGCGATAGCCGGTATCCCGCGCCGCGCACAGTATGCAGGATCGGGCCCGAAAAGCCCTCTTCCAGCTTGCGCCGCAAGCGCCCGATATGCACATCGACCACGTTCGATCCCGGATCGAAATGATAGTTCCAGATCTTCTCCAGCATCATCGTGCGGGTGACGACCTGGCCGGCATGGCGGGCGAGATATTCGAGCAGGTTGAACTCGCGCGCGCCGAGCGGGATCGCGCGCCCGCCGCGCGTCACGGTGCGGGCAAGCAGATCGACCTCGAGATCGCCGACGGTCAGCCGCGTCACCTGCTTCTCCGCTGCGACGCGATCCTCGCGGCGCAGCAGCGCCTCGATCCGCGCCGAGAGCTCGGCGAAGGAGAAAGGCTTGCAAAGATAGTCGTCGGCACCCGCCTTCAGCCCATCGACGCGGTCGTCGACCGTCGCAAGCGCCGAGAGGATCAAGGCCGGCGTACGGATTCCCGCGGCGCGCACCGCGCCGATCATCGCCAGCCCGTCGATCCCGGGCAGCATGCGATCGGCGATGATGAGGTCGAAAATGCCTTCGCTCGCCAGGAACAGGCCGTCGCGTCCGTCGCGCGCGGTTTCGGTGGAATAGCCCGCCTCGATCAGGCCCTTGGCCAGATAGCCCGCCGTCGCGGCGTCATCTTCGACGATCAGGATCTTGCGCGTCATGGGCGAGTGCTGGATCGTTCCTAGGAGAATAGTCTTAGCCCAAGATGATTATCGGCCGGCGGAAAGCAAGCCTCCCGCCGGCCGCGGCACCCCCGGGAGTTGTTCGGGCGCCGATCCGCAGAACTGGTGCCGACCGGAAAAGGGTCAACCGGCCGGCAGGCCCTTTTCTAGGATCGCGCCCGCGCCACGGCGATGACGCCAATGTGAAGATTTTGTCATAGGCCAAGCCGCACGGGATTAGCGGCGCTAATCCCGAGACGGCGCCGGCCCGACCGGCGGGCAAAGCCCGTCCGACGACGCGGCTTCGCCGCGTCGGGCCTTTGGAAAAGAGGAAGAGAAAGCAGCCCTTCGGCAAGCTCAGGGCGAACGGAGTTTCGAGTACGACCTCAGCCCAAAATCGCGTCGATCGCCGCGGTCACCTCGTCGATCCCGCCCATGCCATCGACGCGCGAGAGGATGCCGCGCGCCTCGTAGATCGGGATGATCGGCGCGGTCTTGGCGCGGTATTCGGCCATGCGCGTGCGCACGGTTACCTCGTTGTCGTCGGGGCGGCGCTTGAACTCGTGGCTGCCGCACACGTCGCAGGTGCCGGGCACCTTGGGCTGCTTGAACTTATCGTGATAACCCGCACCGCACACCGCGCAGGTGAAGCGGCCGGTGATGCGCTCGACCAGCGCATCCTCATCGACCTCGAGTTCGATCACACGATCGAGCTTGCGGCCGTGCGCCGCGAGCAGCCCATCGAGCGAGTCCGCCTGCGCCGCGGTGCGCGGATAGCCGTCGAAGATCGCGCCCTGCCCCGCATCCATCTCGCCGAGCTTGTCGTCGATCAGCTTGGAGACGATCTCGTCCGAGACGAGCGCGCCCGAATCCATGATCTCCGCGACCTCGCGGCCCAGCGGGGAATCGACCTTGCGCTTGGCGCGCAGCATGTCGCCGGTCGAGAGCTGGACCATGCCGCGCTCCTTCACCAGCCGCTCGGCCTGGGTTCCCTTCCCCGCTCCCGGCGGGCCCAGCAGGATGATGTTCAAGGCTACCCCCTCTCCCCCGTTCGGCGCCGTTCCGTCAATGCGTCAGCGCAGGCGCCCGCCCTTCAGCTTGGCCTTCTTGATCAGGTCTCCATACTGGTGCGCCAGCAGGTGCGACTGGATCTGCGTCACCGTGTCCATCGTCACGTTGACGACGATCAGCAGGCTGGTGCCGCCGAGATAGAACGGGATCGACAGCGCCGAGACGAGATATTCCGGCACCAGGCAGATGATCGCCAGATACGCGGCGCCGACCACGGTGATGCGCGTCAGCACATAATCGAAATAGGCCTCGGTATTCTTGCCCGGGCGGATGCCGGGGATGAAGCCGCCATAGCGCTTCAGGTTGTCCGCGGTCTCTTCCGGATTGAACACCACGGCGGTGTAGAAGAACGAGAAGAAGATGATGCCGAAGCCGTACAGCCCCATGTACACCAGCGAGCCGTGCTGGAGGTACTGGTTCAGCGTGATAACCAGATTGCCGTACCAAGTATCCGAATTGGCCGCGCTCTTGCCCAGGAACTGGGTGACGGTCAGCGGCATCAGCAGCAGCGACGAGGCGAAGATCGGCGGGATCACGCCAGCGGTGTTGAGCTTGAGCGGCAAATGGCTGCGATCGGCCTGCATCCCGCGCTGCGTCTGGCGCTTGGGATACTGGATCAGGATGCGGCGTTGCGCGAGTTCCATGAAGCAGATGAACAGCACCAGCAGCACGACCGCGGCGATGATGCCGAGCAGGCGCCCGCCGTCGAGCGAGCCCGAGCGGCCGCCCTCGAGCAGGTTGACGAGCACGGTCGGCAGATTGGCGACGATGCCGGCCATGATGATCAGCGACACGCCGTTACCGATGCCGCGGCTGGTGATCTGCTCGCCCAGCCACATCAGGAACATCGTGCCGCCGACCAGGCTGATCACCGCGACGATGCGGAACAGCATGCCCGGCACGATCACCGCGGCATGGCCCTGCGCCGCACCGAGGCTTTCGAGCCCGGCGGCGATCGCATAGCCCTGCACGATGGTCAGTGCGACGGTGCCGTAACGCGTGTACTGGTTGAGCCGCTTGCGCCCGCTCTCGCCTTCCTTCTTGATCGCGGCGAGCGTGGGCGACAGCGACGTCGCGAGCTGCACCACGATCGAGGCGGTGATGTAGGGCATCACGCCCAGCGCGATCAGCGACATGCGCTTCAGCGAGCCGCCCGAAAAGGCGTTGAAGAAATCGAGCACGCCACCCTGCGTCTGGTTCGCGAGGAAGCTTAGCTGGGTCGGATCGATGCCGGGCAGCGGCACGTAGCTCAGCATGCGGAACACGATCAGCGCGCCGATCGTGAACCACAGTCGCTTGCGGAGGTCGGTCGCCTGCGCGAGCTTCGACAAGCTGAGGTTGTTGGCGAGTTGGTCGGCTGCGGATGCCATTGTGCTGGTGTGATCCTGAAACAAGAACGGCGGAGATGCGTTATTCCGCGCCCCCGCCGCTCATATAAGCGTCCATTCGGCCTTGTCACCCATCACTGTCGCAATGGGTGCGAAGGTTACTTCTTGGCGGCGGCCTGCTTGGCTTCCTTGTCGGCCTTGCGCTCGCGATACTTCACGCCCTTCTTGGCGGCGGCCTTCTCGGCGGCGGGCACGATCTCGGGGATCGTCACGCTGCCGCCGGCCTTCTCGACCGCCTCGATCGCGCTCTTCGAGGCGCCTGCGACGGTGAAGGTCAGCTTGGTCGAGAACGCGCCCTTGCCGAGCAGGCGGACGCCGTCCTTGCCGCCACGTGCCAGGCCGGCTTCCTTCAGCGCGGCATGGTCGAGCGACGCGCCGGCCTTCAGCTTGCCGGCATCGACGAGCTTCTGGATCGCGCCGAGGTTCACCTCGGCATAATCCTTGGCGAAGATGTTGTTGAAGCCGCGCTTCGGCAGACGCATGTGGAGCGGCATCTGGCCGCCCTCGAAGCCGGCGATCGACAC
>Ga0153956_1001640_pt1 | contig 18908 bp, 21 predicted proteins | sample TSFL040MetaG_FD_104704 | JGI IMG/M metagenome (GOLD analysis project Ga0153956, IMG submission 104704) | Attine ant fungus gardens microbial communities from Florida, USA - TSFL040 MetaG | ecosystem: Host-associated > Fungi > Mycelium > Unclassified | place: USA: Florida, Wekiwa Springs...
TGAAATGCCGGATGCCGCCGAGCATGTGATGCAGCAGCGCCCAGGTGTAGCCGAGCAGAATGAGCTGCCCGAACCACGACGAGAAGAAATCGTTGATGAGCTCGAACTGGCCGGCCGGGCCCGAAACGGCGAGCAGCCACCAGGCGACCAGGATCGTTCCGAAATAAAGCGCGCCGCCGGTGATCCGGTGCACGATCGACATCACCATCGTGGGGGTCAGGCGATAGATCGAAAGATGCGGCGAGAGAGGGCGCTCGACCTTGGTTTCCGCCATCATGACCTCCCGAGCCTGCTTATTCCTTCAGCGGAAACCCTGGCATTCCTGGTTTCCCGGCTGGTTCTTCGTATAGAACGAAACTAATCAGCAAAAACTAGACCGCAATCAGTATTCGGCATAGCCTCCCTTCGCCAAAGGCGAAGGCTAGCCGTTATGCGTTTCGATTTGACCGACCTGGCCCTGTTCCGCGACGTGGTGGAAGCGGGCAGCATCACGCATGGCGCCGAACGTTCGCACCTCGCACTGGCCGCCGCAAGCACCCGCATCCGCAACATGGAAGAAGCGGTAGGTGCCTCCCTCCTGATCCGCAAGCGGCAGGGCGTGGTGCCGACGCCGGCCGGCCGCACGCTCTTGCAGCACGCGCGGGCCATGCTCACGCAGGCCGAACGGCTGAAGGAAGACCTCGGCGCCTATGCGGGGGGCGCGGCGGGCCAAATTCACTTTCTCTCCAACACCAACGCCATGACCGAGTTTCTGCCGGAGGCGCTGAGCTCGTTTCTCGCCACCCATCCGCATGTCAGCGTCGATCTCGAAGAGCGGCTTTCCGACGAGATCGTGGGCCTGATCGCCGAGGGCGGCGCGGATATCGGCATCGTCGCGGGCACCGTCGATACCGGCTTGCTGCAGACCTTCCCCTTCCATAACGACCGTTTCGTCCTCGTCGTCGCGAGCGACCATCCGCTCGCGGAAAAAGAAAAAGTGGTTTTCGCCGACGTGCTCGACCGGGACTTCGTCGGGCTCGACCGCGCCAGCGCCCTGCAGCGGTTTCTCGCCGCCAAGGCCACGCTCGCCGGCAAGCAGATCAAGCTCCGGGTGCAGCTCAGGAGTTTCGACGCGGTATGCCGCCTCGTCGAATGTCATGTCGGCATCGGCGTGGTGCCCGAAACCACCGCCGTCCGCTCCGTCCGCTCGATGGCGATCAAGATCGTCCCGCTCACGGACCCCTGGGCGGCGCGCGACCTGAAGATCTGCGTGCGCGACGTGAAGGGCTTGCCGCCCTATGCCCGGCAGCTCGTCGAGCATCTGCGCGCCACATCCTGACGCGCCGCCGCCGTATTTCGGGCTTGTGTTTTCAGGGTTTATTTTCTGTTAACGAATTACAGAACTAATGTGCCCGCGGGGCCTTGATGCCGGGGGAGCCTTGCGGATCGCGCTTCTTAAAAGCGTCGGATTCTCCTTCTTAAAAGGCCCGTGCCGAAACATTCGAGATCCTTCGCGATGACGCAGGGCGCCAAATTCCTCCGCTTTCTTTCCCTCGCCGCTCTTCTCGTTCTTTTCGCATTCCCCGCCCGCGCCGACGAATTGCACACGCTGATGGTCGGCCATCAGAGCCGCCAGTATCTCGTGCACACGCCGCCGGGCTGGCAGCCGGAAACCCCCGGTCCGGTCGTGGTCGCGCTGCACGGCATGCTGCAATCCGAAGAAGGCATGAACTCCTATCTCGGCCTCAACCAGGTCGCGGACCGCGAAAACTTCGCCGTCGTCTATCCGCACGGCCTCGGCAATGCGTGGAAGGACGGCCGCGCGCCGCAGCTTCGCATGACCTTCTGGTCGCCGCCTTCCGACGATGTCGAATTCCTGGCGAAACTTGTCGGCACGCTCGCGGAAAAACGTTTCGCCGATCCGTCGCGCGTCTACCTCATGGGCATCTCGAACGGCGGCTACATGGTCTACCGCATGGCCTGCGAGCGCCCCGAGATGTTCGCCGCCTTCGCGACGCTCAGCGCCACCGTGCCGAGCTACTATGTGAACAGCTGCAGGCCGTCGCGGCCGGTCCCCGTGATGATGATGAACGGCACGGCCGACATGATCGTGCCGTTCTTCGGCAACGGCCTGCCCGGCTCGATGTCGCTTCTCCCCGTGACGCAGACCGCGAAACTGTTCGCGAAGATCAACGGCTGCGACAAACCCGCCGAAGCGCCGGTGCCGGGCCGCCGCGCGAGCATGGGCACTTCGGTCACGCTGATCTACTGGAACCAGTGCCGCGACCAGTCGGCGGTCATCTTGTTCCGGGTGAACGGCGGCGGGCATCAGTCGCCGTCGATCGGCGAGGGCCGCCATACGCCCGCCGGCCTGCAGATGCTCGGCATGCGCAATCACGACATCGACGCGGCGGAGGAAGTCTGGGCCTTCTTCAAGCACTACGACCTGTCGATGACGGCGAGCATTCCCGCCGGCGAGCAGCGCGCCGCCATCGGCGCGCGCTAATCGTCAGCGCGCGATCAGCGCCCAGTAGTCGAGATCGAGAATGACGGCGGGGTCGTAATCCTCGCCCGTTTTCAGCGGGAAATCGCCGCACGGCCTGTCTTTCGTCGCGATCGTGCGGAGGCGCAGCGCGCCGATATCCTTCCGCTTCGGAATTTCGCGGCATTCCAGCACTTCGCTCCATGCGAACACCGTGTTGCCCGCGAACAGCGGCGCGACATGCCGCCCGCCATTGATCGCCGCGACATGAAACGCGTTCTCCAGCCCGTTGAAGGAAAGCGCGCGCGCGAGCGAGATGACATGCCCGCCATAGATCAGCCGGCGGCCGAACCGTCCCTGCGCGCCGTGGAACTGGTCGAAATGCACGCGCGCGGTGTTCTGGTAGAGCCGCGTCGCGATCTGGTGCTCCGCTTCCTCCACCGTCATGCCGTCGCGATGATCGATCTTCTCGCCGGGCTGGTAATCCCTGAAGCGGCGCGCGCTTCCGGCGAGGATGTAATCGTAGCCTTTGGCCTTCAGCTTCGGCACGGCGCCGCCGAGCATCCTCACGTCGACATGACCGGGAAGCTGCGGCACTTTCGCTTCGGGCGCGGGCGCGCTTTCCGCGCGCTTCCGCACCATCACCCAGCGCACGTAGTCGAGGACGGCCTTGCCGCGCTGGTTGAAGCCTTTCGAGCGCACGTAAACGACGCCCGACTGCCGGCTGGAATTCTCGCGCAGGCCGGTCACTTCCGACGTCGCGGTGAGCGTGTCGCCGGGATAGACCGGCGCGAGGAAGCGGCAATCCGCGTAGCCGAGATTGGCCACGGCGTTGAGCGAAATATCGGGGACGGTTTTTCCGAAGACGATGTGAAAGACCAAAAGATCGTCGATCGGCGCGCGCGGATAGCCGGTCTTCTTCGCGAAGGTATCGGCCGACTGCACCGCGAAGCGCGGGCCGAACAGTCCGTTGTAAAGCGCCACGTCCCCGGCCGTCACCGTGCGCGGCGTCGCGTGGCGGATGACCTGGCCGAGCCTGAAATCCTCGAAGAAATTTCCCGCTCCGCTCACTTTCACGCCCTCGTCCTGATCGCGTCCGCGAGCGCCACCGTGCGGGCGGCGATATCGGCGTGCATGATCTCGACCATGCGGCCGTCGAGCGAGATCACGCCTTTCCCCTTGTTCTCGGGGAGCGCGAAGGCATCGACGATCTTCTTCGCGGCCGCGACTTCCTCGGGCGAGGGCGAGAAGACCTCGTTGCAGGGCTCGATCTGCGCCGGGTGCACGAGCGTCTTGCCGTCGAAGCCGAGATCGCGCCCGTCCTCGCACTCGAGCCGGAAGCCCTCGATATCCTTGATGTCGTTGAAGACGCCGTCGAGCACGTCGAGTCCCTGCGCGCGGCCCGCGAGGATCGTCTGCGAGAGCGCCGTCAGCCACGGCCGCCGGCCCGGCACGAAGCGCGACCGCGTTTCCTTCGCGATGTCGTTCGTTCCGAGCACCAGCACCGAGAGCCGCGTCGTCGCGTCTTTCGCGGCCCCCGCGATCGAGGCGATGTTCAGGATCGCCTGCGGCGTCTCGATCATGGCCCAGACCTGCAGCGCGCGCGGCGCGCGCGAGAGCCTGTTGCCGATCGCCTGCAGCTGCTCGGCGGAAGCGACCTTCGGAACCAGCACGGCGTCCGGCTGCGCCGCCATCGCCGCGTTGAGATCGTCCATCGCCCACGGCGTCTCGAAGCCGTTGACGCGGATCACCACCTCGCGCGGGCCGAAGCCCTTGGCCTTCACGGCGGCGGCCGTCTGCTCGCGCGCGGCGGCCTTCGCTTCCGGCGCGACCGCGTCCTCGAGATCGATGATGATGGCGTCGGCGGGCAGCGTGCGCGCCTTCTCCAGCGCGCGCGCGTTCGATCCCGGCATGTAGAGCGCGCTGCGGCGCGGACGGATATTCTGATGCATGAAAGCCCCGTGTATTCCGGGACAAAGTAGCTTTGTGACAAACGCGTGCCAACCCGTCATTCCGGGGGCGCGAGCGCAAGCTCGCAAGCCCGGAATCCCGAGAAAGCGCCGGATTCCGGACCGGCGCGCAAGGACGCGCTCCGGAATGACGGAGTCCCGGCCGGAGAAGGAATTACTTCAGAAAAATATAAATCGCCCGATACGGCACGCGCACGATCTCGCCTTCGCGCGCCTCGTCGCAGGGCGCGGACGGTGCCGCGCCGCCTTCGGTCGCAACCCGCAAAACCGCTTTCGCCTGCGCGAACACGCCTTCGCCTTCGCGGGACACGATGTCGAGCAGCAGCCAGGGAATGTCGCCCGCCTGTGGCGCGGGCGCGCTGGCTTTCGGCGCGCCGATCACCTTGCCGCCGTCCGGCGCTTCCCATGCCGGGCCGCCGTAATGCTTGCCGAAGGGATTTCCCTGCGCGTCGAAGAGATCCGCTTCGGGCCCCTTGTGCAGCCACGCGATCTCGCCCCTGCCGTTCTTTCCGCAGGCGTAAATCTGCGCGCCGCGCGCGGAGACTTCGAGATAGGTCGAGAGCGAAACCGGCGGCCTGATCGCCGCCGGCAGGTTGTCGAGCGGGATTTTCCCGCTCACGCCGCCTTCTTTTTCGGCGCGATCAGCTTGCGGTTCACCAGCACCTCGGCGATCTGGATCGCGTTCAGCGCCGCGCCCTTGCGCAGGTTGTCGGAGACGCACCAGAAGGCGAGGCCGTTCTTGACCGTCGGATCGGCGCGGATGCGCGAGATATAGGTCGCATCCTCGCCCGCCGCCTCGAACGGCGTGATGTAGCCGCCGTTTTCGCGCTTGTCGACGACGAGAATGCCCGGCGCGGCGCGCAGCGCTTCGCGCGCTTCGTCGACGGTGATCGGCTTTTCGAACTCGACATGCACCGCTTCCGAGTGGCCGATGAACACCGGCACGCGCGCGCAGGTCGCGACGAGTTCGATCTTCGGGTCGAGGATCTTCTTCGTCTCCTCGACCATCTTCCACTCTTCCTTGGTGGAGCCGTCGTCCATGAAGACGTCGATGTGCGGGATGACGTTGAAGGCGATGCGCTTGGTGAACTTCTTCGGCTCTTCCGAGCCGCCCGCGCCATAGACCGCGCGCGTCTGCGAGAACAGCTCGTCCATCGCGTCCTTGCCCGCGCCCGACACCGACTGATAGGTCGCGACGACGACGCGCTTGATCGCGGCAAGGTCATGCAGCGGCTTCAAGGCGACGACGAGCTGCGCCGTCGAGCAGTTCGGGTTGGCGATGATGTTCTTCTTGCCGTAGCCCGCGGCGGCATCGGCATTCACCTCCGGCACGACGAGCGGCACGCCGGGGTCGTAGCGCCAGGCCGACGAGTTATCGATCACGACGCAGCCCTGCGCCGCGATCTTCGGCGACCATTCCTTCGAGACGGAGCCGCCCGCCGACATGAGACAGATGTCGGTGTCGGAGAAATCGTAATGCTCGAGCGCCTTCACTTTCAGCGTGCGGTCGCCGTAGGAAACCTCGACGCCCTGCGAGCGGCGCGAGGCGAGCGGCACCACCTCGTCCGCCGGAAAACGGCGCTCACTGAGGATTTCGAGCATCTCCCGGCCGACATTGCCGGTGGCTCCTGCGATCGCGACCTTGTAACCCATCGTTCTGTCTCTTCGGGCCGCCCGCGGCGGCTATCTGGCTATCTGTCTGAAAGGACGCGGCTTCTACGCGAGAAAGCCCGCGCCCGCAACGCGGCTGTCATATCACAATCGCGGCGTCCGGCCAGCCCGGACGGAATTATGGCAACCGCCCGAGATTGACCCTCGCGCGCGCGCTCTTTATTCGCTGCATCTCCCGTCCACGTTCGGATTCGCAGCCAGATTCACAACAATGTCCCGCAGAATGTTCCGTGTCGGCCGCTCCCGCACCGGCCTTGGCCTGTTCGCCACCCGCCTCATCAAGCGGCGCACCCGCATCGCCGAATACAAGGGCCCGCTCCTGAACGCCAAGGAAGCCGAGCGCGCCGAAAACCGGGGCAACCGCTATCTTTTCACGATCAACAGCCGCTGGACCATCAACGGCACCCCGCGCAGGAACCTCGCGCGCTACGCCAACCATTCCTGCAACCCCAACGCCGACCCCATCATCAAGCAGCGCCGGATCTTCATCAACGCGCTGCGCGACATCCAGCCGGGCGAGGAGATCGTCTACGATTACGGCAACGATTACCTGAACAACGTCATCGGCAGATCGAACTGCAAATGCAGCCGCTGCCGCAAGCGCCGGGCCAGGAAGGCGCGCGAGCGCCGGGAAACGATGAAGCGCAAGGCCAAAAGAAAGAGCAAGCGAAAGGCCGGGCGGAGCCCGGCCAAAAAGACCAAAAAGACAAGGAACAAAAGGGCCGGGAAAACGGTCCGGTCCGCCTGATTCCGTCTCCCCGGCCGAAAGATGCCGCCAAATCGCGGATTCCGCGGAACATTTGGCGTTGTTACGCATCGTCATGACGGGTATATGAGGCAGGAAGTCCGGCCTGATCCGGAGGATCGTGAGGAAATATGCGTCTCGGTGCGTTGCTCGCTCTCACTGCCGCGCTTGCGGTCGCCGCCAGCGTTCCCGCGGATGCACAGCCGCGCAAGAAAGAGAACCGGGAGCATTTCAGCATCACGGTTCACAAACAGCGCAGCTATCTCGACGCCGGCACCGAAGTGCGGCCGGGCGAGAAGGGCTATCACGAATATTACTATTACCTGACGTCGCAGTATCCGACCTACGGCCCGGCCAACGACAGCCGCGATTTCCGCTGGCCGCTGCCGGAACGCTTCGAGCTGCCCGGCTTCGGGTTCTGAGCACGCCCCGAAAAGCGGGTCCGTCTAGCGCGTCGCGACGAGAAACTGCCGCGGGAACGGAAGCAGGACGCTTCCGTCCCTGAACGGCGGGAATGCATCCGCGATCAGCGCCAGATAACGATCGAGATATCGCTTGCGCTCGTCTTCATCGAGCGGCGCGAGAAACGGGCGCAGCCCGCTCCCCTTGAACCACTCCACGATCGCTTCCGCGTTCGCGAGCGAATGGAAATAGGTCGTCCGCCACACCTCGACCCGGGCGCATAGCGGCCTGAGCAGACCGTAGTACCAGGCCGCGCTCTCGATCGGCGTGCGCGCGCCGGAAACCTTCGCGAGCTTTCCCGCCCACGGCCCGTCCGCCGCGACCTCGCGCATCAGCCTGTGTGCTGTCTCGTTGAGGTTGTCGGGCATCTGCACCGCGAGGCTGCCGCCCGGCGCGAGCTTTTCGATGAGCCGCGGAAAGAGCCGCGCATGATCGGGCACCCACTGAAAGACGGCGTTGGCGAGAATCACATCGAACGGGCCGGGGTCGCGCCAGCTGCCGACATCGGCGATCTCGAATTTGATTTTCGGCAGCCGCTTGCGCGCGGCCTCGATCATGTCGGCGGAACTGTCGAAGCCGGCGATCTCCGCGCCGGGAAAAAAGGCGGCGAGGACTTCCGTGGAATTGCCCGGACCGCAGCCGGCATCGACGGCGCGGCGCGCGGTCATGGTCGGCACCGCGCTCAGGAGATCGCGCACCGGGCGCGTGCGCTCGTTCTCGAAGGCGGTGTACTGTTTGGCCGACCAGCTCATCCCTCGCCTTTCGGGCAGCGGCCGGATCGCCGGTCAGGCCGCGAGTTTTTCGAGTTCCGCCAGGATCGCATCCGCCATTTCGCGGGTGCCGACGCTCGACGAAGCGTTGCCTTTGATGTCGGCGGTGCGCAGGCCCTTGTCGAGGGCGGCCGCGATCGCCTTTTCGATCATGTCGGCTTCCTTCGTCATGCCGAAGGAATAGCGCAGCATCATGCCGAGCGAGCCGATCATCGCGATCGGGTTGGCGAGGTTCTTGCCGGCGATATCCGGCGCCGAGCCGTGCACGGGTTCATACAGCGCGCGGCGCTTCCTGGTCTTCGCGTCGACTTCGCCGAGCGAAGCCGAGGGCAGCATGCCGAGCGAGCCGGTGAGCATCGCGGCGACGTCGGAAAGAATGTCGCCGAACAGGTTGTCGGTCACGATCACGTCGAACTGCTTCGGCGCGCGCACGAGCTGCATGCCGAGCGAGTCGGCAAGATTGTGCTCGAGCTTCACGTCCCTGAACTCGCGCTCATGCACCTGCGTGACGACCTCTTTCCAGAGCACGCCCGACTTCATCACGTTGTTCTTCTCGGACGAGGTGACCTTGTTGCCGCGCTTGCGCGCGAGATCAAAGGCGACGCGGGCGATCCGTTCGATCTCGTAGGTGTCGTACACCTGCGTGTCGACCGCGCGCTTCTGGCCGTTGCCGAGATCCGTGATCGTCTTCGGCTCGCCGAAATAGACGCCGCCCGTGAGCTCGCGCACGATGACGATGTCGAGGCCCTCGACTAGCTCGCGCTTCAGCGAAGAGTCGTCCGCGAGCGCCGGATAGCAGATCGCCGGGCGCAGATTGGCGAACAGCTGCAGGTCTTTCCGCAGCCGCAGCAGCCCCGCTTCCGGCCGCGCGTCGTAAGGCACGTCCGCCCATTTCGGGCCGCCCACCGCGCCCAAGAGAATCGCGTCGGCCGCCAGCGCCTTCTTCATCGCGTCTTCGGAGATCGCCTTTTTATGCGCATCAAAAGCCGCGCCGCCGACGAGGTCTTCCTCGACGTTGAATTTCGCGGCGCCCCGCCTGTCGAAGAACTCGATGACGCGCCGGGTTTCGGCCATGACTTCGGGGCCGATCCCGTCGCCGGGAAGGAGCAGAAGATTGATCGTGGTCATGTGATTACGCCCAGGGACGCTTTTCGGCGAGCTGCTTTTCGTAGGTTTGGATCTTCGGCGCCTTCTCCATCGTGAGCCCGATGTCGTCGAGGCCGTTCAGCAGGCAGTGCTTGCGGAACGGATCGATGTCGAACTTGATCGAGCCGCCGTCCGGCCCGGTGATCTCCTGCTTCGCGAGATCGACCGCAAGGCGCGCATTGGCGCCGCGCTCGGCGTCGTCCATCAGCTTGTCGAGGTCTTCCGGCGAGACCTTGATCGGCAGGATGCCGTTCTGGAAACAGTTGTTGTAGAAAATGTCCGCGAACGAGGTCGAGATCACGCAGCGGATGCCGAAGTCGAGCAGCGCCCACGGCGCGTGCTCGCGCGAGGAGCCGCAGCCGAAATTGTCGCCCGCGACCAGAATCTTCGCGTTCCGGTAGGCCGGCTTGTTCAGCACGAAATCCGGGTTTTCGCTGCCGTCCTCGTTGTAGCGCATCTCGGCGAACAGGCCCTTGCCGAGCCCGGTGCGCTTGATCGTCTTCAGGTACTGCTTCGGGATGATCTTGTCGGTGTCGACATTGATCTGCTTCAGGGGGGCCGCGACCCCGTCCAGAACGGTGAATTTTTCCATGGTTTTCCTCGCGAGGCGGGGTTGTACCCCCTCGTCCCGGCATTTTCAAACGGCAACAGCTTCAGGCTCCCGCCGAGGCCTCGATCCGCTCCATATCCTCGTCGGAAAGCCCGAAATGGTGGCCGATTTCGTGCACCAGCACATGCGTCACGATATTGCCGAGCGCCTCCCGGTGCTCGGCCCAGTAATCGAGGATCGGCCGCCGGTAGAGATGCACCGTATTGGGAAGCATGCCGGTTTCGGGCGCGGCCCCTCCCTGCGCGAGCCCGATGCCGGTGAAGAGGCCGAGCAGATCGTAAGGCCCCGCCTCCAGCTCGCTCAGCACTTCGTCCGCGGGAAAGTCCTCGACGCGGATCACGATGCCCTCGCACAGCGCGCGGAACTTCGCCGGCAGCCGCCTGAACGCGGTATCCGCGAGTTGCTCCAGTTCGGCGAGCGAAGGCGCTTCGGCGTCCTGCCATTCCATAATCCGAAACGTAGCGGGCTTCCGTCCCGCCCGGAAGCCGCCCACGCTTCGGCCATCTTGTTCGTTCCATGGTGCCGCCGGCCCGGCCGCAACGACGGCGTGCCGGGGCTTTACTGAAGGGCCGCTTGATGGGAAGTGAGGTTCCGGTGCAACGACAAGTCCCGCAAGAAAAACGACAACGGTTGGTTCGCTTGCTGATCCGTTTCATGCTCGCCGCCGCGATTCTGTTTCCGGCCGCCGCCGCCGCGCAAACCTCGCCGCTGCCGAAATTATGGACGCACGAGTCCTACATCGACGACGTCACCGGCACCGACAAGCTCGACGTCGACGATCCGCTCAAGGTCTTCGCCTTCGTGCTGAACAGCCTGCCGAGCGGCGTGCATGTCTATCCCACCGAGAATTATTACTACTTCCGCTTCCTGCATAACGGCACGCCCTATTCGGGCAACATCCGCATCGAGGTGAGCGACAGGGAGCCGGCGCTTCACTTCGCCTATTACAAGACCGAAACGCCGTGGCACCCCGAGGAAAACGCGAAAGAGGTCACGCTCGGCAAGGAGCAGGGCGTGCTGCTGGAGAAGAAGGACCGCTTCCTTTACCGCGTCGCCTATCAGGACAAGAGCGTCCTGTTCGCGTTGAACGATCTCTCGAAGGCGCGGCCTCCGGCCGACGGGCTTGCGCCGGGCGAGCATTTCATCGGCCCGATCTTCGACGACTCGGGCGTGCGTTTCTTCCTTGTCTTCAATTCGAGGCTCAAGCTGTTTCTGTACGTGCTCGACGAAACGGCGAAGCCGACGGAAGAACTGCTGCCGCTGAAACCGGGAAGCCGCATCTCGCTCGGCCGCCGCACGGGCTTCGCCTATTTCCAGGACCTCAAGCTCGACCGCAAGATCCTCATCGGCGTCCTCGAGGACAATCTTCTCCTGAATACGTATTTCGACGGCCCCTTCGACCAGCTGCCCGACAACTTCATCGAGGGCGACACGCTCCGGGAAGCGATCCTTGCGGTGAGCCCGCAACTCGCCGGCAGGATCGACCGTTACGGCCGCGCGCTCGACCGCAACATCCGCTACTCGATCAAGCCCTACCTCGCTTATGTCGAGCCGAAGGATCTCGAGCCGGTCGAAGCCTGCGCGAACAAACGGCGGAACGGCGACGGCTATTACGAATGCTTCGACGCCGACAAGCGCGGACAGGCGAACGCCGGACAGGCCCCGGCGAAACAAAAGGCCGCCGGCAAGAAATCCGCCGGGCCGCGCAGCAAGAAAAATTCCCGCAAATGAAAACGGGCCGGCGAAAGCCGGCCCGTCCATCGGTGTTGGGTGAACTCGCCCGCTTACCAGCAGTAGGCGTACCAGAGGCTGGTGCCGGGGATGTGGCAGGCGCCCGGCCACCAGACCGCGCGACCGCGGCCACGGCCGCGCCAGTAACCGCGACCGCCGCGATAACCACGATTGCCGCGATTGCCCCGGTTACCGCGATTGCCGCGATTGCCGCTGCCCCGGTTACCCCGGTTGCCGCGATTGCCGCTGCCGCGATTATTATTATTATTTTTGGCAACGGCGTCGGTCGTGGCCGCCAGCGTGAAGCTGGTGATCGCCACCGCGCTGAGGCAGTACATGGTAACGGCGAAGAATCCCGCCACCACGCGCGCCAGGATCGATCTCTTCTCCATGGATCCGCTCCTTTCGTCTCTGTGTTTGTGCAGCGTTACATCGAACGTTCGAGCGCATCAGAAAGTTCATTTCGATGACGATGATCGGAAGGTTGCGCGCCGGCATTTTTGAATCGGAAGATCCGGCGCTCGCTCCCTGCGTTGAAGCCTATGGGAGACTATCCTAAAGTTCAACAACCCGCTCATAGTTCGATGCAGATGAACGAATATTCAGTTCCATCCGAAAACCGGTTTTTTGCCGGTTTCCGGCAGCGCAGCCTAGCCTTTCCTCGCCCTTGATCTGTGATCCCCGGCACATTCAATCCGCTTTCCTTCCTGCATCGGTAGGCCCATGGCGAAGCAGCACAGCTACATCCTCGGCATGAACGCTTACGATCACGACGTCAGCGTATGCCTGTTGCGCGACGGAGCGATCGCCTTCGCGATCATGAAGGAGCGGGTCAACCGCCGGAAACACGCGAGCGGTTTCTACAGGGAGGCGGTCGACTACGTGCTGAACGCCGAAGGCATCACCCTCGACGACGTGAGCCTCGCGGTGCGCAACTGCTACATCCTGCCGGTCGAGGAGATGGAGCGGCGCCTCATCTCCTTCGACGTGCCGAATTTCATCGACGAGGACGACCGCCCCCTCACGGAAAAAGATCCGCTGTTCCTGAACAGGTCCGGCAAGGCCGTCACGATCTCGCACCATCTCGCCCACGCCTACAGCGCCTTCGCCGCCTGCCCCTTCGAGGAAGGCGCGGTGATGATCGTCGACGGCGTCGGCAGCTATCGGGCCGACGCGATGGACAACGATCCCGCCTCGAACGGCGTGAGCCCGCTCGCGCGCGAGTCCGAGAGCTATTACACCTTCAAGGGCGCGGAGCTGAAAACGCTGAAGAAGGTCTGGCTCGCGCCGAGCCGCGGCTTCCTCTCCGACGAGTTCTACAACATGGCCGGCTTGGGCGCGCTCTACAGCCGCGCCTCCACCTATGTGTTCGGCGACTGGAACAAGTGCGGCGAGCTGATGGGGCTCGCGCCCTACGGCCGTCCGAACGCCGTGAAGCCGTTCATGCACATGGAGAACGGCGAGCTTGTCGTGCCCGACTGGGGCATCGACATGAACCAGCCCTGGCTGATGGACAGCGGCGAAAAATGGGAAAGCAGCCCTTCGATGAAGCACTGGGAGGATGTCGCCTGGCGCGTGCAGGACGATACCGAAAAGGTGCTGCTCGCCCGCGCGCGCTGGCTGCGCGAGACGACCGGCGCGAAGAACCTCGTGATGGCGGGCGGCGTCGCGCTCAACTGCGTCGCCAACGGCAAGCTCGCGCGCGAAGCGGGATTCGAGAACGTCTGGATTCAGCCGGCGGCGGGCGACGACGGCATCGCCATCGGCTGCGCGCTGTACGGCCATCTCGCGATCCAGAAGAAGCCGCGCGAATTCAGGATCGCCCACGCCTATTTCGGCCGCCCCTACGGCGACGACGAAGTGCAAAAAGCCGTCGGTCCCGCGCTGATCCGCGCCGCGACGAAGCAGGCGAAAAGCGGCGACATCTGCCGCGACACCGCCAAGGTGCTCGCGGAAGGCAACGTCGTCGGCTGGTTCCAGGGCGGCTCCGAATTCGGCCCGCGCGCGCTCGGCCACCGCAGCATCATCGCCGACCCCCGCAAGGCGGAGATGAAGGACATCCTGAACAGCCGCGTGAAGCATCGCCAGCCGTTCCGGCCCTTCGCGCCGATCGTGCTGGCGGAACGCGCGCACGAGATTTTCGAGGGCGGCCACGACTCGCCCTACATGCTGATGGCGAAGAACGTCCGTCCCGCGTGGCGCGACAGGATCCCCGCGATCGTCCATGTCGACGGCACCGCGCGCGTGCAGACGGTGACGGAGCAATCGAGTCCGCGGCTCCATCGCCTGCTCAAGGAATTCGACAAGCTCACCGGCGTGCCGGTGCTCGTGAACACGTCCTTCAACGTGAAGGGCGAGCCGATCGTCGAGACGCCGCGGGATGCGATGGAATGCTTCCTCACCACCGGCATCCATTATCTCGCGATCCACGATCTCCTGATCGCCAAGAGCGCGCTGCAGCCGCTGATGCTGAAGCTCCTGCGCTTCTTCACCGATGTCGGCGACATCGTGCGCGAGACCGCGAAAGCCTAGACGATTCGATTCTCGCAGGCGTTCGGCGCGCGCACGCCGCGCGTTCGCATCCCGGCCGGATTCCCCGCCGGAACCTATGCGGCGCTTTTGCGTTTTCTTTCACCCGGCAAACAAAAAGCCACGACGATGCCGCGTTGCTGAACGCGAGATGAGATTTCGCGTCAGTCCTCGTTCAGTGCGCGGCGGCGAAGATCCGGGCATCGATGCAACGACCAACGAGGGAGTTACTCATGAAAAAAATCATTCTCGCTGCAGCGGCCGCCGGCGCGCTTTCGCTCGGCACGCTTTCCTTCGCGGCGCCGGGCTTCGCCGCGGCCGGCTTCCATCCCGGCACGCCGGTTGCGGGGTCGAACGTCATCCAGGCGCGCTGCTGGCGAAACGCATACGGCCGCACCGTCTGCAACAACCGTCCCTACCAGCGCTGCTGGTGGAGATACGGCCGCCGAATCTGCCGCTGGTAATTGCGCACAAAAACCCGAACAAACGAAAAGGGCGCACTCGGTGCGCCCTTTTTTAATTTTCGGACGTTCGGCCCGTGCGCACAGGCGGCGTTCTTATGCAGCATTCTTATGCAGCGTTCTTGGGCCACTCGCGGATATCGACGAAGTGGCCGGCGATCGCCGCCGCCGCCGCCATCGACGGCGAGACGAGATGCGTGCGGCCCTTGAAGCCCTGACGGCCCTCGAAGTTGCGGTTCGAGGTCGAGGCGCAGCGCTCCTCGGGCTTGAGCTTGTCCGGGTTCATCGCGAGGCACATCGAGCAGCCCGGCTCGCGCCAGTCGAAGCCCGCGGCCTTGAAGATCTTGTCCAAACCTTCGGCTTCCGCCTGCTCCTTCACGAGGCCCGAGCCCGGCACGATCATCGCCGAGACGTTTCCGTTCACCTTGAAGCCGTTCACGATCTTCGCGACCTGCCGCAAATCCTCGATGCGGCCGTTGGTGCAGGAGCCGATGAACACCTTGTCGAGACGGATGTCGGTGATCTTCGTCCCCGGCGTAAGGCCCATATATTCGAGCGCGCGCTGCTTGGTGACGCGCTTGGCCTCGTCGGCGATTTCCACCGGGTTCGGCACCCAGCCCTGCACGGAAACCACGTCCTCGGGGCTGGTGCCCCAGGAAACGATCGGCGGCAGCTTCGCCGCGTCCAGCTTCACTTCCCGGTCGAAATGCGCGCCCTCGTCGGAGTACAGATTCTCCCAGTAGCGCATCGCCGCGTCCCACTTGTCGCCCTGCGGCGACTTCGGGCGGCCCTTGAGATATTCGAACGCCTTTTCGTCCGGCGCGACCAGGCCCGCGCGCGCGCCGCCCTCGATCGACATGTTGCAGACCGTCATGCGGCCTTCCATCGACAGCGCGCGCATCGCCTCGCCGGCATACTCGATCACGCTGCCGGTGCCGCCGGCGGTGCCGATCTCGCCGATGATGGCGAGGATGACGTCCTTCGCGCCGACGCCGTCCGGCAGCTTGCCGTCGACGGAGACGCGCATGTTCTTCGCTTTTTTCTGCAGCAGCGTTTGCGTCGCCAGCACGTGCTCGACTTCCGAAGTGCCGATGCCGTGCGCCAGCGCGCCGAACGCGCCGTGCGTCGAGGTGTGGCTGTCGCCGCAGACGATCGTCGTGCCCGGCAGGGTGAAGCCCTGTTCCGGCCCGATGATGTGGACGATGCCCTGGCGCCTGTCGAGCTCGTTGAAATACTCGATGCCGAATTCCCTGGCGTTGTTCGCCAGCGCCTCGACCTGCGTCCTCGATTCCGGATCCTTGATGCCCTGCGAGCGGTCGCTCGTCGCGATGTTGTGGTCGACGACGGCGAGCGTCTTCTCCGGCGCGCGCACCTTGCGGCCGGTCATCCGCAGGCCCTCGAAGGCCTGCGGGCTCGTCACTTCATGCACGAGATGACGGTCGATGTAGAGAAGGCAGGTGCCGTCCGGCTGCGTTTCGACGACGTGGTCGTCCCAGATTTTATCGTAAAGCGTGCGTGCAGCCATTGCGGTCCTTATTCCGATTTCTCGGCCTTCTTCTCGGATACTGCGTTCCCGGCGGGAGCCGCCGCGAGTTCGGTTTCTGCCTCGGTCTTCTCGGCGATGCGCGCCTTCTTGCCGCGGAGGCCGCGGAGATAATAGAGCTTCGCGCGGCGCACCTTGCCGTGACGCGCGACCTGGATGGAATCCAGGATCGGCGAGTAGAGCGGGAAGACGCGCTCGACGCCCTCGCCGTAGGAAATCTTGCGGACGGTGAAGCTCTCGTTCAGCCCCGCGCCCGAACGGCCGATGCAGACGCCTTCATAGGCCTGGATGCGGGTGCGCTCGCCTTCCGTCACCTTCACGTTGACGATGACCGTATCGCCCGGAGCGAATTCGGGAATCTTCTTGCCCTGCGTGACGCGCGCGACTTCCTCGCGTTCGATCGTTTCAATGATGTTCATAGCTTTCACCTTCGCGCGCGAGCCCTCGGGGCCGCGATAAAACCGTGTCCATTCGGGAGGGCCGCTTCTTAGGACAAACTTGGCCCCCTGTCATGTCTTTTCAATACTTCCAGTCTTTAACCCTTTCGGCGGCTCCATAGGTCCGGCCGGCGTTCCTTCGTGATTTCCTCGGCCTTTTCGCGCCGCCAGGCGGCGATTTTGGCGTGATTTCCCGAAAGCAGCACCTCGGGGATGGCCTTACCCTCGAAATCCTGCGGTTTCGTATATTGCGGATACTCCAGAAGCCCCGTCTCGAAGCTCTCCTCCAGCCCGGAGGCTTCCCGGCCCATGACGCCCGGAAGAAGCCGGATGCAGGCGTCCAGCAGCACCAAAGCGCCGATCTCGCCGCCGGAAAGAACGTAATCGCCGGCGGAAATCTCTTCGAGGCTCCGCGCGGCGACGATCCGCTCGTCCACCCCCTCGAAGCGCCCGCAGACGAGAACGACCCCCTCGCCCTTGGCGAGTTCCCGCACCCGCGCCTGCGTGAGCGGCCTGCCGCGCGCCGACAGGAGAATGCGCGGCCGCGTGTCTTGTCCCGCCGCGTCGATCGCCCGCGCCAGCACATCGGCGCGCATCACCATGCCCGGCCCGCCGCCCGCCGGCGTGTCGTCCACCGAGCGATGCCTGTCGGTGGCGCTGTCGCGGATGTCGCGCGTCTCGCACGACCAGATCTTTTCCGAGAGCGCCCTGCCCGCGAGGCTCGCGCCGAGCGGGCCGGGAAACATCTCCGGAAAGATCGTGAGGATGGTCGCGCGCCAGCTCATTTCTCTTTTTCTTCTTCCAGCAATCCCGCCGGCGGGTCGATGACGATCCTGCCGCCTTCGATATCCACTTCCGGCACGAATTCGTCGACGAACGGAACGAGCAGCGTCGCGCCGCCCTTCGCCGGGCGGATTTCCAGAAGATCGCTCGCGCCGTAATTCGGCACCGCGATCACCTCGCCGAGCCGCTCGCCGTCCTTCGTCTCGACGGCGAGCCCGATCAGGTCGGCATGGTAGAAATTCTCCTCGTCCGGCGCGGGAAGCCGGTCGCGCGGCACGAACAGCTCGATATGCGTGAGCTTCCCGGCCGCGTTGCGGTCCTCGATTCCCTTGAAGCGGACGACGAGATGGCCGTTGCCCGCGCGCGCGGAAATCACTTCGAATTTCCGCGTGCCGCTTTCGTCCTCGAGTTCGCCGTAGCCGCGGATCGCGAGCGGGTCTTCGGTATGGACAAAGACCCGCACCTCGCCGCGAATGCCGTGCGCGGCGCCGATCTTGCCGACGCGGACGCGCGCGTCCGGCATTTAGCTGGCGGCGGCTTCGGCCGGCGCTTCCGCCGGCTTCTCGGCGGCGGGCGCGGCGGCAGCCGGAGCGGCGGCGGCATCGCCGCCCTCTTCGCCCTTCTTCTTCGGCTTTGCCTTCTGCGGATTGTTGCGCGGCTTGCGCTTCAGGAGGCCGGCGGCGTCGAGGAAACGCGCGACGCGGTCCGACGGCTGCGCGCCCTTCGACAACCAGTGCTTGGCGCGGTCGAGGTCGATCTGCACGCGCTTGCCGCCTTCCTTCGGCAGCATCGGGCTGTAGGTGCCGATCTTCTCCAGGAAGCGGCCGTCGCGCGGATAGCGCGAATCGGCGACGACGACGCGGTACTGCGGACGCTTCTTGGCGCCGACGCGCGTAAGACGAATAACGAGACCCATTTCAGTTCCTTTCGCTGGTTTTCTCTAAAGGTTCATTTCTTCTTGAAATCTTTCGGCAGGCCGCCGGGCCCGGGAAGCCCCGGCAGGCCGCCCAATCCCGGAAGCCCCGGTTTTCCGGGCATTCCCTGTTCGGGAAAGCCCGGGAATTTCTCCGGCATTCCGCCTGCGGCGGCGCCGGGCATCTTTTCCGCCATCTTCTGCATCTGCTCGGGCGTCGGCATCGCGCCGCCGCCAAGCCCCAGCAGGTTGCCGAGCCCCTGCATCGCGCCGCGGCCGCCCTTGTTCATCATCTTCATGGTGTCGGCCATCTGCCGGTGCATCTTGAGGAGCCTGTTGATCTCCTCGACCTTGGTGCCGGAGCCCGCCGCGATGCGCTTCTTGCGGCTCGCCTTCAGCACGTCGGGATTCCTGCGCTCCCTCGGTGTCATCGAGTCGATGATCGCCGTCTGGCGCTTCAACATGCCGTCGTCGAGATTGGCGGCGGCGATCTGGTTCTTCATCTTGGCGACCCCCGGCAGCATGCCGAGCATGCCCGAGATGCCGCCGATCTTCTTCATCTGCTCGAGCTGGTCGCGCAGGTCCGAAAGATCGAACTTGCCGGCGCGCATCTTCTCGGCGGCGGCCTTCATCTTCCCGGCGTCGAGATTTTCCGCCGCCTTCTCCACGAGCGAAA
>Ga0153956_1001641_pt1 | contig 18908 bp, 15 predicted proteins | sample TSFL040MetaG_FD_104704 | JGI IMG/M metagenome (GOLD analysis project Ga0153956, IMG submission 104704) | Attine ant fungus gardens microbial communities from Florida, USA - TSFL040 MetaG | ecosystem: Host-associated > Fungi > Mycelium > Unclassified | place: USA: Florida, Wekiwa Springs...
GCTCTCGGTGTCATAGGATAATCTGGCGGTCATCGAAACGCACCTGTAACGCGTGGCCACATGTCGCTACGGCCGTTGCTTCGTTGTTCAGGAGCCGAATTGTCCGATTGGATGATTGGCACCGTCAGACGAAGAGGTGCGATGCTATCAGTAGGATTGTTGGCTGCGTGTGCGTATTACGGATTACCCATATCGGGGTATGTGTGACGGCTTCGATACGTACGGCGACTGCAACTTCGTTAGGGGATTTTTCGTTCGCCTGATGCGGGAATTATTTTGCTCTAAAGGGTATCGCTCTCGCATTGGCGTTATGGTCGTCAAACCTGATCAAACCACGAGCCAGGCTGGTGCGGAATGTGTCACTGCCATCGCGACGAGCTCGGCGCGATTCTTGATGGAGAGCTTGTGATAGATATGGTGCAGGTGAAGCTTGATGGTGCCCTCGGAAACATTCAGACGGCGGGCAGCTTCCTTGTTCGAAATCCCTTCGGATATCTCATACACGATCTCGCGTTCGCGCTCGGTCAGATATGCGAGCGGCTGGCCAGGTGTAGCAGTGCGCGCTGAATTGTCTTGATGCAGCGATGCACACTTCTGTCTGGGCGTGGAATTTGTCACTCCATGATCGGGGATGATCTGTGCCAGGCATTGCGCCAAGGTTGATCCCCTGAGAGGTAATTCATAGGCGGCGTTGACGAATGCGTCAGCAGGCTCAGAAGATGCCGCCAGAAAAACAACGCGCGTGGAATAACAGGCAGATGCAATCGCGGTGAGAATATCGTGCCCGGGGATATTGCTGGACATCAAGCGTTCGATGATCGCGATGTCGGGAGATGTGTTGCGGACGAGCTGAACACATTCAGAAATAGTGACGCAACTTGCAATGACTTCGAAATTGCCTTCGGCACGCAAAAGGTTGGTCAGGCTTTGCGAAACCAGCGGGTTGCGATTTGCAATAACGACCCGAACGCAACACATAATACACCTCTGAAATGGGCACCCCCCAATTCAGTATTCTTGTGGTCGAAGAAATCTACCCTCGGGCGTAATATCGCAATGCAGAACGCTTCCACATCTGTGTGCGACGAGCAAGCCTAAAATCTGTGCACAAGCGTGAGAGGGCATATCTCTTTCGGGGTAGCAGCCGGGAGCGGTTCCATTGCCTGCGAAGGCCCGGCAGACGCGAGAGGGGAGTCTGCCCCTGCAATCCTCTCGTACATAACGAACGATATATATCGATGCCGCGAGTTGTCATCTACATTTCATAAAAAGAACCGCGATCCGGCACGTGTTGGAAATTCAACCAGCTACTGGGTTTTCTGAAGAATACGGATACAGGCAGGGACAGAGGGATCATGCGGTTGAGCGAGATCTAGGATTGACATCCTAGGCCGCGTGCTTGGCGCATGACCGATGATGGTTTCGAGGGGATGGTTGTGATCAAGGTCGGGGCGGTTATGGAGTCGGAAAATGCGTGCGACCGTCATTGTTGGATCGAACTATCTTTTTCGCGAGGGGCTTAGCCGCATTCTTGGATCTGCGGACTTCCATATTCTGGATACGATCGCGGGAATCGACGATGTCGTTCTTGGCGCTTTGGCCGCGCACGACTGCGTCTTGTTTATTCTCGATGCCGGCGATGGTTCAAATGCCGTGCTTGATCAGATCAGACTCATCAAAGCGCGGAATCCAGTGTGGCGCGTTGTTGTGCTGGATAACACCCATCAGTTGATCAATGTCGCGTCCGTTTATCGTGCAGGCGTCAGCGCTTATCTGACCAATGTTGCGACGTCGGTTGCTTTTATCAAATTTCTGGAATTGGTGATGCTCGGCGAAATCATTTTGCCGGCGGCATTTCTTCCATTGGTGCTTAGTCAGGCCGACAGCGGTGGGGCCGATGCGGGCATTCGCTCGGATGGAAACGAGTGCAAGAGCGAACTGGAGCATGAGCTGATCGCGGCGGTGAGCAACAGCTCGATGCCGCAATTGTCGTTGCGGGAAAAGGCCGTCCTGCGCTGTATCATTGAAGGTGGGTCGAACAAGACCATCGCACGGAAGATCGCCATTTCGGAAGCCACCGTCAAAGTTCACGTCAAATCGATCCTTCGCAAGATACGGGTGCATAGCCGTACACAGGCGGCCATCTGGGGAATGAACAGCGGTTTCTCTCTTTGCGAGGTTGAAAGTCAACCGACCGTTTCTGCCCGGATTGCCGCCCCCTTGAGCCCCCCGAGCACGGCGGCGCTACCTGTCGTTCGATGAGAGGTGAGAATCCGCCGATCATGACGGATGTGAGCCGGGATAATCAAAGGTCGTTCCGGGTTTTGACTGGGCAGGACAGAGACGGTCTTTGATCTTCTAAACCCACCAACTGATCGGGATCAGCAATGGGCGAGGTACATGCGCCAACGGCAAGAACAGCGCTCTATATGGCGCTGCTATGGGGCGCATCACATGCCCCAGTGCTTGCCACCGATAATTTGAAGACAGCGCGGGTTCTTGCGGTATCGCCCGCGCCGAATGTTTCCTATCTGCAAGCGGCGAGGGACCCGGCGTTTGGCAACCTCATGACCCGCGTGACAGATCCTGGTGGGAAGATGTCAGGCGGTGTTCTTTGTAAAGCGGCTTACTGCACGCACAGATATTCCAGTTCGCAAGCCTGGAACGCAGATCAGAGCCTCTTGGTCATCTCGAACGGTTGTTCCGGCTTGTGTTTTCTGGATGGGAAGACCTATGTTCCTCGTTTCCATCGCTCCACGTCGGACGAATGCGAGTGGCATCCAGTCGATCCGCGGCTGATGATATGCGTCAGCAGTCGCGCCATTTATACATGGACGCCCGGCAGCGATGTCAAGACGATCGTTTTTACCGGCGATGGCTATCGCGATCTTCAGTTCGGGCCTTACAAAGGCAACCCTTCCAGAGACGGTCAAAGGCTGGCCGTTCGCGCAACGACAGCGATGGGGACTCTTGTTGTCTTTGCCTATGACATTCAACGCAGGACGAAGTTTGCGGATATCGATCTGATGAAATTGCCGGGCAGGAACAGTTATTGTTCGATCTCTCCATCGGGGCGTTACATTTTCTGTGCTCAGAAAATGCCCGGAGATATGGACAACGGATATGTATTCACTGTTGATGGTACTCAGCTTCAGCATTGGAGTGATCATCACCGCCCGGGTCATGGCGATATGACGATCGATGCGGATGGCAATGATGTCTATGTCGGCATCAGCAAAGATAATCCGGACAAGTTTCACATCATCAAGCGGCGCCTGGTCGATGGCGAGGTGACGGATCTTGCGCCTTACGGAGAAGGTCAGCACGCGTCGCTGCGAAACATCAATTTGCCGGGATGGGTGTTCCTGAGCTACGGCGGGAATTACGCCGAGGTCGCTGCGCATCGGGACTGGGCGCCGTTTTATCAGGAGGTGATTGCCCTCCGCATCGACGGGAGCGGGGAGGTGCGCCGGATCGCGCAGACCCATAATCCCAAACACGATTATTGGAGCGAGACCCATGCATCGCCATCGCCCGATGGGTCGCAGGTCATCTGGTCCAGCAATTGGGGACAACCGGGCGGCCCGGTCGCGGATTACGTCACGCGCTTGTCTTGGCCGAAAGAGTTCTCGAAGCAATCATCGATGCGCCAATGACCCCACACAGGAGAGGCATCATGTCGATCGCTGGATTGTCAACGGAAGCCGGCTTCCTTCGCCATTGCATGATTGTCCTGTGGCATTGTGCCTCCGGCTTCAGGTTGGCGTTGTTTGCAGCCGTCATGTTGTGCGTGGCATCTCCGGCAAAGGCTGACTACCGGCTGCATGCCGGCGATGTGCTCGAAATTTCAGTGGCGCGGGCGCCGGAGCTTAAGCAGCGCGTTCCTGTGCAACTGGACGGATCAATCTCGTTTCCGATGCTTGGCAATCTGGCGGTCGCGGGTCTCGCGCCTTCTGAGGCGCAATCCAGAATTCAGGCGATTCTGGCTACGAAGGTTTTCCGGCAACGAATCTCGGATGGCCGCGACAACGAGATCATGATCGATCATGATGAGGTGACGGCGACCGTCGTGGAGTACCGGCCGGTTTATATCAACGGAGATGTGTCAAAGCCGGGTGAGTATGCCTATCGGCCGCTGATGACGGTCCGGCAGGCGGTGGCTCTCTCTGGCGGCTATGAGCTGATGCGCTATCGCATGCAAAATCCGATTCTCGAAGCGGCGGACCTGCGAGCAGAGTATGAAACGCTATGGGCCGAGTTCGCCAAGGAGCAGGCCCATGTCTGGCGTCTGAAGACCGAGCTTGGGGAGGGCAAGAATCTCGATCAGAGCAGCCTGAAGGATTTGCCTTTGAGCCAGTCGGCGATTTCCGAAATCGTGCATGTCGAGGCGGAGCAATTGCAGGCTCGTCAGGTGGACTACGACAGCCAGAAGGCGTTCTTGCAACGCGCGATCGCGCTGGGAAATAATCAGGTTGTGGTTCTGACGGAGCAGCAGAAGCAGGACGATGAGGGGGCACAGGCCGACATCGATGAATTACAAAGGACGCTGGAATATTACGGCAAGGGCGCATTGCCGAGCCCTCGCGTCGCGGATTCCCGCCGGGCGGTGTTGATGTCCGCGACACGCAAGCTGCAGACGTCGGCTCAATTGATGCAGATCAAGCAGCAGCAAGGCGAATTCACGCGGCAGCTTGGAAAGCTCGACGATCAACGCAAGATGGACCTGCTTCGAGAGCTGCAGGACGCCAATATGAAGCTCGCCGAGGTTCGGGCGAAGTTGCAAAGCACGTCGGAGAAATTGCAATATGCGACCATCGTCAGATCGCAGTTTGTCCGGGGTGGCAATCAGCCTCAGATTGTGATCATGAGGGTAGGTGAAAAAGGCCGGATGCGCGTTCTCGCGAACGAAGAGTCTGAACTTCAGCCAGGAGACGTTGTCGAAGTGACATTGCGGCCGGGCCAGTCCAGCGATCAGCATGAACAATGAGGCGGCATGTCAAAAGACGTCAGGACGAGCAGGGCCCTTACGACGAGGGTCATTGGCTGGGCTTCGGTATTGTCAGTGATGGTGCTGTCGCTGGTGCCGGGGCGTTTCCGCCCCCATGTGTTGCCGAGCAATTATGAAGAGCATTTTATAGCCTATGTCGTGGTGGGATGCCTGTTGGGTATGAGCTATCCCGCGCCAAGGCAACGGCTGATCCTTGGCATCGTGCTGGCCGTCTGCGCGGCCTCGCTGGAGGCCGCGCAGCACTTCGTCGCTGGACGAACTCCAGGTGTTAACGATCTTATGGCCAGCAGCCTCGGAGCCTGGACGGGCCTTCTTCTATCGATCCCCGCGCAGCGGCTGCTTGATCGGATATCCAGGGTTGCCTGATCAAAACGTCGGCTTTTTCAGCAATTCGCTGATGGCGTCACCGCTCCCGCAAGATGTCATGCCTGTACCGGGCGAGCGGCGAAAGCAGATAAATGATGATGCGCCGTGACCCGATCTTAACCGCCATCTGTCGCAACGATCACTACGAGTGTCCACTTTGGCGGCGGCATCTATAGCGGCGGAATGATGATAGTTTCCATGGTAGGTTTTTGAAGTTCGGAAGAAATGCCCAGAATGTTCGGAATGTGACCTGTGACGAGGAGAGAGATCGTTGCTAGAATGATGCGCAGGTCGGTGATAGCGCCGACCTCGTGGCTATAGCGCTCGTAATAATCGAACTTGATCGGAAGAATTTTGTATCGGTAGATCGACACCGGATCCTTGTCTTGATCGAGCAGCTCGCTCTCGTTGCAAAACAGGATCGCGGCATAGTCGGTCATGCCGGGGCGCATCGAAAGAAGAACCGCGCGCTGGGCGGGAGAGAAAAACTCCATGAATTCCGGAACCTCGGGGCGGGGGCCGACCAGCGACATATCGCCTGCGAGAACGTTGATGAGTTGCGGCAGTTCGTCGATCTTGGTTCGTCGTAGAAGTGCGCCAAGACGGGTCACCCGCTTGTCCGCACGCACGGTCAGGGGCGCGCAACGCGGTGCTTTTGCCACCTTCATCGAACGGAATTTGTAGATTTTAAACGGATGGCCGTTCAGCCCGACCCGAGTTTGCCGGAAGAAAGCCGGTCCCGGCGTTTCCATCCGGATTGCCAAGGCAATGAGCAAGAGTACCGGCGATAGAAAAATAAGTCCAAGCGCCGAGCTGACGATGTCGATCGCGCGCTTCATCTTGAGTGTTGTGATGGGTGGCACTGCTATCGCAGGCTGGCTGTCGCAGGTGAGCATGGCGGGTCACTCCAGCAAGTCTTGCAATACGCCAACGACCCGATCGATCTCGTTGTCGCTCATGGCAGGAAATAGCGGCAATGACAGCGCATCGGCGTAATAGCGGTCGGCTTCCGGAAACTCGTCCGGCCCGAAGGCGTAACGCTCCCGCCAATACGTCATCTGATGAAGCGGCCGGTAGTGAACCGACGTGCCAATGCCCTGTGCGGTCAAAGCTGCAATGACTTCGTCACGGGTGAGGCGGGCGCTCTCGTGGAGCCGTATCGGAAACAGGTGCCAGGAATGAAGGCTTCCCCAGGGAGCCGGTGCAGGACAATCGAGCGGCAGGCCGACGAGTCCTTCCAGATAACGTTCGGCGGCGTGTTGACGCTCGGATTGCAGGATGTTGGCGCGGCCGAGCTGGATTACGCCTATGGAGGCAGCGATATCAGTGAGATTGTATTTGAATCCAGGTGACACCACGTCGTACGCCCACGAAGCCCCGACTTTGCTGAAGCGATCGAACGCATCGCGGTTGAGGCCATGGGTCCGCATCACGCGCATACGGGCGGCGACATCCGGGTTACGGGTTACGATCATGCCGCCTTCGCCCGTTGTAATCGGTTTGTTGGCGTAGAAGCTGAACACACTGGCGTCCGATTCCCAGGAGCCGATCGGGCGGCCTGACCGGTGCGCCGGCAGGGCGTGCGCGGCATCCTCGATGACCTTGAGATGGTGGCGGTTGGCGAAATCGAGCACCGCGGCCATATCGCAGGGAAAGCCGCCGAAATGGACCGGAATGATCGCCTTGCAGCGTGGCGTGATGCGGCGTGATGCGTCTTCGAGATCGATCGTGCGGGTTTTCCGGTCGATATCGACGAAGATGGTCTCGGCGCCGAGGTAGCGTATCACTGAAGCGGTGGCGGTGAATGTCAGGGTCGGCACGAGCACTTCATCACCGGGGCCGATCCCGCAAGCCTCTGCGGCAAGGTGAAGCCCCGCAGTTGCCGAGTTTACCGCCACGGCCTCTACGCCGTTCTCGAGGAAGCTTGTGAACTTCTGCTCGAACTCGCGCGCCTTGGCGCCGGTAGTCAACCATCCCGAGCGGAGCACCGCTGTTACGGCCTCGATTTCGTCTTCGCCGATAACGGGGCGGAAGAAGGGGATGTCCGCCGACGGCTGGCGCACTTTCTGTTGGTCGGTCGGAGCGGCGAGCGGGAGTCTGCCAATTTTCGCGGTGCGAATGTCCTGTGCTTCCTGATACCGCATGGCAATGCCCTCTAAGCCGCAGCAGCGTGTCTCGGCCCGTGACTGGGCGCGAGATGATCGATACTCATGTATTCTGTTTCCCATCCGGTGATCTTGAAGCTGCCGAAGCTATGGCTGCCACATTCCTTCAGATAGAGGACATTGCTGTAGGTCGGCAGGGAGTAATGCCCAACCTGATTCGAGCGCACGACGGCGATCACCTGCGCGATGCCGCGCTCCAACGACCATGCCGGTTCGAAACCTAGCTGGCTGCGGATCTTCTCAAACGATACATGGTAGTTGCGCTTGTCGACCGTGCCGTCATCGGAAACGATCGTAGCGTCAGGAACCTGCGCCTTGATGAGCGCGGCGAGCTGGCCAAGCGTATAGTTCTGGGCATCGCTTCCGACGTTGAAGACCTCGCCTGCAACGACTTCCACCGGAGCTGTGAGCGTCGTCACAATGGCTCGAGCCACATCATCGACATGGATGAACGGTCGCCATTGATCGGGCCCAAAGACGGTAATGACGCCGTCACGGATGGCCTTCGCACACAGAAGGTTAGCCACGAGATCGAAGCGCGTTCGACCGGAAATGCCATAAACCGTGGCGAAGCGCAGGCATGTCACGGCAAAATCGTCGCTATGAAGCGCGCCGAGCAAGGCCTCCGAGGCGACCTTGCTGCGGGCGTAGAGCGATTGCGGATTGAAGTGGGACGTTTCATCCACGGTCTCGTCGCAGGCGCCGTAGACAGAGCATGAACTCGCGAAGATAAAACGCTTTGCGCCGCAGGCCTTGGCGATCTCGCCGACGAGTTTGGTCGCAGTCACATTGATGTCGATTGTGAGTTGCGGATCGACGGCACATGCCGGATCGCCGACGAGACCGCCGAGATGGATCACCACGCCCATGCCGCGCATTGCTCGGGTGAGGGCTTCGATATGCCGGAAATCCTCCCGGATAATCGTCAGTCCTGGGTGCTCGGCAACGCGTGCGAGCGGTTCATCACCGTAATGCAGTGCATCGAGAATGGTGACGTGTTTGCCAAGGCGCAGCAGTTTTTCAACGAGCGCGGAACCGATATAGCCGGCACCGCCGATCACCAGGATTCGCGACTCATCGGGCTGCTGGTGCTCGGCGGGCAGAATGATTTCGTGGTCCTCTGAACGCAGGACGAACGAGACGATGCGGGCGAGACATGCGAAGAGCGCTGCGCCAGAGAAGGATGTCAACAAAATTCGTAGGGTGAGGCCTGAAGATGACGGCACGAAGATATGAGCGATAACCGCAAGGATCAGCAGAACGAGGTTGATCCGGATGATGTGACTGATTTTCGTTGCAAGAGAATAGACGTGCGGGCATGTGTATAGCCCCGCATCCGCATAGACGATGAAGGTGAGAAGCGAGAAAATGCCCAGGAATGGGAAGATATGTTTTGATTGCTGGGTCAGAAGAGCGACGTAACTGCGGTCTTCTACGAAGAACCAGCCAATCAGAAACGCCGTCCATAATGAACCGACGTCTGCTACAATACGCAGGACAGAGCCAGTGGTGGGACGCAATGCGAGCAGGGGTTTGAAAGAAATCAATCGCTGCAACGAGGCCATACGCGTTACTCCGGTCAGATGAAGCGCGGGCGTTACTCGACACAATTAGGCAAAGGATGTGCGAAGAGAGGACTCGCGATGTTGATCGTGTGGATCGCAACCACCGTTTCCATCTCGGTTGAGCTTTTGTTGTTCTGGTGTTTCTCCGCTCTTTCTGATGGCCAGATAACCGGCTGAACAGTGACTATAGTGTAGCCGCCGTAGTGGAATGAGGACTAAACCGGAGTACCACCACGAACAGCGAGCTTCATTCTCGAAGTTGAGTGGAGTACTTACAAGGAGGTAGTGGGTTATCAGATGATCTGGCGAGCATTTTGGCCAAGCGCCGTTATCACGCGGAGCCGATGCTCTGCCTCACGGAGGGGTGGTTTGTGAAAATTGTGATATTGGAGGGCGGGATCGATGGGCAGTTCACCGCCACCGCGGGCGACGTTGCGAAAATTATATTATAGAAAACTATAGTGGCTAACGGAGCGAAGGTAGAGGTTGAGCCAAACGGCGATCGCCTGTTTTTCCGGATGGTTCAGAGAAAATTTTGGGGTGACCGCCAAGCGATATCTGGCTCAGACTGGTTTGGTGGTTGCGAGTAATATAATATATTGATTCTACTATGACTGTAGGACGAGTACGAGAGATACGGATCGTATCAATAGCGACGATTGAGCTTTGCACCAGGCTATTTTCTTCGAATCGCACAGCGGGATTCGCGAAGCCGGGCAGAACCATCGTCGAAGTCAAGCTTATATCGGGCGGCAAAACGCTTCGATCACGGCATTCGCTGTGTATGCTACAATCTATTGTAGATTGTAGCGCACGGCTGTATCACATCATCAGGCAGAGTGTATTTTTGCTTTGATTTGCAATGAGTTGGTGGTCCTGACTCAGGCGGCAGCCGGATAGAGCATAATGCAGACTGATCAAAAAAACATTGGAATGGCATCCGGCCGGCCGAAAACAATCGCCGTGGGAGTGGTCACGTATAACAATAGCTGCAGTCAAATTTCAAAACTTGGAGGAAGCCTAGACGTCGCAATTCAATATTCAAAAAAAGATTCGAATGCTTTTGTCCTGATCTCCATAGCCAATGGAACTGGAGACGACTGGTCATCTCTTCGAGTGCGGCATGTATCGTTGCCGACTGAAGGCAATATCGGTTTTGCCCGCGCCACCAACCGGATTCTCGATGCAGCAAAACGAGAGGGATGTGATGTCCTTATATTGGCAAATCCAGATGGGGCATTTCATTACGGTTGTTTGAAACACCTCTTAAACGCACATGGTATATGGCCAAATGATATCCTGGAGGCCCGACAATTTCCGGAGGAGCATCCAAAATATTGTGACCCTGACTCAGGCCTAACAAATTGGAGTTCCGGGGCATGCATGCTGATCCCTCTCAGTTGTTATGAGAAGGTCGGGGGCATGGATGAACGATTCTTTCTGTATATGGAGGACGTTGATTTCTCTTGGCGGGCGAGATCCGCTGGCTTTGATGTCCGTGTCGTACCTAAAGCCCTCTTTTCTCATGATGTCGTTGGACGGGAAGAGGATCCGATAGTGGTCCGGCATTTATTGGAGTCTCAACTGAAATTTTATGAAAAGTGGCATGGGCCCCGCCGATACATCAAGCGGCTTAGAGTCAAATTGGGGGCAGCAAGAACGGATTACAAATCGGCCGAGGAGATTTCGGTGATAGATAAGGCAATTCGCAATTTTACGCGGCCGTATTTTGGTAGAGGTCGGTGGTGAGTGTTTCTAACGATCGTTTGACTGTCATCGTTCGAACGGCCTCTCCTGAACGTTTAAGTTTTTTGGACGAAGCTCTTTTTTCTCTATCCGTCCAGACTTTTGAAAACGTGGAAGTGTTGGTGATGGTGCAATCACCCGACACGAACTTTATTGAAACCATTGACACTATTATTCGAAACATTTTTTGGCCACAGGGAAAAATCGCGCGCGCGTTTTCTGTCGAAGTGGCGTCCGGCGTAGATGGGCGCGCCCACCTGCTTAATGAAGGCTTGAAAAGAGCAACTGGACGCTACATCGCCTTTCTTGATGACGACGATGTCGTATATCAAAAATGTTATGAAACCCTCATAACGGAGCTGCGACAATCCGGCGTTGCCATAGCCGTTGGAGGATGCCGCGTTGCCTATCTTAAGGAATGCAACGCAGGTAACGATTCTTATTTTTTCATAACAAGAAAAGAACGATTTGACCGGCGCAACAATCATAGAACTAAGTTTGATTTGTTCTACGAAAACTTTATTCCCATCCATTCTTATGTCCTGGATGGGTCAATGATCGCGGATGAGGATTTATATTTTAATGAGAGCCTTCAATTTCTGGAGGACCGGGAGTTTTTGATTAGGATGGCAGCCAAACATACTCTCAGCCTAACGAAAATGATGCATCCTGTGTGTGAGTATCGCCACCATTCAGGTAACTCCCTCTATGGCAGAGAGAAGGTTGCCGGACCTGAATTGATGGCCGCCAACGAAGCGATTGAGGCGCTGACTGAGCGTGTTACTTTTCCAATCTCGAAAAAGGAGATGGAGAGTCTCCAGCAATTAAGGACGCCAAATTTTTTCTGGGCCAGATCTGTCTACCGTTTTGACAGGTGGGTCGCCGGGATTTGGAGTAAGGAATATATACGATATAAACTAAGGAAGTGGCGGGCACGCTGATCGGCTTATTGCCTCAAATCGTGAGTGCATCGTGCTAGGTAGCTACATCAATTTTCGATCACTGGTCTGTGCCTTCTTCAGTAAGTAAAAGATTTCGCTATTGAATGATTCATCGTGAAGGTTGCCGTTGAAGCACTCGCAATAACTGTTCTCTCATAAGTGCTCAGATTCTGCCGCATGCGGATTTCAACGCCGCATAACGAGTCTGCGAAATTTTAGCAGCAATCTTCCAAACAAAACCATTGCAAGATGTTTTGTTGCGATTTTTTGCGCGGTATGAGCCGCAGAAGCTACGCTTTTAGACCTTGCATTGGGTATTTTGATGGACGTCAAAGTCGAGCGAAGATCAAGGTAACGTTGTAATTTGTTGGGGTGGTATTCGGGCGGGGGAGGAGGATGAGGGGCGTTCCCCATGAGCGTCGCTTGTACGGCTTTCTTAAGGAGAACGGGTTGATGATGCCTCTCGTAAAATACGCGCGCATATGATGAGTGATCAAACAAAAGATTGCGTGATATTCCGGAGAGGAGAGCGTTCAATTCGTCAGGAGTTCGCCATTTCAATGCCTGGGGATATGCCTCTGCTATGTCGGTAAAAAATATGCTGACATAATTGTCGTGGAGAAGAAGCGGAATGCCAGCACCCATAACCTCTATTGTCGCTCGTCCGCCACCAAGCGGAAAAGATCCAATATAGAGATCGACGTTGCATCGAATTAGTGCGGAAGCGATGTCCTCGACCCAGGGTGTATGAATAAATTTAGCCGTAGCTATGCCGTTGCTTTTTAGATTTTCGTTTATGGCTGCCAAGGTATGGTAAGGCAGGGGGCCAATGTGGTGATGCTCGCCGCCAGTCGCTTTCATGATTAAGGGAAGTAGCGAGATATAATTATATTGATAAGGTACTTCCTCCTCCAGATACGACGTGTCGAATTTGGAAAGACCCCCAGAAGTTGCCGTAACGATTTTTCCGGATGTCATAAACTGCATAGAATTCCGGCTCTCCCGAATATCGGCAACGAGTGGCCAGTAAACATTGTTCTGCACGCCCTCAACATTGCGGCAGTGATGGTAACTTTTGCCGTTAAGATCTACATGGATCGCGTGAGGAATATGAATGCCAAGCGCGAGGGTGTGATCGCAGTTGTGATAATAGAATAGCTTGTCAACGAGTTGCGGTTGAACTGCGGCCGGAATGGTTGAATCGAAGTTGTGCTGCAAAATATAAGTACGAGCGGGGCGTAGTTCCTGAAGCCGGTCTTGAAGCCACTTTAATGTGGCACCCATCTCTCTGTAGGGAGAAATTTCCACATTTACGGACGGATCAAGCTTGTGCAGAATCTTCTTCACCATCTGTTCTGTTAGAGAGCTCATGACGTTTGAAACTAGGATAGTGATATTTTCCCCGGGATCTGCCTCAACAAGGTCCATTAATACCCGTGTGTGACCTCCAATCTCTGCGACTGCGGTAACTAGAAAGACGGCTTGCTCTTGGTTTATTTTTTTGTCAGAAAACATCGTTGGGAACCTACCTATTTCTTGGCAGGTTGCATCCAGTTCTGGGGAAGAGAATACGACACCCCATGAGCTCTCTCGCTCTATTACTTGATTTACTAACTGAGCGACCGATTGTAGGGCGTCATCCAGGTGCCCCTCCTTGGCTATCAAGCGAGCCTTCTCACAAAAAGTACGAACATCAACAACATTACTCAGTATGGTATTCATCGTGTTTATCTTTCGAACCTTTATGCGTGTCTTGCATCAATTTTGCACTGTCACTCGGTCACGTTAGGCGCCAGATTCAGGCAGGAGTGAAGATATCTCACAATGAGTAGATATGAAGTAGCAATCCCGCTACGCATATCGAGAATATCGGCTGCTTGCAGGTCTTAGTGCTGGCTATGTATCGATACTGTTGACAGTGGTTACATAGTTAGTGTGGTTGAGGCAGGAAGGTATGGGGATCTTGAGTGGATTTCGCCATATCTCTGTTTGCCTTGCGGGGTATGTAATCGAGATGATTGTGTTTGCGCGGTGCACAATTATGCAAGCTGCTGATGGATGCGAGGTCACGCGTGTGCAGATTTTAAGATCGACGCTGCAATGCAGGTCGCGATAGGCACGCATGGATTTGGGTGTAACGCGTAGTCCAGCATGCGTTCTTCATTATAGTTTCAGTTTGGATTCAAAAGACAAATGAATGCCGATTATGGAACATTTTGGTGTGTCATGCATTTAATCTTCGCTCGGATTTTGAGCGAAGCATCAGTTAGGGGCAGGGTTGACGACCAATACCGAAACGAATCCGCTGACCATCAAAGACGTCACTGTCATTGAGGATTCAAAGCTAAAAAAAGCGATCACTGCCGCCGCTCTCGGAAATGCGATGGAGTGGTTTGACTTCGGGGTCTACGGGTTCGTAGCTGCCACCGTTGGCAAGGTATTCTTCCCGGGTGCGTCATCTGCAGTGCAGACTGTTGCCGCACTTGCAACCTTTTCCGTGCCTTTTCTTGTCCGTCCGCTGGGTGGCGTGTTCTTCGGTGCGATGGGAGACAGGTTCGGGCGCCAAAAAGTTCTTTCCCTGACGATCGTCATCATGGCAGCCAGCACTTTCTGCATAGGCTTGATTCCAGGCTACGCGGTCATCGGTCTATGGGCTCCCATTCTTCTCCTGTTGTGCAAACTTGCTCAAGGTTTCTCCGTTGGCGGCGAATACACGGGAGCGGCGATCTTTGTTGCCGAGTTCTCACCCGATCGTCGGCGCGGGTTTCTCGGCAGCTGGCTGGACTTCGGGTCGATTGCAGGCTTCGTGTTCGGCGCCGGGCTGGTGGTTGTTCTCAGCAGTGCAATGAGCGAGGCAAGCTTCTTGTCCTGGGGATGGCGAGTTCCGTTCTTTCTGGCCGCGCCGTTGGGATTGATCGGGCTTTACCTGCGGCACGCGGCCGAGGAGACGCCTGCCTTCACCGAGCGTCTCAAGCGCACCGAGCAAGAGGATAAAGATGCGCTGAAGGAAAGACCCGCGGTTCCGATAGCAGAAATCATCGGCAAGCATCCCCGGTCGCTCGCAATCTGTATCGGCATGGTCCTGGTCACGAACGTGACCTATTACATGCTACTCACCTATATGCCGACGTACATGTCCAAGACGCTTGGATATACGGAAGATCATGGCGCGCTCATCATCATCGCCGTGATGGTCGGCATGCTGTTCGTCCAGCCTCTGGTCGGGTTTCTGAGCGACAGAACCGGCCGCCGCCCCTTTCTCGCGATAGGCAGCACCCTGGTTCTGCTCTTGTCGTTGCCGGCTTTTCATTTGATCGCGAGTGGCCATGTCGTCGGCATCTTTTTCGGTCTTTTAATCCTGGCGACTGGCCTTAACTGTTTGATCGGCATTATGGCGGCCACCTTGCCCGCGCTCTTTCCGGCTCGTATCCGCTACAGCGCGCTGGCGATCTCTTTCAATATTTCGATCATCGTTGCAGGCCTGACACCGACCATCGCAGCATGGCTGGTGGAAGCGACTGGCAATATTTATATGCCTGCCTACTATCTGATGGTCGCCGGAGCGGCGGGGATCCTGACGACCTTTTTCCTGAAGGAAACCGCTAATCGCCCCCTTTATGGCGATACGCCGAATGCTTCAAATCGGCAGGAGGCGAGAGCACTTCTCGCGGAACATTATCTCTATATCGAGGAAAGCGTCGAGAAGATCGACGAGGCGATAAGCGAATTAAAGGAGCAGATGGATCTCCTTCAGCAAAAGCGGGACAGGTTGGTCGGACAACATCCGGAGCTGACCTGAGGTTCTGTTACCTTGCCGATGGCGTCTCGAATGCGGCCTGACCCATCGAGCCTGTCTGGTATCGGCTTTAATCAGGGCGCGGATCATTCCGGGCGATCTTTCTGAACTCTCTCATTTCGTTTGCGTGACCAGATGTTGAGGCCCTCGACTGCGGCAGAGAAGCCCATCGCGCTGTAGATGTAGCCCTTGGGGATATGAACGCCGAAACCGTCTGCGATCAGCACCGCGCCGATCATCAGCAGGAAACCGAGCGCGAGCATGACGACAGTCGGATTGTCGTTGATGAAATTCGCCAGCGGGTCGGCTGCGAGGAGCATCACCAGCATGGCCACGATCACGGCGACAACCATCACTGGAAGATGATCGGTCATGCCGACCGCGGTCAGGATGGAGTCGATCGAAAAGACAATATCGAGCAAAAGAATCTGCGCGATGGCTGCGCCGAAACCGAGTGTTGCCTTTGCCGTATCGAACACATCGCTACTGGGATGCGGATCGGCATTGTGGTGAATCTCCTTCGTCGCTTTCCAGATCAGAAAGAGACCGCCTCCAATGAGGATAAGGTCACGCCAGGAAAATTGAGTCTCGAACGACGGCTCGCCATTGGCGCCGGGCGCTCCCCGGAGACCCAGGTCGAACACGGGAGTCGTGAGTCCGACCAGCCAAGCGATCGTCGTCAGAAGTCCCAGCCGCATGATCAATGCGAGCCCGATACCCGTTCGACGTGCCTTTTGCCGCAGGGCTTCGGGCAGTTTATTTGAAAGAATGGAAATGAAGATCAGATTGTCAATGCCGAGCACGACCTCCATTACGATCAGTGTAATGAGGGCTGCCAATACGGTCGGATCAGAAAAAAGCGTCAAAAGGAAATTCATGTTCTGCCTCCCGATGCATCAGCGGGTCCGGTAAAAGAAATCGTTCCATCGCTGACGTTGCGCGGATTTCGGCAAACCTCTTTGCCGAACGCTACTCGTAAGCGACTGAAGTCTCCAGTATCATCTATTTGAAAAATGACGGGATGCAGCGGTTGCTCTGAATTTCTGTCGGTCGTACAGAAGCCTTCTGTCTGCTGTCCATAGGGTGAAGAATGAATCCCAATATGTTGTCTCTGTCCGAGGCGGTTGAGGCCATCGGCGCGCGCAAGGTCACCTCCGTCGAACTCGTCCAGGCATGTCTCGACCGGATCGACGAGCGGGATTCCGGCGTCAAGGCCTGGACCCAGATTGATCGCAAGGCCGTTCTGGAAGAGGCGCGCTCGCGTGATGACGAAGCGCCGGTTGGGCCTCTCCATGGTGTTCCTGTTGGGATCAAGGACATTATCGATACGGTTCACCTGCCCACGGAATATGGGTCACAGATCTACCGCGGATATCGTCCCGGGCGGGAAGCTGCCTGTGTCTCGCTGGTGCGCCGTGCCGGTGCGGTGATCCTCGGCAAAACGGTCACCACTGAATTTGCGATGTTTCGACCGGGGCCGACGGCCAACCCGCATGCATTGGACCGGACACCCGGCGGCTCTTCAAGCGGCTCCGCGGCGGCTGTCGCTGATTTTCAGGTGCCGGCGGCATTCGGTACGCAAACCGCGGGGTCGATCATTCGTCCGGCGGCGTTTTGTGGCGTGGTCGGTTACAAGCCGAGTTTCGGAACGTTGAGCCTGGATGGGGTCAAGCCTCTGGCGCAGACGCTGGACACGCTGGGTTTCATCACCCGCACGGTGCGCGATCAGTTCGTGATGCGAAGCGCGCTTTTAGGGGCCGAACGGAATCCTGCCTTGTTCGCTCAAACCAAGCCTCGTCTTGGATTTTTCCAGACGCCGTTCTGGTCTGCGACGGCGCCGGAAACCAGGCAGTTGCTTGAGCAAACGGCGCGGCAATTGTCCGAAAGTGGTTTCGGCGTCGAGGAGGTAACGTGTCCCGCCTCATTCGGCAATCTGAATGAAATGCACGCCAACCTGATGGCCTTCGAGACGGCACGGAATTATGTATCGGAGTATGAAGAGCCGAACAGGTCGCTGCTGGACGAGCGAAGCAGACAGGCCATTGAAACCGGATGGACCGTCTCGGCCGACGATTATCAAACGATGCGTGTGGAACTGGGGCAGGCGCGCCTTCAGTTTGCCGAACTCGCCAGAGATTTCGACGCCATCATGGTGCCGGCGACTGTGGGCGAGGCGCCGCCAATAGAGAGCACTGGCGATCCAGTTTTCAACCGCATGTGGTCGCTGTTGGGTGTCCCCGCCGTCACGCTGCCGGCAGGGCGTGGCCCGAACGGACTGCCGCTCGGGGTTCAGTTCGTCGGACGTTACGACACCGACTTGCGGCTTCTGCAGGTCTGTGAAGATGTCGAAAGGTGGCTCGCGGGCGGGAAAGGCTGACGCCGCATTTGACTGGTGCCGGCGGGGTCGTACAGTTCGGAAATCCGCTACGGAAATCGGTGCGTTGCTCTCACGCGACGCCGTGGGCGTCGCGGGTCGCGTTATGCACCGCCGTGCTCCCATGCCAATGGGGCGGTGAGTTGCACAACGAGTTCAAACCATGAATACTTAGGTCGCTTAAGAGCCAGGTCGTTAGAGAGCCGGGGCTGGGAGGGACACAAAATGCAGAGAGCAGGCGGTTTGATCGCCATTGTGGTAGCGGCTTTGTTGGCGGGAGTTGGTGCTCCGGCGGCGGCAAAGGACAAGGTCAAGGTCGGCTTCATCGGTCCGCTGACCGGCGGTAATTCGGTGATCGGTATCGGCGGCCGCAATTCGGCGGATCTCGCCGTTCGTCTGCGTAACGCCGATCCCAAGACCAAATACGAATACGAGCTCGTCGTGCTCGACGACGAATGCAAGCCGAATGTCGCGGTACAGGTGGCCACCAAGATGGCGACCGACCGCAGCGTGATCGCCGCAGCAACGCATTATTGCTCGGCCACGGCCATCGCGACCGTCGATGTCTATCAGAAATTCGGCCTGCCGATCGTCGTTTGGGGAGCGGTGCTGCCCGACATCACCTACCGCAAGAAGATCGCGGAGGTTCATCGCGTCAACGGTACGATGATTGACCAGAACGAAGTCAATGCCGAACTTCTGACCAAGCTTGGCTACAAGAACTTTGTCGTCATCCACGACACCACCGACTACGGCAAGGGACATAACAAATATTTCAGCGAGGCCTTGGCCAAGCGTGGCGGCAAGATTCTCGGCACGTTCGGCGTCACTGCCGACCAGCAGGACTTCACCGCCGAACTCACCCAGATTAAGGCCCTCAATCCTGAAGTGATCTATTTCGGTGGCCTGACGCCAATCGGCGTGCGCATCCGCTCGCAGATGGACAA
>Ga0153956_1001642_pt1 | contig 18905 bp, 15 predicted proteins | sample TSFL040MetaG_FD_104704 | JGI IMG/M metagenome (GOLD analysis project Ga0153956, IMG submission 104704) | Attine ant fungus gardens microbial communities from Florida, USA - TSFL040 MetaG | ecosystem: Host-associated > Fungi > Mycelium > Unclassified | place: USA: Florida, Wekiwa Springs...
CGACGTCGTCGAGCGTCGCGAACATCATCTGGCTGCCGCTCTTGGTGCGGATCTTTTTGCACTCGACGACGATGCCGCCGACCGTCACCCAGGCGCCGTCCGGTTTGCGGTCGAGCTCGGAGAGGCTGCAGTCGACGCGCGCCCGCAGCGCCGGCCCGACTTCGGTCAGCGGGTGCGAGGACAGGTAGGTGCCGAGCGTCTCCTTCTCCATCGCCAGGAGCTCGGCGCGGTCGAACTCGACGGCCGGGATCGGCGGCCGCGCCTGCACCGGCGCCGCCCCGCCACCGCCGCCCATCGCGTCGTCGCCGAAGTCGAAGATCGAGCCCTGCCCGAGCTGGGCGTCTTCCTGGGCCTTCTGCCCGGATGCCTGCGCCGCGGGCAACGCCTCGAGCATCCCCTGGCGGGTCGCCCCGGTGTCGTCGAGCGCGCCGCACTTGACCAGGCATTCGATCGCCCGTTTGTTGACCGCGCGCGAGTCGACCCGTTCGCAGAAGTCGTAGATCGAGGAGATCGGCGCGTCCTCGCGCGCCCGCAGGATCGCCTCGACCGCGGCGTGGCCGACGTTCTTCACCGCGTCGAGGCCGAACCGGATCGCGTTCTCGGAGACGACGAAGCTGTGGTCGGAGGCATTGACGTCGGGGGGCAGCACGTCGATCCCCATCTCCGCGCACCGGTTGACGAAGAACGGCACCTTGTCTTTGGTGTTCATCACCGAGGAGATCACCGCCGCCATGTACTCGGCCGGGTAGTTGGCCTTGAGGTAGGCGGTGCGGTAGGAGATCAGCCCATAGCAGGCGGCGTGCGACTTGTTGAACGAGTAGTCGGCGGCGGCTTCGTTCAGTTTCCAGAGGTCCTTGGCGACGTTCGGGGCGGTTTTGGACTTCGCCAGCCCTTCCATGAACTTGCCCTGCATCGTCGCCATCAGGTCGCGCTTCTTCTTGCCGATCGCCTTGCGCAGATCGTCCGCCTCGGTACCGGAGAAGCCCGCCATCGAGCGCGAGATCTCCATCAACTGCTCCTGATAGATGACGCAGCCGTGGGTCTCTTCGGTGATCGCGCGCAGGCGCGGGTCCGGATAGCGCACCGTCGAGGGGTCTTTCTTGCCCTTCGCGTAGGTCGGGATGTAGGCCATCGCGCCCGGTCGGTAGAGGGCGCCGAGCGCGACCAGGTCGCGGAACTCGGTCGGCCCGACCCGGCGCAGGGCGTCGCGCATGCCGTCGGACTCGAACTGGAAGACACCGGTCGAGTCGCCGCGCGCCAGCATTTCGTAGGTCTTGCGGTCGTCGAGCGGGATCGAGTCGATCTGGATCTCCTCGCCGCGCGAGCGCCTGATGATGTCGATCGCGTCCTCGATCACGTCGAGGTTTCGCAGCCCGAGGAAGTCCATCTTGAGCAGGCCCAGGTCCTCGACCGGGCCCATCGAGTACTGGGTCACGATCTTGTACTGGCGCTCCGGCTTGCCGGCTTTGCCGTCGGCGCTCGCCGGGGCGGGCGCGCCCTTGTCCTCGGCCAACTGCAACGGCACCACCTCATGCAACGGCCGGTCGGAGATCACCACGGCGGCGGCGTGGATCGAGTTGTTGCGGATGATCCCCTCGAGGCCGCGGGCGACGTCGACGATCTTCTTCGAGTCGGGCTCGGCGTCGTAGGCGCCTTTCAGCTCCTGACCCGGCTTGAGGCATTCCTCGAAGGACGGGCTGCGGCCCATGATCGGCTCGGGGATGAGCTTCGCCAGGCGGTCGCCGGTGCCGTAGTCGTAGCCGAGCACGCGCGCGGCGTCACGGGTGGCGGCGCGCGGTGCCATCTTGCCGAAGGTGATGATCTGGGCGACCGACTCGCGGCCGTATTTGTCGGCGACGTAACGGATCATGCGCTCGCGACCGCGGACCGAGAAGTCGATGTCGATATCCGGCATCGATTTACGCCCGGGGTTGAGGAAGCGCTCGAAGATCAGGCCTTCGGCGAGCGGGTCGAGGTCGGTGATGCGGAGGACGTAGGAGACGATCGAGCCTGCCGCCGAGCCACGGCCCGGGCCGACCGCGATGCCGTTCTGCTTCGCCCAGGTGACGAAATCCCAGACGATCAGGAAGTAGGAGGAGAAGCCCATCTCCTCGATCACCCCGAGCTCGAAGTCGAGCCGCTCGACCGCCTCGGCGGGCGGCGGGTCGCCATAGCGGGCGCGCAGCCCCTCGTCGGCGATCCGGCGCAGCATCTCGCGCGGCTCCTCGCCGGTCTCGGTCGGGTAGCGCGGCAGCAGCAGCTTGCCGAGCTCGATGTTCAGCGAGCAGCGCTCGGCGATCTCCAGCGAGTTCGGCACCGCTTCCGGCCACTCGGCGAACGCGGCGTGCATTTCCTCGTTGTCTTTGATGTAGAACTCGTTCGTGTCGAAGCTCATCTTCGGCGCGGCCAAGGTCGACTTCGTCTGCACGCAGAGCAGCGCCTCGTGGTTGTCGTAGTCGTCGCGCGTCAGGTAGTGGACGTCGGCGGTGGCGACCAGCGGCCGGCCGATCTCCTTGGCGAAGCGGACGATCCCCTCGTTCGCCTTGTCCTGATCGTCGATGCCGTTCTTCTGCACCTCCATGTAGACCTGCTCGGGACCGAAGGCCTGGACCAGGTCGTCGAGGTGGGCGCGGGCGTCGTCCTCGCGCTCTTCGACCAGGCGCCGGCAGAGGCGCGAGGCGAGGCAGCCGCTGAGCACGATGACGCCGTCGGAGTGGCGCTCCAGCAGCTCCATGTCGACGTTGGCCTTGCCGCGTGAGAACCCCTCGAGGAACCCGGCCGAGGTCAGCTTGACCAGGTTGGCGAAGCCGGCGTCGTTTTCGGCCAGCAGGGTGAGGTGATTGCGCTCGTAACGCGTCTGTTCCTTGATCGCCTTGCGGTCGTCGACCAGGTAGGCCTCGAGCCCGACGATCGGTTTGATCCCGTGCTTGTTGCAGGCCTTATAGAGGTCGACGGCGCCGTTCATCACGCCGTGGTCGGTGAGCCCGAGCGCCGGCTGCCCGAGCGCGGCGGCCCGCTCCGCCATCGCGTCGATCTTGCAATGGCCGTCGAGCAGCGAGTACTCGCTGTGGGCGTGGAGGTGGACTGCGGCTGGCGAACTCACGACTCCGCCGATGATGCCAAGCGCGTGTGACGGAACCGGAGGCCTTCGCCGCTACCTCCGCGCTTTCGCTCAGTGATGGGACATGAGAACCGTCACGACGGTGCCGGCGACGATCGATCCGAGGGTCGTCGCGAAGAAACCGATCATCAGCCGCTGCAGCGAACTGATGTCCGACCGCACTTCCCCGATCTCCGACCGCACTTCCGATCGGACTTCCCGGACCTCCGACCGGATTTCCCGGACCTCCGACCGCACTTCCCGGAGATCTGACCGGACCTCCCGGATGTCCGCGTCGAGGAGATTGAAGCCTCGGTGCGTCTCAGAGCGCAGATCGTCGACGCGCTTGTCGGTCGTACTCAGGGGTTCGGTCATCGTGTCCATGGATAGACCGTAGGGCCGAAATACGCAACTGTGGTGCGCAAAAAGTTACGTTTTGCGCACCGGACTGGGAAAATTGTGCCCCGGGACGACGGGCGGAGCCGGGACGTTCTACAGGCTGCCGCAGACCCAGGCGCTGGAGCCGGAGTCGGCCCAGATTTCGGCGGCGATGCGGTCCTGTTCCGCCTTGGGGGCGTTCTGGGGTTCGCCCTGACCGCCATAGAGTTCCCAGGTCGAGGGTAGGACCTGGTAGGCGCCGCCGGCACCGCTCGAAGGGTTGACCGCGCTGTAGTTGCCGCCCGACTCGCAGATCACGATGTAGGTCGGGATCGAGTAGGGACCGCCGAGCCAGCGACCGACTTCTTCTTCGGCGGCGGCGTTCGCTTCCGCTTCGCTCGCTTCGGCTTCGCGCCGCTCCCGCGCTTCCTCGGCGCGGATCTCCTTGATGTCGGCGACCCAGGCGCTGATGTCGCCTTTCAGCTGCGCGAGCGACGCTTCGCGGGCGCCGCTGACTTCGGCGAGGTGCGCCGCCGCGGCCGCCGCCGCTTCGCGCACCGCGGAGATTTCGTCGCGCGCCGCCGCCACCCGTTCGTCATAGGCGACCGCCTTGCGCCGCGCCGCCGCCACCAGCGTCACCTCGTGGCGCACTTCGTCACGTGCTTCGCCGACCCGCCGCGCCAGCGCCGCGTCGGCTTCGTTGATCGCCCGCAGGTAGGTGTCCCGGGTGACCAGTTCCTCGTAATCGCCTTCGCCGAAGATCAGGTTCGAGGCTTCCGGCACACCGCTCTCGTAGATGGCTACCACTCGCTGCGCCAGCTCCCCGTGCGCCCGCCGCAGTCGCGCCTTCTCGACCGCCAGCCGGTGCCGCGTCGCCACAACTTCTTCGCTCAGCTTGGCCTCGCGCGCTTCCCCTTCGGCAAGCAGCGCGGACAACCGTTCCTCGTGGCGTTCGGCCTGCCCCGCCTCGGCTTCGGCGCTCGCCAGTTCGGCCTGGCCGGCCTGCAGCTCGCCGAGCAACGCGCTCGCTTCTTCGCGCCCGGCAGCCAATCTCGCTTCCAACTTGCCGCGATCGGCCGCCCGCGCACCGGGCGCGAGCATCAAGACCAGCGCCACAAGCGCGCCCAGCAACGCCCCGGCGCAGACCAAGGCCAACAGATCGGATCTGGTCCGCATCAACGCCAAAGCGGCATCGAGGCTACTGAGCCGCGCGCATTTCTCCTGCTAGTTGACGATAAGGAGCAAGGAAAGTTGCGGGCCCGCGGGTCGGGCCAGGCGCTTGATCCGACGATGCCGGGCTGGCTGTTCCTTATGCGCCTAATAGGCGCATAAGGAACAGCCGGAGGGACGGGCCTCGAGGACGGACAAGGGACGGGCCCGTCCACGACCCGGGCAGGCGTGGACGGGACGGCGGGGGTGACCCTTCCCTCACGAACTGCGGGGAGGTTCGTCCAGGGTCACCCCCGCCGTCCCTCCCGGGCCGTTTCCGGGGGGAGAGGTGGAGGGACCGTGCCGGGAGGGTCACGGGAGCGCCACGGCAGACGGACGGACCCGTCACGGAAGTGTGACCCCGTGACGAAGACGCCGGGGACGTCACGCTTCCGTCCGTCTTCCCCAGACGTCGCGGGTCACGTGAGGAGGCGCGTTCGCAGTTAGCGACAACATGTGTCGCTAACTGCGAACTCGGTCCGGGCCGGGGACCCTCAGGGGCCGGGAGGTGTGACGTCCCCGGCGTCTTCGTGACGAGCTGTGACGTCTTCCCGCAGGGACCCTCACGTCCCGGGGGTCCCTGAGCGGTCAGGGATCTCCGCTGTTCCTTATGCGCCTCATAGGCGCATAAGGAACAGCGGAGAGCCTGGACCGCCCGGATCCCTCCCAGCGGGCGGAGAGTTGTGACGCCGCCTCCCGGAGTTCGTGGCGGACCTTTGACCCTTTGCCCCGCAACGCCTCACGTCCTGGGCGCCTCATGGGGGTCACAGCCTGCCAGGACCCCCATGAGGCGCCCGGGACGCCCGGGCCACGCAACTCGGACGGCCGCAAGGGCCACGAGCCCCCGCCCGTCCCTACGACTACTCCCCGCCTCGCGCCCGCAGCCGGTGCGCCAGCCGGGACTGCAGGGACCAGAGCTCGATGAAGCCTGGGGAGGCGGTCTGGGAGAAGAGGTCTTCGCCGGACTCGGCGAAGCTTGCGAGGGAGGCGTCGTACACCGCGTGCGGGGAGGAGCGGGTGACGACTCGGACGCTGCCTTTGTAGAGGCGGAGGCCGATCTCGCCCGTCACCCGGGCGTTCACCGCGTTCATATAGGCGTCGAGGTCTTCGCGCAGCGGCTCCCACCAGAGGCCCGCGTAGACGAGGTAGCCCCATTTCTGGTCCATCTGGGGCTTGAACTGGTTCTGGTGGATGGTGCCCACGAGGCGCTCGAGCTCCTCGTGGGCGGTGAGGATCAGGGCCGCGGCCGGGACCTCGTAGATGTCGCGCACCTTGAGGCCGACGATGCGGTCCTCGATGTGGTCGACGATCCCGACGCCGTGGCGCATACCCAGCTCCGCCGCCCGTTCGAGCAGGTCGACCAGGCCGAGGCGCTCGCCGTCGATCGACACCGGCAGGCCCGCCTCGAAGCCGATCTTCACCACCTGGGCCTCGTCCGGCGCGTCCTCGGGCCGGGTCACCAACTGGAAGACGTCGTCCTCCGGTGCGTGCTCCAGGTCCTCGATCCAGCGGCCCTCCGAGGAGCGCCCCCAGAGGTTGTCGTCGATCGAGTACGGCGCCACCTCGGTGCCGCCCTTGACCGGGATGCCGTGGTCGCGCGCGTAGGCGATCTCCTCGTCGCGCCCCATCGCCCAGGACCGCACCGGTGCGATCGTCTTCAGCTCCGGCGCCAACGTCGCCACCGTCGCCTCGATCCGCACCTGGTCGTTGCCTTTGCCGGTGCAGCCGTGGGCGATCGTGTCGCAGTTCGACTTCCGCGCGTATTCGACGGCGAGCTGCGCGATCAGCGGCCGGCCGAGCGCGGTGAACAGCGGATAGCCGTTGCCGTAGACCGCGTTGGCCTTGATCGCCGGGGTCAGGAACTCCGCCGCGAACTGCTCGCGGGCATCGACCACGTGGCACTCGACCGCGCCGAGGCGCTTGGCCTTGTCCTCGATCACCCCGTAGTCCTCGCCGGGCTGACCGAGGTTCACGGTCAGCGTCACCACTTCGGCGTCGTAGGAGTCCTGGATCCACTTCAGCATCACGCTGGTGTCGAGACCGCCCGAGTAGAGCAGCAGGACCCGGTCCACCTGGGACGGATCGGCCTCATAGCTTGCGGTGGGACGCTGCCGCGTCGGGTCAGCGTCCGTCATTCAGCTTCCACCCCGCCGCCTTCTTCAAAGAGTTCTTCTTCCGGCAGTTCTTCGATTTCACCTTCGCCAAGTTCTTCCGGCGCGGCTTCTTCTTCGAGCCCGCCCGTTTCCGTTTCTTCTTCGAGGCCTTCGCCTTCTTCGCCTTCTTCTTCCCCTTCCCCGGTGCCTTTTTCCGGAGCCGGGATTTCTTTGGTGATGGTGTGGGTTTCGGTGATCGTTTTGGTCCCCCCACCACCACAGGAGGCGACCAGACCGATGAGGAGGCCGAAGATGATCACGCCCATGATCAGGACGACCAGGCGCAGGTTGCCTTTCGGTTGCTGGGGCGGACGGCGACGGCGCGGCGGTTCGTCGTCGTAGTTCATGAGTCGCGTCGGATCCTCGTTCATCTAGTACCTGTACGCGGTCGGGACCGAAGTCCCTTCCCGGTCACCCGACACAGCGCTAGGCCTCGGGGCCGAGGATCGCGTCGAGGATCGCGCGCGCGTCCTTGATCGCGAAGCCGCTGCGAAGCCGCTCCTCGATCTCGGTGCGGCTGGAGCCGGAGACCGCCATCTGCGTGGCCAGCAGCCGTGCGCCGGCGGGGGTCCCCGCCTCCTCGGGGCCAGCCCCAGGCGCCTCCGCGGCGACCGAGTCGACCACGGTCAGCGCCGGGCCGAGCGGCTTGCGCACTCCCGGATCCGGCTCGGACCCGGGATCACGATCGGTCGCGCGCCGCCCGATCGGGGTCGAGCCGGCGGGCGATCCGGCGCCACCCAGCTCGGCCTTCGCCTCCGCCAGCGCCCGCTGCAGCGCCTCGGACTGGCGCCGCAGCGCCTCCGCCTGGGCGGCGATCTCCTCGGTCAACCCGGCCAGCCCGGCGAGCCGCTCGGCGACGATCCGGTCGGCCTCCTCGCGCGCGTCGATCAGCCGCGAGCGCGCTTCCTCCTCGGCTTCGTCGATCACCTGCTTGGCGGCCTGCTCGGCGGCGGCGACGATCGCGGCGAGGCGGGTCGCGGTCGAGTCTTCGATCTCCTGCCTGCGGACGGTGCGGTCAGAGCTGCTCACGAGGCCCAAAGCCTAGCTCGCCGCCAGCGATTCGCCGATCAGCCCGACCGCGCGGTCGATCTGCTCCGCCTCGACCACCAGCGGCGGCAGCAGGCGCAGCGTCCCGGGCGCCGGGACGTTGACGACCAGGCCGCGCTCCAGCAGATCGGCGCCGCGGGCCGCCGCGTCGATCCCCTCGTCGAGGGCGACGCCGACCATCAGCCCGCGGCCGCGCGTCCCGGCGACCCCCGGCAGTTCCTCCAGCCCGCTCCGCAGCCGGGCACCAAGCTCGCGCACCGAGCGCAGCAGGGTTGGGTCGTCGACCGCGTCGAGCACCGCCAGCGCGGCGCTGGTGCCGATCGGCCCGGCGGCGAAGGTCGAGCCATGGTCGCCCGGCTCGAGCGCCTCGGCCGCCGCCGGTCCGGTGATGCAGGCGCCGATCGGCATGCCGTTGCCGAGTGCCTTGGCGCTGGTGATCACGTCGGGACGCACCGGCGTCTGCTCGTAGGCCCAGAGCGAGCCGGTCCGCCCGATTCCGGTCTGGATCTCGTCGAAGATCAGCAGCGCCCCGGATGCATCACAGGCCTCGCGGGCGGCGAGCAGCGCCTCGTCGGCGGTCGGCCAGACCCCCGACTCGCCCTGGATCGGCTCGATCAGCACCGCCGCCGTATTCGGCCCGACCGCCGCGCGCAGCGCCTCGGCGTCGTTGTCGGGGACCGCGCGGAAGCCCGGCAGGTACGGGCCCAGCGCCTCGTTGCGCGCCAGCTTCGGCGTCGCCGAGAGCGCCCCGTAGCTGCGCCCGTGGAACTCGCCCTCGAAGCTGACGATCTCCGGCGCCGCGATGCCGCGCCCGTGGGCGTGCTTGCGCGCGACCTTGATCGCCGCCTCGTTGGCCTCCGTCCCCGAGTTGCAGAAGAAGACGCGCCCGCCGAGGCTCGACTCGGAGAGCCGCTGCGCCAGCCGCGCCATCGGCTCGGTGTAGAAGAGGTTCGAGACGTGCATCAGCCGCTGCACCTGCCGGGTCACCGCGTCGACCACGGCCGGGTGACAGTGGCCGAGCGAGCAGACCGAGATCCCGGCGAGGAAATCGAGGTACTCCTTGCCGTCGGCGTCATACAGGTAGACGCCCTCGCCGCGGACGAAGTCGACCGCACCCCGCTTATAGGTGCGCATCAGGTAACGCTCCTCGAGCGCGCGGGTCTCGGCAAGGCCCATCATGGCGCCACCATCGTGCCGATCCCGGCGTCGGTGAAGAGCTCCAGCAGCAGGCTGTGGGGCACGCGGCCGTCGATGATCGTCGCCGACTGGGCGCCGCCGTTGACCGCGTCGACGCAGGCCTGGAGCTTCGGCCGCATGCCGCCGGAGAGGCCCGGCAGCGCCGCTTCGACCTCGCTCACGGTGGCGCGGGAGATCAGCGAGCCCTCGTCGTCGGCGTCGGCCAGCCAGCCCTCGACGTCGGTGAGGAAGACCGCCTTCGTCGCCCCCAGCGCCGCCGCCACCTTGCCCGCCGCCTCGTCGGCGTTGACGTTGTAGCTCTGGCCGCTGCGGTCGGATGCCGCCGAGGCGATCACCGGGATGTAGTCGGCGGCGATGTGGTTGAGGACGTCGACGTCGACCCGCTTGATCTCGCCGACGAAGCCGACCCGGTCCGCGTTCGCCGCCGGCGCCACCTCGAAGAGCGTCCCGTCCTCGCCGGAGAGGCCGACCGCGGGCGAGCCGTGGCGGTTCAGCCGCTGCACGATTTCCGAGTTCAGCTTGCCGACCAGCACCATCTTCGCGATCTCCACCGTGTCGCCGTCGGAGACGCGCAGGCCCTCGTGGAACTTCACCTCGAGCCCGAGCTTGTCCATGTAGCGGGTGATCTCGGGGCCGCCGCCGTGGACGACGATCGGGTTCAGGCCGACGTACTTGAGCAGCACGACGTCGGCGGCGAAGGCGTCGCGCAGGCCCTCGTCGAGCATCGCCGCGCCGCCGTACTTGATCACCACCGTGCGGCCGTGGAACTCGCGGATGTAGGGCAGCGCCTCGAGCAGCGTCTCCACGCTGGTGGCCGCGACCCGGGACTGTGGGGCGCGCTCGGTCACGTCGTGTATTCCGCGTTCAGGGTCACGTACTCGTGCCCGAGGTCGGAGAAGTAGACGTGCGCGCGGGCCTCGCCCCGGTGCAGTCGCAGGGCGATGTTCGCCTCGGGGGCCTCGGCCCCGAGCTCGGTCGCGTCGATCGACTCGGCGCCGATCTCATCCATCTCGGCACCCACCAGGGCCGCGCCCGCCGCCTGGGCGATCCGGCCCCAGTTGGGATCGCGACCGTAGAGCGCGGTCTTGACCAGCGGCGAGTTCGCGATCGCGCGGGCGACCCGCTCCGCCTCGGCGCGATCGGCGGCGCCCGTGACCTCGATGCGCCCCGCCCGCGCGGCGCCCTCGCCGTCGCGGACGACCTCGATCGCCAGTTGCAGGAGCACCGCCTCGAGCAAGCCCGCGGGGAGCGGCCGCCCGGCGGCGCCGGTCGCCTGCAGCAGCACCGTGTCGTTGGTGCTCATCTGGCCATCGACGGTGATCCGGTTGAAGGAGGGGTCGACCGCGCGCCGCAGCGCCGCGCCGGGGTCGGCGACGACGGCGTCGGTCTGGACGAAGCAGAGCATCGTCGCCATGTTCGGCTGGATCATCCCGCCCCCCTTCGCCTGCGCCGAGAGCGTCACGCCGCCCGCCTCCAGCGTGACCCGCTTCGGCCAGCGGTCGGTGGTCATGATCGCCTCCGAGAAGACCGCGCCGCCCGCGGCGGAGAGGTCCTTGGCGGCCGCCTCGATCCCCGGCAGGACCGCGCTCATCGGCATCGGCACGCCGATCACGCCGGTCTCGGCGACGGCGACCTGGGCGGTCTCGAGGCCGAGCGCGTCGGCGGCCCGTTCGGACATCGACAGCGCGTCGGCGAAGCCCTTCGCGCCGGTCTCGGCGTTGGCGTTGCCCGAGTTGACGACGGCGGCGCGCACATGCGCCTGGTCGACGACCTCGCGGCAGATCCGGATCGGCGCCGCGGCGGAGGCGTTGCGGGTGAGGACGAGCGCCGAGTCGACCCGTTCGGCGTCGCAGACCAGGAGGCCGACGTCGGTCGCCCCACTGTCCTTCAGCCCGACGTGGACACCGCCCGCCCGGAAGCCGGGTGCGAGCCGTGCCGGATCAAGCTCCTCGACCCCGGCGGGCGCCTCGACCCAGCGGCTGCGAAAGAACCCGGGGCTCACCGGAGCCCCGCCGTCTCGTCGAGGCCCAGCATCAGGTTCAGGTTCTGGACGCCCTGGCCGGCGGCGCCCTTCCAGATGTTGTCGATCGCGCCGAAGGCCAGCGCCCGGCCGTGCTCGTCGATCGTCACGTAGACGTGGCACTCGTTGGTGTCGCGCAGCGCCCGCAGGTTGGGCGGTCCGGTGAGGACGCGGACGAAGGGCTCGGCGGCGTAACGCTCGCGGTAGAGCGCCTGGGCGGCGTCCTTGCCCACGGGTTCGGTCAGCTCGGCGAAGCAGGTCGCCAGCTCGCCCTGATCGATCGGGATCAGCGCCGGGACGAAGCTCACCGTCGCCTCGCTGCCGAGCGCCGCCAGCTCCTGTTCGATCTCCGGCCGGTGCCGGTGCCCCTCGGTCTTGTAGGGGAAGGCGTTCTCGGTCATCGAGGAGAAGTGGACGAGGTCGTCGCTCGAGCGGCCGTACCCGGAGGTGCCCTGGAAGGCGGCCACCGAGACGTCGGCGATCAGGCCCTCTTCGGCCAGCGGCGCCAGCGCCAGCACGGCCAGGGTCGGATAGCAGCCCGGCGTGGCGACGAGGTCGGCGTCGCGCAGCTCCTCCCGGTACATCTCGGTCAGCCCGTAGACGCCCGTGCCGAAGAGCTCCGGCGCGCCGTGGGTGCCGTACCAGCGCTCATAGGTGTCCAGGTCGCGGAGGCGGAAGTCGGCGGAGAGGTCGACGACCTTGATCCCGCCGGCGCGCAGGGCGGCGTCGGTGGGCGCGGCAGCCCCGTGCGGGTAGGCGACGATCGCGGCGTCGATCCGCCCGAGGAAGTCGGCGTCCTCGAGGTCCAGCTCGGTCAGCTCGATCGGCACCCGGTAGCGCGGGTAGAGCTGGTCGATCCGCTTGCCGGCCTCGGAGCGCGAGGTCGCGGCGACGAGCTCCAGGCGCGGGTGGTCCCAGACGATCTTCGCCGCGAGCGCGCCGGTGAAGCCGTTGGCGCCGGCGACGAGGACCCGCGCCGCGGGCTCGCCGCTCAGCGGCTGCCTGACGTCGAGGTCAAGCACGGAGGCTGCCTCCGATCTTCGTCAGCTCCGCCTCGATCGAGGCGCGCGCCGCGTCCACCTCCTCGTCGGTGAGGGTGCGGTCGGCGGCGCGGAACTCCAGCGCCAGGGCGAGGGACTTCTGGCCCTCGCCGAGCTGCGGGCCTTCGTAGAGGTCGAAGACGTCGGCCGCGCGCAGCAGCTCCCCCCCGCCCGCCAGCGTCGCGGCACGGACCGTCGCGGCGGCGGTGTCGGCGGGGACGACGACGGCGAGATCGCGCAGCGCCGCCGGGAAGGTGGTGACGTCCTCGAAGGCCTCCTCGCCGAGGGTCGCGGCGGCGAGCAGCGGGGCCGCGTCGATTTCGAAGCCGACCGCGGCGTCGATGTCCCAGGCCCGGCAGACCAGCGGGTGGACCTCGCCGAGCCAACCGAGCGGCGCGGCGGCCAGCGAGACCGCGGCGGAGCGGCCCGGGTGCAGGAACGGCTCGGCGGCCGGCTCGAACTCGAGCGGCGGGCAGCCGAGCGCGGCGGCCAGCGCCTCGAGTACGCCCTTCAGCGCGAAGAAGTCGACCGGGTCCCCCCCGCCCCGCCAGGAGCGCGGCACCAGCGGTCCGACCGCGAGCGCGCCATAACGGTGCGGCTCGGTGACCGGCGCGGGCGTGTCGCCGGGGAAGTCCCCGGCCAGGGGGCCGCCGGCGGCGGGCGGCGCGGCGCGCAGGTAGACGGCGCCGGCCTCGAAGAGCGCCACGGCCTCGGCGCCGCGGGCGAGGTTCCGCGCCGCCACGTCGAGCAGCGAGCCGAGCAGGGTCGTCCGCATCGCCGCGCCCTCGTCGGAGAGCGGGTTGGCGACCAGGACCGGGTTCGCCCGCGGATCGGGGTCCTCGATCCGCAGGCGCGCCGCCGCGCCGGGGTTGGTGAAGCTCCAGCCGACGATCTGGTCGAAGCCAAGGTCGCGCAGCTCGTCCTCGGCCCGCCGCCGCAGCCGCTGGGTGCGGTTCAGCCGGCCGACCTTGCCCGCACCGACGCTCGGCAGCGTGGTCGGCAGGTGCCGGTCGAAGCCGTGGAGCCGGCCGACCTCCTCGATCAGGTCGATCTCCCGGGTCACGTCGTGGTGACGGTCGACGGGGACGCTGACCTCGAGGTCCGCGCCGTCGACCGCGACGCCGAAGCCGAGCCGCTCCAGGTAGGCGACCTGGTCGGCCTGCGGGATCTCCATGCCGAGGATGCCGGTGACCCGGGCGCCGCGCAGCCGCAGCGAGCGGGGCTCCGGCGCCGGGGCGGCGACGTCGATCGTGCCGGGGACCATGGTCGCGCCGCAGAGCTCGACGAGGAGCTTCGAGGCGACGACCTGCGCCCGCATCGTCAGGTCGGGGTGCAGCTGCTTCTCGAAGCGCGCCGAGGCCTCCGAGCGCAGCCCGAGCCGGCGCGAGGTCCGCAGGATGTTCGGCCCGTTCCAGTTCGCCGCCTCGAGCAAGACGTCGGTGGTCGCCTCGGAGACCTCGGAGACCTGGCCGCCCATCAGCCCGGCGATGCCGCTCGGCTGGTCGCGATCGCAGACCAGGACGGTGTCGGCGTCCAGCTCCCGCTCGATGTCGTCGAGCGTCGTCATCTTCTCCCCCGCCTGGGCGGCGCGGACGATCAGCTCGCCGCCGGGAACCTTGTCGAGGTCGTAGGCGTGGAGGGGCTGGGCCGTCAGCAGCATCGCGTAGTTGGTGATGTCGACGACGTTGGAGATCGGCCGCTGGCCGGCGGCGGCGAGCCGCGCCTGGAGCCAGAGCGGCGAGGGGCCGATCTTGACATCGCGGAAGACGCGGGCGGTGAAGCGCGGGCAGAGGTCGGGGACCTCGACCGTGACCTTGGCGAAGTCCGCCGCGTTGCCGGGGGCGTCGGCGGGCGCGTCCTCGGCCCAGGGGTCGGGGGCGAGCGCGGCCCCGGTCACCGCGTGGACCTCGCGCGCCACCCCGTGCACGCCGAAGCAATCGCTGCGGTTCGGCGTCACCTCGATCTCCAGCACCGGCTCCGCCAGCGGGATCGCCGCGGCCAGTGGCGTGCCCGCGGCGAGCGCGTCGTCGAGCACCATGATGCCGTCGTGGGCGTCGCCGATCTCGATCTCGTCGGCGGCGAGGATCATCCCTTCCGAGGCGACCCCGCGGAGCTTCGCCTTGCGCAGCTTCTCGCCGCCCGGCATCCGCGCGCCGGGGAGCGCCACGGCGACGGTCTGGCCGGCGCCGACGTTGGGGGCGCCGCAGACGATCGTGCGCGGGCCGCCCTCGCCGACGTCGACGGTGCAGACGCGCAGCCGGTCCGCGTCGGGGTGTTGCACCGCCTCGGTCACCTTGCCGATCACGAAGCCCTCGGGCGCGGGCGGGCCGACGACGTCGATCCGCTCGACCTCGGTGCCGGTCATCACCAGCCGGTCGGCCAGCTCCTCCACCGGGACGCCGGGGTCGCAGTACTCGCGCAGCCAGGTGTACGGGACCCTCATGCGAACTGCTCCAGCATCCGCACGTCGTTGTCGAAGAAGCGCCGCAGGTCGGGGACCGAGTGGCGCAGCATCGCAACCCGCTCGATCCCGAGCCCGAAGGCGAAGCCCTGCACCCGCTCCGGGTCGTAGCCGTTCTCCGCGACGAAGCCGAGCACGTTCGGGTCGACCATCCCGGCGCCGAGGATCTCGATCCAGCCCTGCCCCTTGCAGAGGTTGCAGCGGCCGCCGTCGGCGAGGACGCCGGTGCCCTCGCACTGGAAGCAGGAGACGTCGACCTCGACGCTGGGCTCGGTGAAGGGGAAGTAGTGGGGCCGCAGGCGCACCTCGCGGGTGTCACCGAAGAGTGCCCGCGACAGCGCCAGCAGCGTTCCCCGCAGGTCGGCGAGGGTCAGCCCCTCAGCGATCGCCAGCCCCTCCATCTGGTGGAACATCGGGCTGTGGGTGGCGTCGGAGTCGCGCCGGTAGACCTTGCCGGGGATGACGATGAAGATCGGCGGGCCTTGCGTCTCCATCGCCCGGATCTGCATCGGCGAGGTGTGGGTGCGCAGCAGCACGTCGGGGTGCGACTGGACGTAGAAGGTGTCCTGGAGCTGGCGCGCCGGGTGGCCGACCGGGTGGTTCAGGGCGGTGAAGTTGTAGTAGTCGTGCTCGATCTCGGGGCCTTCGGCGACCGCGTAGCCGAGCCCGACCATGATGTCCTCGATCAGCCGCGTGGTGCGGGCGATCAGGTGCTGGTGGCCGACCGGGCGCGGCGGCGCGCCGGGCATCGTCACGTCGACCCGGTCGGCGACGAGCCGCGCGTCGAGCTCGGCGGCGCCGGCCCGCTCGGCACCCCGCTCGATCAGCGCCTCGAGCTCCTTGCGGGCCTTGTTGGCGGCGCCGCCGACCGGCCCCCGTTCCTCCGGCGGCAGCTGGGCGATCCCGCGGAGGATCTGGGTCAGCTCGGCTTTGCGGCCGAGGTACTTGACCCGCAGATCCTCCAGTTCGGCGCTCGCGGACGCCTCGCCGATCGCCGCCGTCGCGGCGACCCGGATCTTCTCGATCTGCTCAAGCATGCCGGCGCGCCTCGCTCATCCGCGCGCACGCTACAGCCGCGGCGGCGGCGACGTTCAGTGACTCGGCGCCGCCACGCAGCGGGATCGTCGCCCGCGCCGCGCAGGCGGCCGCCACCGCGGGCCGCAATCCGTCCCGCTCGGCACCCAGGCAGAGGGTGGCGGCACCGGCCAGCGCTCCGAGCCCGTCGCCGCCGTGGGCGACGAGGGCGACCCGCGGCTCCGGCGTCGCCTCGACCCCGGCGACGCTCGCGGGTGGGCGGGCGAAGAGGGAGCCCATGCTGGCCCGGGTCGCCTTCGGACCGAAGGCGTCGGCGCAGCCGGGACCGAGGGCGACGGTCGCGTCGAGGAGCGCGTGGGCGGTGCGGACGATCGTCCCGACGTTGCCGGGGTCGCCGACCCCGTCGAGGTAGACGCAGGGCGCCGCGAGGGACGATGCCTCCGCGGGCCGCGCCCAGACCGCGATCGCCCGCGTGCCGGAGCCGAGCGAGGAGACCGCGGCGAGCAGCTCGGGCGCGACCGCGTCGAACTCGAAGCCCACGCCGCTCGCATCGCGGTCGTCCTTTGGTCCGCCGCTCGCATCGCGGTCGTCCTTTGGTCCGCCGGCCGCATCGCGGTCGTCATCTCGTCCGCCTCCCGGACCAAAGGTCGACCGCGATCCCGCGGGCGGACGTAGGGACGACCGCGCATCGGCGGCGAGCAGCACGAACCGGGGCTTCGCGCCCGCCGCGAGGCCCGCCGCCAGCAGGTCCTCGCCCTCGGTCACGAACAGGCCCTCCCGCTCGCGGTGCTTGCGCTCCCGCAACTTGCGGACCAGCTTCAGCTTCTCGTTGTCTTTGCTTTCGATCATCAAATGAGTCCCAAAAATGAAAACGGGCCGCTATTTGCGGCCCGCCCGGAAGAGTCAGAAGTGTCAGCCTGCGTTCAGGCGGCCGCACCCTCCCGGGCTATCTCCACGAATCGGCGGAACCCCTCCGGGTCCGAGACGGCGATCTCGGCCAGCATCTTGCGGTTCACCTCGACCTCGGCCTTGTTCAGGCCGTTCATCAGTTCGGAGTAGCTCATGCCCTCCAGCCGCGCGGCGGCGTTGATCCGGGTGATCCAGAGCCGGCGGAAGGTCCGCTTCTTGTTGCGCCGATCGCGGTAGGCGTACATGCCCGACCGCTGCACCTGCTCTTTGGCGAACCGGTAAGAAGAATGCTTGCGCCCGAAGTAGCCCTTGGCTTCCTTCAGCACCTTGCGGCGCTTCTTGCGCGCGTGGACGCTGCGCTTGACGCGACTCACTTGCCGCCTCCGAGGAGCTTGCGGACGTTCGGCACGTCGACTTTCGCGATGTGCGCGGGGTTCGCCATCTTCCGCTTACGCTTCGGCGACTTTTTCTCCAGGATGTGGCTGGAGTACGCGTGACGGCCACGGATCTTGCCGTTGGCGGACTTCTTGAAGCGCTTCTTGGCGCCCGAGTGAGTTTTCATCTTCGGCATACGGGTCCGACATTGAAGCAGAACCCGGACCCGGACCCCTGCCCGGTGGCCGGAACGCCTCGGTACGCCTTCCATGACGCCCGCCCCCCGACGAGCGCCCCGAGGATCTGCCTCCAAAGACGTCGACAGCCAAGCGGCGACCAAACGACTGGGTAGTGTCACGCCGCGATGAGAGTCCTCTACGTCGTCGGCACCCGACCCAACTTCGTCAAGACCGCACCGGTGATCGCCGCGATGCGGAGCCGTCTGCCGGACGGCCGCCACGCGATCGTCCACACCGGCCAGCACTACGACCGGCTGATGTCGGAGGTCTTCCTCGAGGAGCTCGGCGTGCCCGCGCCCGATCACATGCTCGAGGTCGGCTCCGGCACCCACGCCCAGCAGACCGCCCGCACGATGGAGCGGCTGGAGCCGGTGATCGAGGCAGAGCGGCCCGACCTGCTGGTCGTCCCCGGCGACGTCAACTCGACCCTGGCGGCGGTCCTGACCGCGGTGAAGATGGGGGTGCCGGTCGCCCACGTCGAGTCGGGGCTGCGCAGCTTCGACCTCTCGATGCCGGAGGAGGTCAACCGGATCGTCTCCGACCGCTTCGGCTCCCACCTCTTCCTCCACTCCGAGGACGCGATCGGCAACCTGCGCGCCGAAGGGATCGGGCAGGAACGGATGCACTTCGTCGGCAACACGATGATCGACACGCTGGTCGCGTTGGAGGGCCGGATCGCGGCGACGGGCGCGGCGGCGAGGCTCGGCCTCTCCCCCGGCTCCTACCTGCTCGTCACCCTGCACCGTCCGGCGCTGGTCGACGGGCCGCTGCTCGGCGAGACGGTCGCCCAGCTCTCCCACCTGGCGCGGGCGATGCCGGTCATCTTCCCGGTCCACCCGCGGACCCGCAAGATGATGGAGGGCCTCGCCGACTGGAGCCCGCCGGAGGGCCTGCTGCTGACCGAGCCGTTCGGCTACCTCGACTTCCTCTCCCTGGAGACCGACGCCCGCGCCGTGCTCACCGACTCCGGCGGCATCCAGGAGGAGACGACCTACCTCGGCGTCCCCTGCTTCACCCTGCGCGCCAACACCGAGCGGCCGGTGACGGTCGAGCTCGGCACCAACACCCTGCTCGGCCTCGAGCCCGGCGCGATCGCCGAGATCCCCGCCATCCTCGCCGAGCGCCCCGCCGAGCGCCCCGCCCCACCCCCCCTCTGGGACGGCCGCGCCGCCGAGCGCATCGCCGACATCCTCTCTCCGCCGGACCCGGAACTGCTCACCGCCTGACCAGCGAGGGAGGTCCGACGGACCCCCGAACGAACCTCCCGGCGTTGTGAGAGGGGCGGTCCGTCGGACCTCCCTCGCGGCGCTTAGGAGCCCTGGGCGCTGGTGCTGTCGGCCGCGGCGGCGTCGGGGACCGCGACGGTGCCCTCGGCGCGGGCCTCTTTGCTCGGCGCGAGGAGCATGCTCATGTTGCGGCCTTCCTGGAGGGGCGCCGACTCGATCGTCGCCATGCCGCCGAGGTCCTCGAAGAGTTTCTGCAGGAGATCGCGACCGCGCTCCGGGTGGGCCTGCTCGCGGCCGCGGAACATGATCGTGATTTTGACCTTGTCGCCGTGCTTGAGAAAGCGCTCGACGTGGCCCTTCTTGGTGTTGTAGTCGTTCTCCGCGATCTTCGGCCGCAGCTTGATTTCGCGGATGTTGACCTGCTGCTGGTGCTTGCGCGCCTGCTTCTGCTTCTGCTCCTGCTCGTATTTGTACTTCGAGTAGTCGAGCATCCGGGTGACCGGCGGCTTCGAGTTC
>Ga0153956_1001643_pt1 | contig 18902 bp, 19 predicted proteins | sample TSFL040MetaG_FD_104704 | JGI IMG/M metagenome (GOLD analysis project Ga0153956, IMG submission 104704) | Attine ant fungus gardens microbial communities from Florida, USA - TSFL040 MetaG | ecosystem: Host-associated > Fungi > Mycelium > Unclassified | place: USA: Florida, Wekiwa Springs...
CGCGTGCTACAGCAGGGCGAATACACCACCGTCGGCGGCCGCACCGCGATCAAGACCGACGTGCGGATCGTCGCGGCCTCCAACAAGGATCTGCGCATCCTGATTCAGCAGGGCCTATTCCGGGAAGATTTGTTCTTCCGTCTCAATGTCGTGCCGCTAAGACTTCCACCGCTGCGCGAACGTATCGAGGACCTACCCGATCTCGTCCGGCACTTCTTCGCGCTGGCGGAGAAGGACGGCCTGCCGCTGAAGAAACTCGATGCGCAGGCGATGGAGCGAATGAAGCAGCACCGTTGGCCGGGCAACGTCCGTGAGCTTGAAAACCTCGCGCGCCGTCTCGCCGCGCTGTACCCGCAGGACGTCATCACGGCGTCGGTGATCGAGGGCGAACTTGCCCCGGCTGCCGCTACCGGAGCGGCCGCAAATGGCGGGCCGCAGAAGGTCGAAAACCTCGGCAATGCGGTCGAGAGTTATCTCGCCGCGCATTTCGCGGGTTTTCCGAATACGCTGCCGCCGCCCGGCCTGTACCACCGGATTTTGCGCGAAATCGAGATTCCGTTGCTCACGGCCGCCCTGGTCGCAACCCGCGGCAACCAGATCAGGGCCGCCGACCTGCTGGGGCTGAACCGGAACACCCTGCGCAAAAAAGTCCGCGACCTCGACATTCAGGTCTACCGAACGGGCTAGATGATTCTCCCGAGGTATCTTGCCGTTGGACAGGGTAAAATAGCCTTTGGCGACGCCTAGGAATTGTCGCAATTCGGCAACATTGTGATATGAATGCATCACTGATGCGGTAATGACGCATCAGCCCCATCTCACTCTGCACCCTCAGGCATGACCGTTTCGGAGACTTCGGCCTCGATCGAACCCCGCATTGCCGAGCCGCAAGGCCGTCGGCTGCGATGGCTGCTGATGCCAGTTGCGGTTGGGCTGGCGCTGATCTCCGCGTTCCTGACCTTCGTGGTGTTGACCGGCCTGACGCCCATCGTGCCGTCCCATCAGGTCGTGGTCAGCTTCCTGCTTATCAACGCCGCCACCATCCTGCTGCTGCTCATCATCATCGGCCGGGAAATCTGGCTGGTGATTCAAGCGCGGCGGCGAGGGCGCGCGGCGGCACGTCTTCACGTCCAGATCGTCGCATTGTTTTCGGTGATCGCGGTTCTGCCAGCCGTGCTGGTGTCGATCGTCGCCAACGTCACGCTCGACCGTGGTCTCGACCGCTTGTTCTCCGGCCCGACCAAGGCGGTGATCCAGAATTCGCTGACCATCGCCAACGCCTATCTCTACGAGCATGCCCAGTTGATCCGCGGCGATGTGCTCGGCATGGCCAACGATCTTTCCAACGCACGGCCGCTGTGGGACCAGGACCGCCAGAGCTTTCGCAATGTTCTGACGCAGAATGCGAAAGCGCGCGATCTGCCGGGTGCGATGATCATCGACAAGGACAGCAACGTCTTGGAGACCGCCGCCAACGGCATCACCCAGACCTTCACGACCCCCGCGCCGGACTTCCTCAAGAATGTCACCGAGGACGAACCGCAGATCGGCGTCTTCATCGAGCAGAACTATGTTGCGGCGGTGATCCGGCTGCGCGCGTTTCAGGATACGTTCCTGTATGTGGCACGGCTGCTCGATCCCCGCGTGGTCGCGCAGTTGCGCCAGACACAGGCGAGCGTTGCCGAATACGGCGAATTGGAATCGCGCAAGCTCGGGATTCAAGTCGCCTTCGCGCTGATGTTCACCGTGATCGCGCTGACGGTGCTGATGTCGGCGGTGCTGATCGGCCTGAATTTTTCCAACCGTCTCGTGGCGCCGATCCGGCGGCTCATGAGTGCGGCCAATCTGGTTTCGACCGGCGATCTGCACGTTCAGGTGCCCGTCATCAAAGCCGAAGGCGACCTCGCAAATCTTGGCGAGACCTTCAACAAGATGACGCAGGAGTTGCGCACCCAGCGCGACGAACTGGTGAGCGCGAGCAACATGATCGACAGCCGCCGCCGTTTCATCGAGGCGGTTCTGCTATCGGCGAGCGCGGGCATCATCGGCATCGACAACAACGGCATCATCGGCATTCTCAATCGCTCGGCGGAAAAACTGATCGGCCTCGTCGAAACCGAAGCGCTCAATCATCCGCTATCCGAGGTCGTTCCCGAACTGAACGAGTTGATGGAGAACGCCAGGAGTGGATCGCACCGCCTGTTGCAGGGCGAGATCGAAATCAACCGCGCCGGTGTCGAGCGTAATCTGTCCGTCCGCATCACCGCCGAACAGTCGGGGCAGGCGCAGGAAGGCTACATCATCACGCTCGACGACATCACCGAACTGGTGTCCGCGCAGCGTACCTCCGCATGGGCCGACGTCGCCCGCCGCATCGCCCATGAAATCAAGAATCCGCTGACGCCGATCCAGTTGTCGGCGGAACGCATCAAGCGAAAATTCGGCAAGACCATCGTCGAGGATCGCGCGATTTTCGATCAGTGCACCGACACCATCGTCCGGCAGGTCGACGATATCCGCCGCATGGTCGATGAATTCTCGAAGTTCGCGCGGATGCCAAAACCGGTGATCGAAGGCGAAGACGTCGCCGATACCGTGCGGCAGGCCGTGTTCCTGATGCGCGTCGGCCATCCCGATCTCGATATCGAAGCCGACATCAAACAGGACCCGATGCGGGCCCATTTCGACCGTCGCCTGATCTCGCAGGCGCTGACCAACATCATCAAGAACGCCACCGAAGCGATCGGTGCCGTGCCGCCGGAAGACCTCGGCAAGGGGCGGATCGACGTCACCGCCGCGCAGGAAGACGACGACATCATCATCGACGTGGTCGACAACGGCATCGGCCTGCCCAAAGAAAGCCGCGCTCGGCTGTTGGAGCCTTACGTCACCACGCGCGAGAAGGGCACCGGCCTCGGCCTCGCCATCGTCGGGCGGGTGCTCGAGGATCATGGCGGCAAGATCGAACTGAACGATGCTTCGAATATCAGGCCGGGGCAGAGAGGCGCGTGGGTACGACTGCGTTTCGCCATCTCGGGCCACCCGAAGGATACCAACGTAAAAACCAGCGATACGCCACAAAAGACGGAAACAGCGGAAGCAACCCATGGCGAATGACATTCTGATCGTTGACGATGAAGCCGACATCCGCGACCTCGTCGCCGGCATTCTCGACGATGAAGGATACAAGACACGAACCGCGCGCGACAGCGATACGGCTTTGGCGGAAATATCGTCGCGCAGGCCGAACCTGATCTTCCTCGACATCTGGATGCAGGGCAGCAAGCTCGACGGGTTGCAGCTGCTCGAACAGATCAAGAAGGATCATGCCGACGTGCCGATCGTGATGATCTCCGGCCACGGCAACATCGAAACTGCCGTCGCCGCGATCAAGCGCGGCGCCTATGATTTCATCGAAAAGCCCTTCAAGGCCGACCGCCTGGTGCTGGTCGCGACGCGCGCGCTGGAGAATTCCCGGCTGAAGCGCGAAGTCCGCGAACTGAAGCAGCTTGCGCCGTCGTCCGGCTCGCTGGTCGGCAAGTCGCCGTGCATGAACCAGTTGCGCCAGACCATCGATCGCGCCGGCAAGGCCAACAGCCGCATCATGATCGTGGGGCCATCGGGCGCGGGCAAGGAACTGGTCGCGCGCACGCTGCACAATCTGTCGAGCCGCGCATCGGGACCGTTCGTCGTCATCAACGCCGCAGCGATCACGCCGGAGCGCATGGAAGTCGAATTGTTCGGCGTCGAACTTGCCGACGGCGAGACCGGCCGCAAGGCGGGCGCGCTCGAGGAAGCGCATGGCGGCACGCTGTTCATCGACGAGATCGCCGACATGCCGCGCGAGACGCAGAACAAGATTTTGCGCGTATTGGTCGATCAGACATTCCAGCGTGCCGGCGGCACCACCAAGGTCAGCGTCGACGTCCGCATCATCTCGTCGACCTCGCGCAATCTGGAGGCGGAGATCGCGGAGGGACGTTTTCGCGAAGACCTCTATCACCGGCTCTCGGTCGTTCCGATCCGGGTGCCGCCGCTGTCCGAGCGCCGCGAGGACATTCCCGAACTCGTCGATTACTTCATGGAACAGATTTCAACCACCACGGGCCTTCCGAAGCGCAAGATCGGCGAGGATGCGATGGCGGTGCTGCAATCCCACATCTGGCCGGGCAACGTGCGCCAGTTGCGCAACAACATCGAGCGGGTGATGATTCTGGCCGGTGGCGAACCGGAAGCGACGATCACCGCAGACATGCTGCCGCAGGATGTCGGCTCGATGATTCCCACCATGCCGACCGGCGTGAACGGCGAGCACATCATGGGCTTGCCGCTGCGCGAGGCGCGCGAAGTGTTCGAACGAGATTACCTGATCGCCCAGATCAGCCGGTTCTCCGGCAACATCTCGCGCACGGCGGAATTCGTCGGCATGGAACGCTCCGCGCTTCACCGCAAGCTCAAGGCGCTGGGCGTAGGCTGACCGATGGCACGCATTGCTTACGTCAACGGCCGTTATTGCGATCTGCGCAATGCGAGCGTCAACATCGAGGACCGCGGCTATCAGTTCTCCGACGGCGTCTACGAAGTCTGCGAAATCCGCGACGGATCGCTGGTCGATCTTCCCCGGCACATGGCGCGGCTGAAACGCTCGCTCGGCGAAATCCGCATTGCGATGCCGATGAGCGAGGGCGCGCTTGCCGCGGTGATGCACGAAGTCGTCAGGCGCAATCGTGTGCATTACGGGCTGATCTATCTTCAGATCACACGTGGCGTCGCGCATCGCGATCACGCCTTTCCGTCTCCGTCCGTGAAGCCCAGCCTCACGATCACGGCAAAGAGCCTGAACTTCGAAAAGAACCAGGCCATGGCCGTCAAAGGCATCGCGGTCGTCACGCTGCCGGAAAACCGCTGGCCGCGCGTCGACATCAAATCGGTGTCGTTGCTGCCGAACGTGCTTGCCAAGCAACAAGCCAAGGAGCAGGGCGCCTATGAGGCGTGGTTTGTCGGCTCCGACGGCTGCGTGACCGAAGGCTCGTCCAGCAACGCCTGGATCGTCACCAAATCCGGCACCGTCGTCACACGCTCGGCCGAGAGCGGCATCCTGCCCGGCATCACCCGTGCGGTGTTGATGGAGGTGCTGGCCGCACTGCAAATCCGGCTGGAGGAGCGGCCTTTCACCCCCGCGGAGGCCCATGAGGCCGCCGAGGCGTTCGTGACGGCCTCGACCCAGATCGTCATGCCGGTGGTCAAGATCGACGGAAAGCCGGTCGGAACGGGCGCGCCGGGGCCGATTGCCCTGAAGCTGCGCGACCATTTCCATGGTTTTTCGACGTTTTCTTGAGACTTTTGGCCAATTTAAACCGTTCTGCCCATGATGTGGTCTTGCCTAACCTTTAGGCCTGCCCTTTAATCGCCTCGCAACACCCGGAGGGGGATCTCAGGGGGTGGCATCCGTTCGCAAGAATGCGGGCGGAGACAACAAGAAACAGCTCCGACTGCGGAAAAAATAACAATGGCAGCCGACCGCGCACAGAATCTGCAAGACACTTTCCTCAATCACGTTCGCAAATCAAAAATTCCGCTGACGATCTTTCTCGTCAACGGCGTCAAACTGCAGGGCATTGTCACCTGGTTCGACAATTTCTGCCTGCTGCTGCGGCGCGACGGTCATTCGCAGCTTGTCTACAAGCATGCGATCTCGACCATCATGCCGGGCGCTCCGATCTCGCTGTTCGAGGGCGGCGAGGACGCTCCAGCTTGAGGACCTTGATTGGACCCGCATAGTTTCGGCGGGGCAGCCGACCGGCCGGGGGGGCAACCGGCACAGGGACGAATAGCGAGCCGGGTGCTCGTTGTCGGCCCTTATCGGCGTTTGCGCCGCGGCAGTGCCGACCTTGCTTCCCAAACCGATGCCGTTCGCGATCCGGAAGCTCGGCTGGATGAAGCGGCAGGCCTTGCGCGGGCGATCGATCTCGTCGTCGTCGAGGCGCTGATCGCACCGCTCTCCGACATCCGTCCAGCAACCTATCTCGGCACCGGCAAGGTCGAGGAAATCCTCGGCCTCATCCAGGCGCACGAGGTCGAGCTTGTGGTGATGGATTGCGCGTTGTCGCCGATTCAGCAGCGCAATCTGGAGAAGGAGTGGAACGTCAAGGTGCTCGACCGCACCGGACTGATTCTCGAAATCTTCGGACGCCGCGCCAAGACGCGTGAAGGCACGCTACAGGTCGAACTCGCGCATCTGATCTATCAGCGCAGCCGTCTGGTGCGGTCATGGACCCATCTGGAGCGCCAGCGCGGCGGGTTCGGCTTCATGGGCGGCCCCGGCGAAACCCAGATCGAGGCCGACCGCCGCATGATCGGCGAGCGCATCACGCGCATCGAGAACGATCTGAAGAAAGTACAGGCCACGCGGCGGCTGCACCGCGCCGGGCGCCAGCGCGTGCCGTACCGTGTCGTCGCACTGGTCGGCTACACCAACGCGGGAAAATCGACGCTGTTCAACCGCCTCACGCGTGCCGATGTGCAGGCGGCCGACATGCTGTTCGCGACCCTTGACCCGACCTTACGCGCACTGAAGCTGCCGCACGGCGGCAAGGCGATGATCTCCGACACGGTGGGATTCATCTCGGACCTTCCGACCATGCTGGTGGCAGCGTTCCGCGCGACGCTGGAGGAAGTAATCGAGGCAGACGTGATCCTGCATGTGCGCGATATCTCGCACGAGGATGCCGAGGCGCAGGAGCGCGACGTCGACAATGTGCTCCGGCAGTTGAATATCGACATCGATTCCGGTCATCGCCTTATCGAGGTCTGGAACAAGATCGACCGTTTCTCGCCCGAAGAACGTGAAAATCTAGCGCGCATCGCGGCGCGACGCCCGCCGGAGCGGCCGTGTTTTCTGGTGTCGGCGGAAACGGGCGAGGGTGTCGATGCGCTGCTTGCCGCAATCGAGGAGCGGTTTGCCGCCACGCGGTTCACGCTCGATCTTCGTATCGACGCGACAGACGGCGCAGGCATCAGCTGGCTACATCGCAATGCCGAGGTGCTCGACAAGCACCTTGATGAGGATCACTTCGACATGGTGATCCGTGTCGACGAGACCAAGCGCGACATCGCCATCGCGCGTTTCGGCGCGATGTTGCGCGAAGACGGGTCTTAGATTCATCCCAATACAAAGACCATCATGCCCGGGAATACCGAAGCCGTCATGGCCGGGCTTGTCCCGGCCATCCACGCCTTGTGTCTCGGATGACTTTGTAAAGACGTGGATGCCCGCGACAGGCGCGGGCATGACGAGGGATAAGTTCGAATCTATTCGGCTAACTTCGCTTCACACCACAGCGCTTCCATTTCATCGAGCGTGGCCTGATCCAGCGATTGGTCACGCTGCGCCAGCGTTTGCTCGATATAGCCAAAGCGCCGCTCGAACTTCGTGCTGGCGGCACGCAGCGCCATGTCCGGATCGACTTTCGCATGACGGGCAAGATTGACGGCCGCGAATAGCAGATCGCCGGTCTCCGCCGCGATTTCCTTTGCGTCGCCATTATCGAGCGCGGCTTCGATCTCGTCGGCTTCCTCGCGGATCTTGGCGAGCACCGCGCGCGGGTCGTTCCAGTCGAAGCCGACCGTTCCGGCTTTCTCCTGAAGCGCGAGAGCATGGGCCAGCGCGGGTTGCCCGGATTTCACCGAGGCAAGCAGGGAGGGCCGTTGCACAGGCTTCTCACCACGGCGTGCTGCACGCTCGGCCTTTTCCTCGGCCTTGATCCGCCCCCAACTGCTTTTCACCTCGGCCGGCGACATGCGCCCGGCCTTGTCGCCGAACACATGTGGATGGCGGCGGATCATCTTGGTGACTACGGCTGCGACCACGTCGGGAAATGCGAAGGCGCCTTGCTCCTCCGCCATCCGGGCGTGGTAGACGACCTGCAGCAAGAGATCGCCCAGTTCCTCGCGCAGATCGTCGAGATCACCACGGGTGATCGCATCCGCCACCTCGTAGGCTTCCTCGATGGTGTAGGGCGCGATCGTCTCGAACGTCTGCTCCAGATCCCATGGACAGCCGGTGACAGGGGTTCGCAACGCGGCCATGACCTCGATAAGGGCGGCGATATCGGTCGGATTCGACGGCGGTTTCATGAGACCCCGGAATGATGGCGGATATCTTTCTATGCCGCATCCACCCGCGCGCGCCCAGCCTCAATCCTGCATTCGACCCCGATATTCCACGGTTGGCGAGAACCCACTCTGGATGATAGATCGGGTCATGGACAAAACACCCGAAAATGCTGCGCTGGTGCTGTTTTCCGGCGGACAGGATTCCGCAACCTGCCTTGCCTGGGCGCTGTCACGCTTCGAGCGTGTGGAGACGCTCGGCTTCGATTATGGCCAGCGCCACGCCATTGAGCTGGAATGCCGGGAAACTCTGACCGAAGGCATCAGGCAGATCAGGCCGGAATGGAAGGCGCGGCTCGGCGAAACGCACACGCTCGCCATTCCCACACTGGCCGAAATTTCCGATACGGCGCTGACACGCGACATCGCCATCGAAATGGAAGAGGGCGGCCTGCCCAATACTTTCGTGCCCGGACGCAATCTCTTGTTTCTCACCTTCGCTGCCGCGCTCGGCTATCGTCGCGGCATCCGCCACATCGTCGGCGGCATGTGTGAGACGGATTATTCCGGTTATCCCGACTGCCGCGACGAGACGATCAGATCGCTCAATATCGCGCTCAACCAGGGCATGGGCCGTGAGTTCGAATTGCACACGCCACTGATGTGGCGCGACAAGGCGCAGACATGGGAGTTGGCGCAAGAACTTGGCGGCGAAGCACTCGTTGACCTGATCGTCCAGCAATCGCACACATGCTATCTCGGTGAACGCGGCGCGCTGCATGCGTGGGGGTACGGCTGCGGCGAATGCCCCGCATGCCGGCTACGCGCGGTGGGGTGGGAAAAGTACAAGTCCAAGTGCACCTGAAAACATGATGCTCAGTGCGAACGCTTGGCTGCATAGTAGCGCAGCATGTCCTTGGCGATCAGCTTCGTCTCGGAGCGGCGACCGAAGAAGAAGACGCCGCTGGCCGCGTCGGATTTCGGACCCGGCTTCGCAAAATAGTCGACAGCCTGCGCCGCAGCCACGGTCAGCTTCGCATTGTCGAGACGGTCGTGGCCGTTAACGATCAGCGCAAGCGCGCGATGGCCCGCAAGGTCGCCAATGCCTTCGGCGGCAATTGCGCCAGAGCCTGCCACGCGCTGGTCATCATGACGGAATGGGAGCAGTTTCGCGCGCTCGATCTCAAGGCATTATCGGCGACCATGGCGACGCCGGTCGTGGTCGATCTGCGCAACATCTATTCGCCGGACGACGTGACCCGGAACGGGCTTCTGTATTGCGGCGTCGGACGGCCGCAGCCTGTGGCCTTATTAAGCCGCGCAGACCATCAGCAAGGCAGGCAGAGAACCTCGGCAAAGTGCCGGGGGATCAGTTTGGTGCCCAGTCGCCGGGCTCCATCAATAATTCGCATAAGGTATATTATGGAATATATTTATATGGTCAAATTTACAGCCAAATCAAATCATTGAGCCGGAATGCTCAATCACGCACTCCATTTTATGATCCCCAGTCACGCCGACAATCTCAATCCGGCGAGATATTCAGCGCCGGTGTGTTGGAGTATGTTCTCGTCGGATAACAGGACATGGGACACGGCCAAATCATGAGCATGGACGGCGGGAATATCGAAGCTGGCGAGATGGACGAAATCGCCCTGCCTGGACTGATCGACCGCCGCTCGTTTTTGCTCGGCTCCGCCATCGGTCTTGGCGCGCTGGGACTTGGCGGTTGCGCGACAAACGATGGCATCAGTCTCGCCGAGGCAGAGAAAATCTACGGGCCGGTGCCCAGCGAGAAATTCCCGATCCCGGCGGTCGATGTCAGCAAGGTCGATCCGAAATATTACCGGCGGACAGTCCGCTACGAGACCAAGGAAGAGCCGGGCACGATCATCGTCGATCCGAGCAATTACTATGTTTACCGCATCGAGGGAGACGGAAACGCCACCCGCTACGGCGCCAATGTCGGCCGTGACGGCTTCCGCTGGAGCGGCGACGCCTATGTCGGCCGCAAGTCCGAATGGGCGACCTGGACACCGCCCAAGGAAATGATCAAGCGCCAGCCGGAGGCGGCGAAATGGGCGCGCGGCATGCCGGGCGGTCTCGAAAATCCGCTCGGTGCCCGCACGCTGCATCTCTACCAGAACGGTGTCTATACGCTCTACACGATCTACGCATCGAGCGATCCGGAATCGATCGGCTCCGGCATCACCAGCGGCTGCGTCGGCCTGCTCAGCCAGGACATGATCCACCTCTACGACCAGACGCCGGTCAAGACGAAGGTGGTCGTCCTGCCGGCATAGGCAACTGCAATCTTACGGCTCCAGTTCAAACCGCATCCCGTCATAGCCCGGCACGACACCGGCCGGCAGCTTGCTCCACAGTTCCTCGTAATCGAGGTCGGCGTGCATATTGGTGATGACCGCACGGCGCGGTTTGAAACGAGCGATCCAGCGCAGCGCATCGTCGACGCTGAAATGGCTGACATGCTGCTTGTAGCGCAGGCCGTCGACCACCCAGAGATCGAGACCTTCGAGCGCGGAAAAGCTATCCGCCGGAATGTCGTTCAGGTCGGGCGTGTAGGCGGCATCGCCGATGCGATAGCCGAGTGCCGGGATATTGCCGTGCTGAACCAGAAAAGCGGTCAGGGCGATCGGACCGCCCTTCCCCTCGATCGTCCGGCTTTCGCCAGCCTCGATCGAGCAGCGCTCCAGGATCGGCGGATAGTCGCTGCCGGGCGGCGACTGGAAGCAATAGGAAAACCGCAGATCGATATCCTTCGCGGTGGACTGGTTCAGGTAGGTTGGAATCCTTCCTCCCTGATGCAGCACCACGGAGCGCAGATCGTCGATGCCGTGGGTCTGGTCGGCATGCTCGTGGGTCAGGAACACCGCATCGATATGCTCGACATTGGCGTCGATGAGTTGCTCGCGCAAATCAGGCGATGTGTCGATCACCACGCGCGTGACGCCGTTCTCACTGACACGCTCGACCATCGCCGAGCAACGGCGGCGGCGGTTCTTGGGGTTCGCCGGATCGCACACGCCCCAGCCAAGCGCCGGACGCGGCACGCCGGCCGACGATCCGCTCCCGAGAATGGTGAAGATCAGACTCATGCGGCAGCGTTGTCCGGGCGCGGGACCTTGTCGAAAAACCGGAAGAAGTTTTCCGTGGTCTGGCGGGAGATGTCCTCGAATGACACACCGCGCAATTCGGCCAGCGCCTTGGCGGTCTCGGTCACGAATGACGGCTCATTGCGCTTGCCACGATATTTGCCGGGTGCAAGGAAGGGCGCGTCGGTCTCCACCATGATGCGGTCGAGTGGAATTTCAACAGCGACATCGCGCACGTTCTGCGAACTCCTGAAAGTCAGAATACCAGTGAAAGACACATAGAGACCATGCGCGACGGCCTTTTTCGCCAGCGCCAGGCCACCGGTGTAGCAATGCAGAACCGCGCGAAAGGGGCCCTTTTCCATTTCCTCATCGAGAATGCGGCCGCAATCCTCATCCGCCTCGCGGGTGTGGATCACGAGCGGCAGGCCCGTTTCGCGCGCCGCTGCGATGTGGGTGCGGAAGCCCCGCGCCTGAGCTTCGGGCGATGAATTCTTGTAGAAGTAATCGAGCCCCGCCTCGCCGAACGCCACGGCCTTCGGATGCCGTGACAGCGCGATCAATTCCTCGGCCGGAATGCCGTCTTCTTCGTCGGCCTGATGTGGATGGGTGCCGACCGAGAAATAGACGCTCGGATAACGCTCGGCGATCGCGCGCAAGCCATCGACGCGCTTCACGCGTGTCGAGATCGTGATGATCCGCTTGACGTCGGCCGCCTCCGCACGCGCGACAACGGCATCGAGCTCGTCGCCGTAATCGGGGAAATCGAGATGGCAGTGGCTGTCGACAAGCATCAGGTCTTCGCCGCGGGTTCGGTGGGCTCAACGTAGCGAGGGAAAACCGGTGCGGGCGGCGGGAGTTGCGTGCCCGGCGCAATCCGTGTTGCGAGGGCCGCGAAATCGCGCGCGTCCGCCGGAACAGCCAAGGTATCGAGCATCTTCGCCATCGCATCCGGCATCACAGGTTGCGCCAGAATGGCGATCTGGCGGACGACCTCGGCGGTAACGTAAAGCACCGTTTTCTGGCGCACAGGATCGGTTTTCGCCAGAGCCCACGGAGCTTCGCCCGCGAAATAGCGATTGGCCTCAGCCACCACGGCCCAGACTGCGTTCAGCGCCACATGAATCTGCTGCGTTGCCATTGCTTCGCGCGCCTGCTCCAGCATGGCATCCGCTTGCGTCAGGATCGCGTTGTCGTTGTCGGTGAAAGCGTCCGGCTCCGGCACGATGCCGCCGTGCTGCTTGCCGATCATTGACAACGAGCGCTGCGCCAGATTGCCGAGATCGTTGGCGAGATCGGCATTGGTGCGCGCCACGATGGCTTCGTGATTGTAATTGCCATCCTGCCCGAACGGCACTTCGCGCAGGAAGAAATAGCGCATCTGATCGACGCCGTATTGATCCGCCAGCACGAACGGATCGACGACATTGCCGACCGACTTCGACATCTTCTCGCCGCGGTTGAACAGGAAGCCGTGGGCATAGACACGCTTTGGCACCGGAATGCCCGCCGCCATCAGAAACGCAGGCCAGTACACCGCATGAAAGCGGATGATGTCCTTGCCGATGATGTGCACGGAGGCGGGCCAGTATTTCCAGTTGGGATCGGTCTCGTCGGGAAAGCCGATGCCGGTGATGTAGTTGGTCAGCGCATCGACCCACACATACATCACATGCTCGGGATCGTTCGGCACCTTCACGCCCCAATCGAACGTGGTGCGCGAAATCGACAGATCCTTCAGCCCGCCTTTGACGAAGCTGACGATCTCGTTGCGGCGCGAATCCGGGCCTATGAAATCGGGGACGCTTTCATAGAGCTTCAGCAGCTTGTCCTGATAGGCGGAGAGCTTGAAGAAATAGCTCTTCTCCTCCACCCACTCCACCGGCGTGCCCTGCGGGCCGCGACGCACCTTGTCCTCGCCGACGGCGGTTTCGTCCTCGGCGTAATAGGCCTCGTCGCGGACCGAATACCAGCCCGCATAACTGTCGATGTAGATATCGCCGTTCGCGGCCATCCGTTTCCAGATTTCCTGCGTCGAGGTGTGATGCGCAGGCTCGGACGTGCGGATGAAACGGTCGAACGAAATATTGAGCCGCTGGTCCATCTCCTTGAACCGCCCCGCGTTGCGCGTGGCGAGCTCGTGCGGGGTCATGCCCTCTTTCTGCGCGGTCTGAATCATCTTCAGTCCATGCTCGTCGGTGCCGGTCAGAAAGAACACATCCTTGCCGTCGAGCCGCTGGAAGCGCGCCAGCGCGTCGGTCGCAATCGCCTCATAGGCATGGCCGATGTGCGGAACGCCGTTCGGATAGGCAATCGCGGTCGTGATGTAGAAGCGAGAGCGGGATGGAGTCTCTGCATTCGCCATGCGTGCGAAGGCCTTTCATTGAATATCCGGGTGCATTGAATATCGGAGTGATCGGGCAAGTTCAGGCGGACGCTTCCGCAAGCCATCCAAACATCGAAAACACCAGCGGTTTCCGTTCCAGATTGAATGATTCCGTTTCGCGGGCGGCCTTGCCTATCTTTTCCCATACCTCGGCAAACCGTGCAAGACGCGGTAAATTCGACTGTAATTCCTCGGCGCGCAGCCGCCCCGAAAGCCAGCGTTCGACCGTTTCCACGAAAGTCCGCAGGGCCACGCGATCATTGAGCGGCAACGCATCTCCGAGCGTATGCAGCGCGCGATGATCGAGCCGTGGCAACATGTCGAGCAGGACCAAGGTGCGCTGCTGCAAGCCGAGGGCATCGCCGCCCATCAGCGTCAGCGCCTGCGCCACGCTGCCATCGGCCGCGTCCGCCGCCTCGCGCAATTGCTGATCGCGGGAATCGATCTGCGCGGCTTCCGCCGCTGCGGCGACAACCTCCTCCACCGCAAGCGATCGCAGCGCCAGCTTGCGGCAACGCGACTGGATCGTCGCCAGCACGCGCGACGGCATGTTGCTGACGAGCAGGAACAGCGAGCGCGACGGCGGCTCTTCCAGAATCTTGAGAAGCGCGTTGGACGCGCTGGCGTTCAACTCGTCGACGGTATCGACGATACAGACGCGCCATCCCGCCACCGCCGCTGTCGAGCCGAAAAACGAAATCGTCTCGCGCGATTCATCGACCGTGATGACGCTGCGCATCACACCCTTGTCGTTGGTGCTGCGCTCCAGCGTCAGCAATCCGCCATGGCTGCCCGCCGCGACCTGCCGCGCGACCGGATGCGACGCATCGACCTGCAAGGAGGAGACTTGCTGCACGTCGGCCGACGCAGGATCGGGATGCGCGAGCACGAAGCGCGCCATGCGATAGGCCAGCGTCGCCTTGCCGATGCCCTGCCCGCCGCCGAGCAACCATGCGTGCGGAATTTGTCCGCTCTTGTAGGCCGTCAGCAGCGCGGACTCGGCCGCTGCATGGCCATGCAGGCTTGTCGTCTCGCGCGGATGCGGAACGGAAGGCATATCTGCCTGCGAGGTTTTCGCGCTCATGCCCCTGCTCCAACCGATGTGTTGACCGCAAGCCGGTCCTGCAATGCCTGCCGGATACGCTCCGCCACCTTCACCGGTTCGTCGTTGGCGTCGATCACGACGCAACGCGCGGGACTATCCGCAGCGATCTTGCGGTAGGCATCGCGCAGGTGCTCATGAAACGAGAGACTTTCGCCCTCGAACCGGTCTGCGGTCGCTCGCCCGCGCCGCTTGATCGCCCGCTGCAGGCCAACGGCCACGGGCACGTCGAGAACGAATGTCAGATCCGGCTCGAGCCTGCCGATAGTGGCATGCGTCAGCGCTCGGATGAACGCGGGATCGACCTTCCCGGCCGCACCCTGATAGGCTGCCGTTGAATCCGTGAAGCGGTCGCACAACACCCATATGCCCTTATCCAGCGCAGGCCTGATGACCTGATGCACATGATCGTCGCGCGCAGCTGCGAACAGCAACGTCTCTGCATCCGCGCCGAGCAGCTTGCCGACACCCGACAGCAGAAGATGCCGGATGATCTCTGCGCCGGGCGAACCGCCCGGTTCGCGCGTGACCAGCGTCTCGATACCTTCGGATTTCAAATGATCCGCCAGCATCTGAATCTGCGTGGATTTGCCTGAGCCTTCGCCGCCTTCAAAGGTGATGAAGCGGCCTGGCTGAAGCACGGATTTTTTGACGCGTTTCGCCATGCGTCACAGCTTCTGGATGCCGGAGCGCAGCACGCCGATCGCAAGTTCGCTCGCGCCATCCAGCGCGCGGCTTGTCATCGAGCCGGTACCGATGGATTGCGCGGCATGTACCGGCACTTCCAATGCAAGATTGCCGTTGCGCCAGAGCCTGAGCACGCCAACCCGCTGGCCGCTCTGCACCGGCGCATGGATCGGCCCTGTATAGATAATCCGTGCGTTGAGCTTGTCGTTGCCGTTCTTCTGCACCATCACGCTCACGGGCTCACTGGCGCGAAGCTCGACCGAGCCGCTGTCGCCGCCGAACACTTTGCCGTAGGCGATCGTCTGTTCGTCGTCGAACAGGGTGCGAGATTCGAAATTCTTAAAGCCCCACTCCAGAAGCTTCTTGGCCGCCGTCGCACGATCCGCCGAATCCTCGAGACCGTTCACCACGACGACGAGCCGCGTGCCGTTCTGCACGGCGGAACCGACCATGCCGTAGCCGCCCTCCTTGGTGTAACCGGTCTTCAAACCGTCCGCGCCGTCGAGGGAAGCGAGCAGCGGATTGCGATTCTGCTGGCGGATATTGTTCCAGGTGAATTCGCGTTCACCGAACAGTTTATAGCGATCCGGGTACGTCAGAATGATATGGCGCGCGAGATGCGCCAACTCGCGCACCGACATCTTGTTGTCCGGGTTCGGCAGCCCGTTGGTGTTGCCGAACTTGGAGCGCGTAAGGCCAAGCTCTTTCGCCCGCGCCTGCATCTTGCTGATGAATGCGTCCTCGCTGCCCGCATAACCTTCCGCAAGCGCAATGCAGGAATCGTTACCGCTCTGAATCGCAAGGCCATGCAGAAGGTCGTCGATACTGACCAAGCTGTGGATCGCAGCGAACATCGTCGATGAGCCCGACGGCGCACCGCCTTTGCGCCACGCATTCTCGCTGATGCGATATTCTTCGGTCAGCTTGATCTCGCCCTTGGCCAGCGCATGAAAGATGACCTCGGCGGTCATCAGTTTCATCATGCTGGAGGGCGCGCGCAGTTCGTCGGCGTTCTTCTCGAACAAGACACTGCCGGTCCTGGCATCGATCAGGATCGCTGTCGGCGCATCGGTGTCGAAGCCGGCCTCTTCCTTTTTCACCGCGCCCTGCACGCTGTGATTGGCCGCGTGAACCGGGGCCATGACGAGTCCTGCGGACAACAGAAGCACGGCGATAACACGCCCGCCCCATGCCGCCAGACGCGGCATTTGTCCTGTGATTCCCGTGATTTCGGATCGAGAGGCCATAGTCCGGCTTGTATCAGGTGATACCGGGCCAAACAACGGAGGCCGGAAATAGCCCCCAGACCGGATGGCTCAAAAGACGATCAGTAGAGCCCGCTGCCCGCCGCCTGATAGCTCGAGCGCAACTCGGCGCTGCCGGTGACATCGCTGGTTCCGAGGGTATAGGGCCGCTCGGCAGGCAACGGCACGTCCGCCCGGACGACGCCATGCGCAGGCATCTGCGGCACGAACGCCGCCGCCGAAGCCACTCGGATGCTCGATGGCGCAGGCGCCGGTTCGTTGGTCCGCAACGTCGCGACCAGCAGCGCATCGTCGGAACCCTCAAGGGGGGCCCGGCCGACATATTCCACCCTCACCCGCGCGATGCCGTTGCCCTTGAAATCGAGCAGCGTCGCAGCCCGGTGCGAGACGTCGATGATCCGGTTGCCATGATAGGGACCGCGGTCGTTGACGCGCACGACCAGCGATTTGCCGTTCGCGGTGTTGGTGACGCGGACATAGCATGGCATCGGCAATGTCGGATGCGCGGCGGTGATCGAGGTCATGTCGAACACTTCGCCATTGGCCGTCAGGCGGCCATGGAAATCATCGCCGTACCAGGAGGCCAGCCCCTCGGCGCGATAGTGGGTATTTTCCTCGGGCACGTAGGTGCGGCCCGCGACCTGATAGGGCTTGCCGATGCGGTATGTTCCGCCGCCCTTCGGCACCGGCTGGTCAAAATCGACCACGCGCGGACTGGAGGAGACGCCGTATTTGGGATCGAATCGAGCGAACTTGCCGGGCGCGCAATTGGCGAGCAGCAGACAGGCAGCACCGCCCAGCAAAAGCTGGCAGGCACGGCGCGCCACGTGTTGAGCGATCATCCCCATCAACGTCCATAAATCCTAAGGCGCCCGCCCGGCACCATCAACTGCAACGCAGCATAAACCATAGCAGATGCGAGCGAAACGGGGGCTCTTGCGTGTGGTAAATTGATCGTTGCCATCCGCCAGCATGCCGGTATCGGAATCCGCCACATCGGCCGCTGTTCGAAACCCAGATCGCGGAATGGCGCAGCAAGGGCGTGACGGTCGTCGGCCTTGTCGCTGAGATGCACGCCCTGCCCAACCGGAGTTGCGCGGCTGGCTTTTTGCGCGACCTTGCAAGCAATGCGCGGTTTTCGATGTATCTGGAAACATCGCCGAGCGACACGTCCTGCCATCTCGATGGCAGCGTCGTCGATGCCGCCTGCATGGCGCTGCTGGGGCAGATCGAAACCAGCGATGTCGTGGTGCTGAGCAAGTTCGGCAAGCTGGAAGGAACGGGCAGCGGGGTTGCGGCCCGCCTTTGAAGCCGCCGCCGCCGCGGGCAAGCCTATCCTGACCACAGTGTCGGAGAAGCACCGTGACGCATGGGCGGATTCACCGGCGGCACGACGATGATCCCCGACAACCTTCCGGCCATCCGCGCATGGTGGGCAGGATTGCAGGCGGAAAAGCCTCCGACAGCCTGAACCGCATGCGCGACCCCGCGTTGACGGCGCCTCGGCAAGTGCCCTAAACAGGCGCGGTCCCGCAGGGACATTTCGGAGAGGTGGCCGAGTGGTTTAAGGCAGCGGTCTTGAAAACCGCCGTGGGTGCAAGCCCACCGTGGGTTCGAATCCCACCTTCTCCGCCATTTCAGTACAGAACTGGGCACGCCCATTTCCGCCGATTTCCCGCTGCCGACGGCGGACGGCCTTGCGGTTGCATCTCGTCCTGAACAGCTTCGCGCGGGACGCGCGATTGGTGGCGGCCGACTACGCGGCGTGGATGTCCTCCACCGCAGGTCTGGCGCAAAATGGCAAGAACCGCCCAGCCCTAATTTGCTACCTCATGCGCATACGAACTCTAAGATGAGTTCGATGAGCCCGCCGGAATGGGGATCGCCTCCATTTGGCATAAGCCTACGGAAGGAGTGACCTGTGATCCATCGAATTTTGTTGAGTGGGTGTGCGCTCGTCCTCGCCGCGGGACCCGCCCTTTCGCAGGTCCCGGCCGAGGTCATCAAATCCATATCGGCGCCCAGTTCAGTCGAGACGCGGGCGGGGAAACTCGAGTTCCGCGATGGGGTGCCGACGGCGGAAACGGCGCAGAAGGTCCGTGACACACTGGACTTCACCCGCGCACTCGACGTCTACAACAACTCCTTCCGCGGCGCTTCGGCTTACGGGATCCGCGCGGGCTTCCACAGCATCGGCGCGAAGGACAACACCAGCGTGCTGATCTACTCCAAGCTGA
>Ga0153956_1001645_pt1 | contig 18880 bp, 10 predicted proteins | sample TSFL040MetaG_FD_104704 | JGI IMG/M metagenome (GOLD analysis project Ga0153956, IMG submission 104704) | Attine ant fungus gardens microbial communities from Florida, USA - TSFL040 MetaG | ecosystem: Host-associated > Fungi > Mycelium > Unclassified | place: USA: Florida, Wekiwa Springs...
AGCGCACCATCGACGACACATGGCGTCATATCGGCAGGCTGGTCGAAACCATCCAGCCCGCCGAATGCCAAAACTATCTCGAAAATGCCGGATATGGTTCCGTTAAAAGATGAAACGCTCTAGAGCGGGATGCCGAAAAAGGTGTGCGGTTTTCGGGCAACATCCGGCTCTAGCGCATCAGTCCCGAAATGAAATTCTCGACCTCGACGACCGCGGCGGAGGCCTCGGCCAGCGCGGCCGCGTCTCCCGGCTGCGCCTCGCAGGCGGCGGCGGCCCGCACGACGCGGAGCGCGCCGACGGCGCTGGCCGCTCCCTTTAGAAGATGCGCACTTGCCCTGATCCGGTCGGTCTCGCCGCTACCGATCTCGGCGAGGCAGGAATGCGCCTGGCGCGAAAACATCCGCAGCACCTCCGCCTCCAGCGTCTTGTCGCCCATGGTCTGGCGTTCCAGATGGGCGAAGTCGATGGGGCGCTCTGGGGCTCCACGGCCGCCCGAACCGTCCGGTCTGTCGAATGCGATGTTGCTGGATGCCATGGCCGTTTCCTTGTCCCGCAAAGGCCTCGTGCCTGGCCGGAGCTTGCGGCGCGGGCGTGGCGATGGCATTAATTCCGGCCCTTCGGGAGCGGAATTCTGCCGTTATGGTTAACATCCGTTAAACGGGCCTAGATAATCGGCTTTTTGGCAATCCATTGATTTAAAAGGTGTTAACAACCCGTTAGCGCGCCGGCCCGGAAGGCGCCCGGATAATTGTTTCGATCAATGGAATGTGCCACTACGATACTGGTCGACGGAGCAAAAGGGACGCAGCTTTGCCCGTGGGGTGGATAATGGTAATGTTTTGATACCATCCGTTTGGAAAAACGGGTATCCGCTCTGAAATACAATGGGAATCCGCTCCCGTACCGAGGGGTTGGGGCCGAGGGGTCGGGATTGTTGGGGCGAACGTCGTTTGCTCCGTAACCAGGCGATTTTCCGGCCGGGTCCGCTTGGGCTCCGGTCAAGCAGTAACGAGGCGTAACCGCATGGCGAACAACAAGTACAGCGAGTCGGTCGAAGACAAGGCGTTCAAGGCTTTGGACGAAGCTCTTCAGATCGACTTCAGCGAGGAAGGCATCCAGCAGGCCCGCCCCGCGCAGATGCCGAACGCCGCGCCCGAGGCCAATGCGGCCGACGCCCAGCCGAGGCGCAGCCGCCAGCCGCCGGACGATGCCGCCCGCCGCGCTGCCGCCGCGCGCGCCGCCGTCGCCAACCGCGCCTCCGATGCGCCGAAGACCAATCCGCCGCTCGCTCCCGCCAACGACAGCGCGCGCGCAAGCCCCGCCTCCATCCTGAAATCCATCGACACCGGCGCCAACAGCCGCGCGATCCGCAACGCCACGATCTTCTCGGCTCTCTGGATCTCCGGCGGGATCGGCCTCACTTCCCTGCTCTATTCGCCGCAGATCTGGCAGGTGCGCTCCGCCGCCGACATCCTGGCGCTGCCGGGCGCGATCGCCTGCATCGTCGGCATCGTGCTGCCGGTCATGATGTTCTATGCCTTCGCGGTGATGATCGCGCGCGCCCAGGACATGCGCAACGCCGCCCGTTCCATGGCGGAGGTGGCGCTTCGCCTCTCCGAGCCGGAAACGGTCGCCTCCGAGCGCATCATGACTGTCGGCCAGGCCGTGCGCCGCGAAGTCTCGGCGATGAACGAGGGCATCGAACGCACCATCGCCCGCGCGACGGAGCTGGAGACGCTGGTTCATTCCGAGGTCAACGCGCTGGAGCGCAGCTATGCCGATAACGAGCTGCGCGTGCGCGGCCTCGTCCACAATCTCGGCTCCGAGCGCGAAGCCATCGTCAACCACGCCGAGCGCATCCGCGCCTCCATCGTCGGCGTGCACGACCAGATCAAGGAAGACCTGTCGCTCGCAACGGAAGAGATTTCGGTGCGGCTGGCCACCTCCGGCGAGGCCTTCGCCTCGATGATCGACACGCGCGCGGCAACGCTGACCGAAAAGTCGAACACGGCCATACAGGCGCTCGGCTCGCTGCTCGCGGCCAAGACCGACAGCATGTTGCAGAACCTGACCGCGTCAGGCATCGCGCTCAGCGAAGAGTTCGACAGCCGGCTGGAATCCCTCTCCTCGACGCTGACGGAGCGCGGCAACACGCTGCTCAGCCAGTTCGAGACCAGGGCCTCCACGCTCGACAGCAATACCGAGAAGCTGAACGCCGCGCTGAACGACCGCGCCCGCCAGCTCAACGAAATCCTGATCGCCCGCACCCGCGACATCACCGAAAGCCTGAACGGCGGCGAGCGCTCGATCACCGGCACGCTCGACGACGTGCTTTCGAAGCTCAACACCTCGCTCGACGAGCGCGGCGCGAGCTTCCGCAAGAACCTGCAGTCGGCCGCCGACGACACGATCATGGACCTCGACCTGCGCACCGGCTTCTTCGAAGAGCGTATGCAGACGACGGTCGCGCAGCTTTCGACCACCTTCGACGAGCGCGTTTCGGCATTCACCGACGCCTTCGACAAGCGCGCCGGCTCGCTCGACAGCAAGCTGGTCGAGAGCCTTGCCCGCATCAACCAGACGCTTTCGGGCAGCTCCGAGGCGATCGACGGCATCCTCACCTCCTCCATCGACCGGCTCGGCGCATCGCTGACCGACCACTCGCTGGAAATGGCGACCGCGCTTGCGACCGGCCAGGACGTGCTGGAAAGCGCGCTCGGCGCCAAGAGCGGCGAATTCACCTCCGCGCTGCAGGCCCGCACGAGCGAGTTCACCGCGGCGCTGCGCGGCTCCACCGGCGAGATCACCGCGGCGCTCAGCAGCGGCGCGAGCGAGCTGCATGCGGCCCTTGCCGCCCGCACGGAAGAATTCACCTCCGCGCTCAGCGGCGCGACCAAGGAGCTTTCCTCGTCGCTCGAAAGCGGCACCGGCGAGCTGAACAGGACGCTTGCCGCCCATTCCAACGAATTCGCCTCCGCCGTCAAAACCGCGACGACCGGCATCTCCTCGGCGCTCGCGACCGGCACGGAAGAGTTCAACGCCGCCTTCGACGGCCGCTCGGGCGACCTGACGCGAACGCTGTCGGCGCAGTCGGGCGAGTTCGTCTCGGTGGTCAAGACCGCCACGGCCCGCATTTCCACCGCACTCGCCACCGGCACCGACGAACTCAACGCCTCCTTCGAGGGCCGCGCCGGCGAGATCGCCAATACGCTTGAGGCTCGCTCCGGCGAGTTCACCCATGCCATCCGCAGCGCTACCTCGGACGTCACCAACGCGCTCGCCTCCGGCACAGACGAGCTGACCGCCGCCTTCACCGGCCGCGCCAATGAAATCCGCGACACGCTCTCGGCGCGCAGCAACGAAATCACCCATATGCTCGGCACGGCGCACGAGCGCATCGACGCCGTGATGGGCGAGCGCAGCGGCGCCCTCTTCAACGCCCTTTCCGACAGCCAGGCGCGTTTCGAGCAGACGCTCGCCAACCGTTCGGAAGCCATCGTCAACGCCGTCTCCGACGGCCATGAACGCCTTGCCGATACGCTCGACGAGCGCGCCATGGCGCTGGCGATCTCCATGTCCGACGGCCAGGCCCGCCTGGAAGACACGCTGAAGAGCCGCGCCGAGGCATTCGCCGACGCGATCGCCGGCGGTCACGAACGCATGACCGAGGCGCTGGACGACCGCGCGATGATGCTGGCGATCTCCATGTCCGACAGCCAGGCGCGTCTGGAAGACACGCTCGCGAGCCACACGCAGTCCTTCGCAAGCGCCGTCGGCGATGGCCATGCCCGCCTCGCCGAGGCGCTCGAGGAGAAGAGCATGGCGCTCGCCATCTCGCTCGACGAGAGCCGCCACCGCTTCGATTCCGCGCTGGAATCGCGCACCAACGCCATCATCGACAGCGTCTCCGGCGCCGAAGCGCGCCTCACCGGCGCCTTCGGGGACCGCGCCGACGCGATCCGCGCCGCCTATGCGGACAATCACGACCGCCTCGACCGGACGCTGAGCGCGCATACGGATGCGCTGGCCGGCCTGATCAACAGCGGCAGCGACCGGATCGAAACCGTCATCGGCACCTCCTCCGCGCGCGTCGAAACCGCGCTCGGGCAGACGACGGCACGCCTGCAGGAAACGCTCGGCAGCGGCTTGGCGCGCATGGATGACACGCTCGGCTCTGCGCATCAGCGCCTGCAATCGACGCTGGACGACCGTGCAAACGCCATCGGCACGACGCTGCGCGACGCCCATGCGCAGCTCGACAACACGCTCGCCGATCAGGCGACCTCCATCGGAACCTCGATCGCGACCAGCCTCAGCATGCTGGAAATGTCGATGGAGGACCACGAAGCCTCGCTGCGCCAGACCATCGACAACAGCACGCGTTCGCTCGACGAGCGGCTGCGCGGCAGCGTCGGTGATGTCGCCGGCCGTCTGAGCGACGCCGCGGGCGAGATTTCCCGCTCGGCGGAAGGCTTCTCCTCGCAGCTCAACCAGTCGATCGAGGGCATGACCGGCCGCTTCGCCGAAACCGGCGCGCGCGTCGAGGCAAGCCTGTCGACGCTCGAAAGCCGCATCCATGAGAGCGTTGCCGTCGTCGCGGTGCAGGTGGATGCCGCCGGCAACCGCCTCTCCGACACGCTTTCCGCCGGCGTCTCGCAGATCGACCGCGTCAGCGGCGATGCCGTCGCCCGCCTCACCGACACCTTCGACCAGCACGCCTCCTCGCTTGCCGGCACCATCGACGAGCGCGCCCATGCGCTGGCCGGCACCATCGAGAGCCGGACGTCGCTTCTCGGCGAGGCCATGGACCGCGGCAGCGCCCGCATCGACGAGCGCCTGTCGACCATGGACCGCGCGCTGAACGTCGGCCTCGAAGCCGTCAACCGCACCATCGAGGGCAAGGCGACCAATCTCGCCGCCACGCTGCGCACCGCGGTTGCCGACGCCGCGCAGGGAATGGAAACGGAAGCGACCCGCACCGCCGACCTGCTCGCCCAAACCGGCCAGCAGTTCGCCGACGACCTCGGCAGCCGCAGCGAGACCTTCTCGCGCACCATGGACGAGCGCGCCGACGCGATCGTCAGCCGCGTGGCGGAAACCCAGAGCCGGCTTGCCGGTCAGGCGGCCGCGGTCGCGCAGACCTTCTCGGAAGCCGGAAACGCCATCGTCAACAAGGTCGCGGAGGCCGAAAGCCTCGTCGGCAACCAGGTCGGCGCCATTTCCAAGGCGCTCGCCGACGCCGAGCAGTCGCTCGAGACCCACAGCGCCCTCATCCGCGCCAACCTTGCGAGCGGCAGCGAACAGATCGCCGACACGATGAGCAAGGTCGAACGCGCCCTTGAAGAGCGCGGCAGCGCGATCCGCGCCAGCATCGCCAGCGGCGGCCAGGAAATCGCCGACACGATGGGCAAAGTGGAGCGCGCGCTGGAGGATCGCGGCAACGCCATCCGCACCAGCCTCGAAGCCCGCGCCCGCGACATCGACAGCACGCTCGGCGACGTCGACAAGGCGCTCGAAACGCGCGGCGCCTCGATCCGTGCCGCCCTCGACGAGCGCAGCCGCGACCTCAACTCGATGCTTGCCGGACGCTCCACCGAGCTTTCGCGCCTCATCGACGAAAAGGCCCGCCCGCTCATCGACCGCTACGCCCAGACGGGCGAAGAGGCCGCGAACCGCATCACCGCCGCCGCGCAGCAGAGCGCGGACCGGCTGAGCGCCGAAAATGCCGCCCTCGTCAACGCCATTGCCGCGCGCACCGGCGAGACGCTGGCGGCCATCGCCGCCCGCACCGAAAACGCCGCGAATGTGGTCGGCGCGCTGGAGGAAAGCCTGGTCGGCAGCGTCAACGGCGTTCTCGACCGGCTGGCCGAGAACAACGCCTCCGTCGTCGGCATGCTCAACGAAGCCTCCGAGCAGCTTGCCGCGGTCGACAACCGCCTCGGCGCGACCTCGGCCCGCTTCGCCGACTCCGCCAGCAAGGCGTCCGAACTGGTATCGGCCTCGACGCGCCTGCTCGAAGGCAAGGTCGACAAGCTCTCCGATATCTCCGGCCATACGCTGGCGCAGGTCGGCGGCATCATCGGCCGCTTCGACGAGCATTCGAAGGTGCTGGCGCAGGCCTCGCAGCTTCTCTCGGCGGCGCAGTCGAACCTCGTTTCGACGCTGGAAGAGCGCGAAGGCGCCCTGCAGGGGCTGGCTGTCGGGCTGGTGCAGCGCTCCGAGGAAATCGAAAACACCATGCGCGCCCTCGGCAACATGGTCGAAAGCGCCTTCGACCGCGCCGAACAGCGTTCGAACCAGGTCACCGGCAATCTGCGCCAGGGCGTGCAGGCCTCCTTCGCCGACATCGGCCGTGTGCTTTCGGAAGCCGAGCAGCGCGCGCACCAGACGGCGGACTCCATGCGCGAAGCGCTGTCGAAGGCCGGCGACGATGCCGACAAGACAATCGACACGATGCGCGAGGCGCTCGCCCGCGCCGGCGAGGATGCGAACCGCGCGCTGGAAGGCACGCTTGCCAATGCCGAGCGTCGCTCGGGCGAGCTGACCAACCGCCTGCGTGGCGGGATCGCCGCCTCGCTCTCCGACGTCGACCGGATGTTTTCGGAAGCCAACAAGACCTCCGACACGGCCGCGCATCAGCTGCGCGAGACGCTGCGCGTCGCTGTCGACGAGGCGATCAGCCGCTTTGCCGGCGCCACCGACGAGATCCGCCGCTCGGCCGGCGACATCCGCAAGGAACTGGATCTCACCCGCAGCGAGCTGAAGCGCGGTGCCTTCGACCTGCCGGAAGAGGCGAAGGAAAGCGCGGCCGCCATGCGCCGCGCCGTCGCCGAGCAGATCAAGGCGCTGCAGGATATTTCCCAGCTCGTCGGCCGTTCGACGCAGCAGCTGGAAATCTCCGAGCCCGCGCCGCGCCCGGCAGCACCCGCTCAGCCGGCGGCTCAGGCCCGCCCGGCAGCGGCACCCGCCGCTCCGGTGCAACGCCCTGCTCCGCAGCCGGCGGCGCCCGCTTCCGCTCCGGTCGCCCAGTCCGCGCCGGTGCTTCGCGGCACGATCACGCCGGACCGCGCCGCCGTCCAGCCGCAGCGTCCGGCCGAAACGGTCGTCGCGCGTCAGGAACCGGCGACCGGCGGCTGGATCAGCGACCTCCTGCGCGGCGCCTCGCGCGACGAAACCGAGCAGGCAGCGGCACCGCGTGCGGCCGCCCCTCGCCCGGCCGAGCCTGCGCCGGCAGCGCGCGGCAATGACAGCCGCAATCCGCGCCATGTCGTGGAATCGCTGAACTCGCTCTCGGTCGACATCGCCCGCGCCATCGACCACGACACGTCGGTCGAGCTGTGGCGGCGCTATCAGCGCGGCGAGCGCGACGTCTTCACCCGTCGCCTCTACACGCTCAAGGGCCAGCAGACCTTCGACGACATCAAGCGCAAGTATGAGCGCGAGCCGGAATTTCGCACCGCGGTCGATCGTTACATCGGCGACTTCGAAAAGCTGCTGACCGACGTCGCCCGCACCGACCGCGACAAGTCGGTGACCCAGTCCTACCTGACGTCGGACACCGGCAAGGTCTACACCATGCTCGCCCACGCAGCCGGCCGCTTCAGCTAACCGGCGCCAGCGACCGAACAGACTTTTCAGATCGCCCGCGGCGCCCGTCGCGGGCGGTCTGCTTTTGGCGGGCTCACGCATACGAAAAAGGCGCGGCCATCGCCGCGCCTTCGTCTCACGATCCTGAAGCCCAATCAGGCTGTTACAGCCGGTCGTAGTTAAACCAGTCGAAGTCTGCTGGCTTGGCGCGGCCGGAGGTGTCGAAGGCGAACATGCCGGCGAAGGCGCCGGTGAAGGAGCCGTGCTCGCCGCGGCCGCCCTCGTCCGACACGACGCCGGCGTCGAGGACCGGGCCGATGGGCTGCCATGCGCCCATGCCCTCCGCCTGCCAGAAGAATTGCAGGTCGTTGTCGCGCACCTCCATCGCAAGCTGGATGCGTCCCTCCGGCACGGCGACGCCGGAGCCGACCGGGAAGACCAGGCTGCCGTCGGGAAAATTGCCGGGGCAGGACAGGATGGTCACGCAGCGCCCGAGCGTTTCGTGCAGCGTCACGCCGATGGCATGGAACTTGTAACGGTTATAGTAATGCGTCAGGCCGGCGACCTGCTGGTAGGTGTCGGGCGCGAAGTCGACGGCCGTTTCGGCGCGAAAGCGATGATGCTCCTGCCGGCGCGCGACCAGCGCCTGCTCGAACCACGAACCGATGCTCTGGCGCGCGAAGAGCCGCAGATGGCCGGGACGCTCGGTGACGCTGAAGATACGCTGCGGCTCCGGCGTCCGCAGCCACTGGAAATCGAGCGGCAGCGCAGCGCCGTCGAAATTGTCGCCGCTCCGCCACGGCTTCTCAACGGGCGTTGCGCCGCCCAGCCCCTCGACCTCGACGTCCGGCACCAGCGTCCCGTTCTCCAGGTAGAGCCAGCCGTCTTCCTTCCAGACGCAGCGCGCAATGCCGGTCTCGCGGCCGAGCGTGCAGCGGCGCTGCGGCGCAAGCGGCCGGCCGCAGAGATAGGTGTGGTAGACCTGCCCGTCCGGGGTCTCGACATACTGGCCGTGCCCGACGCGCTGCAGCGGCGATTCGGGATGATCCTTCGTGGTCATCAGATACTTGTTCGGATGCAGCTCGTAGGGGCCGGCGATGTTGCGCGCGCGCGCCATCGTGACGGCGTGGTCATACCCGGTGCCGCCCTCGGCGGTGGTGAGATAATACCAGCCGCCGCGCTTGAAGAGGTGCGGCGCCTCGACGAGGCCCCGGTCGGTGCCGGGGAAGATGTTGGTGATCGGACCTTTGAGCGATTTCGTCTGCGGGTCCCATTCCTGCAGCAGGATGCCGTCGAAATGCGGCGAGTTCGGCGAACCGCCGAAGGTTTCCGGCCGGTGGTTCCACTGCATGTTGACGAACCACTTGCGGCCGTCATCGTCATGGAACAGCGACGGGTCGAAGCCGGAGGAATTGACGTAGACCGGATCGGACCACTCGCCTTCGATGGTCGGCGAGGTGATGATGTAGTTGTTGGCGTCCTTGAAGCTGCCGTCGAAGCGCTTCACGTCGGTATAGACGAGCCAGAAGAGCCCGTCGGCATAGGAAAGGCACGGCGCCCAGACGCCGCAGCTGTCGGGATTGCCGCGCATGTCGAGCTGCGAGGCGCGCTCGACCGGGCGGCGCACCAGCGTCCAGTTCACCAGATCGCGCGAATGGTGAATCTGGACGCCAGGAAACCATTCGAAGGTCGAGGTGGCGATATAATAGTCGTCGCCGACGCGGCAGATCGACGGATCGGGGTTGAATCCCGGCAGGATCGGGTTACGGATCATGGGGCCATCTCTTGGCAAAACGGCGTTTCGGATCAGTCGCGCTCGGCGGATTTTGCCCAAAGGTTGATGTCGGCCTCGCGGGCGTAGACGTCGATTTCCTTCAGTTCCTCGGCGGTGAATTCGGCATTGTCGAGCGCCTTGACGCAATCGACGATCTGCGAGGAGCGGCTGGCGCCGATCAGCGCCGAGGTGATCCGGCCGCCGCGCAGAACCCAGGCGATCGCCATCTGCGCCAGCGTCTGGCCGCGGCGTTCGGCGATCTCGTTGAGCTTGCGGATATTGTCGATGATCGACGGGCGGATGAATTCCTTCTTGAGGAAGTGGTTCTGCGCCGCACGGCTGTCGGACGGGATGCCGCCGAGATATTTCGTCGTCAGCATGCCTTGGGCGAGCGGCGAGAAGACGATCGAGCCGATGCCGAGGTCTTCGAGCGTATCGACGAGGCCGTCGTCTTCCACCCAGCGGTTGAGCATGGAATAGCTCGGCTGGTGGATGAGGCAGGGCGTGCCGAGATCCTTGAGGATCGCGGCCGCCTCGCGGGTGCGCTGCGAATTGTAGGAGGAAATGCCGACATAGAGCGCGCGGCCGGAGCGGACGATATGGTCGAGCGCGCTGCAGGTCTCTTCGAGCGGCGTATCCGGGTCGAAGCGGTGCGAATAGAAGATGTCGACATAGTCGAGGCCCATGCGCTTCAGGCTCTGGTCGCAGGAGGCGATGAGATACTTGCGGCTGCCCCACTCGCCGTAAGGACCGGGCCACATATCGTAGCCGGCCTTGGAGGAGACGATCAGCTCGTCGCGGAGGCCGGCGAATTCGGTGCGCAGGATGTCGCCGAAGGCGATTTCGGCGGAGCCGGGAGGCGGGCCGTAATTGTTGGCGAGATCGAAATGGGTGATGCCGAGATCGAAGGCGGTGCGGCACATGTCGACCTTGCGGTCATGCGGCGTGTCGCCGCCGAAATTGTGCCAGAGGCCCAGCGACACGGCCGGCAGCTTCAGTCCCGAGCGCCCGACCCGGTTGTATTTCATCCTGGAATAGCGGTCTTCGGCGGGTTGCCAGCTCATCGTCCTGATCCTTCTGAAATGAGACGCGCGGGTTTTTGCGCCCGCGCGACGATAGTGCGTGGGAGGCTCAGCGCAAGAGCGCCTGCGCCTCTTCGATGCCGAGGGCTGCGGGCTGCGTGCAGGTCGTCGTCAGGTCGACGAAACGGCCTTCCGCGCCGGACTTCAGGATCGACGTCATGACGTCGACGCCGTGCAGCGTGCGGTCCAGGGAACAGCGGGCGTCGCGTCCCTCGATCAGGGCCGCCGCCATGTCGGCAAGGCCGGCCGTGCGGTAGTTGGCGCGCGGTCCCTGCGGGCTTTCCTGATTGGAGATGCCGAAGGGATGATCCCAGCCGCCCAGCGCCTTGATCTCCTTGTCGCGCCCGCTCGCCTCGACGGTGCCGCCGAAGAAGTTCGGGTCCGGCACGAAGATCGAGCCGTCGGTGCCGTAAAGCTCGATGTTGCCGTGGCGGTGCGACCAGACATCCCAGCTTGCCGTCAGCGTCACCGTGGCGCCGGAGACGAATTCGAGCAGCGCCTGGATGTTCGTCGGAGTCTTGACCGGGATCACTTCGCCGTTGCGCGGCTGGCTGGTGATGGTGCGCGAGGTCTGCGCCATCGAGGTCAGCGCACCGACGCGCTTGACCGGGCCGATCAGGTTGATGAGGCTCGCGATATAATACGGCCCCATGTCGAGGATCGGGCCGCCGCCGGGCAGGAAGAAGAAATCCGGGTTCGGATGCCACATCTCCATGCCGGGGCCCATGACGTAGCAGGCGCCGGAGGTGATGCGGCCGACGCCGCCGTCATCCACGAACTTGCGGGCGAGCTGATGCGCGCCGCCGAGGAAGGTGTCGGGGGCGCAACCGACGGCGAGGCCCTTTTCCTTCGCGAGCCGGCGCAGCTCCTCGCCCTGTTCGAGGGTGAGGACCAGCGGCTTTTCCGAATAGACGTGCTTGCCGGCTTCGAGAATGCGCCTGGAGACGGGATAATGCGCATCCGGGATCGTCAGGTTGACGACCACGTCGATCTCGTCATTGGCCAGCAGCTCGTCGATCGTCTGCGCCTTGACCTTGTATTCCTCGGCCCGCAGTTCGGCCGCGTTCATGTTGAGATCGGCGCAGGCGAGCACCTTCAATCCCTTGAAGAGCGGCGCGAGCCCGAAATAGGTGGTGGAGATGTTGCCGCATCCGATGATGCCGACGCCAAGTTCCTTAGCCATGGATTGCCTCGATCAGTAGGTCTTGAAGGATGCGATGGAGCGCGTGACGACGCGGTCGAGATCGCTCGGATTGTCGTGCTCGACGATGTAGTGCGCCGCGCGGGTCTTGCGGAGCGCCGGCATCAGCTTCGCCCATTCGACGACGCCGTGACCGACATCGGCCCAGCCGCCTTCATCGACGTTCTCGCCGGCCGGCGCGATATCCTTGACGTGGACCGAGGTGATGCGCGAGCCGTAGGTCTCGATCCACTTGAAGGGATCGGCGCCGCCGCGGACCACCCAGGCGATGTCGGCCTCCCAGGAGAGATCCGGCCCGGCGGCAAAAATCTGTTCGATCGGCAGCGAGCCGTCCTCCAGCGCGAAGAATTCGAAATCGTGGTTATGCCAGCCGAAATCAAAGCCGGCGTCCCGGAACTGCTTGCTTATCTTCTGCAGCCGCGCGCCGAAGGCGTGCCAGCCCTTGGCGTCCTTCGGGCGGTCTTCCGGCATCAGGTAGGGCGCGTAGATCGACTGGACGCCGAGGGTGCGGGCGATCTTCAGCGCGTGGTCCGGCGCATTCTCCAGCATGTCGACGCTGAAATGGCCGGTCGGCATCGTCAGGCCGTTCTTGTCGAGATCGGCGCGCAGAGCGTTCAGGCCGGCGTCGTCAAGCTCGCCATACATGGCGCCGAAGCCTTCGACGTGCCTGTATCCCGCCTTGGAAAGCTTCGCGAACACATCGGAAAGCGGCGGGAAGAAATTGCGCGCACTGTAAAGCTGAAAACCAAGTGTCGTCATCGATAGTCCTCCAATGGCCTTGCGGCCGTCCTCTTTCAATCCACCGACTGGCAGGATTGCAGATCGTAGATGCGGAACGACGGCGTCGTCCCCTCGGCGAGCGGCTTTGCCGGGGCAAAGACGATACGGCGGCTTTCGCCGGCGGCAAGATCGAATGCGTTGTCGGAATAGCGTCCGTCCGTCTCGCTTTCGATCATGACGAAGAGCGCCAGTCCCCTGGCGGTGACATTCATCGCCACCGTGCCGTCGCGCTCGATCTTTTCCGTCGCCACCGTCAGGCCGGCGGGCTCAAGCTCCAGCGCCTTGTAGGTGCCGTGCACGTAATGCCCCTCGCCTTCCATGCCGTTCGACGCCTTGAAACGCCAGGCGAGCAGGCAATCGGCCGGGATCGAAGCGGTGTCGACCGTCAAGGCGGTGATCGCGGCATCCGGCGTGCAGGCGGCCCTGGCGCTCGTCAGCGGGCGGCGCTCGCCGCTCAGGGTGATGAGCGAGACGGCGATATCCACCTCGACGGCGGCCGTCGTATCGTTGACCAGCGAGAAGCGGATTTCCCTGCCATCCTCGGACGGGATCGCGGCGACCGCCACCGGCTGGAAGAAGCGGCGCACGAGATAGTGCATCGCCTTCCAGCGCCCGCCGTAGTCGAGGCTCGACCAGGAGGCGACCGGCCAGGTGTCGTTGAGCTGCCAGTAGATCGTCCCCATGCAATGGGGCTTCAGCGAGCGCCAGTATTCGACCGCCGTCTTGATCGCGAGGCCCTGTTGTATCTGGCTGAGATAGACGAAGTTCGGGAAATCCTTGGGGAAGCGGAAATAGCGGAACATCGTGCCGGCAATGCGCTCGTTGCCGCCGGGGTTCTTCTGGTGCAGTTCCATCACCGGCGAGGCGACGTTCATGTCCTTGGGCTCGGCATAGGTCTTCACGACCGGCAGCGAGGTGTAGGACTGGAAGCCGAATTCCGAGCAGAAGCGCGGCCGCACCGAGCGGTAATTGTCGAAGGACTTGTTCTCGTGCCAGACCGACCAGTAATGCATGTCGCCGGAGCCATCGGCGTGCCAGGCGTCGCCGAAGTCGAGATAGCCGGAGGCCGGGCTCGACGGCCACCAGATGGCGTCGGGGGCCGCCTTCTTCATCGCCTGCTCAATGGTGCGGTTCAGGCGGTCGTAGGAGACGAGATAGCGGTCGCGATCCTTCACCGATTCCGGGAACCAGGTGAGCGCGCCCACCAGTTCGTTGTCGCCGCACCAGAGCGCGATGGAGGGATGGGTCGCCAGCCGCCTGACCTGATAGTCCACTTCGAGCGCGACATTGTCGAGGAAATCGCCGGTCGAGGGATAGAGGTTGCAGGCGAACATGAAGTCCTGCCAGACCATCAGGCCGAGGCGGTCGCAGAGGTCGTAGAACCAGTCGTGCTCGTAAAAGCCGCCGCCCCAGACGCGGATCATGTTCATGTTGGCGTCGGCGGCCGATTGCAGGAGGTCTTCGGTCAGAGCCGGGCTAGAGCGCGAGAACAGCGCGTCGGCCGGTATCCAGTTGGCGCCGCGGCAGAAGATTTCCCGGCCGTTGACGCGGAAGGCAAAGCGGCTTCCGGCCTCGTCCTTGTCGGTGATCAGCTCCACCGTGCGCAGACCGATTTGCCGGCTAATTGTCTCGGACGGAAGCTCCACCGAAAGCGTGTAGAGCGGCTGCTCACCGCTGCCCGCGGGCCACCAGAGCCGCGGCTTTTCGATGTGGAAGACATGGTTGACGCTCGTCTCGCCGGCGGAAATCCCGCAATCGAGGCGGACGCGCTCGTCGCCGAGCGTCAGGTGTAGCGCAACGATGCCGGGCGCCTCGGCAAACAGGGTCGCCGTGACGTGAAGGTCGACCGTGCCGTCGCTGTTGTGGTGCTGGCGCGTGACGACATGCTCGATGCGCGCCGTTTCGAGCTTCTTCAGCGCGATGGTGCCGTAGAGGCCAAGCGGCGCGACGGCAATGTTCCAGTCCCAGCCGAAATGGCATTGCGGCTTGCGCAGCATGTTGCCGTTCGGGATCGGTGAATTGCCGGCGTGATAGGGCACGTAGAAGGGCTGCCGCTTCTGGAGCGCGGCACCGGCCGCAACGCTCGAATGCAGCACGATGCGGACGGTGTTTTCCCCGGCGCGCAGCGCTTTCGAGACGTCCGGGCGATAGCGGCGGAAACAGTTGTCCGCCTTCAGCACCTCGGCATCGTTGACGAAAACGCTCGCCACCGTGTCGAGATAGTCGATATCGAGATACCAGTCGCCGTCGGCGTCATCGAGCATGAAGCTCCGCTCGATCACCCAGTCGCGCTCGGCCACCCACTGCACCACCTCCTCATTGCGCCCGAAATAGGGCTCCGGGATCAGCGCCGCCGCATGGAGCGCGGAATGCACGTCGCCGGGGACGGGCATTTTGAGGTCGTGGTCACTGCCCGGTGAGGTCAGGCGCCACTCGCCCGCCAGATCGAGGGTGGAAGGGTTGGACATGGAAAACACCACAGGCTTGTCCTGATCGGGATGGAGCGGCGGCGCCGTCTGCCGGCGCCGCCCCGTTCTTCAGGTCTCAGATCCGCAGTTCGGATTGCGCGTCGAAGAGCGACGCAAGCGTCATGTCGAAGCCGAGCTTCACGGCCGATCCGGGGTGGAAGCGGCGGGCGCCGTTGATGCGCACCGACATGGTATGGCCGGCATATTTCAGCCAGAGCAGGTTGTCGGCGCCCATCGGCTCCTCGATGTCGACCACGGCGTCATGGACTTCGGCGCCGAGGTCCTCGTTGACCTTGATGTGTTCCGGGCGCAGGCCGAGCACGACCTTGCGGCCCGGCTGCAGCGCCTCGCCGGCCTCGTAGCCGTCGAGCGAGAAGGTGACGCCGCCGGTGGAAAACGCGACCTTGCCGCCCCGATCGACCAGCTCGCCGCGCAAAAAGTTCATCGACGGCGAGCCGATGAAGCCGGCGACGAAGAGGTTGTGCGGCTTGTTGTAGATCGTCGTCGGGTCGGCGAGCTGCTGGATGATGCCGCTCTTCATGATCGCGATGCGGTCGGCGAGCGTCAGCGCCTCGATCTGGTCGTGGGTGACGTAGATCATGGTGTTCTTCAGCGACTGGTGCAGGCGCTTGATTTCGACGCGCAGCTCCGAGCGCAGCTTGGCGTCGAGGTTCGACAGCGGCTCGTCGAAGAGGAAGACATCCACGTCACGAACGAGCGCGCGGCCGATGGCGACGCGCTGGCGCTGGCCGCCGGAAAGCTCCGCCGGCTTGCGCTTCAGGAGCGGCTGGATCTGCAGGATCTCGGCGGCGCGGGCGATGCGCTTGTCGATTTCCGCCCTCGGCACCTTGGCGACCTTCAGGCCGAAGGAGAGATTCTTCTCCACCGTCATCTGCGGATAGAGCGCGTAGGACTGGAACACCATGCCGATGCCGCGGTCCTTGGGCTCTTCCCAGGTGACGTTCTTGCCCTTGATGAAGATCTGGCCTTCGGAGACGTCCAGCAGGCCGGCGATGCAGTTGAGCAAGGTCGACTTGCCGCAGCCCGAGGAGCCGAGGAGGACGAGGAACTCGCCGTCGTTGATCTCCAGATTGAGGTTCTGGAGAACGCTGACCTGGCCGAAGTTCAGCGACAGGTCCTTGATGGAAACACTGCTGTTCATGGATCAACCCTTCACTGCACCGGCGGCGATGCCGCGGACGAACAGGCGCCCGGACACGAAGTAGACGAAGAGCGGCACGGCGCCGGTGAGCAGCGTTGCAGCCATATTGACGTTGTATTCCTTCACGCCCTGGACGGCGTTGACGATGTTGTTGAGCTGCACCGTCATCGGATAAGTATCCGGCCGGGTGTAGACGACGCCGAAAAGGAAGTCGTTCCAGATGCCGGTGATCTGGATGATCATCGCCACGACGAAGATCGGCACCGACATGGGCAGCATGATGCGCAGGAAAATCTGCCAGAAGCCCGCGCCGTCGACGCGGCCCGCCTTGAAAAGCTCCGGCGGAAGTGCCGCGAAATAATTGCGGAACAGCAGCGTGTTGATCGGCATGCCGAACACGGTGTGCACGAGGATCAGCCCGGTCAGGCTGCCGTAGAGGCCGATGTCCCTCAAGATGATGACCATCGGATAGAGCATCACCTGATAGGGAATGAAGGCGCCGAGCAGGAGGATGGCGAAGATCGCTTCCGCGCCCTTGAAGCGCCAGTTGGCCAGCATATAGCCGTTCAGCGAGGCGATGATGATCGACAGAAGCACCGAGGGCACGGTGATGCGCACGGAATTCCAGAAGCCTTTGCTGAGGCCCGTGCAATCGAGGCCGGTGCAGGCGGTCGCCCAGGCCTTGACCCAGGGCTCGAAGGTGATTTCCACCGGCGGCGCGAAGATATTGCCGAGCCGGATTTCCGGCATCGTCTTCAGCGACGTCACGATCATCACGTAAATTGGCACGAGATAGTAGATCGAGACCACGGCGAGCGTGCCGTAGACGACGAGGTTGCGGGCCGAAAGCAGGCGCTTGGGCTTGGGGCCGTAAGGCTCGGCGCGGGTCGCAGCCGGGCGGGTTGCGGTGGCCGACATGTTTGCGGTCGTCATGGTTTTACCTCCGCCGTCCGAATTCGAGATAGGCCCAGGGGATGAGGATGATCGCCACGGAAACGAGCATCATCGTCGAGGCGGCGAAACCCTGGCCGAGATTCTGCGCCCGGAACATGTATTCGTAGACATATTTGGCCGGAACCTCGGAGGAGATGCCGGGGCCGCCGGAGGTCTGGGCGACGACGAGGTCGTAGACCTTGACGATGCCGGCAGTGATGATGACCAGCGTCGTGACCAGCACCGGCCGCAGCATCGGGATGATGATCGACACGTAGGTCCGCCATGCCGGAATGCCGTCGACGCGCGCCGCCTTCCAGATATCCTCGTCGATGCCGCGCAGGCCGGCGAGCATCAGGCACATCACCAGGCCCGTTCCCTGCCACAGGGCGGCGATCAGGATACCGTAGATGACGATTTGCGAATTATAGAGCGGATCGAAGGTAAAACTCTCCCATCCGAGCGAGCGGACGATGTGCTGCACGCCGAGATCGGGATTGAGAATCCACTGCCACACGAGGCCGGTGACGATGAAGGAGAGCGCGAAGGGATAGAGCAGGATCGTCCGGAAGGTGTTTTCGAACCGGATCTTCTGGTCCATCAGCACCGCCAGAATGAAGCCGATCACCAGCGAGAAGACCAGCATGCAGGCGCCGTAGACGAAGAGGTTTTCGACCGCCACCAGCCAGCGCGGCGTCATCCACAGGCGGCGATATTGCTCGAAGCCGACGAAATTCAGCCGCGGCAGCAGCTTGGAATCGGTAAAGGAATAGACGACGGTCCAGATCGTGCCGCCAAGGAAGACGACGAGCGCCGTCAGAATCATCGGGATTGCCGCGATCTTCGCAGACAAGTTGCGCAGGAGCCGGTTGGGGCGCCCGATCGTTTGTTCAGCCATGACATCTGCCTCCGGGAGCCATCCGGTGAAGGAGCGGCATTCCTGCCGCCCGTGCGGAATATCCCGGCGGCCGGCCTGAGCCGGCGCCGGGAGCCTGTGCCACTGGAGGACTACTGGGCCGACTTGATGATATCGACGAAGCGCTTCTGCGCGTCCTCCGGCGTGATCGACGGATTGGCGAAGAACTCCGCGAACAGGTCGTTGAGCTGCGTATTGGTGTCTTCGGTCATCAGTTCGGTGGTCGCCGGCACGATGTCGCCCTTGGCGAGGATGTCGAGACCCTTCTTCATGCAGTCGTTGGCCGTATTCAGGTCGACGTCGCCGCGCACCGGCAGCGAACCCTTCTTCAGGTTGAAGGCGACCTGCGTCTGCGGCGAGAGCATGACGGAAGCGAGCACTTCCTGCGCCTTGCTCTTGTCGGCATCGGCAAGCTTCGGGAAGTAGATGGAATCGCCGTCCGTGGAGATGACGGCATGGACGCCGAGGCCCGGAAGGCAGGAGTAATCCTTGCCCGCGACCTGGCCGGCCACCTGGAACTCGCCCTGCGCCCAGTCGCCCATGATCTGGCCGCCGGCCTGGCCGGAGATCACCAGATTGGTCGCCTGGTTCCAGTCCTGCACGTTCGACTTGGCCGACATCTTGCGGGCGTCGTCGGCGGCCTTGAAGACCTTGGCGACTTCCGGGCCGGCGGCGAGCGTGGCGTCCTTGTCCTTGTAGACCTTCTCGAAGGTTTCCTTGCCGCTGATGGCGACCATCAGCACGCTGAAGACGCCAGAAGTCTGCCAGGACTGCCTGCCGACGGCGAGCGGAATGATGCCGGCCTTCTCCAGCGCCGGCGCTGCGGCGACGAATTCATCCCAGTTCTTCGGAACCGCGACGCCAGCCTTTTCGAAGGCGTGGTTGGAGAGCCACAGCCACTGCCAGGAGTGGATGTTGATCGGGATGCAATAGATCTTGCCGTCGACCGTGCAGCCGTCGAGCAGGCTCTTCGGACG
>Ga0153956_1001647_pt1 | contig 18847 bp, 15 predicted proteins | sample TSFL040MetaG_FD_104704 | JGI IMG/M metagenome (GOLD analysis project Ga0153956, IMG submission 104704) | Attine ant fungus gardens microbial communities from Florida, USA - TSFL040 MetaG | ecosystem: Host-associated > Fungi > Mycelium > Unclassified | place: USA: Florida, Wekiwa Springs...
AATCAGAATTACTTGATCTAGTTGAAAAATCTGTAAAGCATTATAATAATAAAGAAGAAATTGTAGCCAATGCCAACGGGCTTACTGATCAGGTCCTTACAGGAGAGGTTGGCGCCTATAACGCGTTGGTTCAGCAAAAACAAACGATATTATCCATAGGGACTGCTAACGATGTACGGTTGCCTGGCATCAATGATCAGTTGGAAAAACAGCGTGAGAATATCTTAAAGAATATAACAAATATTCGGAAACAATTTAGTGTTTATAATACCTATCTATCTAAGCAGAATAATATATTCTCAAATAAATTCCAGACGCTTCCTGAAAAAGATAAACTATATATTGAGTTGAACAGAAAGCTTAGTGTACAGGAAGCACTATACACCTTTATACTTCAAAAGAAAGAAGAAACAGGTTTACAACTTGTGTCAGAGGGTACTGTACGATCGCGCACTGTTGATGATATTCTTAGTCAGGGGTTGGTTTCTCCTAAAAAAAGTGTGGTTTACAGCGTAGCTGTAGTTGTCGGTATATTGATGCCATGCTTAATTATATTTTTGATAGTTTTCTTGAATAAGAAAATTGAGACCAAGAGTGAAATTGAAGAAGGTACAAACGCCCCGATTTTAGGTGAATTAAGTATGGCACCGTTTTCAACTGAACCTATTGTTATAACATCGACAAACAGAACCGCAATAGCAGAACAATTTAGAGCAATACGAACCAATCTATCTTATATCGGAGCCGGCACTGGTAAGCAAAATGTAATCATAGTAACTTCTTCCGTGAGTGGTGAAGGTAAAAGTTTTGTGAGCCTTAACCTTGCTAATAGTATGGCAATAATCGATAAAAAGGTTATTGTGCTTGAGCTGGATTTGCGCAAGCCGGCGCTTTCTAACAAATTTTCAATAAAAAGTTCAAGTGGTATATCCGGGTATTTGGCCAACGAAAAGGTTAAACCTGAAGATATTATTTTACCTATTGCTGGTTATCCCAATTTGTCACTTATAAGTTCAGGCCCGATACCACCTAATCCCGGTGAATTAATTACGAGCCCTCGGATGGCGGAGCTGATAAATGATTTAAGGCAAAAATTTGATTACGTTATTTTGGATACGCCGCCAGTTGGAATAGTTGCCGATTCAATAAGTTTAGGGCAGTTGGCTGACGCTGCCGTTTTCGTAGTGAGACAAAAATATTCTTTTCGCTCTGCCTTGGACTTGATTAATGATTTAAAAGAAAATAACAAGCTGCCGCATATGTCTTTGATCATAAACGGTATTGAAGACGATAATAGTTACGGTTACGGCTATGGTTATGGTGGCTATGGTTACGGTTATTATTCAACAGATGCGGATAAGGATTCTAAATCAATTTTTAACGGATTAAAGTCAATATTTAGAAAGAAAAAATAATGAATGACACTCGCATTGCTATAATTGGCTTAGGTTATGTTGGTTTGCCTCTAGCTGTAGCTTTTTCAAAAAAATACACTGTTATTGGATTCGATATAAACAAAAGTCGCATTGAAGCACTAAGAGATGGTATTGATAGTACTCTTGAGGTTTCAAATGAAGAATTAAGCTCAGTTATTACGCAACAAAAAGCTGGTGTTGGTTTATATTGCACAAATGATTTAAATGCATTGGCAACATGTACGACATTTATAGTAACAGTACCTACACCAACCGATAAACACAATAGGCCGGATTTAACGCCACTATACAAGGCTAGCGAGACTATTGGAAAAGTGCTAAAAAAGGGGGATGTTGTTATATATGAGTCTACGGTATACCCGGGTGTTACAGAAGAAGAATGCGTTCCATATTTGGAAAAAGTAAGCGGTCTGAAATACAATGTTGATTTTTATGCTGGTTATTCGCCCGAAAGAATTAACCCCGGCGATAAAGAACATACCGTTACTAAAATATTAAAAGTTACTTCAGGCTCTACTCCTGAAACTGCTGAGTTTGTTGATCAGCTCTATAAGTCTATTATTATTGCAGGTACTCATAAAGCAAGTTGCATCAAAGTAGCCGAGGCTGCCAAAGTTATTGAAAACTCGCAGCGCGATATAAATATTGCGTTTGTAAACGAGTTGAGTAAAATATTCAATAAATTAGGTATTGATACCCATGAGGTGCTTGAGGCTGCCGCCACTAAATGGAACTTCCTCAAATTTAAACCGGGTTTGGTTGGCGGCCATTGTATAGGAGTTGATCCCTATTATCTGGCGCAAAAGGCTCAGGAGGTAGGATATCATCCTGAAATTATTTTAGCCGGCAGGCGGTTAAATGACGAAATGGGAGGTTATATAGCTAAAGAAGTTATTAAGTTAATGATCCATAAGGATATTCCGGTGAAAAATTCCAATATCCTGGTATTAGGCTTTACGTTTAAAGAGAATTGCCCAGACGTACGCAATACTAAAGTTACGGACATCATCAACGAATTAAAAACATATAATACTAACGTAACTATTTATGATAACTGGGCAAAGCCGGCCGAAGTTTTGCACGAATACGGATTGCAAACTACAAACGATATTGACGCTGTATATCAGCATAAATATGATGCTGTTGTTTTAGCTGTCAGTCATTCGGAATTTAGCTCGATAGACTTAGATAAATTGAAAAAATCTAAATGCGTTGTATATGATGTTAAAGGTTTTTTAAATAAGCAAATGGTCGATTCAAGATTATAGTAAAACGATGTACGAGATTAACTATCATAATCAGGATATTTCGTGTTATTCTTTCTTGATAACAGGAGGGGCAGGCTTTATTGGATCAAATTTGGTTGAATATCTGTTAAAATATGGTGCAAGAAAGGTAAGGGTACTGGATAACTTTTCCACCGGATATGAAGAAAACATAGCGTCTTTTATGGCCAATCCGGCGTTTGAATTGATTAAAGGTGACATACGTGATTTGGACACCTGCCATAACGCACTGAAAGGTATTGATTATGTTAGTCACCAAGCGGCCTTGGGGTCTGTACCCCGATCAATTAATGACCCCATAACCACAAATGAAGTTAACATTGTGGGTTTTTTAAACATGCTGGTTGCTGCGCGAGACGCTAAAGTGAAACGGTTTGTATACGCAGCAAGCTCAAGTACTTATGGCGACCATCCGGGATTGCCCAAAGTTGAAGACAAAATCGGCAATCCTTTGTCTCCATATGCAGTGACAAAGTATGTAAACGAGCTATACGCCTCGGTTTTTTCCAGAAATTACAACTTCCACACTGTAGGACTAAGATATTTTAATGTATTTGGCCCAAGACAAGCCCCCAAAGGGCCTTATGCAGCGGTTATCCCGCTTTTTATACAAGCTGCACTAAACAATGATGCATCTTTTATAAATGGCGACGGAGAAACCAGCCGCGATTTTACGTTCGTTGAAAATGCTGTTCAGGCCAATATTAAAGCAATGCTGGTTGCTAATTTGCCTGCACATGAAGTTATTAATATAGCTTATGGTCAACGCACTACATTAAATGAATTGTGGAATGAAATCTCGAGTATATTAAATACAAATAAACAACCCGAATACCGGCCGGAACGTAAAGGCGATGTAAAACATAGCTTAGCAGATGTTTCAAAAGCTGAAACACTTATTAATTATAAACCTGAATTTTCTGTAATACAAGGTTTGCTTATGGCAATTCAGTGGTACGAAAAGCATCAGCATGATAATTTAATGCTGGATGTTAATAAAGATAAATGAAACTTAAATTTAAAAATAACTTCTTTGGATACCACCAATTTACTATAGCATAATAGGTGGTATATTGATACATTTATAATAAGTATACCATGATCATTATTGTCATCGTTTGGCAACCATAAAAGGTTGATAATATTTATTTGTGGATGGAGATAAATTGTTGATGAGGGAAAATTTTCAGAAATTGTCCAATAAGTAAAAAAATTTCAGATGATGATTTCACGGCAAGAATTATAGTATGGATAGCGATCAATTAATATCAATTATTATTCCTACTTATAACAGGGAATTTTTGATAACTCAAACGTTAGATTCAATAAAAAAACAAATATTATTATCTTGGGAGTGTTTGATAATTGACGACGGCTCCACAGATAATACTCAAGCGGTTGTTGAAGAATATTGTCGCAACGATATTAGATTCAAATATCACAAGAGGCCCTTGGATTTACCAAAAGGCGCCCCATCATGCAGAAACTTGGGTTTTCAATTATCTCAAGGCAAATATATTCAATGGTTTGATTCTGATGATATCATGTTACCAAATATGCTTGTTGAAAAGCATGCTGCTTTAAAAAATAGCACCTGCGATTTTGTGGTATCAAAAATGGGAAGGTTTAAAACCGGACATGATTTTTCGTATCCTAAATATTCAATCTGGAATGAAAATTTTATAGAAAGTTATTTGCGCTACAAAATCTATTTTTTGACCCCAGGTCCAATGTTTAGAAAAGAATATTTGGAAAAACAATCAAAACTATTTGATGTCAGCTTAATTAAGCATCAGGAATGGGAGTTTTATTCACGACTGCTGCTTACTGGAGGTAAGGGGGAATTTTTAAATGACTTTCATTGCATGAGGAGAATGCATGATGAAAGTATAAGACATAAAACAAATAGTTTAAGCAAACAGGAAAAAAATAAAATTAACTACGACGCACTTAAAGCACTTAATGTAAATACAAAATATATGTATAAAAAAATGTTAAGAAAGCTTTTTTATAAATGGATTATCAAATCAAGTATTGACTCCATAATGAAATTCAGAGTAAAAGAATTGTTAAGTTTTGTAGAATTTTTTTAATTGAATTATTCTTTAAAAGTCATACAATTATTGATTATTACGAAATTATTAACAAAACAATGGATATTATTTATGGGTTTTCGGTTATATTATATAAAAAATCTGCAGATAATATACTTAACCAGGCTGTATAAATATTGAGCATATCAGTACAGCTGACGAATATTTATCTGATATGGGCTATAAGGCGGGTGAAAAGTTATTCCAGGAATATAAATGGATGCAAAATACGCTTAGTTGTTGACAGTTAATAGATTATAAAGTTATTAACTTCTAAACATCCCTTACTCCATTATATCGAACTCACGTTATACTATCAAATGAACTTAAAATTCAAGAATAATTTCATAGGTTATTTTCAATTCTACTACAGCATCGTTGGTAAAAAGGTCTTAATTAACTTGTTCATGTGCATTGTGATAAGTTTTTTGGACGGCTTTGGTTTGGCTATGTTTATCCCGTTGCTAACAGCCACTAGCGACGCCCCTTCTGCTAAAGGACACCAAAGTTCAGGTATACTACACACCTTTACGCAAATAATAGAATATTTGGGTTTTGAGCTAAATTTAAACAGTGTACTTGGTTTTTTAATAGTACTTTTTGTAGTAAAGGGGATTGTCAAATATGGACAAGCGGTTTATCAGGTTCATATAAGACACTATTTTATAAAAAGAATACGATTCCAATTAGTTGATTCTTTACAGAATTTAAGTTATAGCGGATTTTTAAAACTGGACTCGGGCCAAATACAAAATACGTTAACATCTGAGGTAAACCGCTTACTAAGCGGATTTAATGCCTATTTCAATACCGCCCAGTCAGCAGTAATGCTGGTGTCATACATGACGCTTGCTTTTTTTGCCAATTATCAATTTGCAATATTTATAACAGTTGGTGCGGGCTTATCAAATTTTCTTTATCATAAAATATATACATCTTCAAAAAAGGCTTCGATAGAATTATCGAAAAAAGGAAGTGATTTCAATGGATTATTAATACAAGCTATCCATTATTTCAAATATCTTAAATCAACTAATTATTTTAGTGAATTTTCAAAAAAGCTCAAAAAGGTAATTATCGAGGCCGAGAAGATCAATCGTAAGATCGGCCTGTATAATGCTATAACCACTGCGGCGCGTGAACCCTTGATTGTTATAATTGTTGCGTCAGTGATTTTTATTGAAATAAAATTCGTTGGAGTAAGTATTGGCTCGATAGTATTCAGTCTATTGCTTTTTTACCGATCACTTTCATTTTTAATAGTCATTCAAAACTACTGGCAGACATTTATTCAATCTATTGGTGCTATGGATGCTATTACAACCATAACGGCAAAAATGAAGGATGAACAAGAAATACAGTCTGAAAGAGTGTATTCGACTTTCAAACAAGGCATAGAGTTAAAAGAAATCGATTTTTACTATGGTCAACGGGCAATGTTTAAAAACTTAAATATATCCATACCAAAAAACACTACTATTGCGCTGGTTGGTGAGAGCGGTTCCGGAAAAACGACCTTAGCAAATATCATTGCGAATTTGCTGAAAGTAAATGGTGGTGCTGTATTGGTTGATGAGGAAAATATTACCGATTATAACCTGGACAGCTTTAGAAGCAATATTGGGTATATATCTCAAGAACCAGTGATATTTAGTGACAATATTTATAATAACGTCACATTCTGGGCTGAAAAATCGATTGAGAACGAGGTAAAGTTTAGGAAAGCCATACAGATGGCCTACTTGACAGATTTTGTTGATAGCCAGCCGAATAAAGAGAGTACATTGCTGGGAGACAACGGTATAATGATATCTGGAGGTCAAAAACAAAGGATTTCTATAGCGCGTGAGCTTTATAAAGATGCCGAGATTCTGATATTAGATGAAGCTACATCTGCACTCGACTCTGAAACGGAAAGAATAATCCAAGATAACATCCAAAAATTACATGGTAATCTTACTATGATTATTATTGCACATAGATTGTCAACTATAAAAGAAGCTGATCAAATATATTTAATGGACAAAGGTAAAATCACTGAACATGGGACATTTTCAGAACTGTTGAACAGATCGAAGCGCTTTAAGACAATGGTTTCCTTACAAAGTTTCGACATTTAACTTCAATTAAGTTGAAGAAATTGTTAAAGCTCCTAACTTGTTGAGAGCCGAATACATCCCAGGTCTGTTATGACGAAACTAGATGATCTATAATAAGTCATTTAGAATATTTAATAGCTATGACAAAAATTGTTCATATTTATTCAGATCCTCAATTAGTAATTAAGTTAAATTTCGATAATACGGATTTTTTCTTTGAAGAAGATGATAAAAATATGCAAGAAATAATTGTAATGTGTAACAAGGGACAAATTAGTACCACCCTTAAACTACGGGGGAAAGATGCACTTTATTATTACAATCAACTCGAAATTTTTTATAACAACTATATTGTCAGCGATTTTCAAAAGAATGATTTGGATTTTTACAATCAGCACATGGATGTGGTTGATCGGCATTAATTTTTTGGAGCAAACTAATTAAAAATCAATAGCACTTCATAAAACTATAATGCAGGCAAATCAACTAGTTTCAATTATCATACCTACTTATAATAGGGTTGATTTTATTCCGGAAACGATAAATTCTATAATTCAACAAACCTATTCAAACTGGGAGGCAATTATTGTAGATGACGGTTCGGATGCCGAGAACTTTTTAACTATCCAAAAAATAGTAGAGCAGGATAGCCGCATACAGCTTCACAAAAGATTTAAGGAAACTAAAGGTGCTAGTGTTTGTAGAAACATAGGTTTGAAACTTGCAACAGGCAAGTACACGTTGTTTTTGGACTCTGATGACCTCTTAGCACCTAACTGCCTCGAGGTAAGGGTGAAGCTTATGGATAGTAACCCTACAATAGATTTCGGTGTTTTTCAATCAGTTGTTTTCAAAGAGAATATTAAGGGAAAAACAGTGCTGTGGAATATAGATACAAACGAAGATGATCTTTTACGGTTTTTACGAAAAGACGCCTTGTGGCAAACCACCAGCCCTTTATACAAAACCTCGTCGTTACTTAACATAGGCGGATTTGATGAAAATTTAATCATATGGCAAGACTACGAGTTACATACGCGTACAATTTATTCTGACTTAGAATACAGAAAGTTTCTTGATTTGGCCCCGGACTTTTATATAAGACATCATCAGCGAGAAAGTATCAGCCAAAAAGGATTTAAGAGGAAAGAGGCTCTGCTTTGCAGAGAAGAAATTTTATTTGGATTTTGTAATGAACTAAAAAAGAGAAATAAATTTACCAAAGGGCGTAAAAATGCCCTTGTCTCTGCATTTATTGTTCATTGTAAAGGCTGGATAGAGGCGTTTCTCGATGTACAAAATGCCAAAAGGTTATGGGCGCGAGTATATGATGCACGCCTCGTCAATTATTTCGAATTTTCTTTAATCAATTTTTATCTGCAGTCATATACTACTGAAAAAATCAATGCATCGGTTTTAAATAGAATAAGCAGAAAAGCTATTTCGCTAATTTTGCCGTTTTATTTTGATAAAAGAACCTTTTTAAATAAAGTCCGTTACAACGGCCAAATAAATTAGGGCTGAATTATGCTGTATGTAATTAATTTTGACAAATAAGGCTTGAACAGCATGAAAAAGGTTTATGTAATTATCGTTACTTACAATGGTGTAGCTTGGATTAAAAAAGTTCTCACAAGTCTTAAAAATTCTGATTATCCGTTAATGCCGATTGTTATAGACAATGGTTCTAAAGACGGAACACAGGATTGCATAAAAAATTTTTTTCCTGATGTGAGATTGGTGCAATCAGAAAAGAACCTGGGGTTTGGAGCTGCCAATAATTGGGGAATTAAAATAGCTTTAGATAGTGGAGCTGATTACATATTCCTGTTAAATCAGGATGCCTACATATTTAAAGGTTCTATCAGGTCTACGCTAAATATCTTATCTGAAAACGAAAATGTTGGCATTGTGTCACCAATACATTTTGCCGGAAATGAAATAGATTTGGATTTTGCGTTTTACACTTACATTCAGCCTAAAAGTACCCCCTCTTTAATTGGAGATTTGATAAGCAAAGTTTCGGATAAAAAATTTTATGAAACGCAATTTGTAAATGCGGCGGCTTGGGTTGGAAGAGCAAACGTATTTAATGATCTTGGTGGTTTTCACCCGGTTTTTACACATTACGGTGAGGATATGGAGTATGCTATCAGGCTGAAAAAAAATAATCTTATGCTATGTATTGATCCAAATTTTCTTATTGTTCATGACAGACTGCAAAACAGAGTTGATAATCCTTATTTCCAGGGTTACTTAAGTTTAGAACGTCATATTTTGATGCGATATTTTAAAGAAGAAAAGACCAACTATTTCAAAATAACGATCAGTTATATGAAGGTGCTTTTAACGTATTTGATTAAATTCCAATTTATTTCAGTTTATAAAACTATTAGTTCTTTTTTTAAAACCATAAAATTAGTTCAAGCACTTAAAAAGTCTAGCTAAAAATTGTGATTATGTGTTATGATTAGCGTAATTATACCTGTTTATAATGATTCTGAAAACCTGCAAAAGTGTCTTACAGCTTTAAAAAATCAAAGTATTAATGTTGATTTATTTGAAGTTTTGGTTATTGATAATAACTCAGAAGAGGATATACTTCATGTGGTTGAAAAGTTCGGTGATAGGAATGTTAAATATTTGAAAGAAGAAAAAATAGGATCGTATGCCGCCAGGAACTTAGGTATAGCAAATTCTCAGGGAGAGATAATTGCTTTTACTGATTCTGATTGCATACCAAAAAATGATTGGCTTGAGAAGGGGACTGCATGCTTAAAATACGCGACTATGCCTGGTGTTGTGGGCGGCAGAATCCAATTAACGTTCAGAGGTGAGCGTCCCAATTATCCGGAGATATACGAAAAGCATACCGCATTTAGACAAAAAGAAAATTTAGCAACCGGAACTTGTGTAGGGGCTAATTGGTTTAGTTATAAGTCTGTATTAAATCAATTTGGCGGATTCAACTCTAAATTAAAATCTGGTGGCGATACAGAGTTATCAGGATTGATATCACATCATGGCTATAAAGCCATTTACTGTGAGGAAGCCGTGATATTTCACCCGGCCAGGCACAGTTTCAAAGCGCTTGGAATTAAATATGCACGTTTATATGGTGGCAGATTTGACCGATGTAAATCAAACAAACTCAGGTTTTCTATTTTTTATTTTTTAAGATTCATCTTCCGAAGGACGAGATGGAACCTTAAGCTGATTTTCAAGGGCTATTTGAAAGATTCTTTTGCCATTTTTATAGTCAATCTGTATATATATTATAAACTTTTTAATGAAGTGATACAGCTTAATAGAGGTAAACTGTCATCAAGAGCTTAATTACTTTTTTATAGTCTATAAATTCAGGTAAGATGTATCATACCGCCTAACAGTTCATTTAAACCATAATAATTAAATAATTCATTTAATCTTAGAATATTGGAATCTCCTAAAATAATTGCCGTTGTAGTATGGTATAACGGACTTAAATGGGTAAATAAATGTCTTGATAGTTTAAGAAACTCTGATTGCAAATTAACTACCGTTGTCATTGATAATGGTTCAACAGATGGGTCAATCGAACAAATTAAGGCTCATTTTCCAGATGTTATATTGATCGAGTCTGAAACTAACCTGGGGTTTGGAAAGGCTAATAACATAGGTATCAAATATGCTTTGGAAAGAGGTGCTGATTATATTTTTTTATTAAATCAAGATGCGTGGATCAATAATAATACAATCAGCAACCTGATAAATGTGGCCTCGAAAAATTTAGAGTATGGAATCGTCAGTCCCGTACACTTAAATGGAACAAATACTGGATTGGATTTAAATTTTTCAAGAAACGTAAGCGCAATATCTTGTCCGGGTTTTTATTCGGACTTGTATATAAATGCTTTAAAGGATATTTATTCGGTAGAAAATATAAATGCCGCTGCTTGGTTGATAACGGCAAAATGCATAGGTGTAGTAGGTTTATTTGAACCCGCTTTTCACTTATATGGCGAAGACGATAATTATATCCAACGTATTAAATTTCATCAATTTAAACTCGGCTTAGTGCCATCAGCGGCAATATATCATGATCGGGAAGAAAGAAAAGGCCTTCCTAACAGTGTTGGAATAAAAAGAAAAATCCCTACTAACAAGTTAACTTTGATTTTAAACATCAATAATTCCTATTTAAAAAGCTACGCTTATATATTGCAATATGCAATATATCTGCTTGTTAAAGGGTTTTTTATCAAATCATTATCAGTAGCTATTGATCCAATTTTACGATTTCCTTATTATTTAAAAATACGTTCAAGGCATAAACAAATATGGAAAGGATTGTAAGAGTAGTCACTGAGCTTAATTTTGGTGGTGTTGAAAAAAGAATAGAGATATCGTCAGCCGAATTTAAAAAAAGAGCGGAGATATCTTTACATGTGGTGGCTATTGGTAAAGGCGGTGCAAGCGCTCAAGCTTTAAAGCAATTAAATACTGACACGATTTTACTTGGCTTAAGGCCGACTATACCTAACTTAACCGCAATTATTAAGTTATATAAGCTATTTAAGTTGATTAAACCAGATGTAGTTCATACATCAGGTGCTGAAGCAAATTTTCATGGACTTATTGCTGCTTATGTTGCCGGTGTTAAAGTGCGTATAGGCGAAGAAATTGGTTTTCCGAATCACAAGCTTTTTTGGAAGATTGTGTTTAATATAGTTTATAGGCTTGCAAATAATGTCATAGGCATTTCCAAAGCCGTTGTAACTAGAATAGTTGACCTTGGTGAGGTCGGACTGAATAAAACAACGGTTGTATATAACCCGGTCGAAATAGCGTCCATTGACTTTGCATCAAAAAAAAAAAATAATGATGAATTTGTATTTGTGACCGTTAGCAGGTTGGTAGCTATAAAGAATCTGGCTAATCTATTAAAAGCATTTAAACTTGCTTGTAATGTCCAAAGCAATTTGAAATTGCATATTGTAGGATCGGGGCCTGAACAACAAAATTTAGAAATGCTTGTTAACGAACTGCAAATAGCCGACAAGGTAGTTTTTAAAGGTTTTCAAACCGAGGTGATTCCGTTTTTATTAGAAGCCGATTACTACGTGTTGCCGTCATACTCGGAGGGGTTTTCTATTGCATTAGTTGAAGCAATGCAGGCCGGGTTAGTTTGTATAGCAACAAACGTTGGCGGACCGGCAGAAATAATTACTGAAAACATAACCGGCATGCTCATAAACCCTTACAGCATAGATGATATATATACAAAAATGATAGCCGCTATAAATTTAACACTACCCCAAAGAGTGCAAATGGGTGCTGCGGCAAGGGAAGATGTCTTAAAAAGATTTACCCCTAAAAAACATGTTGATGATTTGTTAAACATATATAAAATATGTCGAAATTAAGACTGTTATATTGCCAGGAAACTGTAGGTAGCGGAGGGGTTGAGCAAAGAAAATTATCGGCCGCGAAATATTTCCTGAATGGTAATTACGAACTTAAGTTGGTTTGTACCGAGGCAAAACAATCTATGGCGGCTAAATTTGAAAGCCTTGGTGCTGAAATTATAATTATTGGAAAGCAACGCAATATATTTAATATATCAGCTTATTTTAAACTACTTAAGATAATAAGATCGTATAAACCGCATATTATACATGGTGCGGTTTTCGGTGGAGTGGCCTTGGCTTGTGTAGCCGGTTTTTTAGGTCGGGTGCCCGTCATCATTGCCGAAGAAACTTCAGATCCGCAAAATAGAAGTGCTCGCGCATCTAAACTTTTGCGTTTACTGGTGTCATTGTCAGATAAAATTATAGCTATAGCCCCTTCTGTCGTTATTTATCTCAATAAGGTAGCACACATTCCATTAAAAAAAATACAATTGATAAATAATGGCGTAGAAGTGCCCCGAACAGTCCATAAAAATGAAGTAGACCAGATAAGGTTAAATTTGGGTATAACTGATGATGACATTGTTATAGGAAGTGTTGGAAGACTTTTTGACGATCACAAAAGATTTACTGACCTGGTTAAAGCTATCGCCGCATTACCCCAAAAACATAACTTGAAACTATTAATTGTTGGCGACGGGGCGGATAGAGAAATGATCAAGAAAACGGCTGCGGATTTTGGTATAAGCAATTTGCTTTGCATGGCGGGCTACCAAACTGATACAGCTCCTTTTTATGCCTTAATGGACATATTTTGTCTGGCTTCGCAGCGGGAAGGATTCGGGTTGGTAGCTGCCGAAGCAATGCTGCATAAACTGCCTGTAATAGCAACGGCGGTTGGTGGTCTTAAGGATGTTGTTGTTAATGGCCAAACCGGTTATTTGGTGCCGCCGTTACAACCTGAAGCCATGTCGAAAAAGATAGCTCTTTTACTTAGTAATAAAGAATTAAGAAAACAGCTTGGCGAAGCCGGATATGACAAAGCGATAAAGGAATACACAGCTGGGGTATACTTAGAAAAAGTAGAAGATCTTTATAAGGAATTACTTGCAAAAAAAGGGATATCTATTTGAAGTTTACTCATACCAAATCCATGCATCAAGTTCAGACGATACGAAAATTACTTTTCATAACCTGGGATGGCCCTCAAACCCGCTATATGGAGGGGTTGTTTATGCCTATTTTTAAAAGGATTACCAATTTAAGCAATTGGGAATTTCATGTCATCCAATTTACCTGGGCTCCGGAAAAACAAACTTCTGAAACATCGGCAGTGGCCAAAAAATTGGGGATACATTATAATGCTTATGCAGTTCGGCGTCGTCCTCACCCTTTAGTGGGGAGTGCGATAACTGTTTTTAAAGGTAAAGCAGTTATTGAAAATTATATAAAACGACACCAGATAGACATCGTCATGCCCCGTAGCACTTTTCCGGCCATGATGATTAATATGATCAAAAAGAGAAATTTAAGGTTGATTTTTGATGCTGACGGATTACCACTTGAAGAACGTATCGAATTTAATGGCCTTAGCATTAACAGCAAGCAATATCAGTTTTTGAAAAAGCAAGAAACTAAAATGCTTATTGCTGCTCAACATGTTATTACGCGCTCACAAAAGGCTATCGACATTCATGTTGAAAAGATTGGAGAGCAATTTCGCTCTAAGTTTGCGGTAGTATTTAACGGCCGGGACGAAGTCGCTTTTACTCCAGATGCGGATGCTAGGCTTAAAAGGCGATATGAATTAAGAATATTATCGTCTGAAAAGGTATTTTTGTACTGTGGGTCATTAGGCAACCAGTATGGCTGGAATGAAATGCTTGAAATTTTCGACGTTTATGCCTCATCGAAACCTGCTAAATGGGTGATTATAACCGGCGATGTGCAGTTTGCCGAGGCGGGTATACCAACACATTTAAAAGATAAAATTATAGTTTTTACCAGCACTGTTGCTGATGTACCTAATTATTTAAATATAGCTGATGTTGCTTTTGCTTTAAGACAGCCGTCTTTTAGCATGCAAGGGGTAGCGCCGATTAAATTGGGCGAATATTTATTGATGGGCTTACCAACTATTGCTTCAAAAGACATTGGTGATACTGAAGATATTTTAAATAACATCCAAGGGTGTTTTATGTACGATTTTAAGATAGGTAAAAAACAAATTAAGGCATTAATGGAATGGTTGAATAAATTAGATGCAATTGATAGGGAGCAGATCAGGAAGCAAGCTTTGCCTTATTTTTCAATCAATGCCGCCGCAAACAGTTATATAAACGTTTTAAATAAACTTATATTTTGAGAGTACTATACTTCACCAAATATACACGACTTGGTGCCAGTAGCAGGCTGCGTAGTTACCAGTATTTCCCAACTCTCGAAAAACATGGTATTAAGGTAACTGTAAAACCTCTTTTTGGCGATGCTTATCTTCATAAACTATATGCCGGGCAAGTAAAGTATTTGTTGGTGATCAAATCTTATCTGAAACGGTTATTTATATTATTTACTGTTTTTAAATATGATACTATAGTAATAGAAAAAGAACTATTTCCCTATTTCCCACCCTTTTTTGAGGGGATGTTGAAGTTATTTGGTGTGAAATATGTTGTTGATTATGACGACGCTATTTTTCATAATTACGACCAAAGCAAAAACCCAATAAAAAAGCTGCTTAAAAATAAAATACGGCATGTAATGAGGTATTCAACTGCAGTTATTGCCGGTAACCAATATCTTGCCGACTACGCTATTGAAGCCGGCGCTAAACATGTTGAAATAATACCAACGGTTATTGATGTAAATAAATATAAAATTAAGCGCATCTATGATCCCGAAACCGTCACAATAGGTTGGATAGGTTCTCCCACTACATTAAAATATCTTAAATCAATAGCGGCTGTTTTAAAGGAATTGTGCGCGCAACATAATATAAATGTTCATATTGTTGGCAGCAAGGAAGGCATTGGATTGGGAATTAATGAAAAACTTATACAATGGTCAGAGGATACAGAAGCCGATATTATCCGTACGTTTGATATAGGTTTAATGCCTTTAACAGACAGCTTTTGGGAAAAAGGTAAATGCGGATATAAGATCATTCAATATATGGGTTGTGCTGTGCCCGTGGTAGCTTCGCCTGTAGGCGTAAATTCTGAAATAATTGTTAATGGTCAGACAGGGTACCTTGCTAAAACCGAGTTTGAATGGGTTGATGCATTGAAAAAATATATAGTTGACAAAACAATTCGTGAAGAACATGGCAAAAATGGCCGCAGACGGGTTGAGAAAAATTATAACAGAGACATAACGGCATTAAAACTAATTGAGATTTTGGATCTTAATAAAACAATAAGCGGGCGCTCAAAAAGTAAGATAAAATGAAAAAATCAGTAACACCCGTAATAACGGTTGCTTTTTTAGTGCGATTAATGTTGTTGATAATCAACACCTATTTTATTAATTTACCTGAAAGCGGTAAAGACGATAAACGCTTTGAAGGCCTGGCATGGGATTGGACAATCACCGGTACCGTACCTGCTGACGCTTTTACAGAATCAGGAGCCGGCACATTTATTAAATGTGGCGCGGCGATTTATTCTGCCTTTGGGCGAGTGCCTTTTTTTTGGGCTTTTATTTTGGTGTGTATGGGTACATGGGCGGTTTACAACATATATAAAGCTACTTATCTGTTATGGTCTGACAAAGAACAAGCAATTCGAGCAGGTTGGTTAGCCGCCTTTTTTCCTGAATTTGCTATGCTTTCGTCAGTATTGCTTCGCGAGGTGGTTATGCATTTTTTCTTATCGCTTGCGGTTATTTCGCTGATCAAGTTCTGGAAATACAAAAATAAATTTTCCATTATTACTTTCCTGCTTTATATAGGTGTTTGCACGTTATTTCATTCAGCTATGATCGTGGCCTTGGCAGGCTTTGGTCTGGCTATTGTCCTGATATCTCAAGATGGTAAGAAAAAATCGGTGTTTTATAAGCTTAGCGCTATTATTCTGGTTGCCGGGGGGCTGATATTTATAAATTACACAGGCATTGGTCTCAGTAAATTTGGTGGCTCACTGACCGGCGCCTATGATAAATTTCAGTCAAGCGAAAACAAAGACGCTCTTGGCAGTGCAGCCTATCCTGATTGGATGCGTATAACAAGCCTAACCGATATGTGGAAAATTCCGGTTAGAGTTATTGCATTTTTATTTTCTCCTGCAATCCCTTTTATGGTGAAGACAGTTTCGCATTTGGCTGGGGTGCTTGACGCTATGTTTTACTTTTATATGTTCTTTGCTTATTATAAAAATCGAGGTGTTATTAAAAAGAATAAAACAGCCTATGTCCTTTTTATTATAAGTATGGCATATGCTTTTGTCTTCTCATTAGGAGTGTCCAACTTTGGAACAGCTATACGGCATAGATCTAAAATTTTACCTTTATTCTTGGTTTTAGCTATTGACTTTAAGGCTTTAAAAAGAAAGCAGATTTTAAAGAAAAAGCGAATGCAGGCGCTTAATGAAAAAAAACTGCAAATTCAATCATCCAAGTAAAATCTTATCATATTGCAAAGAAACACTAAAAAGCTTTTTATTGTTGTTAATGTAGATTGGTTCTTCTTATCGCACCGGTTGCCCATAGCAATAGCAGCTAATGCGGCTGGTTATGACGTGACTGTAGTTTGCAATGATACAGGTTATGCTGATGAAATCAGAAAATATGATTTAAATTTTATTGATAGCCCTTTTACTCGCTCGGGTACTAATATCTTTGAAGAATTATCCATAGTAAGGTTTTTAACCAAGCTTTACAAAAAGCACAACCCTGATATAATTCATCACGTTACGTTGAAGCCGGCTATATATGGCAGTTTAGCTGCTAAACGCGCAAAAATAGGCAATGTAATTAACGCAATAAGCGGGCTGGGTTATAATTTCACTAACGGAAGAAAAGGCATTAAGCAATCCATTCTTAATCTGCTTTTAAAAAAAAGTTTTCGTAGCCAAAAACTTCATTTCATTTTTCAGAATCCGGATGACCTTGCTATATTCAAACATATGGGGCTCATTAAAAATGAAAGTAAAATTCATATCATAAAGGGCTCAGGAGTTAATTTGTCTGAATTTGTTTTTAGAGAAGAGCCTGCCGGAAATAAACTACAGATATTACTGCCTGCACGTATGCTTTATGATAAGGGAGTAGCGGAATTTATAATGGCAGCTAAAAAACTTAAAGAACAGTATCACGATGTTGTTAGCTTTAACCTGGCAGGTAGCATTGACTTAAATAACCCGGCGGCGATAAGCGAAACAGATCTGAACAAATTATTAGACCCGCCTTATATTAACTGGATAGGCTATCAAAAAGAAATGGATAAGGTGCTTGCAGCAAATCATATCGTTGTCTTGCCCTCGTACCGTGAGGGATTGCCCAAATCACTTATTGAAGCCTGCGCTATTGGCCGTCCTATAATCACCACAGATGCCCCTGGTTGCCGGGAGTGCGTCAGAGTAGATTATAATGGCTTTTTGGTGCCGGTAAAGGATCATGTTTTATTGGCTCAATACTTGGAGAAATTAATAAATAACAGAGAACTGCGTGTTACTATGGGTCATAATTCACGTAAAATGGCCGAAGATGAATTTTCTATAGAAAATGTCGTAAAAAGCACACTAAATATTTATAGTTTGATGTTAAACACAAATAGCCTATGAATATAGTGATTACCGGCGGTAGCGGCTTTGTAGGAAAAAACTTTATTGAAAGTGAGCGTAAACAGGGGAATACGTTTACCTGCATTTCTCGTTCGGCTAAAACAAATAATGAGATATCCTGGGACGACTTTTTTTCCCAGCCTGAAAATATTAAAGCCGATGTGTTTTTGCATTTGGCTGGTAAGGCTCACGACGTTAGCAACACCGCTGAACCCCAAGAATATTTTGATGTCAATACCCGGTTAACCCAACGTTTATTTGATGCATTTTTGAAAAGTAGTGCCGGTACTTTTATTTACATGAGTAGTGTTAAAGCTGTTGCAGATACTGTAGAGGGAATACTAACAGAAGGCGCTGATCCTAAGCCGGCTACCCCTTATGGGAAATCTAAACAACAGGCCGAAGCTTATATTTTGAGCGCGCCGGCAGCCGCCAATAAGCGAGTGTTTATTTTAAGGCCATGCATGATACACGGCCCGGGCAATAAGGGTAATCTTAACCTGCTCTATAAATTTATTCAAAAAGGCATCCCTTACCCTCTGGCGGCATTTGATAACCGACGGTCGTTTTTGTCAATAGCAAACCTCAATTTTATACTAAATAAAATAATTAACGTCCCTGCGATAAACGGCGGCGTTTATAATCTGGCCGACGACCAAACCTTATCAACTAATCAGGTAATAAGGATAATAGCTCAAGCAAGTGGTGTGCGCCCCAATTTATGGTATATCAATGCTTCTTTGGTAAAAGGAATTGCCCTGTTTTG
>Ga0153956_1001648_pt1 | contig 18830 bp, 19 predicted proteins | sample TSFL040MetaG_FD_104704 | JGI IMG/M metagenome (GOLD analysis project Ga0153956, IMG submission 104704) | Attine ant fungus gardens microbial communities from Florida, USA - TSFL040 MetaG | ecosystem: Host-associated > Fungi > Mycelium > Unclassified | place: USA: Florida, Wekiwa Springs...
ACCATAGGAGCGATTGGCGGGCGTCCCGGCCACTGTTGCAGTAGCGAAGGCGTCATCTGCCTGTTAAAAGGCGCTCAAATTTGGGTTCTGGAGCGAATTTCATGCGCACGGCCACGATCAAGCGCAAGACCAAGGAGACCGACATCGCCGTCAGCGTCAATCTCGACGGCACCGGCACCTCCGACATTGCGACCGGCATCGGCTTTTTCGACCACATGCTGGACCTCTTGGCGCGCCATTCGGGCATCGACATCACGGTGAGGGCGCAGGGCGACCTGCACGTCGATCACCATCACACCACCGAGGATGTCGGCATCGCGCTTGGCCAGGCGGTGAAGCAGGCGCTGGGCGATATGGCGGGCATCACCCGCTACGCGGGCGTGTATCTGCCGATGGACGAAACGCTGTCGCGTGTCGTGATCGACATTTCCGGCCGCCCGATGCTGGTGTTCAGGGTGGAATTTCCGCGCGACAAGATCGGCGAGTTCGACACCGAGCTGGTGCGCGAATGGTTCAACGCGTTCGCGATGAACGCGGGCATCACGCTGCATGTCGAGACCTTGTATGGCGAGAACAGCCACCACATCTCAGAGTCCTGCTTCAAGGGTCTCGCGCGTTCGCTGCGCGCCGCGGTCGCGATCGATCCGCGCGCCAACGGCGCGGTGCCCTCGACCAAGGGTCAGTTGGGCGGCTAGCGCGTCAGGCGCGCCGCCGGAGAGGTGAGATGCCAGTCTACACGGTTCACGCCCCGAAAAGCCTCGGCACCGATTTGCGTGCCGCGCCGGAGAAGATCGTGTTCGTGCGGGACGGCTTTCATGTCTGGGCGTTTCTGCTCAACATCGTCTGGCTGATCTATCGCAGGATGTGGCTGGTGTTGCTCGGCTACATCGCGGTGCAGATCGCGGCCGAGATCATGCTGCGTCTGACGCACGCCTCTGGCTTTGCGTATTTCGTCACGATGCTGGTGATCGCGCTGTTTCTCGGTGCCGAGGCGGGGTCGTTGCGGCGCTGGACGCTGTCGCGGCGCAAATGGCAGCAGGTCGGTCTTGTCGTGGCGGATGACGAAGACGCCGCCGAGCGGCGTTTCTTCGAGCGGACGTCACTGGATGACGTTAGCTATCCGGTCAGGGCCTCGTCCACGATCCCGATGCCGCGCTCGTCCATCGTCGCGCATGACGCGGCAGGTTTCTTTCCAATGCCGGATGGTTCGCGGTGACGGTTGCATTGATCGATTACGGCTCGGGCAATCTGCACTCGGCGGCGAAGGCCTTCGAGCGCGCCGCGCGTGCGCTTGAGGTGCCGGAGAAAGTCGTCGTCACCCGCGATCCGGAAACGGTCTATCGCGCGGATCGTATTGTTCTTCCCGGTGTCGGCGCGTTTGCCGATTGCCGCAAGGGCCTCGAGGGGCTCGACGGCATGGTCGATGCGATGACGCAGGCGGTGCGCGACAAGGCGCGGCCGTTCTTCGGCATCTGTGTCGGCATGCAGTTGATGGCGACACAGGGCAAGGAGCACGTCACCACGCCGGGCCTCGACTGGATTTCCGGCGATGTCGAAAAGATCGCGCCGCATGACGAGAGCCTGAAGATTCCGCACATGGGCTGGAATACGCTTGATCTCATCCGCGAACATCCGGTGATCGAGCGTTTGCCGCTCGGGGACAAGGGCCGTCATGCCTACTTCGTGCACTCCTATCATCTCAATGCCGCGAGCGAAGACGATGTGGTGGCGCGCGCCGATTACGGCGGGCCGCTGACCGCGATCGTCGCGAAAGACACCATGTTCGGCACGCAGTTTCATCCCGAGAAGAGTCAGCGTTTCGGGCTCGCTCTGATCTCCAATTTTCTGAAGTGGAAGCCGTGATTCTTTTCCCCGCCATCGACCTCAAGAACGGCCAGTGCGTGCGCCTGCAGCAGGGCGACATGAACCGCGCCACCGTGTTCAATCTCGATCCGGCGGCGCAGGCCGCGACTTTCGAGCGGCAGGGATTCGCCTATCTGCATATCGTCGATCTCGACGGCGCGTTCGCGGGCAAGCCGCAGAACGCGCAGGCGGTCGAGGGCATTCTGAAAACCGTGAAGATGCCGGTGCAGCTCGGCGGCGGCATTCGCGACATGGCGACGCTGGAAGCCTGGCTGGAGAAAGGCATCGCGCGCGTCATCATCGGCACCGCGGCGGTGCGCGATCCGTCCTTCGTGAAGGCCGCCGCGAAAAAATATCCCGGCCGCGTCGCGGTCGGGCTGGACGCGCGCGACGGCAAGGTCGCGGTGGAAGGCTGGGCGGAAACCTCGACCGTCACCGCGCTCGAGATCGCGCAGCGGTTCGAGGATGCGGGCGTCGCCGCCATCATCTTCACCGATATCGCGCGCGACGGCCTGCTCAAGGGTCTCAATCTCGACGCGACGATTGCGCTGGCGGAGGCCATCTCAATTCCGGTGATCGCTTCGGGCGGTCTTGCCTCCATCGATGACGTGAAGGCATTGCTGACGCCGCGCGCCCAAAAGCTCGAAGGCGCGATTTCCGGCCGCGCGCTCTATGACGGACGGATCGATCCCGCAGAGGCGCTGGCGCTGATCGCGGCGGCGAAGGCAGCTTAGATGTTCAAGGCCCGCGTCATTCCCTGCCTCGACGTCAAGGACGGCCGTGTCGTCAAGGGCGTCAACTTCGTCGATCTGCGCGACGCCGGCGATCCGGTGGAAGCGGCGATCGCCTATGACGCGGCGGGCGCGGACGAACTTTGTTTCCTCGACATCACCGCGACGCATGAAAATCGCGGCACCATTCTCGACGTGGTGAGGCGCACGGCGGAAGCCTGCTTCATGCCGGTGACGGTCGGCGGCGGCGTGCGCACGGTGGACGACATCCGCACGCTGCTCAATTACGGCGCCGACAAGGTGTCGATCAATTCCGCTGCCGTCAGTCGCCGCGAATTCGTCAAGGAAGCCGCGGAGAAGTTCGGCAACCAGTGCATCGTGGTCGCGATCGACGCCAAGCGCGTACCGCGCGCGGGCAATGCGGACCGCTGGGAAATCTTCACCCATGGCGGGCGCAAGGCGACCGGAATCGACGCCATCGAATACGCGCAGGAAGTGGTGTCGCTCGGCGCGGGCGAGATTCTTCTGACCTCGATGGATCGTGACGGCACCCGGCAGGGGTTCGACATTCCGCTGACACGGCAGATCGCCGACAGCATTTCCGTACCGGTGATCGCTTCGGGCGGCGTCGGCAATCTCGATCATCTGGTGGAGGGCGTGCGCGGCGGCCACGCCACGGCCGTGCTCGCCGCCTCGATTTTCCATTTCGGCGAGTTCACCATCCGGCAGGCCAAGGAGCATATGTCTCGCGCCGGGTTGCCGATGCGGCTTGACCCATGAACGCCGTCCGGTCTTTGCTAGGGGACGGTAACCCAAGGAAGGCGCGATGAGCGGTTTCACCATTCACGATCTGGCTGGAATCATCGATGCCCGCGCGGCCTCGAGCGGGGACGTGTCCTATACGCGTAAGCTTCTGGACAAGGGCGTCGCGCATTGCGCCAAGAAGCTCGGCGAGGAAGCCGTCGAAGTGGTGATCGCATCGGTCGAAAGCGATGGCCCGCGCGAGCATGTGGTCGCCGAAAGCGCCGATCTGCTGTTCCATCTTCTCGTGCTGCTGAAGGCGCGCGGTGTCGCGCTGCCGGAAGTCGAGGCAGAACTCGCACGCCGCACGCAGATGTCGGGGCTGGAAGAAAAGGCGGCGCGCAAGGTCGAGTGAGGCGCGCCGGAACTGTATTCGCGCATCCGTCGCGGTTCGCCGCTCCGGAATGAGAGAGAAAAGAGACCGGGCCATGACGACGGGGGCCGAACCGCAGAAATACGACCCTTACCGGTCGTTCACGCGCGCGCAATGGGCGAAGCTGCGCGACGATACGCCGATGACGTTGAAGGCGTCGGAGATCGAGCGGATGCACTCGATGCTCGACCGGCTCGATCTCAAGGAGGTCGAGGAAATCTATCTGCCGCTGTCGCGGCTCCTGTCCTATTACGTCAGTTCGGCGCAGCGGCTGTTCGAATCCGAGCGGCGCTTCCTGCGCATCCGGGACCGCAAGATGCCCTACATCATCGGTGTCGCGGGCTCGGTCGCGGTCGGCAAGTCCACCACTTCGCGCGTGCTGCAGGCGCTGCTGGCGCGCTGGTCGCCGAAGCCGAAGGTCGAACTCATCACCACCGACGGCTTCCTGTACCCCAACGCGGTTCTCGAACGCGAAGGGTTGATGAACAAAAAGGGCTTTCCCGAGAGCTACAATCTCGGCGCGCTGCTGGCGTTTCTGTCCGACATCAAGGCCGGGCGGCGCGGTGTCTGCGCCCCGGTCTATTCGCATCTGACCTACGACATCGTGCCGGGCAAGAGCGTCGAGATCGACCAGCCGGATATCCTGATCGTCGAGGGGCTGAACGTGCTGCAGACCGGGCGCCTGCCCGCGGACGGCGAGGCGGTGCCGTTCGTCTCCGACTTCTTCGATTTCTCGGTCTATATCGATGCGGACGAGAACATCCTGCGTGAATGGTACGTCACGCGCTTTCTCAAACTGCGCGACACCGCGTTCAACAACCCGCGATCCTACTTTCATCGCTACGCGAATCTGAACGACGCGGATGCGCGCGAGAAGGCGTTGTCGATCTGGAACACGATCAACCTCGTCAACCTGCATGAAAACGTGCTGCCGACGCGGCCGCGCGCGACGCTGATCCTCAAGAAGGGCAGCGATCATGTGGTGGAGAAGGTCTCGCTGCGGCGGCTTTGAGCCGCTTACGCCGCGTGGCGGCCGGCGTCTGCGCCGAAATGGCCGATATAGCGCGAGGCGATCGCCGTGACCGGCATTACCACCAGCACGTCGGTGGTGCCGAACTGATGGTCGATCACCGCGCCGTCGCCGATGAAGGCGCCGACCCGCAGATACCCCTTGATGAGCGGCGGCAATTCGCGCAACGCCGCCTTGGCGTCGATCGCATCCTTCGCCATCCGGTTCATGTCGACATAGCGTGACGCATGCGCCCGCGCGCGCCATTCTTCCGGCGCGGCGGCGTAGTGATGCAGGAACGACAGCGGCAGCGCCAGGCGGTTCGGGTCGGTGCCGGGCAGGCTCGCGCAGCCGATCATCACATCCATGCTGTGGCGGCGGACATAACTCCAGACGCCATGCCACAAAAGTTCGACCGTGCGCTTGGTGCGATAGGACGGCAGCACGCAGGAGCGGCCGAGTTCGAGGAAGCGCAAGTTCGCGTGGCGTTCCATCAGCGCGGAGATGTCGAACTCCTCACCGGTGTAAAATCCGCCGTGGGGCCGCGCAATCTCCTGCCGCAGCAGGCGATAGGTGCCGACCACCTGCTGCTTGCCGCGTCGCGTGAGCGGCGCGTCGTGATCAATAACAAGGACATGATCGCAGATCTTGTCGAACATATCCTTGTCACGACGGGCCAGCAGCGTCGGTGCGTCCGCGATCGCTGTGCCGTCCCGGTAGAAAACCTTGTAGCGCAGTTTCTGCGCGCGCTTGATATCGTCGCGCGTGGTGGCGAGCCGCACCTCGAGCGGGCCGAGGCGGCCGAGCGTATCGGTGCGCGGTGTCGCGAAATCAGGGTGGAGGATGTCGATGCTGCGGCGGGGTTTGAGCCAGTTTGCGGCGGCCATCGCGGCGGTGCGCGCAAGCTCGGGCTTGAACCAGTTTTGCATCGCGCCGGTTATCAACCCGGCATCATTATCGCCACGCATCCTTCTTCCCCGCGGCGCTTCTGCGAATCGATCAGAAGCGGTTGCGCGACGGATTAAGCACGCCTAGCCCGATGGTTTTATGACAGCGGTTCACGATCCCGTATGCGACAGATCGATGACGTTTCAGACAAGAGAATGCACTGGGACGATGTCGCTCAAGGCCTGCGCAAGCTTGTCGCGATCGAGCGGCTTGACGAGAAAGCCGTCCATGCCCGCCTCGAAGCAGGCGTAGCGATCCTCGACCAGCGCGTTGGCGGTCAGCGCCAGGATTTTCGTGCGCGGCAATCCGCGCTCGGATTCGCGGGCGCGGATCAGCCGCGTCGCCTCGATGCCGCTCATCTCGGGCATCTGCACATCCATCAGCACGACATCGTAGCGCGCGTCTGCGGTTTCCGCCGCGATCCAGGATTCCAGCGCTTCGCGGCCGTTGATGCAGATCATGGCCTGATGGCCGAGCTTCGTCAGCAGCGAGCGCATCAACAGCGCGTTGATCTCGTTGTCTTCGGCGACGAGAATCGAAAGCTTTTTTGGCGCGGTAGGCGCGGTGGCGGTCTCCGGATCGTCCGGCAGTCCCGGCGCAAGCGGCGTCTCCTCCATGAGACGCGCCGCCAGCGAGGCCCCGCGCGCCGGCTTGATGAGATAGCCGGTGAAGGCCGCCATTTCGGCGGGCTTCAGGTCATGGCGTTCCGCAGGCGTGAACATCGCGATGCGATGGGTGGCGTGGGCGGCGGCGCGCTCGCCGAAAGCCTGCACCACGTCAGCGCCGAGCGCGTGATCGACAACGACGGCGTGCCATGCGCGTTCGGGCAGCAGGGCCGCCGCGACATCGAGATCGGATGTTTCGCAGACCTGCGCGCCCCAGCGGCCAAGCCGTCGCGCCACCAGCGATGCGCCGATGGCCTGCGGCATCACCACCATCACGGCCTTGCCGGTAAGGTCCGGCGCGCGCCATGCGGTTCTTGCCGACGTGTCGGAGGCGCGCAGCGGAATCGAGACCTCAAAAGTGGTGCCTTCGCCGGGCGCGCTTTCCAGCGCGATGCGGCCGCCCATCCGGCGCACGATGCGCTCGCTGATGGCAAGGCCGAGTCCCGAGCCGCCATACTGCCGCGCGATGTTGTCGTCGGCCTGCTCGAACTCGCGGAAGATGCGCTGCTGCGCCTCCGGCGCAATACCGATGCCGGTGTCGCGCACCAGAAAGCTGATTTCGTTCGGCCAGATTCCCGGCTCGACGATCAGGGCGACGCCGCCTTTCGAGGTGAACTTCACCGCGTTGCTGGCAAGATTGAGCAGCACCTGCCGCAGCCGCGCGGCATCGCCCATCACTTCGACCGGCAGGCGTTCGTCGATGGAGCAGGCGATCTCGATCTGCCGCGCTTGCGCGCGGGGCGCCAGCAATTCGGTGATCTCCTCGATCATGGCGCCGAGCGGGAACGGACGATGTTCGAGGCCGATCTTGCCCGCCTCGATCTTGGAGAAATCCAGCAGTTCCTCGACGAGCGACATCAGCGCTTCGCCGGATGCCTTCACCGCCTGGGCGCAGGTGGCCTGTTCGGCGGTGAGCGGCGTGTCGAGCAGCAGTCTGCTCATGCCGAGAATGCCATTGAGCGGCGTGCGGATTTCGTGCGAGGCGACGGCGAGGAATTTCGATTTCGCGCGGCTGGCCGAGACCGCGTGATCGCGCGCAAGCCCGAGCGCGTGCTCGCTCTCGGCGCGGTCGGTGACGTCGCGGCCGACGCACTGGAATTCCGCCGGTTCATTGGCATGGGGACGAACCAGCGTTTCGCGCCAGGCGATCCAGCGTGCGCCGAGCGCGGTCTGGGTCTTCTGATCGTGGATGCGCGCGCCGCCGGATTCGGTGGCGTCGTCGCCCTGCTCGATCACCGGCAGGACATAGGCGGTGCCGATCAGATCGGCGCGCGTCTTGCCCGCATAGGCACAGAAGGTGTCGTTGACGAAGGTGAGGCGCCGGCGCGCGTCGCGCAGCACGATGAGGTCGCTCTGCGATTCGAACAGGTTGCGGGCGCGCTCCTCGGCCTCCTTCAACTCCCAGTTGCGGTCGATCAGCACCTCGTTGTGAAGCGCGACCTTGCGCATGCTCGTCTTCAGCCAGCGCATCCGCATGCTCAGGGCGGCGAGCGCGAGGCAGGCCAGCGCGAACAGGAAGCTGACGCCTATGGCGAACGCCTGCGGATCGTAATTCGCCGATTGCGAGAGGCTGCCACGGATGAAGCCATAACCGCCGCCGAAGGTCGCGAAGAAGATCAGCGTGAGGCGGACGATGCCCGCGATCCGGCGATGGCGACGGAAGAACCTGCGCAACCGCGCCTTCAGACGCTTCGCTCCGCTCATGACCGTGCCCATGGCAGCATCCCCGTTTCCGTCACCCGATCACCCGGCGAGAGACTGGCGTCCCTGTCTTGCGAATGGCTTGAGGTGGCGGGCGCGCGTCGCGCGAGATGAAAAGATGGCTAATGAAACCTTAAAGCTGGGACAGGATCAGCTTGCCGGGCTGCGGCGCGGCGCCGATCAGCAATGCTGCTGCGTCGCGGACCGAGACCTTGGCCGAGTTCACGTAGAGGCGGTAATCGCCGGGCTGCTCGGACAAATAGATGACCGGCTCGGATGCCTTTTCGTGGCTCGCGATGGTGACGTAACGCGTCGCCGCCGTGATCGGGCAGCCTTTTCGCGTCGGCGCGGCATCGTCGGCGGCATCGACATCGTCGGCCACCGTGAAATCCGCAAGCTCGGGGCGGTCGACCAACTGCACGCGCACGGTGGCGCGGCTGGCATCGTCGGTGAAGGAAACATGCTGCGGCGCCTGCCACGGCGCGGTGGCGAGTTGCACGGAGGTGTGCCCGATGGCGATGCAAGGCTGCGAGGCGGAGGTGAATTGTCCGCCCGCCAGAACGCCGACTGCGAGAAGGGGAATGGCTGACGCCAGCATCCGAAAGTGCAACATGACGGGACTCAACGCTTACACAACAACTGGCCGAAACGCGGCCCATGGTTGGTAAAGCGTAAAGAACGTTCGTTACTTTCGCGTTATCACGCCGCGCGTTGCAGATCTTCGGCGAGCACGCGGTACGACAGCGCCTCGGCGAGATGCGTGCGGCCGATTGTGTCCGCGCCGTCGAGGTCGGCAAGCGTGCGCGCCACCCGCAGCACCCGATGATAGCCGCGCGCCGACAGCCGCATGCTGTCGGCGGCTTCGCGCAGCAACGCGCTGCCTTGCGCATCGAGTGTTGCGATCTCCTCCAGCGCGGAGGCGGGCGCTTCCGCGTTGGTGCGAATCTGCGGCAGGCCGAGTGCTGCATAGCGCTTGAGTTGAATGGCGCGCGCGGCGGCAACGCGGGCGGCGACCTCGCGCGATCCCTCCGCGGGCGGCGGCAGGATCAGATCGGCGGCGGTGACGGCGGGCACCTCGATGCGCAGGTCGATGCGGTCGAGCAACGGGCCGGAGAGACGCGCCTGATAATCGGCGCTGCAACGCTCGGTGCGCCCGCGCTTGCAGGAGAAGCCGGGCTCATAGGCATGGCCGCAGCGGCACGGATTCATCGCCGCCACCAGCATGAAGCGGGCGGGATAGGTCAGGCGGTGATTGGCGCGCGACACCGAGACCTCGCCGTTCTCCAGCGGCTGGCGCAGCGAATCCAGCACGCGCGCATCGAATTCCGGCAGTTCGTCGAGAAACAGCACGCCGTGATGGGCGAGCGAAATCTCGCCGGGCCTGGCGCGCATGCCGCCGCCGGTCAGCGCCGCCATGCTCGCGGAATGATGCGGCGCGCGGAACGGCCGTTTCGATGTCAGCGCGCCGCCGTCGATCTGCCCGGCGACGGAAGCGATCATCGAGATTTCCAGAAGCTCGGACGGCGACAGCGGCGGCAGGATCGAGGGCAGCCGCGCGGCCAGCATCGACTTGCCCGCACCCGCCGCGCCGATCATGAGGAGATGGTGCCCGCCGGCGGCGGCGATCTCCAGCGCCCGCTTGGCGCTCTCCTGTCCCTTGATGTCGCGCAAATCGAGCGTCTCGCTCACATGGTCGGCGATCTTCGGCTCGGGCCGCGACAGCACCTGCGTGCCCTTGAAGTGATTGGCGATCTGGATCAGCGAGCTGGCAGCGACGATCTCGAGGTCGGGGCTGGCCCATGCCGCCTCCGCGCCACAGGCGGCGGGACAGATCAAGCCATGATCGCGGGCGTTCGCTCCGATCGCGGCGGGCAGCACGCCCGCCACCGGCGCAATCGAGCCGTCGAGACCCAATTCGCCGAGCACGGTGAAATCCGACAGCGCGTCGGGAGGAATGGCGCCGATCGCCGCCATCAGGCCGAGCGCGATCGGCAGATCGTAATGGCTGCCTTCCTTCGGCAGGTCGGCGGGCGCGAGATTGACGGTGATGCGGCGCGCGGGCAGCGCGAGGCCCGAGGCAATCAGGGCCGAGCGGACCCGTTCGCGGGCTTCAGAGACGGCCTTGTCCGGCAATCCGACGATGGCGAAGGCGGGCAGCCCCGGCGCGACCTGAACCTGCACATCGACGGCGCGTGCCTCGATGCCCTCAAAGGCCATGGTGGAGACGTGCTGAACCATCGGGAGCCCACCTCGCCGGGAGAAGCTGGTGGAACTTTACCATTTTAAAGGACCAGTGCAAGAACATTAAAAGAACAAATGTGGATTGTGTGGTCTGAAAGACTCATGAGGAGGCGGCCGGAAAGTAACATTCGAACGTTGCGGTGGGGTCGTCGCCGGAGCGCCGGGCTGCGCCCGGTCGCTGCATTCATCAGATCGCGGGCCACAAATTCAGATTCGGCGAAGCATTCTCGGGATGGGAGAAGCGCCAAAGCCTGACGTGCCCGGCGACGCCAGGCCACGTCGCCGTCTGTTGACCGGGGTCGATTTTGCGTCGGCAGGCAAGATTAAGCGCGCCCACGATCAAGGGCGTTTCGAAGGGGTCGTTTTATTCTTCCTCTCAATCAAGGCGTGACCGGCCTCCTTTCGGAGCGGCAGCACGCTCAAAGGGGGGAATTCATCATGGCATTCGAAAAGCGGATTGGTCTTGGCTTCGCTGTCGCAATCGCGGCATCCTTTGCAGGCTCGGTGTTGGCTGCCGACCTGACCGTCAAGGCGCCGCAGCCGGTGGCTGCGTTCACGCCGTCGGACATTCACGGCTTTTTCGATGTCAGTTTTGGCGGCGACTACATCACGCCGCGCGGCGTACACGTCACCGGAACGGGCCTGACGACCCAGATCGCCACCGGTCTGTCGGCGGACATCTACAAAAACAAGAACGGCTTCATCAACAAAGTCTCGCTGTATGGCGGCGTCTGGAACGATCTCTGGAGCGAGCAGAACTCACCGACGGTCGGCTCCTGGAAAGAGTTCGATTGGTTCATCGGCGGCAAGGTTCAGTTCGGCCAGAGCTGGATCGCCGATGTGCAGTATGTGGAGTTTCTGTTTCCCGCCGGCGGGGTGAGCACCCAGCGCAACCTTCAGGCGACCTTGACGTATGACGATACGTCGTGGGGGCTGCCCGTTCAGCTGAAGCCCTATATTCGCGGCTGGTACCAGTTCTCCGGTCCGTCCAATGTCCTCGTCGGCAAGAACGGCGACTCGGGCTATGTCGAATTCGGCGCGACGCCGACGCTCGACCTGACGACGCGCGGCATCGGCGTCGTTCTGACCGCGCCGACCTGGGTATCGGTCGGTCCGAAGGATTACTGGAATCGCGGCGTGGCGGGATGCGGGACGATTGCCACCCCCTGTGCGACCAGCAATGCGGGCGTGTTCTCGACCGGCCTGACCGCGACCGTTCCGGTGACATGGATTCCGTCTAACTTTGGAAAGTGGGCCGTGCGTGGCGGCTTTCAGTACTACCACCTGATGAACGACAGCTTGCTGCTTGCTCAGACGCTGACCGGCACGGCGTCGTCCTATGCGACGGCGAAGCGCGATATCGTCGTGGGTTTCGCGGGACTTGGCTTCAGCTTCTAGCAGCGACCCGACGCATCAAGCCCCGACTGGCGCCAGTGTGGTCTTATCCGCGATGCGCTCCGGCATTTTCGGCCGGAGCTTGAGACCGAAGACATGCGGAAAACGCATCAATTCGATGTCGAAGTCGGGCGTGGAAATCGGGGGCGCGCCATGGGCGGCCCTGGAGCCGTAGAGGCGGCCCCAGACGTCGATCCGGGCGAATTGGGGCACCTGGGAGAGACGCAGATTGCCGATGCTGGCGGTGAAGTCCAGCATCGCGCGGGCGCGGTCGTTCATCATGATGACCCAGCCGTCCTTGGTGTGGCCGACATCGTTGGCGATCGGGCAGGCCACCACCATGGCGTCCGGCGCGGTCTTGAACAACTGGTCGTACACCTCCCGGTGATGATCGATCAGTTCGGAATAGACCACGAGGCAGACGCACGTGCCGGCGATCGGCACCGGCAGCACCAGGCGCTGCCAGACCTTGCCGTTCTGCGTGGTCGGCAGCGTATAGCGCAGGCAGGCGGGAATGAGACTGTCGGCGACCTTGCGATAGACCTGCGCGTATTCGCGGCTCATCGGATTGCCGCTGGCGGACAATAGGATTCCGGCGCGGTCGCGGCCGATCGCCTTCTGCACGGCTTCGCCGACATAGGTGTAGACGAAGTCGTCACCGGCGTTCATCAGGTAGACGAGATTCTCACGCAGCGGATAGCTGGATTCCTCGGTGAGGCGCTGCAGCGTCAGATCGCCGGTGGCGTACAGGGTTTTCCATTTCGCCCACAGGAATTCCATCGCGGCTGTCGTGAGCTCGCGCGGAATCGATGTGCCACTGAAAATTTCGAGGGACATGAATCGACAATCTGCAACTGAAACGACGCCGCTGACCCGCAATGAACCCTGGGTAAGAGCGTCGGCAGTCTGTCAGAGGATCGTCATTAATTCCTTAAAATGGAACGCCGGGCCTTAACCCCGCCGGGCTTCGATGGCGTTCCAGACATGGGCGGCGACATCCGGTCCGCCGAGATTGGCAATCGCACGGATGCCGGTCGGCGAGGTGACGTTGATCTCGGTGAGATGGCCGTCGATCACGTCGAGGCCGACGAGCAGCAGGCCTTTCGCCTTCAGGCTGGGGCCGACACGTTCGCAGATCTCGCGCTCGCGCGGGGTAAGGTCGGTCGCCTTCGCCGCCCCGCCGCGCACCATGTTGGAGCGCAGATCGTCCGCCGCCGGAACGCGATTGATCGCGCCCGCGAATTCGCCGTCGACCAGCATGATGCGCTTGTCGCCTGTGCGCACGCCGGGCAGGAATTTCTGCACCACCCACGGCTCGCGGAAAGTGATGGAAAACAGATCGTGGAGCGATCCGAAATTCATGTCCTGCGCGGCGATCTTGAACACGGCCGCGCCGCCGTGGCCGTAGAGCGGCTTGAACACCACGTCGCCATGCGTCTTGCGGAACAGTTCGATCTCCGCCTTGTCGCGCGAGATCAGCGTCGGCGCCATCAGGTCGGAAAATTCCATTACGAAGATTTTTTCCGGCGCATCGCGCACGGATGCGGGATCGTTCACCACCAGTGTTTTGGGATGAATGCGCTCCAGGAGATGCGTGGTGGTGATGTAAGCCAGATCGAACGGCGGATCCTGCCGCAGCAGCACGACGTCGAAGGCCTCAAGGCAGGTGCGTTTCGCATCACCCAGCGTGAAGTGATGACCCGCGTCGTCGCGCACGCTCAAAGGCTGCACCGGCGCGACCACGTCCCTGCCCGAGAGAGAGAGAAGTTCGGGCGTGTAGTAGAACAGTTCATGCCCGCGCTTCTGCGCTTCGAGCAGCATCGCGAAGGTCGAATCGCCGCGCACGTTGATGCGCGCAATCGGGTCCATCTGAACGGCAACTTTCAAGGTCATGGTCGGTCCGGTCCGGCTGTGGGATGGAGGGAATCTAGAACGAGGAAGTCTCGAACGCTGCTTCCAGATGGCGCGGAAGCTGCTTCGGCGCAATCAGTATCACGTCGAAACGGCAGTTCAGATTTGCATGGTCGGGATGCGCGGCGAGCCAGAGCGAGGCGGCGGCGGCGATGCGCTGCTGCTGACGCTGTGTGACGCTGTAAGCGGCATCGTCCAGCGTGTTGCGCGCCTTCACCTCGGCGAACACCAGCGTCGCGCGCCGCTTCGCCACCACGTCGATCTCGCCATGCGGCGTGCGGTAGCGCCGTGCGAGAATGCGATAGCCTTTGGCGGTGAGATAAAGGCAGGCGCGCCGCTCGGCGGACAGGCCGGTCTGGAATGAGGTCGCGCGCTCGGCGCCGGATGCGGAGTTTTCGGACGGCGCGCTCATTCGGGCTCGTCCTTGTGGGCGAGCGCCAGCGCGCGCGCATAGATTTCGCGTTTTGGATGGCCCGACAGTTCGACGGCTGCCGCGACCGCGTCCTTGACGCTGCCATGCGCCAATTGTTCGCGCAAAAGCTGATCGAGTTGATCCTCGCTCATGCGCCCGGCCTCGTCCGACGGCGGGCCGATCACCAGCACGAATTCGCCGCGCGTCTCCAGTCGCTCGGCTTGTGTCGCGGCGTCCGCGAGCGAAAAGCGGCGGATGTCCTCGTGCAGCTTGGTCATCTCGCGGCAGATCGCGATGTCGCGGGCCCCGAGAATCTCTGCGAGGTCGCGCAGGCAGTCCTGCACCCGCGCGCCGGATTCGAACAGCACCAGCGTGACGCCGATCCGCGCCAGTTCATGAATGCGGTTGCGGCGCGCGCCTTCCTTCGCGGGCAGAAAGCCCTCGAAGAAGAAACGGTCGGTCGGCAAGGCCGCGACCGAGAGTGCCGCGAGAATCGAGGACGGGCCCGGCAGTGCGTGAACCGGAAGACCCACGGCGCGGACCTCGCGCACCAGCTTGAAGCCCGGATCGGAGATCAGCGGCGTGCCGGCATCCGACACCAGCGTGATTGAATCGCCCTGCGCGAGGCGCGCGAGAATTTTCGGACGCATCGCGGCGGCGTTGTGCTCGTGATAGGGCGTGAGCGTCGCGCTGATGCCGTAGCGGTCGAGAAGCTTGCGGGTGACGCGGGTGTCCTCGCAGCAGATCATGTCACTGCCCGCGAGTGTCTCCAGCGCGCGCAGCGTGATGTCGCCGAGATTGCCGATCGGGGTTGCGGCAAGATGCAGCCCCGGCGGCGCTTTCGGAACGGCGATGGCGTGTCCTGCGATCAGAATCTGTCGCGAAACGATGGTGCTGTCGGTATCCGGGCGGGGAGAAGGGCGGGACATGCCGTCAGTGTAGCCTGTCCGCGTGCGATCGTCTTGCGGCGCGCGCAAGAAATGAACCGTCCATATGCGGGTATTCTCGGGAATTCGCGGGGGTCACAAATTGTTCGTTTTCCCCTATGGTGGCCGTGAAGAAGTCCCAATCCGCCTCCAGATCGAACCGTCATGGCGTCCGGCCGATCATGGAGCCGGTCCGAAAGAGAATTGATGACGATCCCGACCCATCCTCCAGAAATCAGTTTGCTTACCACCCGCCGCAGCGCCGTCGGGCTGATCCTCGGCGCGCCGCTCCTGGCCGGATGCGCGGGCATGTCCGGGCTCACCGGCAACGATCAGCCGCCGCCGGGCCCGTCGGGTCCGCCGCAGGAGGCGGTCGCTGTCGGTCAGGGGAAGGTCAAGGTCGGCCTCATCCTGCCGTTGTCGGGCGCGGGCAATGCGGGCATCGCGGGCCATTCGATGAAGAACGCCGCCGAAATGGCGCTCGCGGAATTCCAGAACCCCGATCTGCAACTGCTCATCAAGGACGATTCGGGCACTCCGCAGGGCGCGCAAACCGCCGCGCAGCAGGCGCTCGGCGAAGGCGCGGAAATTATTCTCGGGCCTTTGTTCGGGCTGTCGGTCGCGGGCGTGGCGCAACAGGCGCGTTCGCGCAGCATTCCGGTGATCGCGTTCTCGACCGACGCCAGCGTCGCCGGGCAGGGCGTCTATCTGCTGAGCTTTCTGCCCGAGACCGACGTCAACCGGATCACCGATTATTCGACCGGCGCCGGCAAGCGCTCCTTCGCGGCGCTGTTGCCGGAGAATGCCTACGGCAACGTCGTCGAGGCTACGTTCAAGCAGGCGGTGGCGCGCAAGGGCGCGCGCATGGTGGCGTTCGAGAAATACACCACCGATCCGAACCAGATGCAGAATGCCGTGCGCAACGTCGCGCAGGCGCTGAGCGGTGCCGATGCGCTGCTGCTCGCCGACGACGGCGACGTGCTGGTGCAGTTGTCGGCGCAACTCGCGGCCGCAGGCGCGGACTTAAAGCGGGTGCAACTGCTCGGCACCGGTCTGTGGGACAATCCGAAAGTGTTCGCCGATCAGCATCTGCAGGGCGGTTACTACGCGGCGCCCGATCCGTCGGGTTATCGCGCGTTCGCCAAGCGCTATCGCGGCAAATACGGGCAGGACCCGGTGCGCACCGCGACGCTTGCCTATGATGCGGTGGCGCTCGTCGCCGCATTGTCGCGGGTGAATTCCGGCGGACCGCGCTTCTCGCCCGAAGTCCTGACCAGCGTGTCGGGCTTCACCGGCATCGACGGGCTGTTCCGGTTTCGCGCGAACGGCACCAACGAGCGCGGGCTTGCGGTGCTGCGCGCCGCTTCGGGCGGCGGACAGATCGCATCGGCCTCGCCGAAAAGTTTCGGGGCGTAAGCCGCTTCTCTGTCATGGCCGGGCTTATCCCGGCCATCCGCGTCTTAAGGCAAGCTCTGGAAGACGACGTGGATGCCCGGCACGCGGCCGGGCATGACGGATAGAGAGATTGCTACGCCGCCAGATCCGCCACCACCGCATCGAGCAGTGGAAAGCCGTCCTGTGTGACGCGCAGCCGCCCGTTGTCGTCCATCACGATGGCGCCGTCGTCCTTCAGAGCGGCGATGCGGTGCGGATCGAGCGGCCGCCCGGCGAGCGCCGCATAACGCTGCGGGTCGATGCCCTCCGCGAGGCGCAGACCCATCAGCAGGAATTCATCGGCGCGCTGTTCGCCGTCGAGCAATTCCTCGCTCGCGAGGCCATGTCCGTCTTTCTCGACGCGCAACAGCCAGGCTTCCGGCCGCTTGTCGGTCGCGGTGGCGTGGCGGATGCCGCCGATATCGAGCCGTCCGTGTGCGCCGGGGCCGATGCCCGCATATTCCTGGCCTCGCCAGTAGACGAGGTTGTGGCGGCACTCCGCGCCCGGCCGCGCATGGTTGGAAATCTCGTATGACGGCAAACCGTGCGCGGCGCACACCTCTTGTGTGACGTCATAGAGTTGGCGTGCGAGGTCTTCGTCCGGCGTTCTCAGTTTGCCCGCGCGATGCAGGCCGAAGAACGGCGTGCCTTCCTCGATGGTCAATTGATACAGCGACAGATGCTCGGCGGCTTCCGAGATCGCGAGCTTGAGTTCGCGGGTCCAGTCGTCCGCGCTTTGGTCGGGGCGCGCGTAGATCAGATCGAACGAGTAGCGGTCGAATGCATTGCGCGCGATCGCCACCGCATCGAGCGCTTCGCGGGCGCTGTGCAGACGGCCCAACGCTTTCAGCGAGGCATCATCGAGCGCCTGTACGCCGAGCGAGACGCGGTTGACGCCCGCCGCGCGGTAGCCCGCAAAGCGCGTCGCCTCGACGCTGGTGGGATTGGCCTCGAGCGAGACCTCGACGCTCTTATCGACATTCCAGTGCCGCGCGATGGCGTCGAGAATCGCGCCGACGGTCTGCGGCTTCATCAGCGACGGCGTGCCGCCGCCGAGAAAAATCGATGTTACCGTGCGGCCGGGCGTGCGCGCCGCCGTCGTTTCGATCTCGCGCGCGAAGGCGCGGGCAAAACGCTCCTCGTCGATCGCGGTGTGACGGACATGACTGTTGAAATCGCAATAGGGACATTTCGACAGGCAGAACGGCCAGTGCACGTAAACGCCGAAGGCATTTTGCGCGTCATCGCTCAAGGCAGATCTCCGCGAGCTTCACGAAGGCTTTCGCGCGATGCGACAGCCCAAGACCGAGCGGCGGCAGGCCGTGCTTCTCGATGCTGGTCATCTCGCCGAAGGTGCGGGTGTGGCCATCGGGAAGAAACGCCGGATCGTAGCCGAAACCCGCATCGCCGCGCGGCGGCCAGACCATCGCGCCGTTGACGCGCTCTTCCACTTCTTCGAGGTGTCCGTCGGGCCAGGCCACGCATAGTGCCGAGACGAAATGTGCGCCGCGTTGTGCGGGTTCAGTCGCGTCGCGTTCCTGAAGCAGCCGCTCGATCTGTGCCATCGCCGCCATGAAATCCTTCGAGGGTCCCGCCCAGCGGGCCGAATAAATTCCCGGCTGGCCATCGAGCGCATCGACGCACAGTCCGGAATCGTCGGCGAAGGCGGGAAGCCCCGTTGCCTTCGCCGCGGCTTCCGCCTTGATGCGCGCGTTGGCGACGAACGTGGCGCCGGTTTCCTCGGGCTCGGATAGGTTCAGTTCGCCTGCCGACACGGCTTCAATGCCGTAGGGCATGAGCAGTTCGCGCATCTCTTTGAGCTTGCCGGAATTGTGGGTCGCGATGACGAGGCGGCCGGTGATTTTGCGGTGAGAGGTCATTGAGAGCCTTGTCATGGCCGGGCTCGTCCCGGCCATCCATGCTTGAGATCATCGAAGACGTGGATGCCCGGTACATAGGCGTACTTTAGAACGCCGTTCTTTGAACGGCTATGGCCAGGCATGACGTCCCATGGTGTATGTTTAAGCCATCGCGATTTTCTGCAATTCGACAAGGCGGCCGATGCCGCTTTGCGCCAGCGCCATCAGCTTCAGGAATTCATCCTGCGAGAATGGCGTGCGCTCGGCGGTGCCCTGTACCTCGACAATGCGGCCGTCGCCGGTCATGACGAAATTCGCATCGGTCTCCGCTTCCGAATCCTCGGCATAGTCGAGATCGAGCACCGGCGTGCCGTTGGAGATGCCGCAGGAGATCGCGGCGACGTTGTCGCGCAGCACGTTATCGCTCTTGAGCATGTTACGCGCCTTCATCCATTGCAGGCAGTCGGCGAGTGCGACCCATGCGCCGGTGATCGAGGCGGTGCGGGTGCCGCCGTCGGCCTGGATCACGTCGCAATCGACGGTGATCTGGCGTTCGCCGAG